>Ga0207868_1001489_pt1 | contig 16514 bp, 18 predicted proteins | sample Passage237B_FD_187370 | JGI IMG/M metagenome (GOLD analysis project Ga0207868, IMG submission 187370) | Cellulose adapted compost microbial communities from Newby Island Compost Facility, Milpitas, CA, USA - Passage2 37B (SPAdes) (version 3) ... | reverse complement strand
CAGGCAGGCGCGGGTCTTCATCGACAATTTGTCCCGATATCTGCGCGAGGACGACATGATCAACGAGGTTCACCTCTAGCCGCTTGGGAAATGCCATGGCCGATCTGCTTGCCGAGTTGCGAAATTCCATCCTCTGGCTGACGATCAACCGGCCGGAGAGACGGAACGCGATCACGCCAGCCGTGCTGGACGGGATCGGAGACAATCTCGCAAGGGCGAGGAAGGACGCGTCGATACGCGCCGTCGTGCTCACGGGCGGCGGCGACCAGGCGTTCTGCGCGGGCGCCGATCTCCAGACCGGCTCCTCCTTCAGCTTCGACTACACGCAGCCGACGCTGAAATTCGCCGACCTCCTGCGCGAGGCGCGCGCCATGACCACGCCGCTCATCGCAAGGGTGAACGGCGCCTGCATGGCCGGCGGGATCGGCCTTCTGGCGATGTGCGACCTGGCGATCGCGAGCAGGAACGCGCGCTTCGGCCTCCCCGAGGTCAAGGTCGGCGTCTTTCCGATGATGGTGATTGCGGAGCTTCAGGAGCTCATAGGCAAAAGGAAGCTCTTCGAGCTGTCGATCACCGGCAAGCCGATCGACGCCGACGAGGCCGCCCGCATCGGCCTGATCAACCACGCCGTGGAGCCCGAGGGGCTGGACGCGCGGGTCGAGGAGCTTCTGCAGTCGATCACCGGCAGCTCCCACACCATTCTCGCACGCGGTCTCTATGTCCTGAAGCGCGCCCGGCAGATGCCGCCGGAGGCGGCACTGGCATTCGCGGAAGGGCAGATCGGCCTGCTGGCGCTTACCGAGGATTCCCGGGAGGGACAGGCGGCGTTCCGCGAAAAGCGGAAGCCGCAATGGCGGCATCGCTAGCCACACGCAAACATAAACATTGGGAGGAAATGCAATGAAACTGAAAGCCTTGCTAACCGTACTGGGGCTGATCGCGGCCCCGCTCGCTGCCGCGGCCCAGGGGTATCCGTCCGGCCCGGTGAAGGTCATCGTCGGGTTCGGTCCCGGCAGCTCCGGCGACGTCGTCGCGCGGCTCATCTCCGAGGAACTGACAAAGTCCCTCGGCCAGCCGTTCGTGGTGGACAACATTCCCGGCGCCGGCGCGACCATCGCCATGAAGGCGCTCGCCGACGCCAAGCCGGACGGCCACACGCTGATGTTCGCGTCGAGCTCCTATTCGGCGGCGCCGTTCCTGTTCAAGCAGCTGCCGTACGACCCGTATGCGGACTTCACGCCCGTCGTCAGCATCACGAACGTCCCTCTCGTCGTCGCCGTGGACAGCAAGTTGCCGATCAATTCGGTGGAGGATCTGCGCGCCTATGCGAAGGACAATCCCGGCCCGATGCCCTATGCCTTCGGCAATACGGTCGGACGGCTGCTCGGCGCGGATTTCATGAAAAGGGTCGAGCTCGAAGCCATCCCGATCTCCTTCAATAGCGTCCCGCAGGCGTCGGTCGACGTGATCGGCGGACGGATTCCGCTGCTCTTCACCGATCTCGGCGGCATCCAGCCCATGCTCGAAGCAGGCGACCTGCGCGCCATCGCGGTCGCGACCCCGGAGCGCGCGGCGCGGATTCCCGACGCGCAGACCTACCAGGAAGCGGGGCTCGGCGAATTCGGCCTGGTCGCCTGGGGCGGCCTGATCGGGCCGGCCGGAATGGATCCGGCCACGGTGAAGCTTCTGGGCGATGCGGTGATCGCCAGCTTCCAGTCCCCCGTCCTTCAGGAGCGCTTCGCGCAGATGGGCACGGATTTCCTCGAAGTCCGGGGCGACGAGTTCAAGCAGTATCTCGACCGCCAGTTCGAGCTCTGGAAGACGATGGTCGCGGAAGCCGGGATCGAGGCCCAATAGAATCCGGATGCAGCACGGCCGGCGGGTCGCCACCCGCCGGCCGTCGCGATCCGCGGGAGGAGCAGATGAGCGTTCGCGTGAGCAACTGGCGCGATCTGATTTCCGGTCTCGTGCTCGTCGCGATCGGCGTCCTGGGCGTGCAAATCGCGCACGGATACCAGATGGGAACCGCCGCCAATATGGGCCCGGGCTACTTCCCCAGCCTGGTCTGCTACGGGCTGACCGCCACCGGGTTCATCATCTTCCTGCGCGCATTCAGAGCGGCGCGGCCGGAACAGGGCCAGGCCGCGCAAGAACGCCTCGCGATCCGGGCGCCGCTTCTGGTGGCAGGCGCGCTGGCCGCTTTCGCGCTTTCGCTCGAAAGCCTGGGGATCGTCATCGCCAACATCCTGCTGGTCGCCATCGCCGGGATCGCGGCCAGGGGCATCCGGCTCCGCGAGCTGGCGGCCATCGCGCTGGCGATCAACCTCTTCACCTATCTGGTCTTCGTGAAGATCCTCGGCCTCACCTTCCCGTTCTGGCCGGAGTGAGGGTGTGAGCTTCTTCGACAACATCGCGCTCGGCTTCGAGGTCGCGCTCACGCTCAACAATCTGGGCTTCGCCCTGCTGGGCTGCCTGGTCGGCACCCTGATCGGCGTGCTCCCGGGCCTCGGCCCGCTCGCCACCATCGCGATCCTGATGCCGATCACCTTCTACCTGACTCCGGAAGCGGCGATCATCATGCTCGCCGGCATCTATTACGGGTCGCAATATGGCGGCTCGACCACCGCGATCCTTATGAACATGCCCGGGGAAAGCTCGGCCGTCGTCACCTGCCTGGACGGCTACCAGATGGCGAAGAAAGGCCGGGGCGGCGCGGCCCTCACCGTCGCCGCGCTGGGATCGTTCTTCGCCGGCTGCGTGGCGACCGTCTTCATCGCGCTGGCCGCGCCGCCGCTCGCCCGGCTGGGCATCCTGTTCGGGCCGGCGGACTATTTCGCGCTGATGGTGTTCGGCCTCACCGCAGCCGTGGTGCTTGCGCAGGGATCGCTGCTGAAGGCGATCGCGATGGTGTTCGCCGGGCTGCTGCTGGGGCTGGTCGGCACCGACGTGAACAGCGGCGCGATGCGGTTTACGTTCGGCGCGCCGCAGCTTTTCGACGGCTTGAACTTCGTCGCCCTGGCAATGGGGCTTTTCGGCGTCAGCGAGATCATCGACAGCCTGATCAAGGGCAACAGGAATCCGCCGACGACGGCGACGATCGACAGCCTCTATCCCACCAGGGAGGAATTCCGCGCGGCGGCGCCCGCATCCGTTCGGGGCACCGTCCTCGGCTCCGTTCTCGGCGTCCTCCCCGGCGGCGGGGCCCTGCTCAGCTCGTTCGCGTCCTATGCGCTCGAGAAGCGGCTGGCGCGCAACCCCGCCGAGTTCGGGCGCGGCGCGATCCAGGGCGTGGCAGGCCCCGAATCCGCCAACAATGCGGGCGCGCAGACGACCTTCATACCGATGCTGACGCTCGGGATTCCCCCCAACGCCATCCTCGCCCTGCTGATGGGCGCCCTGATGATCCACGGCATCCAGCCGGGGCCGGGCGTCGTCACCCAACACCCGCAACTGTTCTGGGGGCTGGTCGCCAGCATGTGGGTGGCCAATGCCATGCTCGTCATCATCAACCTGCCGCTGGTCGGCATATGGGTGCAGCTGCTGCGCGTTCCCTACCGCCTGCTCTTTCCGGTGATGCTCTTCTTCTGCGCCGTCGGCGCCTTCATCGAGAGCGGAAACGTGCTCAACGTCTACCTGATGGCCGCCTTCGGCGTCCTGGGATACGTGATGAAGCAAATGGAGTTCGAGCCGGCTCCCCTCATCCTGGCGTTCATCCTCGGGCCGATGATGGAGGAATATTTCCGGCGGGCGATGCTGCTGTCGAGAGGCGACCCGACCACGTTCGTCTCCAACCCGATTTCCCTCGTCCTGCTCCTGATGACGGTCGGCCTCGCCGTTCTGATCGTGCTGCCGAACTTCAGGAAAGTGCGCGAGGAAGCATTTCAGGAATGACGCCGCACCCCCGGCGGCGGCCCCCACGCAGGATCGGTCGAGACGAATGAGAGCCTTCTTCGCCGCGGAACAGAAACGGCATTTTCCCAGAACCTATCCGGGAACCAACGGCCCGCAGGACAATCCGGAGCAGCCGGAGCGTGCGGTGCGGCTGCTCGCCGGCGCACAGGAGGCGGGATGCCGCATGGAGCGGCCGAGCAATTACGGCCTCGGTCCCATCGCGGCCGTGCATAGCCCGGAATATCTCGGTTTCCTGCAGACCGTGCACGCGCGCTGGCGGCGCTATCCGGCAGCCACCAGCGAAGTGGTCCCCACCATTCATCCGGTCCGCAGGGACGGCGTGTATCCGGCATCGGCCGTGGGACAGGCGGGCTATCACATGGCCGACGGCGCCTGCCCGATCGGCGAGCATACATGGGAGAGCGTATGCTGGAGCGCCTGGAGCGCGGTCGCCGCGTCGAACGCGGTGCTCGACGGGGAGACGGCGGCCTACGCGCTTTGCCGCCCCCCGGGGCATCACGCCTTCGCCGACATCGCCGGCGGCTTCTGCTACATCAACAACGCGGCCGTGGCGGCGCAGCATCTTCTGGCGAATTGCAGGCGCGTCGCCATCCTCGACCTCGACCTGCATCATGGAAACGGCACGCAGGCGATCTTCTACGCAAGACGCGACGTCCTCACCGTCTCCATCCATGTCGATCCCTCGCGCTTCTATCCGTTCTTCTGGGGCCATGCCTCGGAGCGCGGCGCCGGCGCGGGGCTCGGCTTCAACATGAACCTGCCTTTGCCCCGCAAGGCGACGGACGACATGTATCTGGACGCGCTGGACGCCGCCGCGCAGCGCATCCTGGCCTATGCACCAGACGTGCTGGTCGTCGCGCTGGGGCTGGATGCGCATGAGGGCGACCCCTTCGGAGGGCTGGCCGTCACCACGCCCGGCTTCGCGCGTATCGGCAAGGCCGTGGCCGCGCTGAACCTGCCCTGCGTCATCGTGCAGGAGGGCGGCTACCTTTCGGATTCGCTCGACCGCAACCTGGCCTCCTTCCTGAAGGGCATCGCCTGAGCGGTGGACCCTGCCCGGCACTGCCTTTCCCCGGGCAGGCTGCCTCGAGCGCGGCATCTGCCCGTTCCGGATGCATGCGACTGAGACATTTCTGCAACAGCCTCCCGCGCTCGGATCGCCGCGACCGACACCTCGCGAAATTCACGTTGAAGAGCGCGATTTTCAGGAGGATAGCTATCCCATTGCGCTGATTCACGGGCACGCGCCAGCACCAGCCAGCCCTCCGCCCGGGCATCCGCGAGGGGATTTGGCAAATCGGAGAGAAGCCATGAGCTTGAAAGGGCTTTTGACCGGCGCGGCGGCTGCGGCCGTGGTGGCAACCGGTGCGCAGGCAGCGGATACGAGCGTAACCCAGGAGGAGATCGCCTCCAAGTTCGACGTCGCCTTCGGGGTGGCGATCACATCGCAATTCGTCTCGCGCGGCGCGCCGCAATCGGACGGAATCGCCGTTCAGGGCTATGTCGAGCCCTCCTATGGCTGGTTCTATGCGGGTGTGTGGGCCTCGAATGTCGGCCCGACGATCGCCACGGTCGCTCCAGCCACGATGGAGGTCGACCTTTATGCCGGCATCAGGCCGACCTTCGGCAACCTTACCGTCGATTTCGGCTACGCGCATTATTTCTACAACAACGGCGTCGGCAATTCCGGCGAGATCTATCTGAGGCCGTCCTACGAGTTCAACGACGTGTTCGGCGCCGGCGTGGAGCTCTATTTCGATCCGGGCGCATCCGTCTTCACCTATGGCGAGGTCAACGCGACGGTCAGCCTGCCGCACGACTTCGCGGTCTCCGCCGCGGTCGGGACCGATTTCGCCGGGGCGACGAACTGGAACGCCGGCGTGTCGTGGACCTACGCCGACACGGTCACGCTCGACGGGCGCGTGCATCACCATCCTGCCTGGGGCACGCGGATCGTTGGCACGATTTCCCTCGACAGCGCGCTTTCGAAGCTGTCCGGAAGATAAGGTTCGGGCACGGGTTCGCCCGATGCGAAAAGGGCCCGGTGCCAGCACCGGGCCCTCCTTTTTTCGAGCTGGCGGTGGGCCTTGCGCCAAGGGGACGGCATCCTGCGATTGCCGCCCCCTCGCTTTCGTCGTAAAGCGCGTCGCGATCTTTCAGATTCGCTCAACGCGCTTCAGGTTCCTGTTTCAGGCATGTCTCCCGAAACCGGCGCCCACTTTCGGGAGACATGCGTTAGAGTGTTTCCAGAATTAAGTGGACACCACTTATTCGGCTCGGAAACGTGATAAATCAAGCACTTAGGGCGTCCATTTTGATCCCGGCAAAACAGACGCTCTAGAGACCGCCCATAATCCTTCTCGGCGAGACCGCCATGACCGACCGACCGCAGTTCACCCCGCTTGCCGAAAGCCTGCCCGCCACCGTGCCCTTCGTCGGCCCGGAGGCGCAGGAGCGGACGCGGGGCCGCATGTTCCGCGCCCGGATCGGCGCCAACGAGAACGGCTTCGGCCCCTCCCCGCGCGTCGTCGCCGCAATGGGCGCCGCGGCCGGCGAGATGTGGAAATATTGCGATCCCGAGAACCATGAATTGCGCGCCGCGCTGGCCGCCCGCCTCGGCGTCGGACCCGACAATGTCGTGGTCGGCGAGGGCATTGACGGCCTTCTCAACCTCGCGGTGCGGCTGTTCGTGACGGACGGCACGCCGGTCGTCACCTCGCTGGGCGCCTACCCGACCTTCAACTTCCACGTCGCGGGCTTCGGCGGGCGCCTCGTCGCGGTTCCCTATTCGCACGACCGCGAGGATCTCGACGGCCTGCTCGCCGCCGTGCGCCGGGAGAATGCGCCGCTGGTCTACCTCTCCAATCCCGACAATCCGATGGGAAGCTGGTGGACCGCCGCCGAAGTCGAGCGCTTCGCGGCGGCGCTGCCGGCGGCGACGATGCTGGTGCTCGACGAAGCCTATGGCGAGACGGCGCCCGCCGGCACGATGCCCGCCATCGACGTCACCCGCCCGAACGTCCTGCGGATGCGCACCTTCTCCAAGGCTTACGGGCTTGCCGGCCTGCGCTGCGGCTATGCCGTCGGCGCAGCGGAGATCATCCGCGCCTTCGAGAAGATCCGCACCCACTACGGCGTCAACCGCATGGCGCAGGCCGCCGGGCTCGCCGCGCTCGCCGACCGGGCCTATTTGTCGGACGCGATCGGCCGGATCGCCGCCGCGCGCGACCGGATCGCCGCCATCGCTCGCGCCAACGGCCTAGTGCCGCTGCCTTCGGCCACCAATTTCGTCGCCATCGATTGCGGCCGCGACGGCGCCTTCGCACTTCGGGCGATGGAGGCCCTGATCGCCCGCGACGTGTTCGTGCGCAAGCCGATGGCGCCCGGGCTCGACCGCTGCATCCGCATCAGCGCGGGCCCGGACGCGGAGCTCGACATCCTCGCCGCCGCGCTGCCCGACGCGCTGGCCGCAGCCCGCGACGGCGCGACGGATCAGCCGCGCGCATCGCGCCCATAGGCTGCGCGCAACTCGTCCTTGGCCTGCTCCAGCACCTTCTTGCGCTCTGCCGACAGGTTCCCGCCCGCGCGGTTGATGTAGAAGGTCAGCATCGACATGGCCGAACGGAAGGGCCCGGCCTTGCGGCGCCGGCTGGCCTCGGCGGAGCGCTTGAGCGACGCCGCGATCTCGCTCGGATCCCCCTTCTCGAAGACGCCTTCCTCGAGGTCGAGGGCGTCGCTGTGCTCGGTCACCTGCTGCGACCATTTTTTCCGTGTCGCCACCATCCGTCTCCTTTCCGGCACCGTCTCCTTTCCGGCACCGAACCGCGCATGCGTGGCAGGGTTCCATCCGATCATTCCCCTTGAAAGAAATGAACGACCGTTTTATTATCGCTCGAGGAGGTGCAGGATGGCGCGCACGGCCGGCTCGAAGGGCGAGGCAACGCAGGCGGCGATCCGCGAGGCGGCCGCGACCCTGATGGCGCGCTACGGCTACGAGGCCGTCTCGATGCGCCGGCTTGCGGCGCAAGTCGGGGTTCAGGCGGCCGCTCTCTACCGCTATTTTCCGACCAAGGAAGATCTGCTGTTCACGCTGATGCGGGAGCATATGGAAGCACTGCTGGAAAGCTGGGAAACCGCGCGGCCGGTCGATGCCGCCCCTTTCGGGCGGCTGATCGCCTTTGTCGACAACCACATCCGCTTCCACGTCGCGCGCCGGCATTCGACGCATGTCTCGAACATGGAGCTGCGCAGCCTTTCGCCGCAGCGGCTGACCGCGATCCTGAAGCTGCGCGGGCAATACGAGAAGGAACTGCGGCTGATCCTGCGCGACGGCGCGGAGGCGGGGCGCTTCACCATCGACGACGTGGCGCTGACGGCGATGGCGATCATCCAGATGACCACCGGCGTCATCGTCTGGTTCCGGCCTCCGGAAAACGACAGCGAGAGGCTGTCGGTGGAGCAGGTGGCGCGGACCTACCGCGCCATGACCATGCGCCTGGTCGGCGCCAATGAAGAGCATGCGCTGCCGGCGCATGAACGAAGCGGGGAAACGGCTGATGTATGATCATTCGATGAATTTCGGCCTCGGCGAGGACGTCGAGGCGATGCGCGATCTGGTGCGCCGCTTCGCGCGCGACGAGATCGCGCCGAAGGCGGCCGGGATCGACCGCGAGAACGACTTTCCGGATGGGCTGTGGGAAAGGCTGGGCGGGATCGGCGTGCTCGGCATGACGGCCGACCCCGACTACGGGGGCTCGGGCATGAGCTATCTCGCCCATGTCGTGGCGATGGAGGAAATCTCGCGCGCGTCCGCCGCGGTGGGGCTGTCCTACGGCGCGCACTCCAATCTCTGCGTCAACCAGATCAACCGCTGGGGCACGCCGGAGCAGAAGAGCCGTTACCTGCCCGGGCTGTGCGCCGGCACCACCGTCGGCGCGCTCGCCATGTCGGAGACCGGATCCGGCTCGGACGTGGTGTCGATGAAGCTGCGCGCGGACAAGAAGAACGACCGCTACGTGCTCAACGGCTCGAAGATGTGGATCACCAACGGGCCCGACGCCGGCACGCTGGTCGTCTATGCCAAGACCGCGCCGACGATGGGCTCGCGCGGCATCACCGCCTTCCTGATCGAGCGCGGGATGAAGGGCTTTTCCGTCGCCCAGAAGCTCGACAAGCTCGGCATGCGCGGGTCCAACACCGGCGAGCTGGTCTTCGAGGATGTCGAGGTGCCGTTCGAGAACGTGCTGGGCGCGGAAGGCCGCGGCGTCGAGGTCCTGATGTCGGGCCTCGACTATGAGCGGGTGGTGCTGTCGGGCGGGCCGCTCGGCATCATGGCGGCCTGCCTCGACGTGGTGGTGCCCTACGTCCAGCAGCGGCGCCAGTTCGGCCAGGCGATCGGCGACTTCCAGCTCGTGCAGGGCAAGCTCGCTGACATGTACACCCAGCTCAACGCCTGCCGCGCCTATGTCTATGCCGTGGCGGCCGCCTGCGACCGCGGCGAGACGACCCGCAAGGATTCGGCCGGCTGCATCCTCTATTCGGCCGAGCGCGCCACCCAGACCGCGCTCGACGCGATCCAGATGCTCGGCGGCAACGGCTACATCAACGACTACCCGACCGGCCGGCTGCTGCGCGACGCCAAGCTCTACGAGATCGGCGCCGGCACGAGCGAGATCCGCCGCTGGCTGATCGGCCGCGAGATGATGGCGGAGGGGGTCTAATGCGACCTCACCGTCACTTTGGTCATGGTCTGGTCAACTCGCTTGCGCGCGACATCAGCAAGCGTGTCGGAAACCCACTGGTTGATCGATTTGCCATCACTCGCGGCAGCCTTGCTCAGCAGGGCGTGAATTTCGGGCGTCGTCCTCAGCGCCAGCTTGCCGGAATAGGGCTTCTGCGGCTCCACACCCCGCTCCTTGCAAAAGGCGAGGTAGTCGTCGACGCTGTCGTGAAAGGCTTTCACAAGCTCGTCCGCACTTTCTGCCTCGAATGTCACAATGTCGCGAAGCCCAAGGACGCGGCCATGGAAAACCATGTCCTCGTCGTCGAACTCGATGGAGCCGGAATATCCTTTGTAGAGTCTCATGGCCTGATACCGACAATCGTGAGAAAATCTCGGATGTCCCTGATCATCCAGCGCCTGGCGTCGGGAGAAGGATGTGGGCGATGGAGAAACAGGGTCTGTCCGTTGATGGTAAATCGCACTCGAGAACCGCTTCCTTCCGAAACCTGTGCGCCCAGAGACACGAGAAGCGTCTCAATGTCCCGCCACTTGATTGAGCCGCTGACCGGATCGGTGAAAATGGCTGCAAGAGTTCTTTCGTGTCGTTTGTTCATTGGTCCACGCTGTCGTTTGCTCGACAACAAAAGCTTGCAACTTGGAGCAATGCTCTATGCGGGGCCCAATTCGCTACCCATTCCGTCGGGCTGATCCCGTCGGCTCTAAATTGATATCAATTTACGCTATCATAAAACGGTTCGTCAATGCCCGTCATCCGCTCCGCCCTGACCCCCGCCTCTGAAACCTTCAAGGCCAATGCCGAACGGATGCAGGCGCTGGTCGCCGACATTGCCGAAAAGGCCGCGACCGTCAGCCTCGGCGGGCCGGAGGAGGCGCGCAGGCGCCATGTCGGCCGCGGCAAGCTCCTGCCGCGTGAGCGGCTGGCGCAGCTTCTCGACACCGGCTCGCCGTTCCTCGAGATCGGGCAGTTCGCCGCCTTCGGCATGTATGGCGGCGACATCGCCTCGGCCGGCATGATCGCCGGGATCGGCCGCGTCGAGGGGCGCGAGGTGATGGTGGTGGTCAACGACGCCACCGTGAAGGGCGGCACCTACTACCCGATCACGGTGAAAAAGCATCTGCGCGCGCAGGAGATCGCGGCGCAGAACAACCTGCCCTGCGTCTACCTGGTCGATTCCGGCGGCGCCAACCTGCCCAACCAGGACGAGGTTTTCCCCGACCGCGAGCATTTCGGCCGCATCTTCTTCAACCAGGCCAACATGTCAGCCGCCGGCATCCCGCAGATCGCCTGCGTGATGGGCTCCTGCACGGCCGGGGGCGCCTATGTCCCGGCAATGTCGGACGAGACGATCATGGTCCGCAACCAGGCGACGATCTTCCTCGGCGGGCCGCCGCTGGTGAAGGCGGCCACCGGCGAGGAGGTCACCGCCGAAGAGCTTGGCGGTGCCGAGGTCCATACGCGCCAGTCGGGCGTCGCCGACCACTACGCGCTGGACGACGCGCATGCGCTTTCGATCACGCGGCGCATCGTCAGCAACCTCAACCGCGTGAAACCACAGCAGCTCGCGCTGCGCGAACCGCGCCCGCCCCTCCTCGACCCGTCGGAGATCCACGGCGTCGTGCCGGCCGACACGCGCACGCCCTATGACGTGCGCGAGGTGATCGCGCGCATCGTCGACGGCTCCGAGCTCGACGAGTTCAAGGCGAACTACGGCACGACGCTGGTCACCGGTTTCGCTCATGTCCACGGCATGCCGGTCGGCATCCTCGCCAACAATGGCGTGCTGTTTTCCGAAAGCGCACTCAAGGGCGCGCATTTCATCGAGCTGTGCACCCAGCGCCGCATCCCGCTGGTCTTCCTGCAGAACATCACCGGCTTCATGGTCGGGAGGAAATACGAGGCGGGCGGCATCGCGCGCGACGGCGCCAAGCTGGTGACAGCGGTGGCGACCGCCCGCGTGCCGAAGTTCACCTTCATCATCGGCGGCTCGTTCGGCGCCGGCAATTACGGCATGTGCGGCCGCGCCTACTCGCCCCGCTTCCTGTGGATGTGGCCCAATGCGCGCATCTCGGTCATGGGGGGCGAGCAGGCCGCGACCGTGCTGGCGCTGGTCAAGCGCGAGGGGATCGAGCGCAAGGGCGGTTCATGGTCTGCCGAGGAGGAAGCCGCCTTCCGCGGGCCGATCCTCGAAAAATACGAGCGCGAGGGCCACCCGCTCTATTCCTCGGCGCGGCTGTGGGACGACGGCATCATCGACCCGGCGAGGACCCGCGACGTGCTGGCGCTCAGCCTGTCGGCCGCGCTCAACGCGCCGATCGAGGAAACGAAGGTGGGCGTGTGGCGGATGTAGGGCAGCTTCGCCGACCGACCGGAGGAGCACCGATGGCAAAACACCGGATCTACACGACGAGCTTTGCGAGCGTTTATCCGCATTATGTCGCGAAGGCACAGAAGAAGGGCCGCAGCAGGGAGGAGGTCGACGAGATCATCTTCTGGCTGACGGGCTACGGCCCAGCCGACCTCGCCGCCGTGCTGGCGAACAAGACCGACATCGAGACCTTCATCGCAAACGCCCCTCGCCTCAATCCCGACCGGTCGCTGATCAGGGGCGTGGTGTGCGGCGTCCGCGTCGAGGAGATCGAGGAGCCGACCATGCGCGAGATCCGTTATCTCGACAAGCTGATCGACGAGCTGGCGCGCGGCAAGGCGATGGAGAAGATCCTGCGGGAGGGATGATGGCGGGCGCTCACCTTCCTTCAAGCACATCGACGCCTGCAAACGGGCCGGGAGGCTACCGGCACGCGGGCGCCCTTTCTTCCCGTCCACGGGAGGAGGGTGGGGCGGGAGGAAAAGGAAGACGGCCGCACCGCCTATTCCCCGATCAGCGCCAGCACCAGGCGGTGGACATTGCCGCCGGCCCCCATCTCGACCTCGTCGAAGGCACGGCCCCTGGCGCGCTGTTCCTGCGACAGCTCGGCAAGGCGCCGGGTCAGCACCTCACGGATCTTGCGGCATTTCGGGTCGGCCGCGACGGTGAGGCCGACGGAATAGGCCTCGATCGCCTTCACCATGTCGACGATCGTTTCGGCATGGTAGTCCTCATGGGTGCGGATGCCGGACAGGAAGGTCTCCCATTTGCGCCCGATCTCGCCGGAAAGCCTTGCCGCCGGCCTGGGCAGCCGGGTGATGACGACGAGCCGCGGGCGCGCCGAAACGAGCCGGCAGGCGCCGTCCGGCTGGGGCCGGTAGTCGCGCGCCCATTTCAGGTCGAAGGTCGTGTAGGCGATGGCGCGCACGAACCCGATCTTCGGGCCGCGCTCCCCGATCGAGCGATAGAGCTCGATCCCCGTCGTGCCCGCGATCTCGTAGGTCTCGATGCGCTCGGACGGGCTCCAGCCGCCGGCACGGCCCGGAGCGGCCGCCAGCGCGAGCAGGGCAAGGACGCACGAAACGCGCGCGGCACGGAAGCGGGTCATGGCGCAGCGTTAGGCGATCGGCGCCGGCTTGGCAATTCGGCCCGCTGCCTTCCGATGCGGCTGCGGACAGCATCGTCCCGGCATGCTACAGCCTGTGCGTCCATCGCGAAGGAGAAGCCATGTTCGCGAAGATCCTGATCGCAAACCGGGGCGAGATCGCATGCCGCATCATCCGCACGGCGCGGCGCATGGGCATCGCCACCGTCGCCGTTCATTCCGATGCGGATGCAGGTGCGCTGCATGTGGCGGAAGCCGACGAGGCCGTCCATATCGGCCCCTCCCCGGTCGGCGAGAGCTATCTGCGCGGTGACCGCATCATCGCCGCGGCGAAGCGGACGGGCGCCGAGGCGATCCATCCGGGCTACGGCTTCCTGTCGGAAAATCCCGATTTCGTGGACCAGGTCGAGCAGGCCGGGCTGACCTTCATCGGCCCCTCGGCCGCGGCAATCCGCGCGATGGGACTGAAGGACGCCGCCAAGCGGCTGATGGAGAAAGCCGGCGTTCCGGTGGTGCCCGGCTATCACGGCGAGGCGCAGGAGCTGGTCGTGCTCGCCTCCAAGGCACGCGAGATCGGCTATCCCGTGCTCATCAAGGCGCGCGCCGGCGGCGGCGGCAAGGGCATGCGCCGCGTCGACGATCCCGACGACTTTTCCGACTCCCTCGGCGCGGCCCGTCGCGAGGCCAAGGCCGCGTTCGGGGACGACGGGGTGCTGGTCGAGAAATATGTCGAGAAGCCGCGCCATATCGAGGTGCAGGTTTTCGGCGACAGGCACGGCAACGCCGTCCATCTGTTCGAGCGCGACTGCTCGGCCCAGCGCCGCCACCAGAAGGTGATCGAGGAGGCGCCGGCGCCGGGCATGACCGACGAGATGCGCGCGGCGATGACCGAGGCGGCCGTCACCGCCGCAAAGGCGATCGGCTACAGCGGCGCCGGCACGATCGAGTTCATCGTCGATGCGTCGCAGGGCCTGCGGCCCGACCGCTTCTGGTTCATGGAGATGAACACGCGGCTGCAGGTCGAGCATCCGGTGACCGAGATGGTGACGGGGCTCGACCTGGTCGAGTGGCAGCTACGCGTCGCGGCCGGGGAGACGCTGCCGCTCCGCCAGCAAGACATCCGCCTTTCCGGCCATGCCTTCGAGGCGCGGCTCTATGCGGAGGATCCCGCGCGCGGCTTCCTGCCGGCGACAGGCACGCTGCACCACCTGGCGTTTCCCGCTACCGGGCGAGCGCTGCGCGTGGAGACCGGCGTGCGGCAGGGCGACACCATCTCTCCGTTCTACGATCCGATGATCGCCAAGATCGTCGTGCATGCCGCCGACCGGCCGGCAGCCCTTGCCGCGCTGTCGGCGGCACTGGCCGGCACCCGGGTCGCCGGCTCGACGGTCAACACCGCCTTCCTCTCGGCGCTCGCCGCCGATCCGGATTTCGCGGCCGGCGATGTCGATACGGGGCTGATCGGGCGCAAGCAGGACGGATTGACCGCCCGGCGGCCGGCATCGCCGCGCGTGCTGGCGCAGGCCGCGCTTGCGGTCTCCGGCGCGCGCGGGGCCGAGGGAGCCGATCCGTGGTCGGCGCTGGCCGGCTACGCCCATTTCCAGCCGCTGGCGAGGACGGTCACGCTGCGCCGGGGCCAAGAGGAGGTCACGGCCAGCATCGTTGCCGGCAACAGGGGGCGCTTTGCGGTGACCGTCGACGGTGCGACCGCGACGCTCGCCGCAGGAGGTGATGCCGTTGCCCTGTGGCCCGGCCATGTCACCGTCTTCGAGGCAGCCGCCAGCTATACTTTCGACGTGCCGGACGCGGAGGCCGAGGCGGACGCGGCCGGCGGCGACAATCTGCGCGCACCGATGCCGGGCCTGATCAAACTGGTCCGGGTCCCGGCCGGCACAAAGGTCGTCAGGGGCCAGCCCCTGCTGGTGCTGGAAGCGATGAAGATGGAGCACACGATCACGGCTCCGCAGGACGGGACGATCGCCGAGATCGCGCCGGAAGGCGCGCAGGTCAGCGACGGAACGGTGCTCGTCAGGTTCGAGGAGGCGTGAGCCGAGCAACTATTCCGTCAGTCGGTTTCCGTTTGACGGAACGCTCGACGTACTCTACCCTTCATTCATGATCCGTTCTTTCGCGAACAAGGATACGGAACGCCTGTTCGCAGACTTGCCGGCCCGGCGGTTCTCCTCGTTCGAGCGCATCGCCAGACGAAAGCTGTTGCTGCTTCATACCGCGATCTCCCTGCAGGATCTGACGGTGCCGCCGGGCAACCGTCTCGAATCGCTCAGGGGCAGCCGGTCCGGCCAGCATGGCATCCGGATCAACGAACAGTGGCGCATCTGCTTCCGATGGCGCAAAGGCGGGCCGGAGGACGTGGAGATAGTCGACTGCCATTAGAGGCGAACAATGACGGACAAGAAGCTTGAACCGATCCCGCCGGGAGAGATCCTGCTGGAGGAATTCCTCAGGCCGCTCGGGGTGACGCAAAACCGGCTCTCGCGGGACATCGACGTTCCCGTCAGCCGCATCGCCTCCATCGTGAAGGGCGAGCGCGCGATCACCGCCGACACCGCGTTGCGGTTGGGAAAATATTTCGGCACTTCCGCCGAAATGTGGCTGTCGTTACAGGCCGACTTCGACCTGCGCAGGCTCCGCGTCGAGAGGTGGGCCGAACTCGAGAAGCGCATCAGACCCCTGCGCGCGGCCTGAAAGGGAAAGGCCGCGCCGGAAGGCGCGCAGGTCAGCGACGGAACGGTGCTCGTCAGGTTCGAGGAGGCGTGAGCGCAACGATCAGCGATAGACTTCCTTACGATCGCCGATCCGGAGCACGAGGATCACCAGACGTTCATCTTCGATCTGTGCTACAATTCGATAATCGCCGACGCGGTATTTCCAAAGCCCACCGAGCCGGGCGCCCTTCAGTGCGGCCCCCAGCATGCGTGGATCGTCAAGCAGAGCGAGCCGGTCGCGCAGAAACCTCAGGATCCGCGCGGAGACCGCCGGCTGAAGCTTCGAGAGTTCCTTTTCGGCGTGACGGTCGAATTCAATCCGCCAGGCCATATCTCGACAGGAGAGTCTCGAGCGGGACGGTGTCCGACTTTCCGTCGCGCAATGCCTGTAGCCGCGCTTCCGCTATCCGGCCATCTTCCAGATCGGCAACATAATCCGCAATTGCGTCGACCATAATCCTGCCGGCACTTACGCCAGTTTCTGCAGCGATCTTGCGCACGCGGCGATCGAGCTCCGGCGGGAGCGCTATTGCATCCTGAGGCATGGCCATAAGCAACGATATGGTAAAACGCCCAAGCCGATCAAGACCCCTGCGCGCGGCCTGAAAGGGAAAGGCCGCGCCGGCGAGGTCAAGCCGGCGCGGCCGTCGCGGGCGAGCCCG
>Ga0207868_1001488_pt1 | contig 16523 bp, 17 predicted proteins | sample Passage237B_FD_187370 | JGI IMG/M metagenome (GOLD analysis project Ga0207868, IMG submission 187370) | Cellulose adapted compost microbial communities from Newby Island Compost Facility, Milpitas, CA, USA - Passage2 37B (SPAdes) (version 3) ... | reverse complement strand
GGCTGCCATTGTCGCGGCAGGTGGCCGCGCCATCGTGGCAAGCCGGGGCGGGCGCATGGTCCCGGAGCTTGCGGCTTGCGGTGCCGAACATATCGAGATGGCCGCCCATTCCAAGAACCCCGTCATCATGGGATTGAATGTGGAGCGGCTTGCGCGGCTCATTACGCGGGAAGGCGTTGATCTCGTTCACGCGCGCTCGCGCGCGCCTGCATGGAGCGCGCTTGCGGCGGCGCAGCGCGCGCAGAAGCCTTTTGTCACCACCTATCACTCCCGCGTGCATGAAAAGCCGCGCCTCAAGGTCTTCTACAATTCGGTGATGGTGCGCGGCGATGCAGTGATCGCCAATTCCGACTACACCGCAGAAAACATTCGCAAGGTTCACGCGCCGTCCGAAGGACGCATCTTCACCGTGCCGCGCGGCATCGAGATCGAGGCCTTCGCACCGCCGCCCGCTGCGCGTCTCGAAACATTGGCGGCGCGCTGGGGCGTTGCGAAAGGGGCGGCGGGCACGGTCGTCTTTCTTCATCCTGCTCGCCTCACCCGCTGGAAGGGACAGCTTGTCTCGGTGGAAGCAGCACGCCTTCTCGTGGCGCGCGGCCTCACACAGTTCACGCTGCTTCTCGCAGGCGATGCGCAGGGCCGCGATGGCTATGTGGAAGAGCTGGAAAGCAGGATCGCCGATGCAGGGCTTCAGCATCATGTCCGGCTCACGGGTCATGTCGAGGACATGGCAGCCGCCTATGCGTTTTCCGACTGCGTGCTCTCCCCGTCGATCGAGGCGGAACCTTTCGGGCGGACGGCGGTGGAAGCGCAAGCGGCCTCCCGCCCCGTCATCGTGTCGGATGCAGGCGGCCAGCGCGAAACGGTGATCGAGGGTGAAACAGGTTTCCGCGTGGCCTCAGGCGACGCATCCGCCCTTGCCGATGCCATGGCACGGGTGATGGAAATGGGGCCGGAAGCCCGCGCGGCGATGGGTGCGGCGGGCTACCAAAATGCCACTACGCATTATTCCGCGGCCCGGATGTGCGCCACCACGCTCGCCATTTATGCGCGGCTCATCGCGCAGAACCGGGCGGGGAAGTGAGGAAAACCGTCATTGCCGTGTGGCTCGGCGCGGGTGGCGCGGCCCATGCGCGCGCATCGCTTCTGGCGGTGCGGGGCGCCCATCCCGCTGCACACCTCATCCTTCTCACAACACCCGATGGCCTGAAAGCAGCAGGCGATCTCGTTGATTCCGGCTGGGAAGACGGTGCCTTGCGTGGAGCATCGGCCTTTCTGGCGCGGGCGCGGCGCTTGTCCTGGGCCTCGGCGGACCATATCTATGATCTGGAAGTCGGCCCGATGACGAGGCTCCTGCGCTTCTGTGTGTGGCCGAGGCCACAATGGCACGAAAGAGCGCCGTCTGGCAGCGCAGCGGGCGCTGTCCCGCCTGTTTCTTGACTTGCGGGCGGCGGGCTTCAAATCTATAGCTGTGCTTGGTTTTCCGGAGGATGCCGGGGTACGGCACCATCGGGAACGGATCAGAATGCGGGTGCCGCCGGAAGCGGGCTTGCATCATTTCCGTTCCCGGGCGCAATCCAGCGGCCGGAGTCGATAAAAGGAGAAGTGTTCATAGCTCGCAGACCGATGCAGGCGCCGCCCACGAAAGAGGGCCCGCGCATAAACGACATGATCGTTGAGCCGACCGTGTTGCTCATTGACGCCGAGGGCGAAAAGCGCGGCGTTATTCCCACCGATGAAGCGATCCGCATGGCTGAAGAGGCCGGCCTGGATCTGGTCGAGGTGTCGCCTAACGCGAAACCTCCCGTATGCAAGCTTCTCGACTACGGGAAATTCAAATATCAGGCCCAGAAAAAGGCCAACGAGGCGCGCAAGAAGCAAAAGACCGTTGAGGTCAAGGAAATCAAGATGCGCCCGAATATCGACACGCATGACTATGAAGTGAAAATGCGCTCGATGCTCCGTTTCTTCGATGAAGGCGACAAGGTGAAAGTCACCCTTCGCTTCCGTGGCCGCGAAATGGCGCATCAGGAGCTTGGCATGCAGCTTCTCAACAAGGTGAAGGACGAAGTGGACGCGATCGCGAAGGTCGAATCCTATCCGCGCCTTGAGGGGCGCCAGATGGTCATGGTGCTGGCCCCGCGCTGAACCGCGTTGCATGGGAATGAAGAAGGCCCGGTTCTGCGACCGGGCCTTTTTGTATGACCCTAAGAGCCAAGCACCTTTGCGAGTCGGTCCGGCCGGTCGGTGATGATCGCCTCGACGCCAAGCCCGATCAGGCGCTTCATGTCGGCTTCCTCATCCACCGTCCAGCCGGAAACGGAGAAGCCGAGTTCACCGGCGAGGGCGACTGTCTCGGGCGTGATGTCGCCAAACCAGGCGAACCAACCATCGGCGGGGGCGGCACCGATCGCGCGCAACATGCGCTCGGCGAAAGTCGCGCCCTGCTGGTTGCGCCAGTCATATCCGGCAAGCCAGGGCGCACCGGCGGCAGAAGCGCGGCGGAGGGCTTCATCTTCCGAGCCAGGCTTGTCAAAGGCGGCCGAACCATCTTCCGGATCGATCTGGAAGAAGGGTGATGTCGTGAAGGCATTGCGGATTTCAGGCGCGATCTCCTTCGCGCGGACAAGGCAGCGCCAGTCAAAAGAGATGAGCGTGACGGTCTTTTCGAGCCCGTATTTCCGGGTAAGCGCCACCGCAGCATCCGCCAGTTCCACCGGATCAGCAGATTGCGACAGATCGAGTAGCGCCGTCTTCAGTTCTACATAAAGGCGAAAGCCGGGCTTCGTCTTCTCTTTCACGAGCCGGTAAACATCATCGAGAAGCGGGATGCGCTCGCCATCAAGCGGCGTCTGTTCGGGGTAGCGCCCCGCATAGCCTGCGCCGGGGCGAAGCCGCCCGACATCATAGGCGCGCAGTTCCTCATAGGTCAGCGTCTTCAGAAGCGGCGTCGGGCGTGTGAGCCATTCTCCATCCGCGCCACGGGCAATGGCGGGCTTCAGGCTCTCATCATGGTGGACGATCAGCCGGCCATCTTTCGAGAGATGCACATCAAGCTCGATCCCGTCTGCGCCCGTCTCGATTGCCCGCTCAAAGGCACCCATTGTGTTTTCGGGCCAGAGCCCCGCGCCCCCGCGATGGGCAATCTTAAGTGGCTTCCTCATCAACAACCCCGATATCTGGTGAATCTCGTCCGTCACGGCACAAAAAAATCGGCTGAAGCCTATATGCGAGCGCCACCAATCGTCCATCGCCACCTGATCGCCCCATTCCGGATTTATAAGCACTGGCTGATACCAGACATGCAGACTTAGCCTCACATCGCTCTCGCAACGGTCAGGCGAGGACGTTCGAAGGGGCGTTTGCAAGTCGGTGGCCGGGGGGCGGAGCGACATATTTGTCCACCACGAGACCGGTACCCAATGTCCTTATTCAATATCTGGCGGCGCCTCACGAACCGCCGCAGGAGCAGAAAACGCTCCTTTTATGAGTCGCAGGAAGTGATGCGTCAGGTAGTCGAATCGGTCGGGCCGATCGATATGCGGCTTGTGCCGGATTCAGACCTGCGCAGTATTGTGGCGGCAGAGAAAAGCGATCTGCGGCGGGTGGCGGCAGAAAAGGAACTGGCCTTCCGGGCGGCGCATCGGAATGCAGCCTCGGCTCATGCACATAGGCCCCATTGACGGTCTGAAGCCTCTCAGAGCCTGATCGACCTCACCCCGCTTCTGTAAACTCGCAGAGGCGGGGTTTGCCTATTACACTCCTCCCATTGGCAATGAAAACAGACGTACCCGGATATCCCCCGGAGTACGCGACGGGAGGTGGCCTATGAAGTTTGGCGTGTTCTACGAATTGCAACTGCCGAAGCCCTGGAATGAGGGAGACGAGGCGCGTCTGTTCCACGAAGCACTGGAGCAGATCGTTCTGGCAGACAGGCTTGGCTATGATCACGCCTGGGAAGTGGAACATCACTTTCTTGATGAATATTCCCATTCTTCCGCACCGGAAGTGTTTCTCGCGGCAGCGGCTTCCGTCACGAAGAATATCAGGCTGGGCCACGGCATCCGCCAGGTCATTCCGAACTACAACCATCCCGCCCGCACGGCAGAAGGTCTCGCAACGCTCGACATCATGTCGAACGGGCGTGTCGAGTTTGGTATCGGCGAAGGGGCGACGCGGCTGGAGCTTGGCGGCTTCGGCATTCCCGCCAAGGAAAAGCGCGCCATGGCAATCGAAGCTGCAGAGCAGATCGCCAATATGATGGTGCTCGATCCCTATCCGGGTTTCGAAGGCAAATATTTCTCCATGCCCTGCCGCAACGTGCTGCCGAAGCCGGTGCAGCGCCCACATCCGCCCATGTGGATGGCCTGCACCAATCGCGACACGATCCGCATTGCGGCATCGCTCGGCGTCGGTGCGCTTGCTTTCTCCTTCCTTGACCCGGAAGAAGCGCATCACTGGTCGGAAATCTATTACGGCATCATCAAATCGGAAGAGTGCCGCCCCATCGGTCACAGCGTGAACGCAAACATTGCGATGGTGTCGAACTTCTCGTTGCATCACGACCGCGAAGAAGCCATTCGCCGTGGCCATGAAGGCTTTGAGTTTTTCGGCTATGCGCTGAACGCGCTTGTCGCGCATGACACGGTGCCGGGTCGCACGAATATCTGGGGCGATTACATCAAGGCGCGCGGCAACCGCACGCAGGAAGTGATCGATGCGGCAAAGCGGGCGGATGCCATTGCAACCGGCATCGGTACACCGGACGACATGCGCGCGCATCTCAAGGCCTTCCGGAATGCAGGCGTCGATCAGGTGATCTTCATGCAGCAGGCAGGCCGAAACAAGCATGAGCATATTTGCGAGTCGCTTGAGCTTTTCGCAAAGGAAGTCATGCCGGAGTTCAAGGCGGAAGCTGCCGAACGGGAAGCGAAGAAGCAGGCAGAACTTGCGCCCTATATCGAAGCAGCATTGAAGCGGAAGAACTGGATGCGTCCGCTCGAGGATCACGAGATCCCCGTGGTGAAGGCATCCGTGCAGAAGGCACAGGTCAATCAGGGAGCCTGAGCGATCCCTCGACAAAGGAGAGGAAAATGAAGAAAGCGATGATAGGGCTTTTCGCCGTGGTGGCCTTCGCCCTCGCGGCGTGTGACGATCCGGCGGAACAGAAGGCCGCTGAAGAGACTACCCCCGAAACCGTTGTCGAGGAGCAGATCGCCGATGACAACGCGCTGGGTGAAGAGGCCGCCGCTGAAAGCGACGCAGCCGATGTGAACGCCGCCATGAACGAGATGGAAGAAGGTTGCCGGGCGGCCGCCGAAGCCCTTGCCGTCTGGACCGGGAAGCCATGGGACGAGGCGAAGGAAGCCGTGAGCGCAGGCGAGGGTGTCGCAACCGTCCGTGTCATCCGGCCGGGTGAGCCTGTCACGATGGATTACCGTGCCAACCGCCTCAATGTTGAACTTGATGACGGTGACGGGATCGTCCGCATTTTCTGCGGCTAGGCGCCTTGCGGGCAGCGGGTGGGCAGATACGCCATCCGCTGCCACGCTTCTGCCCGATTTCACCTGCTTTCTCTCCGCTGACGCCGATGCCGGAGCTGTCTGCCCGGTGGAGAGCAATGGAAGGAGCGAAGAATGAAAAAAGTGCGCGGTGGTCTTGCAGGCATGGTGGCGGTGGCCGCCTTCATGCTGGTTGCAGCTTGCGATCAGAACACGGAAGAACAGGCAAACGGCGAGGCTGCGCCGGAGGTTGTGGCGGAACTGGCAGAGAGTGATCTGCCCGATAGCCAGATGCCTGAAACCACATTGCCGGAAAGCGATCTGCCTGAAGCGACAGAAGGCGCAACGGATGCAGCCGCTGCTGCCGAAAATGGCGAAGCCGAATTCAACGCGGCCGTTGCCGGTTGTCAGGCCGCTGCCGATGCGCTTGGCGTCTGGGTCGGTCAGCCCTTCGCCGATGCCGAAGATGCCATCATGGCCGGTGCCAATGTCGCCAATATCCGTGTGATCCACCCGGATACGATGGTGACAAAGGATTTCCGTCCTGACCGGCTCAATGTCGATGTGAATGAGGAAGGCAACGTCACCCGCGTCTATTGCGGCTGATCCTTCGATGATACGGGAGAGCCGTCCGTCAGCGGACGGTTCTCACCGGATCGCTGCCATCCCAGTCGATTGCCGCCTTACGGATATGCTCGAAGAACTTGCCTTTCGAGCCTGAGATATCCGACATCTCGATCACTGTGCCCGGATGGGTTTCGGTGTCAAAATAGACGAAGCGGCCCTGCGGCCCGCCGATCTGTCCCTCATGGCCGACCTTGTAGCCCGCCGCAATCGCGCGGTCATAGGCGGCCTGATAGTCGGTCGTCCAGTAGGACATATGTTGCAGCCCCTCATGGCCCGCATTCAGGAAATCGAGATACATGGAGGGCGCATCATTGCGTTGCTGGATCAGCTCGATCTGGAGATCGCCCGTATTGCCGAGCGCAATGCTCATCTCCACCGGGGAGGGCTTGCCGCGATAGGTGAACCAGTCGCATTTGACCCGGTCTATATAGAAGAACGGGCCGACCCCCATCACTTCCGTCCAGTGCTTCAAGGCGGCTTCAATGTCGCGCACGACATAGCCGTTCTGGCAGACCTTTCCGAAAAACCGGCTCAAACGCTCTCTCCTTCAGATTCCAGTGACGAGAAAATCACCCGCGGCAAGCGACATTATGCCACCATTTCCCGGCCGTGTTGTGGTGGGACCGGCGAAAACCGTTCCCGCGCTTGACCTTCCTGCCTTTTCCCTTATAAATCCGCCACTTCTGGGTGGTCCGGCCTGTAGGGCATGCCGTGACCGCTCGTAATGCCATGACCCGGACCTGCCGATCTTCCGGAATTCTTCAATGAATTCAGGGTCTTCAACGGCGGGTTCCCAAAAGACGGAGAGCAAAATGCCCAAACTGAAGACCAAGAGTGGTGTGAAGAAGCGTTTCAGCTTCACCGCCACGGGCAAGGTGAAGCGCGGCCAGACCGGCAAGCGTCACGGCATGATCAAACGGACCAACAAGCAGATCCGCAATCTGCGCGGCACGACCCTCGTTGCCGAGCCGGATACCAAGCGGATTGTGAAGATTTTCGCGCCTTACGGCCTGAAATAAGGTCCCTCTACTTCAAGGAGAAGTTTCATGTCGCGCGTAAAACGGGGCGTCGCCGCCCATGCCCGGCACCGCAAGATCATCAAGAAGGCAAAAGGCTATTATGGCCGCCGCAAGAATACCTTCCGCGCGGCCAATCAGGCGGTGGAGAAGGCCGGCCAATATGCCTATCGCGACCGCCGCACGCGGAAGCGCAATTTCCGTGCGCTCTGGATCCAGCGTATCAACGCCGGTGTCCGCGAGCACGGCCTGACCTATTCGCGATTTATCGACGGCCTCGCCAAGGCTGGCATCGAAGTGGACCGCAAGGTGCTCTCCGATCTCGCCATCCATGAGCCCGAGGCCTTCAAGGCTCTGGTTGCCCAGGCACAGGCCGCCCTGCAGTAAGGGCTGCGAAGCCAGGCCAGAGCCCGTCACCCGTCCGGGACCCGCGTATCTTTGCGCGGGCCATTCTCGGGGGTGAGGCGGATCGCCGGTCGATATATTCGTTCGCACGCCGTTTCCCTCATGTCGCCCGAGAGCCTGCATCCGCAGGCGCCGGGTGGCATGGGAGAAACGTGTTTTCGCAGAACGATCAGAAGCCGGTGAGAAGATGACCGACAGCGCCAGTCTCGAAAAGCTCGAAGCGGAATTCACCGCCGCGATTGCCAATGCGGCGGATATCGACTCGCTCGAAGCCGTGCGCGTGGCAGCACTTGGCAAGAAGGGCCGCGTCTCCGACCTGATGAAAGGTCTGGGCGGCATGTCGCCGGAAGAGCGCAAGGAAATGGGGCCGAAGCTCAATGGCCTCAAGGACCGGCTGACGGAGGCGCTCGCCGCCCGCAAGGAGGCGCTCAATCAGGCAGCCCTCGAAGCACGCCTCGCCCATGAAAAGATCGATGTGACGTTGCCCGTGCGCGCAAGCGCTCTGGAGCTTGGCCGCATCCACCCTCTGAGCCAGGTCTGGGACGAAGTGGTGGCGATCTTCGCCGATATGGGCTTCGCCGTGGAGCAGGGGCCGGATATCGAGACGGATCACTATAATTTCGGCGCGCTGAACTTCCCCGAAGGTCATCCCGCGCGCGAAATGCACGACACATTCTATTTCGAGCCGGATGAAACGGGCGCGCGCAAATTGCTGCGCACGCATACAAGCCCCGTGCAGGTGCGCACCATGGAAGCGGGCAAGCCGCCTTTCCGCTTCATCTGTCCGGGCCGCACCTATCGCTGCGACAGCGACCAGACGCATACGCCGCAATTCCACCAGATCGAAGGCCTTGTCATTGATGAGGTGACGCATCTCGGCCATCTGAAATGGACGCTGGAAGAATTTCTCCGCGCCTTTTTCGAGGTGGAGGGCGTGGAACTGCGCATGCGCCCGAGCTTCTTTCCCTTCACCGAGCCGTCGATGGAAGTTGATGTGCGCTGCGCGCGTCTCGGCAATGAAATCCGCATCGGCGAGGGTGAGGACTGGCTGGAGATTCTCGGCTGCGGCATGGTCCATCCGAATGTGCTGCGCGCTTCCGGAATCGACCCGGAAAAATATCAGGGCTTTGCCTTCGGTATGGGCCTCGACCGGATTGCCATGCTGAAATATGGCATTCCTGATCTGCGTGCCTTCTTTGAATCCGATCTGCGCTGGCTCCGTCATTACGGCTTCGCCGCGCTCGATGTGCCGACGCTTTCGGGAGGGCTCTCATCATGAAGTTCACTCTCTCCTGGCTGAAGCAGCCGCTTGAAACCGACGCGACGCTCGACGAGATCACCGAGAAGCTCACCATGCTCGGCCTCGAAGTGGAGGGCGTGGATGATCCGGCAAAAAAGCTTTCCGTCTTTTCCGTTGCGAAAGTGCTGGAAGCCGCCCCGCATCCCGATGCCGACAAGCTTCAGGTGCTGAAGGTCGAGGCGCTGGTTGAAGGCGAAGTGAAGCAGTTGCAGGTGGTCTGCGGCGCCCCCAATGCGCGCGCCGGCATGACCGGTATTTTCGCGCCGCCCGGTGCCACCATTCCCGTCAATGGCATGGTGCTGAAGCCGACCAAGATTCGCGGCGTCGAATCAAACGGCATGATGTGTTCCGAGCGCGAGCTTGAACTGTCGGAAGACCATGAAGGCATCATCGATCTGAAAGGCAACTTCGCAGTCGGCACGCCCGCAGCGGAAGTGCTCGGCCAGAACGATCCCGTCATCGAAATCGCGATCACGCCGAACCGCCCGGATTGTCTCGGTGTCTATGGCGTCGCGCGTGACCTTGCCGCCGCAGGACTTGGCCGTTTGCGCGAAGGCGATCTCTCGCCGGTTGCAGGACGCTTTGACAGCCCCATCGGCATCGAACTCGACTTCCCCGCGGATGCGGCAGCAGCGTGCCCTGTTTTCGCAGGTCGCCTCATTCGCGGCGTGAAGAACGGGCCGTCGCCGGAATGGTTGCAGAAATGGCTGAAGGCGGTCGGCCTTCGCCCGATCAATGCGCTGGTCGATATCACCAATTTCATCTCGCTTGATCGCGCGCGTCCGCTTCATGTTTATGACGCCTCGAAACTCAAGGGCCATATCCGCGCGCGCCTTGGCCGCAAGGGCGAGAAGCTCCTCGCGCTGGATGGCAAGACCTATGATGTCGAGCCGCATTACTGCGTCATCGCCGATGATGAAAAAGTGCTCGGCTTTGGCGGCGTCATGGGCGGTGAGGAAAGCGGCTCAACCGAAGACACGGTCGATGTCTTTGTCGAGAGCGCCTATTTCGATCCCTATCGCACCGCGCGCACAGGCCGCGATACGGGAATCGTGTCGGATGCGCGCTACCGCTTCGAGCGCGGCGTTGATCCCGCTTTTGTGGTGCCGGGCCTCGAACTCGCAACGAAGATGATCCTCGATATCTGCGGCGGCGAGCCGTCGCATGTCGTTGTTGCGGGCAAGGTGCCTGATACGAAGAAGGTGATCGAGTTCGATACGGGCCGCATCGGCAAGCTCACGGGCCTCGAGCTTGAAAAACAGGAAGCCGTGCGGATTCTCTCAGCACTTGGTTTCGCTGTTGCCGAGGCGGGCGCGAAACTTTCCGTCACCGTGCCGTCATGGCGGCCGGATGTGGATGGCGAGGCAGACCTCGTGGAAGAGGTCGTGCGCGTGCATGGTCTGTCCGAAGTGAAGTCGGTTGCCCTTCCGCGCATTCACGCGGTGGCAAAACCCGTTCTCTCCGCGCGCCAGCGCCGCGACCGTCTCGCGCGCCGCGCCCTTGCTGCGCGCGGCATGGTGGAAGCGGTGAACTGGTCCTTCATTCCCGAAGATCAGGCGGTGCTGTTCGGTGGCGGCGCGCCTGCGCTTAAACTCGCAAACCCGATCTCCGCCGAGATGAGCCATATGCGGCCAAGCCTGCTCGCAGGTCTGGTTGCGGCTGCGGGGCGCAACATGGCGCGCGGTATGCCGGACATCGCCATGTTCGAAGTTGGCCAGCAGTTTGAAAATGACGAGCCTTCAGGGCAGGTGCTTGCGGCAAGCGGCATCCGGCGCGGCACCGCACGACCGGCAGGCGCAGGCCGCCACTGGCAGGGCAAGGCCGGTCCCGTCGAGGCGATGGATGCGAAGGAAGATGCGGCAGCGCTTCTTGCCGCCCTCGGGGCGTCGGTCGCGAGCTTCCAGATCACGGCGGATGCGCCGTCCTGGTATCATCCGGGCCGCTCGGGCACCTTCCGCCTCGGCCCGAAGAATGTGATCGGCTATTTCGGCGAGCTTCATCCCCGCGTGCTTAATGTGATGGATGTGGCAGGCCCGATCGTTGCCTTCGAGATTTTCCCGGACGCGATACCGGAGCCGAAGCGCAAGCCCACAAAGGCAAAGCCGCCGCTCACCCTGTCCGATCTCCAGCCGCTTCGGCGCGATTTCGCTTTCATCGTGGACGAGAAGGTCACGGCAGATCAGGTGCTTCGCGCCGCGCGCGGTGCCGACCGGAAGCTGATCGTCGATGTGTCGCTTTTCGACCTCTTTGAAGGCGGTTCGCTTGGCGAGGGCAAGAAGTCGCTTGCCATTGAAGTGACGCTTCAGCCTGTCGAAAAGACACTGACGGATGAGGAAATCGACGCGGTATCAAAGGCGATCATCGCAGCGGTTGAAAAGGCGACAGGCGGCTCGCTCCGCAAATAGCTGTGCCGAACGGGGAGGGCGACGTCGTGGAACTGAAGACGATCCGCTACGAACTGACGGATGGTATCGCCACAGTCACGCTTTCGCGCCCGAAGCGCCGCAACGCCTGGACGGGGCGGATGCATACCGAGTACCGCTTTGTGCTCGCGGAGGCGGACAAGGACCCTGCCGTCCGGGTCCTCATCGTCACGGGCGATCCCGAAGGCGGTGCCTTTTGCGCGGGTGCCGATATGGCGGCACTTGAAGGCCATTCCGAAAAGGGTCGCTATGATTCCGGCACCACGGATGACATCGCAAGGCCGGGCTTCGGCGTGGCGCCCGAGTTCGATGCGACCTTCGCCTATCATTTCGGCCTGACGAAACCTGTCATCGCCGCCATAAATGGTGCTGCCGCAGGGGTGGGCCTCGTGCTGGCGGCTTTTGCGGATCTGCGCTTTGCCGTGCCCGGTGCGAAGTTCACGGCGGCGCATGGCCGGTTCAATTTCCCTGCAGAGTTCGGCCTTTCCTGGGTGCTGCCCCGGATCGTGGGACTGACCCATGCAAACGACATTCTGCTCTCAAGCCGGGTTTTCACCTCGGACGAGGCGATGGAAATGGGCTTTCTGAACAGACTGCTCCCGCCTGAAGAGCTGATGCCCCATGTGATGAATTATGCCCGCAGGCTCGCCGATGGCGTGTCCCCCGGCTCGCTGCGCGAGACGAAACGGCAGATTTACACCGATCTCCATCGGGACGCCGCCACCGCCGTCGCTACGGCGGAGCGCCTGCTGGAAGAGATGATCCGCCATCCCGACTACAAGGAAGGGGTGAAGGCCTGGATGGAAAAGCGCAAGGCCGACTGGCAGGGCTGAGTGCGTCCCAATTGCCGCAATTGGCTTGAACCCCTGCCAATGCTATATGGGCCTTCCCGAGCATAGAAGGCCCCATGACCGATCTCTCCCATATCCGCAATTTCTCGATCATCGCCCATATCGACCACGGCAAATCGACGCTGGCCGACCGCCTCATCCAGCTTTGCGGCGGGCTGAGCGCGCGCGAAATGAAAGAGCAGGTGCTCGATAATATGGATATCGAGCGCGAACGCGGCATCACCATCAAGGCGCAGACCGTGCGGCTTGATTACAAGGCTGCCGATGGCGAAACCTATGAGCTGAACCTCATCGACACGCCGGGCCATGTGGACTTCGCCTATGAAGTCAACCGCTCGCTTGCAGCCTGCGAAGGCTCGCTGCTGGTGGTGGATGCGAGTCAGGGCGTGGAGGCGCAGACGCTCGCCAATGTCTATCACGCGCTTGATGTGAACCATGAGATCGTGCCGGTTCTGAACAAGATCGACCTGCCGGCTGCGGACCCGGAGCGGACCCGCCAGCAGATCGAGGATGTGATCGGCCTTGATGCCTCGGAAGCGGTGGAGATTTCCGCGAAGAGCGGCATCGGCATTCCCGATGTGCTGGAAGCCATTGTGAAGCGCCTGCCTCCCCCCAAGGGGGATGCAAACGCGCCGCTGAAGGCGATGCTGGTTGATAGCTGGTATGACGCCTATCTCGGCGTCGTCGTGCTGGTGCGCATCATTGATGGCGAGTTGAAGAAGGGCCAGCGCGTCAAGATGATGGGCACGGGCGGCACCTACACCATCGATCAGGTCGGCATCTTCCGTCCGAAAAAGGAAACGGTGGCGAGCCTTACGCCGGGTGAGATCGGATATTTCACCGCCTCCATCAAGGAAGTCGCCGATACGCGTGTGGGCGACACGGTGACGGAGGAAAAACGTCCCTGCGCCGAGGCGCTGCCGGGCTTCAAGCCCGCACAGCCGGTTGTCTTCTGCGGCCTCTTCCCGGTTGATGCAGCGGAGTTCGAAGATCTGCGCGACGCGATGGGCAAGCTCCGTCTCAATGATGCGAGCTTCGAATATGAGATGGAGACGAGCGCGGCGCTGGGCTTCGGCTTTCGCTGCGGCTTTCTGGGCCTGCTCCATCTCGAAATCATTCGCGAGCGTCTGGAGCGTGAGTTCAATATTGATCTCATCACCACGGCACCTTCGGTCATCTATCAGCTGCACATGGTCGATGGCACGGTGAAGGAGATGCACAACCCGGCAGACATGCCGGACCCGACCCGCATCGACCATATTGAAGAGCCATGGATCCGCGCGACGATCCTGGTGCCGGACGAGTTTCTGGGCGCCGTGCTGAAGCTCTGCGAAGACAGGCGCGGCACGCAGATCGATCTCACTTATGCGGGCTCACGCGCCATGCTTGTCTATCGCCTGCCGCTCAATGAGGTGGTGCTCGATTTCTATGACAGACTGAAGTCGGTGAGCCGCGGCTATGCGAGCTTCGACTACCAGATCGAAGGCTATCAGCCGGGCGAACTGGTGAAGATGTCGATCCTCGTCAATGAAGAGCCGGTGGATGCGCTGGCGACGATCGTCCACCGCTCCCGCGCGGAGCAGCGTGGCCGCGTCATGTGCGAGAAGCTGAAGGAACTGATCCCGAAGCACCTCTTCAAGATTCCGATTCAGGCGGCGATCGGCGGTCGCGTCATTGCGCGCGAAACCATCTCGGCCATGCGCAAGGACGTGACGGCAAAGTGCTATGGCGGCGATATCAGCCGCAAGCGCAAGCTTCTGGACAAGCAGAAGGAAGGCAAGAAGAAGATGCGGCAGTTCGGCCGCGTCGAGATTCCGCAGGACGCCTTCATCTCGGCCCTCAAGATGGACGAGAACTGAGCGAGACCTGCGCCTCGCTTCACGCAATCAAAAGGCCGCCCCGAGAGGCGGCCTTTTTTGTCCGTGCGGAAGAAGCGGGTCAGTCGCCGCGGCGCAGCAGCGCGGCAAGTCCCGCAATCACGATGCCGATGATACCGAGCACGCCCCAGGCCGGGAACGCCAGCACGGACGCGACCGGCCCCTGCGCCGCTTCCGGCGCGCCTTCGGCCGCCCAGCCGGAGAAGGCATCACGGCTACCTTCATGCAGAATCCCCCAGAGGTCGTTGAAAGACCGCATGGTGACTTCCCGCGCTTCCAGAGACAGCAGGGCATCCGAGCCCAGCGCCATCAGCGCGACGATGATGAAAAGAAGTCCGATCAGCCTGAACACGATCATGACTAGAGCCCCCCAGCCCACATATTGAACATCGAAACCACTCAAGAGCCGAACGGTAGCCGGATCGACTGTGCCAAACAAGCACACTTCGCCGAAGGTTTCGTAAAATCAAAGGCCTGCAGGGCGCCTTCCTTATTGATTCAGCCCTTTTGTTGCGTATAGTGCCGCCACTTCGCCCGCCGCGCCGGGTGACCCGGAGGGGTGGCCGAGTGGCTGAAGGCGCACGCTTGGAAAGCGTGTATACGGGAAACCGTATCGAGGGTTCGAATCCCTCTCCCTCCGCCAAACATTTTCCTTATGAAAATCAAGGACTTACTCGGCAAGACCCCGGCGCTGGCCGGTCCCGGGCGGGCTTTGCCCCGGCCATGCCCCGATCCATACGGGTTCGGAGGGGAAGCGGGGGCGCGGCGAATACAGGGGCTGCTGCATCTTTGCTACAGCCCGGCCGCAAACATGGTTAATCGCCGGAGGCCGTCCTGAAATCAGTTCGTTCGGGGGATGGAGTTTGCCCGACGCGGCTTCAGATAGGACACTTCCTTGAAGTTGATCGACTTCGTGACCGCACTGCTGATGGGCGAGGTGTAGGTGTAGAACACTTCCGCCACGATCACGCTGGTGCCGGGCGTTGTGAGGCCGGCCGGCAGGTCGAAATTCGAGCCGACGGAGCGGGGAGCAATCTTGTGGCCGTCGCTCCAGGCAACCTTGTTCACGCCTGCGGCATTTGCCACAACACTGGTGATACGGATGGAAAGCCCGTCCGTGCTGAAGGGCTTCATGATCGCGGAGCTAGCCGCGAAAACATCATTCATCTCGCCATTGCTGATCGAGGCGGCCTGCGCGACGAGGTCTGCCGCCGTATAGGCAACCGATGTCGTACGCCGATCTGCCGTCAGCATCTGCGTGATCTCGAAGGCGCCGAAATAAAGCACCAGCATCAGCGGAAAGATGAGCGCGAACTCGACAGCGCCAAGCCCGTGCGTATCGGCGAGGAAGTGCCGGAGGGAACGGCGCGCAAAATGTTTCATGGGAAAGATCATCGCGCGCCCCGTCAGTTGACTGGCAACATGGAGCCGAAGGGTTCATTGCGGAAAGCAGCGCTCGCTGCGATCAGCCGTCCTCCCCCTTCAAGATTGGAAAGGCCGATAAAGGAAGGCGTCATCACTCCCCAGGAGAAATAGGCCCGCACAAGCACGATCTCGCCCGCAGCTCCCGGCTGGAACACGGTGTTCGTGACGAGCTTGCCATCCTTGTCCACAAGTGCGGGCGGCTGCACATTGCCGAAATTGCTGTACTTGCGCACATCGACATGCAGCTTGCTCTTGCAGTTGCTGATCAGCACCATTTCCTTGCAGATCAGATCCTTGAACTCGCCTTCCGTCATCCCGCTGGACTGCGCCTGCCCTGTGCGGATCAGGCGGCCCGCATCGGCAACCACATTGTCGAGATTGGCTGTGCTGAAATAGATCACGCTGGTTTCGATCAGCGCGAAGAGAAGTGCGAAAAAGGGGATGGCGAGGAGGCCGAACTCAACGGCAACGCTCCCGCCTTGCGAGCGCCGGAAGCAGCGCACATGACCGCGCGGTCTGTAAAGCCGATTGAGAGGAAATGCAGGCATCCTTGCCCTCGCGCTGAAAAGCCACCATGGCGCAGCCTTTAGATAACGCGCGGGCAGTTACCAAATGGTAAGGGCCGTTTCGGGCCGGTTACGGATTCACGGCTTCTTAACGGCGAAAAACCTAAAATCCGCTGGTGCATAAACTGTCCTTCGCTGCCAGGGCGCGGAAGGGCATGCAAGGTGGTTTCGGCTCATGTGGTGCTTCAGAAGCCTTTTCGGTCGGTTTTTCTCCGATCAGCGCGGCAATTTCGCGATCATGTTCGCACTGGCTGCGCTTCCCATCATGGTTGCAGCGGGCGCGGCGGTTGATATTTCGCGCGCCTATGCGGTCGAGAACCGCTTGAAAGCCGCGCTTGATGCGGCGGCCCTTGCCGTGGGCGGAGCCACCAACCAGACGAACCAGCAGCTTCAGGTGATCGCGCAGAATTATTTCGACGCGAACTACCCCGCCGACAAGCTCGGGGTTCCGGGCACTGTCACCGTCTCGCAGAACGGCAATGTGGTTTCGCTCAGCGTGAAGGCCGATATGCCGACCACGCTAATGGGCCTT
>Ga0207868_1001486_pt1 | contig 16540 bp, 18 predicted proteins | sample Passage237B_FD_187370 | JGI IMG/M metagenome (GOLD analysis project Ga0207868, IMG submission 187370) | Cellulose adapted compost microbial communities from Newby Island Compost Facility, Milpitas, CA, USA - Passage2 37B (SPAdes) (version 3) ... | reverse complement strand
CAATCGCATATGGGAATCGCGCGGCCGTTTACCCCCACCCCTGACCCTCCCCACAAGGGGGAGGGAGACCTTGACCTTGCGCCGCTTGGCGCAGGCTTCAACGATTTATCCCGGAAGACGATGACGGCGCCCCCCTCCCCCTTGTGGGGAGGGTCAGGGGTGGGGGTATCTTCCATATGCGATTGCCCTGGGAGGGGCGTTTCCCGACCTTGCCTTCGCCGCGCGGGTCGCGCAGAAAGGCGAATATGTTCATCCCGTTCTTCCTGGAGCTCAAGGCGGCCCGCGTGCCGGTGTCGCTGCGCGAATATCTGTCGCTGCTCGAGGGCATGGACGCGCATTTGACCGACTACGATGTCGAGGGCTTCTACTATCTCGCCCGCGCGGCGCTGGTGAAGGACGAGCGGCATATCGACCGTTTCGACCAGGTGTTCGGCCATGTGTTCAGGGGCGTCGAGGCGGTATCCGGCGAAGGGGCCGTCGATGTCGCGGACCTGCCGGAAGAATGGCTGCGGCGTCTGGCCGAAAAGCACCTTACGGACGAGGAGAAGAAGCTCGTCGAGGCGCTCGGGGGCTTCGACAAGCTGATGGAGACGCTCAAGGCGCGGCTGGAGGAGCAGAAGGGCCGCCACCAGGGCGGCTCGAAATGGATCGGCACGGCCGGCACCTCGCCCTTCGGCGCCTATGGCTACAATCCGGAAGGCGTGAGGATCGGCCAGGCCGAAAGCCGCCACCGGCGCGCGGTGAAGGTCTGGGACAGGCGCGAGTTCAGGAATTTCGACGACACGATCGAGCTCGGCACGCGCAACATCAAGGTGGCGTTGAAGCGGCTGCGCCGCTGGGTGCGCGAGGGCGCTGCCGAGGAGCTCGACCTGCCGGGCACCATCCATGCCACCGCCGAGCAGGGCTATCTCGACGTGCGGACGCGGCCGGAGCGGCGCAACGCGGTGAAGCTGCTGATGTTCTTCGACGTCGGCGGCTCGATGGACGACCATATCCGCGGCGTCGAGGAGCTGTTCTCGGCGGCGCGCGCCGAGTTCCGGCAGCTCGAATATTTCTATTTCCACAACTGCCTCTACGAGGGCCTGTGGAAGGACAATGGGCGCCGGCACTCGGAAAGGATCCCGACCTTCGACGTGCTCCACAAATACGGGCCCGACTACAAGGCGATCTTCGTCGGCGACGCCTCGATGAGCCCCTACGAGATCGCCCAGCCGGGCGGCTCGGTCGAGCACTGGAACGCGGAAGCGGGCGCGGTGTGGCTGACGCGTGCGGTTTCCCAGTGGCCGAGCGCGGTCTGGCTCAATCCGGTGAGCGAGAAGCACTGGGACTACACGCATTCCATCAAGATGATCCGCGCACTGTTTTCCGAGCGCATGTTTCCGCTGACGCTGGCGGGGCTCGAGCAGGCGACGCGAACGCTGTCGCACAGGCATTAGAGCGGGACGCGTCCACATTGAATCGCCATTCCGTCCCATCTTTTCGCTCGGGCGTGCGCTTTCCGGACGGCGGCTTCGGCCTTTCGGGAGCATGCTCGGGGAGGCGGGCCGGCGCCGTTATTTTCCATCGAGGGGCGGCCGTTCGCCGGAAACGGCCGAAGGGAGGGCTTGAATGACAGATCGCATATTGCGGCCCGCATTGCGGGCAGCGGCTGGCGCCGCGGTCGTTGTGGCGGCGAGCACGCCGCCTGCGTTGGCCGCTGAGGCGGGCGGGCTGCCTGGCGCGACGATGTCGATCCTGTGGGCGCTGCCCTTTGCCGGCATCCTGCTTTGCATCGCGACCGGGCCGCTGTTCTACCCGCATGTGTGGGAACATCACTACGGCAAGTTCGCGGCCTTCTGGTCTGCCCTGGTGCTGGTTCCGATGGCCTTCGTCTTCGGCTTCGGCGTGACCCTGGAGGCCGCCCTCCACACGCTGCTGCTCGAATACATGTCGTTCATCATCCTTCTGTTCGGCCTGTTCACCATTGCCGGCGGCATCCTGGTCGCCGGCAATATCCACGGCAGCCCGCTCGTCAACGCCGCGCTGCTGGTGATCGGCGCCGTGCTGGCTTCCGTCGTGGGGACGACGGGCGCCTCGATGATCCTGATCCGGCCGATCATCCGGGCCAACGACAACCGCCGGTTCAACGCCCATGTCGTCGTCTTCTTCATCTTCCTCGTTTCCAATATCGGCGGCGCGCTGACGCCGCTCGGCGATCCGCCGCTGTTCGTCGGCTTCCTGCGCGGCGTCGATTTCTTCTGGACGACGCAGCATCTCCTCGTCGAGACGCTGGTCGTCGCCGGCATCGTGCTCGCCGTGTTCCTCGCGCTGGACACCTGGCTCCATCGCAGGGAGGGAGATCTGCCGAAGGTCAAGGACCCGACGCCCGATTCGAAGGTGAGGATCCGGGGGCTGCCGAACTTCCTGCTGCTGGCGGGCGTGATCGCCGCCATCCTGATGTCGGCCACCTGGAAGCCGGGCATTTCGTTCACGATCCACGGCATCGAGCTGGAGCTGCAGAACCTGGCGCGCGACGCCATCATCGTGCTTCTGGCGCTCGCCTCGCTGAGGCTGACCCGCAAGGTCTACCGGGAGGCGAACGGCTTTTCGTGGGGGCCGATCCTGGAGGTCGCGAAGCTGTTCGCGGCGATCTTCCTGTGCATCGTGCCGGTGATCGCCATCCTGAGGGCCGGCCCGGACGGTGCGCTGTCCTCGCTGGTGGCGCTGGTGACGGGCCCCGACGGCGCTCCGGACGATCTCGCCTATTTCTGGACGACGGGCCTGCTGTCGTCCGTCCTCGACAATGCGCCGACCTATCTCGTCTTCTTCGAGCTTGCCGGCGGCGACCCGCAGGTCTTGATGACGACGCTGGCGACGACGCTGGCGGCGGTCTCGACGGGGGCGGTGTTCATGGGCGCCAACACCTATATCGGCAATGCGCCCAACTTCATGGTCTATGCGATCGCGCGCGACCGGGGCGTCAGGATGCCGAGCTTCTTCGGCTACATGCTATGGTCGGGAGCGGTGCTGATCCCGACCTTCCTGCTCACCGGCTGGCTGTTCTTCGGATAGCGGCGCCTGCCGGAACTCAGGCGCCGAGGCCGGCGACCATCTGCGTCGAATCCCATCCCTCGCCGGAGGCGACGAGACAGGAATTGCCGTCGGCTCCGGTGGCGATGATCGTCCAGGTCCCGGCGGTCGAAACGAAAATCTCCAGGATCGCGCTGCGGTCGACGACGCCGACCGCCTGCTGCGTCTCCTGGAACTGGTCGCCGAGCGTACGCACGATGTCGGTGCGTTTGCCGCAGAGCGCGCTGCTGGCGGCGGCCTGCGCGACGTCGCCCTCGCCGCTTCCGGCCTGAAGGGGTGCCGCGGCGAGAAGGATGGCGGCGGCGATGGGGGCTGCGGTTAGATGTGCGAAGTGCTTCATCTCTCGTCTCCTTGAGCATCTGTTCCGATGGGATCGAACAGACGCCCCCAGTATTCGACCCGGCTCCCGACGGTCGGGGCCGGCTCATGGCTCTGGATCGGTCGCGAAATCAAGGCGCGGGACGGCGGCGCCGTTCCATCACAGTTTGGTGACGCGCGGAGACGCATTGCGATGGAACCGGGCGCTGGCTCGCGCAAAAGTCCGGGATCGCCAACGAAAAGGCGGGCCGTGCGGCCCGCCTTTCGCATCTCATCCCTGAGCTCGCCCGGGGATCTAATCTGCCACGGAGAAGAACGGGGCGGCCAGCCTACTTCATCGTCGGCATGGCGAATTCGGCACCTTCCTTCACTCCCGACGGCCAGCGCGAGGTGACCGTCTTGGTCTTGGTGTAGAAGCGGATCGAGTCCGGCCCGTACTGGTTGAGGTCGCCGAAGCCGGAGCGCTTCCAGCCGCCGAACGTATAATAGGCGACCGGCACCGGGATCGGCACGTTGATGCCGACCATGCCGACCTCGACGCGGGAGGCGAACTCGCGCGCGGCGTCGCCGTCGCGGGTGAAGATCGCGACGCCGTTGCCGTATTCGTGCTCGGTCGGCAGGCGCAGCGCCTCGTCGAAATCATGCGCGCGCACGACCGACAACACCGGGCCGAAGATCTCTTCCTTGTAGATGCGCATCTCGGGCGTGACCTCGTCGAACAGGCAGCCGCCCATGTAGAAGCCGTTCTCGTAGCCCTGCATCCTGAAGCCGCGTCCGTCGACCAGAAGCTTGGCGCCTTCCTTGACGCCGAGGTCGACATAGCCCTTCACGCGCTCCAGCGCCTGGCTCGTCACCAGCGGGCCGAAATCGGCCGAGGGGTCCATGGAGGGGCCGATCTTGAGGGACTCGACGCGGGGCACCAGCTTCTCGACCAGCCTGTCGGCGGTCGCCTTGCCGACCGGCACGGCGACGGAGACGGCCATGCAGCGCTCGCCCGCCGCGCCGTAGCCGGCGCCCACCAGGGCATCCACCGCCTGGTCCATGTCCGCGTCGGGCATGATGATCATGTGATTCTTGGCGCCGCCGAAGCACTGCACGCGCTTGCCGGTCTGGGTGGCGCGGCCGTAGATGTATTGCGCGATGTCGGAGGAGCCGACGAAGCCGACCGCCTTGATGTCGGGATCGTCGAGGATGGCGTCGACGGCTTCCTTGTCGCCGTTGACGACGTTGAGGATGCCCGCCGGCAGGCCGGCCTCGAGCATCAGCTCGGCAAGCCGCATCGGCACCGACGGGTCGCGCTCGGACGGCTTCAGGATGAAGGCATTGCCGCAGGCGATCGCCGGGGCGAACTTCCACATCGGGATCATCGCCGGGAAGTTGAACGGGGTGATGCCGGCCACCACGCCGAGCGGCTGGCGGATCGAATAGAGATCGATGCCGGGGCCGGCGCCTTCGGTGTATTCGCCCTTCATCAGATGCGGCACGCCCAGCGCGAACTCGACGACCTCGACGCCGCGCAGGATGTCGCCCTTGGCGTCCGGCAGCGTCTTGCCGTGCTCGCGCGACAGCATCTCGGCGAGGGCGTCGTTGTCGCGCGCCACCAGCTCGAGGAACTTCATCAGCACGCGGGCGCGGCGCTGCGGGTTCGTCGCCGCCCAGGCCGGCTGCGCGGCCCTGGCATTCTCCACCGCCGCGCGAACCTCGGCGCGCGAGGCGAGCGCCACCTTGCCGCGCACCGTGCCGTCCATCGGCTGCATGACGTCGGCCGTGCGGCCGCTGGTGCCGGCGACGGACTTGCCGCCGATGAAATGACCGATCTCGATCATGGATGTCTCTCCCTGCGTGATGTGGCGCCATCTTCCCGCGTCGCGCGAGCGATTGCAACGCGAGCGGGCCCGTAGCCGATGTGCGCGAAATAAACACCTTGTCCCTTTGAACGCGAATCCTTGCATATTGCATCCAGGTGCGGGATCATTCCGGAAGGGGAGGGACAGGCGATGAACTGGGACGACGTGCGCGTCTTCCTCGCCGTGGCGCGCGCCGGGCAGATCCTCGGCGCGTCGCGGCGGCTGGGCCTCAACCATGCGACGGTGTCGCGCCGCATCGTGGCGCTGGAGGACGCGCTGGGCGCGCAGCTCTTCCGCCGGACCACCACGGGCTCGGAGCTGACGCCGGCGGGGGAGCGCTTCGTCCGCGTGGCCGAGCATATGGAAGCCGAGATGATCGCCGCGCGCGCCGACCTTGCCGACGAGAGCGGCGAGGTGGCCGGCACGGTGCGGATCGGCGCGCCGGACGGCTTCGGGGTGGCGTTCCTGGCGCCACGGCTGGGCGAGCTGACGGCGCGCCATCGCGATCTCTCGATCCAGCTCGTGCCGGTGCCGCGCTCGTTTTCGCTGTCGCGGCGCGAGGCCGACATCGCCATCACGGTGGAGCGGCCGACCGAGGGGCGGCTGGTCGCTTCGAAGCTGGTCGACTACACGCTCGGCCTGTTCGCCAGCCGCGCCTATGCCGAGCGCCACGGCCTGCCCGATAGCGCCGCCGCGTTGTCGGGCCACCGGCTCGTCGGCTATGTCGAGGACCTCGTCTTCAGCCCTTCGCTCGACTATGCGGACGAGTTCTGGTGCGACTGGCGGGCCGGCTACGCCGTCTCGTCGTCGCTCGGGCAGGTGGAAGCCGTGCGGGCGGGGGCGGGAATCGGCATCCTGCACACCTTCATCGCGAGGGCTCACGCCGACCTCGTGCCGGTGCCGGCCGCCGGCCCGATCCGCCGCGCCTACTGGCTGGTCTATCACGAATCGGTGCGCCCGCTGCGCCGGGTGCAGGCCGTCAGCGCCTTCATCGCCGGGCTGGTGGAGAAGGAGCGGGGGCTGTTTTCGTAAGAGGCTGCGCCCTTCGTCCAGTTCCCCTCGCGGCACTTTCTCCTTCGTGCGCGGGGAGAGGGGAAAGAGAGCCCTACAGACCCGCCTCTTTCCTCGCCCGGTCGCGGAAGATGCGGCGGATGACCTTGCCGGTCGTGGTCAGCGGCATGGTTTCGACGAATTCCACCTCGCGGGGATATTCGTGCGCCGAAAGCCGGGTCTTCACCCAGTCGCCGATCTCGGCGGCGAGCGCGTCGCTTCCGGCGAGCCCCTCGCGCAGCACCACATAGGCCTTGACGATCTCGGTGCGGATCGGGTCGGGCTTGCCGACGGCGGCCGCCAGCGCCACCGCCGGATGGCCGGTCAGGCAATCCTCGACCTCGGTCGGGCCGATGCGGTAGCCGGCGGAGGTGATGACGTCGTCGTCGCGGCCGAAGAAGGTGACGTAGCCGTCCCCGTCCATGCTGCCCTGATCGCCGGTCAGCATCCAGTCGCCGAGAAACTTGTCGGCGGTCGCCTGGGGATTGTTCCAGTATTCCAGGAACATCACCGGATCGGGACGCGCCACTGCGATCTGGCCGACCTCTCCGGGCGGGCAGGGACGGCCTTCGGCGTCGATCACCGCGACACTGTGGCCGGGCACCGCCCTGCCGATCGCGCCGGGGCGGCTGACCCCGATCGCCGCGCAGGAGGCCAGCACCAGATTGCATTCGGTCTGGCCGTAGAACTCGTTGACGGTGAGGCCGAGCTCGTCCCCGGCCCATTCGTAGGTCTCGCGACCGAGCGATTCGCCGCCCGAGCCGACCGTGCGCAAGGACAGGCGGAAACGCCGGCGGATGCCCTTGACCGTGCGCAGCATCCGAAGCGCGGTCGGCGGAATGAAGCTGTTGCGGACCTCGGCGCGCTCCATCAATGCGAGGGCGGCTTCCGGGTCGAACTTGTCGGCTGGGCTCGCCACCACCGGCACGCCGAGCAGCAGCCCGGGGAGCAGCACGTTGAGCAGGCCGCCGGCCCAGGCCCAGTCGGCCGGGGTCCAAAGCCGGTCGCCGGGCTGCGGCAGGAATTCGTGCGGCATCTGGACGCCCGGCAGATGGCCCAGAAGGACGCGCTGGCCATGCAGCGCGCCCTTGGGCGGGCCGGTGGTGCCGGAGGTGAAGATCATCAATGCCGGATCGTCGGGGCCGGTCTCCTCCGCGGAAAAACCGGTCGGCGCGTCGGCGATCAGCCGGTCGAAGCCGAGCGCGCCGCCATCGGCGCCGTCGGTCGAGACGACCGTCTTCAGCATCGGCAGGCGGCCGGCGATCCCGCGCAGCTTGGCCAGCCCGGCCGCATTGGTGACGACCGCCGCCACGCCCGCCGCGTGCAACCGGTACTCCAGCGCCTCGGCGCCGAACAGAAGCGCCAGCGGCACGGCGATGGCGCCGAGCTTGTAGATCGCGACATGGGCGATGGCGACGGCGAAACCCTGCGGCAGGAGCAGCGCGACCCGGTCGCCGCGCCGCACGCCCTGCTTGCGCAGCGCGGCGGCGAGCGCGTCGGAGCGGCGGGCAAGCTCGCCATAGCTCAGCGTTTCGGGAGCGCCGTCCCTGCCGTAGAGCAGAAGGGCGATGCGGTCCGGTTCGCGCGCGGCCCAGGCGTCGGCGACGGCGGTGCCGATGTTGAAGCGGGCGGGAATCGTCCAGCGGAAATCGCGGAAGAGCGCTTCGTAGGTCTCGCGTGGCTCGAGCATTGCCGATTCCCCCTTGCGCCGCCGGTCGTCGCGTCGAGGGCCGTGATGCGGCCGGCGCACGAAGCGGGGCGCGCCGGAGAAGCCTCCGGGCCCAACCGCGCGCAGGGCCGGCACGGCGACTGCGCGCAAACAGGAATGGTGCCCCTGGCCGGGATCGAACCAGCACTCCTTGCGGAACTCGATTTTGAGTCGAGCGCGTCTACCAATTCCGCCACAGGGGCACAGGCTCGCGGACTACAGGAATGGCGGGCCGGCCGTCAACCGGCGCGGTCACCCGAACGTGAGCGCTCTGCCGCATTGCGAAGGACCGCGAATGCCAATAGACAGCTTCCCGCAACCGGGGGTTCTCCATGCTTCGACGGCTCTACGACTGGACGATGTCGCTTGCCGCGCGTCCGGCCGCCGAAGCGTGGCTGGCGGTGATCGCCTTCATCGAGAGCTCCGTCTTCCTCGTCCCCGCCGACGTCTTGTTCCTGCCGATGACGCTGGCGCGGCCCGAGCGGGCCTGGCGCTATGCGCTGATTGCGACCGTCTCGTCTGTGCTGGGCGGGATCGCCGGCTGGTATCTCGGCTGGTTCGCCTTCGAGACCGTGGCCCGGCCGGTGCTGGAATTCTACGGCAAGCTGGAAGCTTTCGAGCACCTGCGCGATTCCTCCGACGCCAGCGCCATCCTGCTTTTGCTGATCACCTCCGGTCTCGCCCACCTGCCGCCGATCAAGGTGGTGACGATCCTGTCGGGCGCCATGCATGTCGATTTGTGGCTGTTCGTCGTCTCGGCGGTGCTTGCCCGCGGGGCGCGTTTCTATGCGCTGGCCTGGCTGCTGAGGCGCTATGGAGAGCCGATCCGCGACTTCATCGAGAAGCGGCTGGGCCTGCTGGCGGCGCTTGCGGCCGGGGTCCTGATCCTGCTCTATATGATCGTCAGATACGCCATCTAGCGAAGGGCGGCCCGTCGCCGCTCCGCGCCCGTTCAGGAAATGCCCATGACCGTGCTTACAGCGCCGACAGGCCGATCCCACCTCCTGCTCGCCCTCGCCGCCGCCGCCGGCATGGCATTCGCGGTCGGCACCGCGCTCGGCTTCCAGCACATCGGCGGCTACATCCCCTGCAAGCTGTGCCTCGGACAGCGCATCCCCTACTATGTCGGCATCCCGTTGATGCTGCTCGCCGCGCTGTCGGCCGCGCTCAGGTTGCCGGGCGCGGTGACGCGCGGGCTTCTGCTCGCCGGCGGGTTGCTGATGCTCTACGGCGCCTGGCTCGGCGTCTTCCATTCGGGGGTCGAATGGGGCTGGTGGGAGGGCCCCACGGACTGCCAGGCGGTCGATCTGCCGGCCGCCGGCAGCGGCACCGGCGGCATCCTCGACGAGATCGACAAGATCATCCCGCCATCCTGCACGGTGGCCGCCGGCCGCTTTCTCGGCCTGTCCTTCGCCGGCTGGAACGTCGTCGCCAGCATCGCGATCGCCGCGATCGCCCTGTTCGCGGCCTTCCGCCGTCGATAAATCGCCTGGAGGGAGCCGGCGCCGCCGCCTTGCGGGCGCGGGCGCATAAGGACGCGGTGCGCTGCGCAGGTTCCGCGCAGGGGTGCGGCAAAGCGCCGAAGCGCACCGCATCCGCTCAGGATCGGGCGGCGCACCTCACGGTGCCGAAGCGCATGTCCCCGCCCCGAAAGCGGCGTCCGCCTGCGGGCGGCATGCGTCAGTGTCGGGTCGGCTGGACCCTGAGCTTCTCGATCTCGTCCTTGATGGCCAGCTTGCGCCGCTTCATCTCGGCGATCTCGAGGTCGTCGACCGAGGGATGGGCCATCGCCTCGTCGAGTGCGCGCTCGAGCTCGCCGTGCTTGCGCTGAAGCTCTGCAAGGTGGGATGCAAGAGACATGAACGGATCTCCCTTCCTGTTTCCTCGTTGGTGCCGAACAGGAAGCGCGTCCCGCCGCGGGCTGCGCTTCGAGCCAGCCGGAAAGCAGTGTGCCATCGCCCGCCGGAGAAGTCGATTTTTCCGTAGTAGCATTTCGTAAAAGGCCGAAATGTGGTATGGGCGGCGCGCCGGTGGCCGAGGCCCGTGCCGGCCCCGAGAGGCGCCGCCGCGCCGTCAAGTCTGGAATGGTCGCACATCGATGTCGGAACAGGAACAGGCCGAGCTGCGGCTCGAATTCGCCCGTCTCAAGCAGGAACACGCCGACTTCGATGCCGCCATCAACGCGATGGTCGCGACAGGTTGCGACCCGCTGCAGGTCCAGCGCATGAAGAAGAAGAAGCTGGCGCTGAAGGATCGCATCGCACGGGTCGAGGACAGGATCATTCCCGACATCATCGCCTGAAGGCGTTCCTCGTCATGTTGCGGCGAGCGTGCGGCACGAAGCGCGGGACGAGGGCGGCGCCCTGCGCTTGCGACGTCCCGGGCTCGTCGAAGTGCGTCGTCCCGCCCCTCCTGGACGGGGAAAGAGGACGTCGCCCGCCTTGCCCAGCCGGGCAAATCGCGATAGGTGGCGGTCTCTCCGGGAGACCCCGATGCCGAAGGCGCCTGTCGCAATCATCATGGGCAGCCAGTCCGACTGGACCACGATGCGCCACGCCGCCGCCACGCTGGATGCGCTCGGCATCGCCCACGAGGCCCTGATCGTCTCGGCCCACCGGACGCCGCGGCGGCTCTACGACTTCGCCACCACGGCCCGGGAGAAAGGTTTCCGGGTCATCGTCGCAGGCGCCGGCGGGGCTGCCCATCTGCCCGGCATGGTCGCCGCGCTGACCCCGCTGCCCGTCTTCGGCGTGCCGGTCGAATCGAAGGCGCTGTCGGGCCGCGATTCCCTGCTCTCGATCGTACAGATGCCGGCCGGCGTGCCGGTCGGGACGCTGGCCATCGGCAAGGCCGGCGCGATCAACGCGGCGCTGCTGGCAGCGTCCGTGCTGGCGCTGGCCGATCCGGCCCTGGCGGGGCGCCTGGATGCCTGGCGCGCCGCGCAGACCGCGGCGGTGGCCGAGCGGCCCGCGGACGAGAGCTGATGGCGGCGCTTCCTGCCGGTGCGACCGTCGGCATCATCGGCGGCGGCCAGCTCGGCCGGATGCTGGGGATGGCCGCCGCCCGGCTCGGTTACCGCATCGTCGTGCTGGAGCCCCAGGCCGATTGTCCGGCCGCGCAGGTCGCAAACCGCCAGATCGTCGCCGCCTATGACGACCCGGAGGCGCTTGCCGAGCTGACGCACGCCTGCGCGGTGGTCACCTACGAGTTCGAAAACGTGCCGGTCGCCGCCGCCGAGACGCTGGCGGCAGGCATCGCCGTGCTGCCGCCGCCGGCCGCGCTGAAGGTCTCGCAGGACCGTCTCGCGGAAAAGGATTTCCTGACCGGGCTCGGCCTTGCGACCGCGCCCTACCGGGCCGTCGACAGCTGCGCCGGGCTTGCCGCCGGGCTCGCCGCGTTCGGCGGCGCCGGGATCCTGAAGACCCGCCGCCTCGGCTATGACGGCAAGGGCCAGGCGAGGCTCAGCCGCGACCGGCCGGACGCCGTCGAGGCCGCATGGGCGGAGCTCGGCGGCGTGCCTGTCATCCTCGAGGGCCTCGTCGATTTCGCGGCCGAAGTGTCGGTGATCGCCGCGCGCGGCAGCGACGGCGGCATGGCCGCCTACGATGCGGCCCTCAACGTGCATCGCGACGGCATCCTGCGCTCCTCGACCGTTCCGGCCGGGCTCGATCCGGGCCTTGCGGAACGGGCCCGGGCCGCCGCCTTCGCCATCCTCGAGGCGCTGGACTATGTCGGCGTCGTCGGCGTCGAGCTTTTCGTCACGCGCGACGGCGGACTGCTGGTCAACGAGATCGCGCCGCGCGTCCACAATTCCGGCCACTGGACGGAAGCGGCCTGCGCCGTCTCGCAGTTCGAGCAGCATATCCGCGCGGTCTGCGGCCTGCCGCTCGGCGACACGGCGCGCCACTGCGACTGCGTGATGGAGAACCTGATCGGTGCGGAGGTGGAGCGCGCGGCCGGGCTGCTCGGCGAGCCCGGCGTCGTCGTCAATGTCTACGGCAAGGCGGAAGCACGCCCCGGCCGCAAGATGGGTCATTTCACGCGGCTGGCGCCGCGGCGCGGCCTGCCCGCCTGAAACGGCCCGCGAGGTTGACATCGGGCGGCGCCATCGTCTATGAGCCCGCATCCAGTTTCGGCGCGCCTTCGGGGCGCGTCTTTCGTGTCCGGCTAGGCCGGATGCCACCGACGGACGAAGACAATGAAGATCAAGAATTCGCTCAAGGCGCTGAAGGCCCGGCATCGCGACAACCGTCTGGTTCGCCGCAAGGGCCGCATCTACATCATCAACAAGAGCGACCCGCGCTACAAGGCCCGCCAGGGCTGAGGCGAGGCCGACCGGGGCCGGCGGGGGCCGCCCTTTCACGCGAAATTCAGTTTGACGCGCCGCAAGGCGGGGCTAAGCTCCGCCTCATGCGGCGCGTTCCGTCATGTCTCGTTCTCATCGGTCTCCTCGGAGCGGGCCTTGCGAGCGCCGCGGTTCCCGCCCTGGCGCAGGTGAGCGGCCCGGCGGCACAGGAAGCCGCGCCGCCCGCCGAGACGCGGCAGGCCCGCCTCGACAGGCTGTTTTCCGAACTTCGGCAGGAACGCAACGAGCGCGCGGCCGCCCGCATCGCCGATGCGATCCGCGCCGACTGGCTGCGCTCCGGCTCGGCGACGGTCGATCTCCTGATGCAGCGGGCCGGCAGCGCCATGCAGAACCGCAAGTTCGCCGCCGCGCTCGACTTCCTCGACGAGGTGACGATGCTCGCCCCGGATTTCGCCGAAGGCTGGAACCGGCGCGCGACCCTTCGCTACATGATGCGCGACCATACCCGCGCGATGGCCGACGTGGAGCGGGCGCTGCGGCTGGAGCCGCGCCATTTCGGTGCGCTGGCGGGCATGGCCGCCATCCTCAGGGCCAATGGCAGGACACAGGCGGCGCTCGACGCCTATGCGCGCGTGCTCGCCATCTACCCGATGCTGCGCAGCGCCCAGCGCGAAATGATCGAGCTGGCCGACGCGCTTGCCGGGCAAGGCGCGTAGGGCGCCTCAGACGCCCTGGCCGTCGGAGCCGACATAGGCGATGCGCAGCATGTTGGTGGCGCCCGGCGTGCCGAAGGGAACGCCGGCGGTGATGATGACGCGTTCGCCGGGCGAGGCGAAGCCCTCGCGGAAGGCGATGCGGCAGGCGCGCTCCACCATGTCCTCCGAATCGTGCGCGTCGTCGGAGACCACGCAATGCGTGCCCCAGACCAGCGACAGGCGCCGCGCCGTCTCGACCACCGGCGACAGCGCCACGATCGGCAGCAGCGGCCGCTCGCGCGCGGCCCTCAGCCCGGTGGCGCCCGAGGAGGTGTAGGTCACCAGCGCCGCCAGCTTCAGCGTCTCGGCGATCTGGCGCGAGGCGAGCGAGATGGCGTCGGCGCTGGTCGCCTCCGGCTCGTTCCGCTGCGCGTTGATGATCGACGGATAGGTCGGGTCGCGCTCGACCTGCACGGCGATGCGGTTCATCATCGACACCGCCTCGACCGGATACTGGCCGGCGGCCGATTCGGCCGACAGCATGATGGCGTCGGCGCCCTCGAACACGGCGATCGACACGTCCGACACCTCGGCGCGCGTCGGCACCGGCGCGGAGATCATCGATTCCAGCATCTGGGTCGCGACCACGACCGGCTTGCCGGCGCGGCGGCAGGCGCGCGTGATCTGCTTCTGGATGCCGGGCACCGCCTCGATCGGCATCTCGACGCCGAGATCGCCGCGGGCGACCATCAGCGCATCCGACAGCTCGATGATCTCGGCCAGGCGCGCCACCGCCTGCGGCTTCTCGATCTTGGCCAGCAGCAGGGCGCGCCCGCGCGCCACCTTGCGCGCCTCGGCGAGGTCTTCTGGCCGCTGGATGAAGGAAAGCGCGATCCAGTCGACGCCGGCGGCGAGAGCGGCGTCGAGGTCGCGGCGGTCCTTCTCCGTCAGCGCCCCGACCGGCAGATCGGTGTCGGGCAGGCTGACGCCCTTGCGGTCGGAAATCCGGGTGCCCGACACGACGACGCAGCGCAGCGCCTTGCCGTCGCTCGCCTCGCAGCGCAACTGCAGCCGGCCGTCGTCGATCAGCAGCCGCTCGCCGGGCCGGACGGAGCGCAGGATCTCGGGATGCGGGAGGCTGACCCGGCTGGCGTCGCCCGGTGCCGGATCGCCGTCGAGGACGAATGCCTGGCCCGGCTTCAGCTCGGCCGAGCCCCCGGCGAAGGTGCCGACCCTGAGCTTGGGGCCCTGCAGGTCCGCGAGGATGCCGATCGGCCGCCCCGCCTCGCTTTCGATGCTGCGGATGATGCCGACGAGGCGGCGCAGCGTGGCGTGGTCGGCGTGGCTCATATTGATGCGGAAGACGTCGGCGCCCGCCTCGAAAAGCTCGCGGATGACGGCCTTGTCGGAAGAGGAGGGGCCGAGCGTCGCGAGGATCTTGACCTTGCGGCTGCGCCTCATGGGGACCCCGTGCCTGTGGCGGCCGCCTCGCCCGCCTGGGCGGGCCTGTCGGTGAGCTGGATCATCCAGTTCGCCTGCGCGCCCGTGTCGTATTCCTGGAAGCCGGCGCGCTGGAACCCGCGCGCGAAGCAGTCGTTGACGCCGGCGATCTTGAACTCGCGCTCGGCCACGCACATGTTGATCGGCCCTTCCCAGCGGCCGCCGCGCTCGGCGTCCTCGGCATAGAGGTAGTAGTAGCGCGACGACAGCGGCCCCTCGATCAGCGTCTTGCAGCTCGAGCCGTCGACATGCCACCAGCCTTCGGTGATCCAGCCGGTCGAAGCCCGGTAGCCGATGGCGACGCCGACCAGGTTCTGGGTGGCGTTGCAGACGCGGAAATCGGCCCGCGCGGGCGTCGCCATGGCGAAGAGGGCCGCGCCCGCCGCCGTCGCGACCAGCATGCCGGCAAGGCGATGTCCCGCTGCCCGCACCGCCGAAGCCATCCTCGCACCCCTGAGCCGTGAATTAGGCATTGCAGTGGACCCTTTTCTGCAAACTCGTCGCGCCTGTCAACGCGCCGATGCACACGGCTGCCGGCGCCGGCACGTCTTGCGGTCGAACGGTGACGAAACAACGGCATTGCGCCGGCCCGCGCTTCGTGGAAAACAGCGCGGGATCGCCCGCCAGCCCGCACGCCACCGCCAATGCCCGCCCCGGACCCCTATCTGCCCTTCGAGATCGTCGAAGGCACGCGCGAAGCGGGCCTCGTGCTGGTCGCCGACCATGCCGGGCGGGCGCTGCCGGCCGAATACGGCAATCTCGGCCTGCCGGCATCCGAGTTCGACCGGCATATCGCCTACGACATCGGGGTGGAGGGCCTGACGCGGCGGCTGGCCGTGCTGACCGGCGCGCCGGCGGTGATGGCGCGGTTTTCGCGGCTGCTGATCGACCCCAACCGCGGCGAGGACGACCCGACGCTGATCCGCCAGCTCTATGACGGGACGATCGTGCCGGGCAACTATCCGATGAGCGCGGCGGAGCGCGAGCGCCGGCTGGCACGCCACTACCGGCCCTACCACGAGGCGGTGGGCGCGACGATCGCCGCGGTGGCGGCGGCGAGCGGCCGGGCGCCGTTCGTCTTCTCGGTGCATTCCTTCACGCCGCGGATGCAGGGGCGCGCGCGGCCCTGGCATGCCGGCGTGCTGTGGGACAGCGACGACCGCGCGGTGCGCCCGCTGATCGCGATGCTGTCGGCCGATCCCGCCCTCGTCGTCGGCGACAACGAGCCTTATGACGGGGCGCTGCGCGGCGACACGCTGTTCCGCCACTGCATCGTCAACGGCTACGCGCATGCGCTGATCGAGATCCGGCAGGACCTGATCGGCGACGCCGACGGGCAGCAGGCTTGGGCGCGGCGCCTGGCGCCGATGCTTGACGCGATCAACCGCCGGGCCGATATCCATGAGGCTCGACAATTCGGCTCGCGCACCGGGCCGGTCGGCTGAGCCGGCCGCGTCGGCGCCGCGGGCCGCTGACATGGAGGCTTGTCATGGCCGACCTCACCGAAGACCAGCAACGCGCCTTCGAGGCTGCCGCGTTCCGCAGGCTCGTGGCGCATCTGCGCGAACGCAGCGACGTGCAGAATATCGATCTGATGAACCTCGCCGGCTTTTGCCGCAACTGCCTGTCCAACTGGTACCGGGAGGCGGCGGAGGCGGCGGGCGTGGCGCTCGGCAAGGAAGAATCGCGCGAGATCGTCTACGGCATGCCCTATGCCGAATGGCAGGCGCGCCACCAGACCGAAGCCTCGCCGGAGAAGCTGGCCCTTTTCGAGAAGGCCCGCCCCTCCCACGGCTGAAACCAGGCGGCTTGACCGCGGCCGCGCGCTGGTTCATCGAACGGGCCGCCGCGGCTTGCGAGTCGCGGCGCGCGGAGCAGGATCGCCGCCACGACGCGGGTTGCGGACGAAGGCGGCTCCATCGATTTTGACGTGACCGCGTCGCGCGCCGAAGGGGAGCTTTCGGGCCGCGGCGCTCCAGCGGAGACAGAGCGTGGCCGAGGACATCACCAGCGAAACCGCCCAGACCGTGGCTGCCGGGCAGCTGCG
>Ga0207868_1001484_pt1 | contig 16545 bp, 18 predicted proteins | sample Passage237B_FD_187370 | JGI IMG/M metagenome (GOLD analysis project Ga0207868, IMG submission 187370) | Cellulose adapted compost microbial communities from Newby Island Compost Facility, Milpitas, CA, USA - Passage2 37B (SPAdes) (version 3) ... | reverse complement strand
CCCCGCCGCAGCATATCCGGCAATGCCGGGAGATTATTCGGCCGCTTCCGGCGTCTCGCCTCCGGCCGCCACGGTGCCCTGGCCGCCGTCCTCGCCCGCAGTCTCGCTGCGGTTGCGCGGCCGGCGCGGTCGCCGCGGGCGGCGGGGCGCAGGCTCCTCGCCTTCCGCTTGTCGGGCGTGGCCGTTGCCGTTGCCCGGCGCGCCGTTGCCCTCGTCCTCGTCGCGGGCCGCCTCGGCCGCCGGCGTCTGCTGGTAGCCCGGCTCGGCCGGCATCCCCTCGATCACCGGCTGCGGGCCGAAACCGTTGACATGGTGAGGCTGGGGCTGCGGGGCCTGGGGCGCCTGCTGGTCCTGTCCGCGCGTCTCGCGCTCGGGCCGCTCCTCCTCGCCGTCATCGTCGAAATCGTCCTGGCTCTCGCGCTGCTGCTGAAACTGCTGCTGCTGGGCCAGGGCCGTGGCGATGATGCGGTTGTAATGCTCGGCGTGCTGGAGATAGTTCTCCGCCATCACCCGGTCACCGGCGCTCTGCGCGTCGCGGGCGAGCGTGGTATATTTCTCCGCCACCTGCTGGGCCGTTCCGCGGATTTTCACGTCCGGGCCGTTGCTCTCGTAGCTGCGTGTCAGCGGGTTCGGGCCTTTGCGGTTGTTGTTGTTGTTATTGTTGCCACGACCGCGCATGCGTCTATTCTGTTGCTGAGGCCTCATCCAAGTCACTTCTTGTGAAGGTTTCCAAATCTTGCGGGCGAGGAGCGGCGGTCGCCGCCTGTCGTCTCGCGCTGTTGCTGCGGCCCGTCGAGCGTCGCGCGGCCGCCTGTCGGCATCCTGCTTCGGTCCTTGTCGCTTGCCGGACGATCCCCACACGAAGCAAGGGCGTCGTTCACGCAAGAAGGCAGCTTGTTCAACGGGAACCGAATCGAAAACAGCACTGCCTGCTTCGTCTCATCCGGCCGCCGGAACCTAACGGCATTCCCGGCGCTCGCCAAGTGTTTTTTTTGCTCGTCTTCCAAAGCGGCGTCAAAGGCTTCGACCCGGCATATCCTGCCGTAGAATCAAGGCTCTCGCGCGGCCCGAAAGGTCGTTGACGGTTTCTTCCACCGCATATCCCGCCGCCGCGAACAGCGCTTCCACGCGCTGATGCTGCCTGTGGCCGATCTCGACGCCGACGAGCCCGTCCGCTTCCAGAAATTCCGTCGCTCGTGCGGCGATGGCGCGATAGGCGTCCAGCCCGTCGGCGCCCCCGTCGAGGGCCCGCAGCGGATCGAACAGCCGCACTTCGGGCGCCAGGGTCGCGATTTCCTGCGTCTCTATATAGGGAGGGTTCGAGACGATTGCATGAAATTTTCCGTCCACGGCGGAAAACCAGTCCGAAACCCGTCCCTCGAAACGAGCCGACAGCCCGAGGGCAGCCGCGTTCGCCCTTGCCGTCTCGACGGCCTGCGGGTCGATATCGACGGCCAGCGCGGTCGAACCCGGCACTTGCGACAACAACGCAAGCGCGATCGCTCCGGTTCCGGTCCCGAGATCGAGAATGCGGCATCCGCCGTCACGCGCGGTCTCAAGCAGGCGCGGCGCCAGCCGGTCGACCAGGACTTCCGTGTCCGGCCGCGGCTCCAGCGTCGCCGGCGAGAGGGCGAGAGAAAGGCCGTAGAATTCGCGACGGCCGAGGATGCGATGCACCGGCTCGCCGGCGAGCCGGCGGGCGAGCGCGGCGCGGACGCATTCGGCGGCCGGTCCCGGAATTTCCGTTTCCGGCCGGGCGAGCGCGTCCGTGCGGCGCGTGCCGGTGACATGTTCGACGATCACGCGGGCGTCGAGCGCTGCATCCCTTATGCCCGCCGCGGCGAGAAGGGCGCGCGATTCGCGCAGGAGCGCTCCCAGCGCGATCACCGCCCCTTCTCCGGCCGGCCCACGCGCCTCAGCCCTCGCTTCCCACATCCGCCAGCAATTTCGCCTGATGGTCGGCGGTCAGCGCGTCGATCACCTCGTCGAGCTCCCCTTCCATCACCCGGTCGAGCTTGTAGAGCGTCAGGTTGATGCGATGGTCGGTCAGCCGCCCCTGCGGGAAATTGTAGGTGCGGATCCGCTCCGAGCGGTCGCCGGAGCCGACCTGCAGGCGCCGCGATTCGGAGCGCGCGTCGGCAAGCCGCGTGCGCTCCATGTCGAACAGCCGCGCCCGCAGGATCTGCATGGCGCGCGCCCGGTTCTGATGCTGCGACTTCTCCGCCGACACCACCATGATGCCGGTCGGCAGATGGGTGATGCGCACGGCCGAATCGGTGGTGTTGACGTGCTGGCCGCCGGCGCCCGAAGCCCGCATCGTGTCGATACGGACATCCTCGGGCCGGATCTCGACGTCGACCTCCTCGGCTTCCGGCAGCACCGCCACGGTGGCGGCCGAGGTGTGGATGCGCCCGCTTCCCTCCGTCTCCGGCACGCGCTGGACGCGGTGGACGCCGGATTCGAACTTGAGCCTGGCGAACACGCCCTTGCCGGATACCGAAGCGATGATTTCCTTGTAGCCGCCGACCTCGCCTTCGCTGGCCGAGATCGCCTCCACCTTCCAGCCATGCGCGGCCGCATAGCGCTCGTACATGCGAAACAGATCTCCGGCAAACAGCGCCGCCTCGTCGCCCCCGGTGCCGGCGCGGATTTCGAGGATCGCGCTCTTGTCGTCGGCCGCGTCCCGCGGCAGCAGCAGGATCTGCACCTGATGCTGCAGGGTTTCGATCCGCTCCGCGACCGGCTCGAGATCGGCCTCGGCAAGCGCGCGCATCTCCGCATCCGTCGCGCGGTCGGCGAGCATCGCCTCGAGATCGGCCTGCTCCTTCTCCGCCGCGCGCAGCGCCCGCACCGCCCCGACGATCTCCTGCAGTTCCGAATATTCGGAGGCGAGCTTCACATATTCGTCGGAACCGGGGCCGGCCGCCATCCGCGCTTCGATCAGGTCGAAGCGCTTCAACACCTGGTCCATGCGGTCGCGGGGGAGCTGGATCACCTCGTAAATGCCCTCACAGCGGGATGCCGTGCTCTTCGGCAAACGCCGAGAGAAGCGCGCGGACGTCCGTTTCGACGCCGCTGCCGCCGTTCATCGCCGCGGCGAGCCGTTCCGAAAGCGCGGCCACCGGCAATTCCAGCAGCATCGCCTTCACCGGGCCGATCGCCGCGGGCGCCATCGAGATGGAGCGGAAGCCGAGGCCGATCAGCGCCATCGCCGAGACCGGCCGGCCGGCAAGCTCGCCGCACAGCGTCACCGGCGTATGCCAGCGGCGGCCGGCGTCGGCAACCAGCTTCAGCGCGCGCAGGAAGGGCACCGACAGCGGATCGAAGCGGTCCGACATGCGCGTGTTGCCGCGATCGGTCGCGGTCATGAACTGGAACAGGTCGTTGGAGCCGACCGAGACGAAATCGACCGCCTGCATCAGCTCGTCGAGCTGGAACAGCAGCGACGGCACCTCCACCATCGCGCCGAGCTTCAGGCTGGTCGGCAGGTCGTGGGCGAAGCGCGACAGATGCCGCACCTCGCGGTCGATGACCTCGCGCGCCTGGCGGATCTCGCCGACCTCGGTGACCATCGGCAGCATGGCCCTCAACTCGCGGCCGCCCGCCGCCTTGAGCAGCGCGCGCACCTGCGTGCGCAGCAGCGCCGGCCGGTCGAGCGTCAGCCGGATGGCGCGCCAGCCGAGCGCGGGGTTCTCCTCCGGCACGGCATCCTTGAAATAGGGCAGCACCTTGTCGCCGCCGATGTCGATGGTGCGGAAGGTGACCGGCTTGCCGCCGGCCGCCCGCAACACCTCGTTGTAGAGCCGCTCCTGCTCCTCGGCGCGCGGGAACTGGGCCGCGACCATGAATTGCAGCTCGGTCCTGAACAGGCCGATGCCCGCGGCCCCGGAATCGGCCAGTTGCGGCAGGTCGACCGACAGGCCCGCATTCATCATCAGGTCGACCGTCACGCCGTCCTTCGAAAGGCTCGGCTTGTCGCGCAGCTCGCGGTAGAGCTGCTGGCGCCGGGCGCGGAAGCGCACCTTTTCCGCATAGGCCGCCTCCACGTCCTGCTGCGGCCTGAGGTGGATGCGCCCGTCCTCGCCGTCGACGATGATCGCGTCGCCGTTCTCGGCCATCGAGACGGCGCCCTTCATCTGGCCGACCACGGGCAGGCCCATCGCGCGCGCCACGATGACGACATGGCTGTTGGGCGCGCCGTCCTCCAGCACCAGCCCGCGCAGCCGGTCGCGGGGGTAGTCGAGCAACTCGGCCGCCCCCATCGAGCGGGCGACGACGATCGCGTCCTTCGGCAGCGTCTCGGCAAGCGTTTCCGGCCCGTGGCCGAGGAGCTGGCGCAACAGCCGGTTGCCGAGATCGTCGAAATCGCTCATGCGCTCGCGCATGAACGGGTCGCTCATGCGCATCATGCGCGCGCGCATGTCGCTCTGCACCTTCTCGACAGCGGCCTCCGCGGTCAGGCCGTTGCGCACCGCCTCGTCGAGGCGCCTGACCCAGCCGCGGTCGTTGGCGAACATCCGGTAGGCTTCGAGCACGGCGCGATGCTCGCCCTCGAACGCCACCTCACGGCGCGACAGCATGTCGTCGATCGACAGCCGCAGCGAGCCGAGCGCGGCCTCCAGGCGCTGCAGCTCGGCCTCCGGGTCCTCGGCGAACAGGTTCTTGATGACGATGCGCGGCTCGTGCAGCACCACATGGCCGAGGCCGACCCCCTCGTTGAGGGAAAGGCCGCTGAAGCTGGCCGGCCGGCGCAGATCGAGCTCGACGCCGGGCCGCACCAGCCGCGCGAGGTCGCCAGTGGCGATCATCTCGGCGAGCACCATCGCGACGGTTTCGAGCGCCTCCACCTCGTCCTCGCGGTAGTGGCGCATCGTCCGGTTCTGCACCACCAGCACGCCGAGCGTGCGGCCCGCCCGCAGGACCGGCACGCCGAGGAAGGAGTTGTAGATCTCCTCCCCCGTCTCCGGCAGGTAGGCGAAGGCGGGGTGCTTTTGCGCGTCCGACAGGCTGAGCGGGCGGGCCGAGGCGGCGATCGTGCCGACCAGGCCCTGGCCGAGGCGGAGCTGGACCCTGTGCACGGAGCCCGGGTTCAGGCCCTCCGTGGCGTAGAGCTCGAGCACCGAATCGGCGCGCAGCACGTAGAGCGAGCACACCTCGGCGACCATGTTGGAGGCGATCTCGCGCACGATGCGGTCGAGCCGCTCCTGCGGCTCCAGCGCGGCCGCCATCAGTTCGCGCAACCGCCTGAGCAGCACCCGTGGTCCGCTGGCGCGCGTTTCGTTCATCGGCATGGCTCCGACGCCGGGAAGGACGGCCGCCGCACCGGCGCCGGCCTCCCGGCCGTGAAGTTCGGATTCGTCCCGCCTATTGCTTATCGAGGCCGTAGACGGAATGTAAAGTGCGGACCGCCAATTCCGCATAAGGACCGTCGATCAGAATCGATATCTTGATCTCGGACGTGGTGATGGCGCGGATGTTGATGCCCTTGTCCGCCAACGCCTTGAACGCGGTGGCGGCGACGCCGGCGTGGCTTCTCATGCCGATGCCGATCACCGAGACCTTGACCATCCCGGTTTCGTGCTGGACCACGTCGAAGCCGACATCGGCCTTGTTCGCATCGAGCACGGCGAGCGCCCGGCCGACATCGCCCGACGGCACGGTGAAGGTCATGTCGGTGCGCGAGCCGTCCTCCGAGATGTTCTGGACGATCATGTCGACATTGATGTTGGCCTCGGCCATCGGCCCGAAGATGCCGGCCGCGACGCCGGGACGGTCGGCGACGCGACGCAGCGAAATCTGCGCCTCGTCCTTGGCGTAGGCGATGCCGGTGACGACTTGCTGTTCCACGATCTCATCCTCGTCGCAAATGAGGGTCCCGGGCGGGTTGTCGAAATCGCCCATGCCGGGCGCGTCGGGGGCCTCGAAGGAAGAGCGCACGAAGGTGCGCACCTTGTGAACCATCGCCAGCTCGACCGAGCGCACCTGCAGCACCTTGGCGCCGAGCGAGGCCATCTCCAGCATCTCCTCGAACGAGATGCGCGCAAGCCGCCGCGCCTTCGGCTCGACGCGCGGATCGGTCGTGTAGACGCCGTCGACGTCGGTATAGATGTCGCAGCGGTCGGCCTTGAGCGCGGCCGCCACCGCCACCGCGCTGGTGTCGGAGCCGCCGCGGCCGAGCGTGGCGATGCGCCGGTCGGGCCCGATGCCCTGGAAGCCGGTGATGACGGCGACCTGGCCGTCGCCGAAGCGGCGCAGGAGATCGGAGCCGTCGATGTCCTCGATGCGCGCCGCCCCGTGCGCGTTGTCGGTCAGGATCGGGATCTGCCAGCCCTGCCACGAGCGGGCATTGACGCCCATGGATTGCAGCACGAGGGCCAGGAGGCCGGCGGACACCTGCTCGCCGGAGGCCACCACCGCGTCATATTCGCGCGCATCGTAGATGTTGAGGCCGCCGCCCTCCGGCTTCGAGGCCTCCTGCACCCAGGCGACGAGCTCATTGGTCTTGCCGGCCATCGCCGAAACCACCACGGCCACCTGGTGGCCGGCGTCGACCTCGCGTTTGACGTGGCGTGCGACATTGCGGATGCGGGCGATGTCGGCGACCGATGTGCCGCCGAATTTCATCACGATGCGCGCCATGACAGCGACAGATCCCTGAGATGCGGCCCGGAGCGAAGACGTGTCCGGAAAATCGAGCTGGAACGCCACGCAAAGCGGGGCGCGAACGCGCCGGTTCCATAGCCAAATCCGCCGCGTTCCGCAAGCGAGACCGGCAGGCTGCCGCTCAGCGGCCTGCCTGAAGCCTCATGCGCCGCAATGCGTCGGTCGCGAGGGCCGCTGCGGCGGCGCAGATGCTGCCCGCGAATGCTCCCATCAGGAGCAGCGCGACGAGGGAGGGACCGCGCGCCTGCGCGCTTTCCGAGACGACCGCCGCCGGCTCGATCAGGCCGTCTTCCACCGCCGCGAGGTAGAAACGGTAGCGGGACAGGGCCGCATAGACCTCCGGGGTCTGCTCCATCGGTGCGAAATGCTCCTGCATGAGCGCATATTCGCGCACCGCCATATCCTTGAGGAAAGCCGCCAGCGCCGCGACCGCGCTGTGGATCGCGGCCTGCCGCGCCGCAACCGCGTCCGGGGGAATGTCCCGTTCGATCAGCGACACGATCTGCGTGCGCGCATTGACGTCGACGGCGACGCTCGCGCCGGCTTGCTTGCGCAGGAAGTTCGTGGCGATTTCCTGCACGATGGGCCCTGCGCCGACGGGCGTTTCCGTGACCGTCAGGTCGAGGCGGACCGTGAAGCGCTCCTGCACGGCCAGATGGTAGAACAGGCCGAGCGCGATCCCGGCGAGAGCGCCGCACAGGACGAGCCACCACCACCGCGAGATCCACCTGAGGAGATCGAGAAGCGACAGCTCCTCATCCGCCGGGATGCGTGTTTCGTCACGTTCCTGCATGCACCGCCCCTCTCGGACAGCAAGGCCATGTCGGCCTTTGGGTTTTCGCGCCGAACATACGCAAGCGCCTCCCGGTCACGGTCGGGACGTGCGGATGCCGGCTGCACCTCAGCCACTGTCTGACAGGGTTCTGACACCCCGGCCCGCCCTTTCGGGCAGGCTGCAGAATATCTAGCGGAGGAGCGGCGCCGCGGCAACCGCGCACCGTCGCCGGTGGCTTCCGGCGTCGATTCGCAGCTTGACATTGCCGGTCCTCTCCCCGACTTCATTGCGTCGAAGGAGACCACGCCATGCCCGAGGCCCGACGAACGACCATCGATGCCGGCGAAGTCGAACGCTTTTCGGCGATGGCCGCCGAATGGTGGGATCCGAACGGCAAGTTCCGGCCCCTGCACAAGTTCAACCCCGTCCGGCTGGCCTATATCCGCGACCAGGTGGCGGCGCATTTCGGCCGCGACCCGCGCGCGCCCAAGCCCTTCGAGGGCCTGCGCTTTCTCGACATCGGCTGTGGCGGCGGCCTCTTGTGCGAGCCGATGGCCCGGCTCGGCGGAATCGTGACCGGGGCGGACGCCTCCGAGACCAATATCGAGGTGGCGAAGCTGCATGCGGCGGAAGCCCGCGTCAAGATCGACTACCGCGCCACCACGGCCGAGGCGCTCGCCGAGTCCGGCGAGGAATTCGACGTGATCCTCAACATGGAGGTCGTCGAGCATGTCGCCGATGTCGGCCTGTTCATCGGCAAATGCGGGCAGATGCTGAAACCGGGCGGCATCATGTTCGTCGCCACCATCAATCGCACGCTGAAGGCGCTCGGCCTGGCCATCATCGGCGCCGAATACGTCCTGCGCTGGCTGCCGCGCGGCACCCATCAGTTCGGCAAGCTGGTCCGGCCGGACGAGCTGGAAAGGGCGCTAGGCGAGGCCGGCATGACGATCGCCGACCGGACAGGCGTCGTCTACAACCCGCTCGCCGATCGCTGGCAGCGCTCGAAGGACCTGGACGTCAACTACATGGTGCTGGCGCAAAAGCCGGCGCAGTAGCGCCGTCACGCGCCCTCGGAGGCAGGAAGGCCGATCTGATGGCCCGGGACCGAGGCGGCGATTACGGCCGGTCGTCCGGCGTCTCCGTAAAGCACCTGCGGGCGAAGCGAGCGCCCGGCCCGTGAACGGGAGCTAGTTCCTGTCTTCCGGAAGGTCCGGCAGCGGCATGAACTCGACGCCGTCGTCGAGCAGTCCCTTCACCTCGTCAGGCGAGGCCTCGCCATAGATCCCGCGCGGATCGGCCTCGCCGAAATGGATCTTGCGCGCCTCCTCGGCGAATTTGTCGCCGACATAATCGGCGTTCTCGCGCACCTTCCTGGCCACCTCGCGAAGCTGGCCCATGAGGCGGCGCTGCTCGTCGCCAAGTGCGAGCGCCAATTTCTCCTTGCCGCGCGCGGTCGCCACGGCAGGTGCCATCAGCGCTTTTTCCACCTTCGGCGAATTGCAGGCCGGGCACGTCACCAGGCCGCGCTTCTTCTGGGTGTCGAAATCGGCGCCGTTGCGGAACCAGCCGTCGAATTCGTGGCCGTCCGCGCAACAAAGGGTGAAGCGGATCATCCGGCCCTGCGCTCCGGGCGCGGCGGTGCGGGGACCGTTCGGACCCCGAATTCGCGCGCGTTCTGCAGGTTCGGCACCTTGGCGCGCGCCGAAACCGACGCCTTCACGTCGATGTCGGCGATCACCACCGCCGGCTCGTCATGGTCGGCCTCCGCGACGATGCGGCCCCACGGATCGACGATCAGCGAATGCCCGTAGGTCTCGCGGCCGTCCTCGTGGCGTCCGCCCTGCGCGGCAGCGACGACCCAGGCGCCGTTCTCGATCGCGCGGGCGCGCAGCAGCACGTGCCAGTGCGCCTCTCCGGTCTGGCGCGTGAAGGCGGCCGGCACCGTCAGCATTTCGGCGCCCGCCAGCGCCTGCGCGCGAAAGAGCTGCGGAAAGCGCAGGTCGTAGCAGATCGCCAGCCCGACGCGGGCGCAAGGCAGTTCGGCCACCACGGTTTCGCGGCCCGGCTCGTAGGTGGCCGATTCGCGCCAGCTCTCGCCATTGTCGAGGTCGACGTCGAACATGTGGATCTTGTCGTATTCGGCGACTAGCCCGCCGTCGGGACCGAACAGGAAGCCGCGGTTGGCGACCTTGTCCCCGTGCGCGACCGCCGTCGAGCCGACATGGACGTGGATGCCGAGCTCGGCGGCGAGAGCGGACGCCTTCAGGGCGACCGGATCCTGGCCGGCCGGCCGGATCGCCGCGCGCAGCGCCGCCCGGTCGCGCATCAGCGCCCCGGTCATCTCCGGCGACTGGACATAGGCCGCGCCGGCCGCCGCCGCCTCGCGCACCATCGCCTCGAACGTCTCGACATTGCGCCCCACATCGGTGCCGGAGCGCATCTGGAGGGCCGCGACCTTCATTGCCTCAACCCGCTGCCCGGGCATGCGCCACGCCTTCGAGCAGGGCGTCGAGCCTGCCCGCCTCGTCGAGCGCGTGAAGGTCGTCGCAGCCGCCGACATGCAGCTCGCCGATGAAGATCTGCGGGAAGGTGGAGCGGCCGTTGGCGCGCCGGACCATTTCCTGCCGCAGTTCGGGCGAGAACGTCGCGTCGTGCTCGGTATAGGCGACGCCCTTGCTGTCGAGCAGGCGCTTGGCCGCCGCGCAGTAGCCGCACATCATGCGGGTGTAGATGGTGACCTGTTTCATGGCATCTTCCTGATCTGCCGGACTATATAGTCATTGAGCTCGCGGGCAGGAAGCCCTCCGGCTCCACGTCCGGCAGCGCCCGCGCGAAGGTCAGCACGTCGACCGGGCCCGCGCCCGCCCCGCGCAGCGCCCGCGCCACCGCCGCGACCGTCGCTCCCGTGGTGAACACGTCGTCGACGACGAGGATGCGGCGCCCGTTCACCTTAGCCCGGGCCGCCTCGGGAACGCCGAAGGCGCCGCGCACGTTTTCCGCGCGCGCCCTGGCGTCGAGCCCCACCTGCTGGCGCGTCCGACGGGTCCTGACCACCGCATTGGCCGCCATCGGCAGGCGCGCCAGCCGCGCCAGATGGCGCGCCAGCTCGGCCGACTGGTTGAAGCGGCGGCGGAGGAAGCGGCCGCGATGCAGCGGGACCGGCACCACGAGCTCGGCCTCGTGCAGCAGCTCCTCGCCGACGCGCGCCATCCAGCGGGCCATCCAGGGCGCGAGATCGGTGCGGTCGCGATATTTCAGCCCCTGCACGATGTCGCGCGCCACGCCCGCATAGACCACGGCGGCCCGCGCCCGCGAGAAGGGCGGCGGATCGGCGATCGCCGCCGGCGACACGGCTCCCTCGCCCATATCGTGCGGAAACGGCGTGCCCAGGACCTCGCACCAGGGCCGCTCGATGAAACGGATGCGCATCCAGCAGGCGGGACACAGCGTGCCCGGCTCACGCGTCAGCCGCCGGCAGCCGGGACAGACGGGCGGAAACAGAATTCCCGCCACCCGCACCGACACTGCCTGCATGACATGCCCGATCGCGGCCATGGCCCACCCCGACACGGTTGACTGCCGGTCCGAACCATAGCACGAAACGGTGCGCATGGCGGCCTGCCCGCCGGATGGAAGGCGCGATCATGGATCCGGTATTCGACAGCGACCAGCTCCTGCGGCAAAGACTGCGCGCGGCGCGGCGGCCCGAGGCAGGCGCGGATTTCCTGATGCGGCATGTTTGCGAGGATCTTGAGTTGCGGCTGTCGGGCGTGGAGCGGCAATTCGGCAGAGCCGCCGACCTGTTTTCCCGCAGCCCTTTGCCGGCTCGGGCGATGGCCCGTTCGGGCCGGGTCGACCGGACGGTGCGGGTCGAGGCATCCCGCGAGCTGCTCGGCGACGGCGACGGCCTGGTCTCGCCGCCCGAAACGGTGCCGTTCGACCCCGCCAGCCTCGACCTCGCCGTCTCAATCCTGTCTCTGCAGGAGGTCAACGACCTGCCGGGCCTCCTGGTCCAGGCCCGCCGCGCCCTGCGGCCGGACGGCCTCTTCCTCGCCGCCTTCGCCGGCCACGGCACGCTCGTCGAGCTGAAGGAGAGCCTGCTTGCCGCCGAGACCGAGCTTCATGGCGGCGCCAGCCCGCGGGTGGCGCCCTTCGCCGATATCCGCGACGCCGGCTCGCTGCTCCAGCGCGCCGGCTTCGCCCTCCCCGTCGCCGATGTCGAGCCTGTGACGGTGCGCTACGGCACGATGTTCGACCTGATACGCGACCTGCGCGCCATGGGTGCCGGAAACGCGCTTGCGGCGCGCTCGCGCCGGCCTGCGCCGCGCGCGCTTTTCAGCCGCGCCGCGCAGATCTATGCCGACCGCTTCGCCGACCCCGACGGCCGCGTGCGCGCGACCTTCTCGATCGTCTGGATGTCGGGCTGGGTGCCGCACGAATCGCAGCAGAAGCCGCTGAAGCCCGGCAGCGCCCGCGCTTCGCTCGCAGCCGCGCTGGAGCAGGCGGGCGGCAAGGACCGCCCGCGGCGATAGGTTATTTCGACAGCACCTGCTGCAACCTGCTGGCATTGTTGGCGAACAGGAACTCCAGCGAGTTCGTCGCCATGCCGACGCCGGCGACGATGACCAGCGACAGGACCGCGACGATCAGCCCGTATTCGATGGCCGTGGCGCCGCCTGTATCCTTACCGAAGCGTATCAGCATCGCGCGTCCCGTCTGCGTTTCGGACCGGTACCGATCCGGGAGATTGAAAACTGCGGACCGGCTGGCCGTCCGGCCTGCGCGGCCGGCGCTTCAGCAGTCGCCCGTCCGTGCGCCGTTCGGCCGGATGATGCATACGGCCTGCGGGCTCGCCTGGAGCACGCTGCGCCGGATCGTGTAGGCGCCGCTGTGCGGGATCGAGCCGGTCGACATCGTATCGAGCTGACCCATGCCGTCGGCGAATTGCGGCTGGTCCTGCCGGTCGACGAGCGGCACCAGGAAAAGCGCCAGCGCGATGGCGCCGGACCCGAACAGCACCGCCATGCGCAATGCCCCGAGGCCACCGATCGTCGGCTGGCCGTCGCGACCGCGCATCAGCTCCCTCCAGTCGTCTTCCGGTGTCATGCCACATCCGCTGGCGCGGCCTTCCGCTGCGATTCGATTCAATATGTCAGCGGCGGATAAACGCTTGATTAACGTAAGCGGGAGCGGAAGCCGCGGACGGATGGCGGCTACAGCAGATCGACGAGATGGGCGATCAGCGGCAGGTCGGCTTCGGGCATCGGGTAGTCGCGCAGCCGCGCCGGGCGGACCCATTTGACGGCCTGGTGCTCCAGCGCGACGGGCATCCCCTCGAAGCGCCGGCAGACATAAAGCGGCATCAAAAGGTGGAAGCTTTCGTAGGAATGGCTGGCGAAGGTCAGCGGCGCCAGGCAGGCGACCCGGGTCACGATGCCGAGCTCCTCGGACAGCTCGCGCACGAGGGCGGCCTCGGGTGTCTCGCCCGGCTCGACCTTGCCGCCCGGAAACTCCCACAGTCCGGCCAGCTTCTTGTCCTGCGGCCGCTGCGCGATCAGCACGCGCCCGTCCGCGTCGACCAGCGCGCAGGCAACCACCAGCAACAACGGCTTGCCGACCTGCGTCATGCCCGTCCCCCGATCATCTCAATCCTCGCCCGGCCGCCGGTAATGGTAGCGATAGACCTCGCGGAAGCCGAGCCTTTCATAAAGGCCGATCGCCGCCGCATTGTCCGCCTCCACCTGCAGCCAGGCGATCGTGGCGCCACGCACCTTCGCCCATTTGAGCGCCGACAGCACCAGCCGCCGCCCGTGACCGCGGCGCCGGCTGGCCGGCGCACAGGCGACCTCGAACAGGCCCGCAAGCTCGCCGTCCTGCACGCAGATGCCGCTTGCGGCCGGGCGCTCGCCCTCCTCTACGACGAACAGGCCGGCCGCCGGCTCGATCGAGTTGATGATCTCAGACAGGCCCGGCCTGAGCGCGGGATCGAAGCCATGCACGGCGATCGCGGCCGTGATGAAGCGGTTCATGTCCTTGAGCGGGATCTGGTCCATCACCGTATCGACCGTCTCGCCGGTGAGCGGCATCGCCATCACCAGCGATTCGGAGAAACGGCTCCAGCCGCGCGCGTCGAGATGGTCTTGCAGCGCCGGGCCGGCAAGCGGCGAGATGCGAAAGGTGAGCGGCCGCCCATAGGCTTCGAAGCGCCGGCCGGCGCGGGCGATCCGCTCGGCCATGTCGCGCGCGTCGCCCGGATCGAGCGGGTTGACGGAGTTGAGCCGCTTGGCGGTATGGCCGGCCGTGAGCCGGATCACCCAGGTCCCGTCATAATGGACGAAACCGGCAGGCCATGCGCGAAAGCCCGCCGCCTCGAACCGGCGCACGAGACCGAGCTGGGACGTATCGAGCAGACCGGCCACCGGCGCGGTCAGCTCCGGTAGTCGCCGTTGATGGCGACGTAGTCCTTGGTCAGATCGCAGGTGTAGACGGTGGCCCGGCCACGCCCGATCCCCAGCTCGGCGCGGATGACGATGTGGTCCTGCTTCATGTAGGCCGAGGTCCGCTCCTCCGAATAGGAAGGATCGCGTTCGCCCTCATGCGCAAGCCGGTTGTCGCCGAACCAGATCGACAGGCGGTCGCGGTCGGCCGGTTCGCCGGCCTTGCCGACGGCCATCACCACGCGCCCCCAATTGGCGTCCTCGCCGGCGATCGCCGTCTTGACCAGCGGCGAATTGGCGATCGACAGCGCGATGCGCTTGGCCGAGCGGGCCGATTTCGCGCCCTCGACGCGCACCTCGACGAATTTCCGCGCCCCCTCGCCGTCCTTCACCACCTGCAGGGCGAGCGACCTGAGGATGCGGTTCAGCGCGCGGCGGAAGCCGGCAAGGCGCGGATCGGACGCATCGGCGATGGCCGGAGCCCCGCGCCGCGCGGCCACGCCCGTGGCAAACAGCATCAGCGTATCGCTGGTCGAGGTGTCGCTGTCGACGGTCACCGCGTTGAAGGTCTTGCCGACGCCCTTCGCCAGCAGCGCCTGCAGCACCGGCGCCGCCAGCGGCGCGTCGGTGGCGATGAAGGACAGCATCGTCGCCATATCGGGCGCGATCATGCCCGCGCCCTTGGCGATGCCGTTGATCGTCACCTCCACCCCGCCGAGCTCGACCGTGGCGGTGGCATATTTGGGATAGGTATCCGTGGTCATGATGGCCTTGCCGGCCTCGGCCCAGCGGCCCGGCCGCGCCGCCGCGGCCATGTCGGCGAGCAGATGGGTGAAGCGGTCGGCTTCCAGCGGCTCGCCGATCACCCCGGTCGAGGCCAGAAACACCTCGCCTTCGCCGCAGCCGGCCGCCCGTGCGGCCGCCAGCGCCGTCGCGGCCGTCGCCTCGCGCCCCTTGCGGCCGGTGAAGGCGTTGGCGTTGCCGGAATTGACCACCAGCGCGCGGGCGCGTCCGCCGGGCAGGTTCCGGCGGCACAAATCGACCGGCGCCGAGGGGCATTTCGAGCGGGTGAACACGCCGGCCGCCGTGGTGCCCTCGTCGAAGACGATCAGCAGCAGGTCGGTCCGTCCCCTGTATTTGATGCCCGCCTCGGCCGTGGCGATGCGCACGCCATCGACCGCAGGCATCTTCGGGTAGGATTTCGGGGCGAGCGGCGAGACGGTGGCTGACATGGGCGGCGGGAACGTTGGCGTAGATGCAGGGAAGGGCGCCCCATGCGCCCTTCTCCGATGATGCTGCGTATCGTTATTGCGCAGGCTCGTCCTGCTTGTCGACCGCCTCGATGATGTCGGCAAGGGCCGGATCCTCGATCTTCACCTCTGCGTTTTCGCGCAGGGCCGCGACCTCGGCCAGATATTTCTCGCGCAGCATGATCGAGCGCAGCTCACCGCGCACCTGCTCGAAGGCCGGCGGCTGCTGCGGACGCTTGTCGGTGGCCTTGATGACGTGCCACCCGAACTGCGACTGCACCGGCGCCTTGGTGTATTCGCCGACCTCCAGCGCCATCGCCGCCGTCTCGAACTCAGGCACCATGCGGCCGGGTCCGAAGAAGCCGAGATCTCCGCCCGAGGCGCCCGAGCCCGGATCCTGCGACTTCTCCTTGGCGATCGCCTCGAAATCGCCGCCCTGGTCGAGATCGGCGATGATCGCCTTTGCCTCGTCCTCGCTCTTCACCAGAATATGCGAGGCCCGCACCTCGTTGACCGGCGGCGCGGCAGCGATCTCCTTGTCGTAGCGGGCGCGCACCTCCGTCTCCGTCACCGCCCCGGCGATCCGCTCGCCGACGAACTGGCTGTGCAGGGCGCGCAGGCGCAGGAAGTCCATGCGCCGCTTGAAATCCTCGGTCGCGGCCGCGCCGGTCTTCTCCTCCTCGGCGGCCATCAGGCGGATGTCGATCAGCGCCGACAGCGCGCTGGCGCGCCGCTGGTCGGGCGGGAGCTGGCCGAGCTGGGCGGCAAGCTCTTCCGCGGCGAGCCCGATCTCGGCTTCGGTGATCGCCTGGCCGTTGACCGTCGCGACCACCTTGTCGGGCTCGGGCGCCGGCGCGTCTTCCGCACCTGCCGGAACGGCCGCGATGACGGTCGCAAGCAGGGCTGCGCCCGCATGCGCGGCAAAACGGCGGCCTGTCAAAGCAAACATGAACGATCTCCAGTTTCAGATTTCGGAAGCGGTTGAGATCAGCCCGAATGTGGCGGTTTTGGGCCGGCTTGCCGGGCTTCCGGCAGCGTTGACATCGCCGAAGCCCCCTCTTATCTGTCCTTCGTCTTTGCGTCCACAACCCTTTTCGGGCGCTGCTCAAGACGCGGAACCGCTCCGGTCCGGCGCTGTTCCCTGCCGGATGGCAATCATCGCATCGAAAGGACCAGTTGATGGTCAGCTTTGGCGCAATCGCCCGCAAGATTTTCGGTTCCTCCAACGACCGCCTGATCGGCTCGCTGCAAAGCAGGGTCGGCGCCATCGGAGCGCTCGAGGCCGAGATGCAGGCGCTCGGCGACGACCAGTTGCGGGCGCGCACCGAGGAATTCCGCCAGCAGCTCGCGCAGGGCGCCGCCCTCGACGACCTGCTGGTTCCCGCCTTCGCAACGGTGCGCGAGGCGGCCCGCCGCG
>Ga0207868_1001479_pt1 | contig 16595 bp, 15 predicted proteins | sample Passage237B_FD_187370 | JGI IMG/M metagenome (GOLD analysis project Ga0207868, IMG submission 187370) | Cellulose adapted compost microbial communities from Newby Island Compost Facility, Milpitas, CA, USA - Passage2 37B (SPAdes) (version 3) ... | reverse complement strand
GCCGGCGATTGTGTTGTTGCCGGTATTGGTGCCCGCAAGGGTCAAGGTGCGGGCGCCCGAACCGCTGGAAGCATGACTGCTGGTGTTGTTAAAATTGAGCGCACCAGTGCCGGAGGCATCGATCGTGGCGCCGTTGGCACCAATGGTGAAGCGACGATTGGTGCTGACGGCTCCACCGGTATAACGCAGCGTGCCGCCATTGATCACCAAGTTGCTGGTCGCGTTGGACGATTGACCGATGCTGCTGGCGCTGCCCCCGTTGGCGAGATTGCTGACGGTAAGGATGCCATCACTGATCGTCGTAACGCCCGAGTAAGTGTTGCTGCCCGAAAGTATCAGGTTGCCGGTGCCGGTCTTGGTGAGGGATCGCGTGCCGCCATCGTTACGAATAACCGATGAAATCGTAAACGTGCCACTGCCGTTGATATCGAACAGTCCGTTAGCCCGCAAATCGAGATAGGTAAAGGTGAGGCTTTGATTCCCTGAGCTGCTCGCGCTGCGATTGATTTGGCCCGAATAAAGATCCAACGTTCGATTGCCCGTGCCGTTGACCAGCGACAGCGTGTTACCCGTATTAAAGGTGAGAATATTCACGGAGCGGTTGCCCCGAAGCTCGATCGTGGACGGCAAGGTGCCGACATGCGTGTTGTCAAAAATGACTGTGTCGGACGAGCCTGGCACGCCATTGCTGTTCCAGTTATTGGTGGTGCCCCAGCGGTTGTCGCCGCCTCCCCCATCCCATCGCTTCTGCGCCTCCACCGGGGCGACGGCAAAAATCAATCCGATCAAAAGCAACGCGGCTTCCTTATGGGGAAGTCTTGATTTTGGGGTTAATGCTTGCCTGCCGAAGATCATGATGGGTTGCGGTAATACGGGAGCTATTGTTATGAAAATCAGTGGGAAACGAACAAGGTTTATCCCCTAAGTAGTTTTACGAAGCTGATCCGTAAAGTCCGGGGCAGAGCCGATGGCCCAAACCCGCCCAAGTCGTTACCCGATTCCCAGCGAAACTCAGGCGGACCCAGCCGAAGATTCCCCGGAAATGCCGGTGATGATGCGCGCGCCGCGTTTGAAGGTGAAATACGAATAAGCCCAGCTCAGGAGCACCGAGGCCTTGTTGCGAAAGCCCACCAAGAAGAGCAGGTGCACAGCGAGCCACGCCATCCAAGCGAACCAACCATGCAACTTGATACGGCCAAGCTCTGCCACGGCCGAGGAACGGCCGATCGTCGCCATGGAACCCTTGTCCACGTAGGCGTAGCCGGGACGCGGTCTCGGTTCTGCCGCGTGGCGGGCCAGGCGACATTCATGCGTGATGATGCGCCCCACGTGATCACCCATTTGCAACGCGGCCTGCGCCACGCCGGGAACTCGCACGCCGTTGATATCGGTCAACGCCGCCAAATCCCCCGCCACAAACGCGTCGGGGTGCCCCGGCACGCTCAGGTCGGGATTGACCAAAACGCGCCCGCCCCGATCGGTTTCCACGCCGAGTTTGCGGCCCAATGGATTGGCGCTCACACCGGCCGCCCAGATCACGATGCCGGCGCGCACTTTGCGGCCGCCCACTTGCACTTCGCCCTCGTTGATCGCTTCGGCCCGCACGCCGGTCCAAACTTCCACGCCGAGTTTTTCCAACTGCGACTTGGCGCTCGCCGACATTTCCTCGGTGAACGTTTCCAAGACGCGCGGTCCGGAACTGACCAAAATCACTTTCGTCGAAGCCGGATCGATATGATCGAAATCTTTGCGCAACACGCGGCGGGAAAGATCGGCAAGACTGCCCGCGAGTTCCACGCCTGTCGGTCCCGCGCCCACGATTACCATCGTCAGCAACTCGGCCTTGCGCACCGGATCCGGTTCCGTCTCGGCCTTTTCGAAACATGTGAGAATTTTCCGCCGAATCCGCAGGGCATCATCGAGCGATTTTAATCCCGGCGCCAACGCCTCCCATTGCGGATTCGCATAATAGCTCGTCTGGCTGCCCGCCGCGACGACGAGGTAATCGTAATCCGCCGTCCCTCGCGTGTGTATCACGCGCTTCGCGTTGAGATCGATGTCCGTGACCTCGGCCATCACCACCGATAGATTGGGGCGATCGGCAAAAATCGCGCGGATCGGCTGCGCGATATCCACTGCCGAAAGCGCGGCGGTCGCCACTTGGTAGAGCAACGGTTGAAAGAGATGATGATTTTGCCGGTCGATCAGCGTGATTTCAGCCTCGTTCGGCGGAATCGATTTCACCACATGCACGCCGGCAAATCCTCCGCCGATCACCACGACGCGCGGCAACTTGGTTCCTGCAGTTCGATTCATCAAAAATCAGCGTGGCAATGAAACAGCGGTTGGCAAACCCGTCCGCGAAATTGACTGTTCAAGCCAACCACAGCTTTTTACGCCTGACCTGCGCATGAAGAAACCCGCCAACATCCAACTCATCGGCTCCGAAGTCGCCATCGCTTGGGACGACGGCACGGAAAGCTATTTTGCGTGCGAAGCATTGCGCGCGGCCTCGCCCAGCGCCGAAACCCAAGGCGAACGTGACATCCTCGGTATCACGCATGGCGGCACCACGCAGCGGAAGTTTCCCGGCGTCACCGTCACCGGCTGGCAATTCGTCGGCAACTACGCGGTGCGTTTCGATTTCAGCGACGGCCATCGCACGGGGCTTTATTCGTTCGACTACCTGCAAAAGCTCGCCGCAAAACAATAACCGTCATGAGCAATTACGTATTCCCTGATCGCACCACCAAGGCCGAGATCGAGCTCGGCACCACGTTGCAGCCGAAGTTTGGCGACGACGGCCTCATTCCCTGCATCACCACCGATCACGTGACCAACGAAGTGCTCATGTTTGCGTTCATGAATGCCGAGTCGCTCGCCCACACACTGCGCACCGGCAAGGCCACATACTGGAGCCGTTCGCGCAACAAGCTCTGGACGAAGGGCGAAGAGTCCGGCAACGCGCAGCTCGTCAAAGCCGTGCTCACCGACTGCGACCAAGACGTGATTTTGCTGAAAGTCGAAAACGTCGGCGGTGTCGCCTGTCACAACGGCTACAAATCGTGCTTCTATCGCCAGCTCGCCGCCGGCGCGAATCCCGACGATGCCGCGAGTTTGAAGCTCGAGTTCGCCGCGCGCCAAGTCGTCGATCCAGCGCAGCTCTACAAAAAGTAAGCCGTATCCGCCGCGGCGATGCGCGGCAGAATACGCGTGGTCGGTGTGTGATTCCGCCGAGGCACGGAAAACCTTGCTCGGGAATAGGCGCTCGAGTCTATCCAACCCGCGGTTTTTTTCGCCGCTAATTTGCAAATACGCACCTATGCGTATGGGAGCATCGCTCATGGCGTGATAATTTTTGGCACGTCATGTTCACCCAACGTTTCTCACATTTGTTTCGCAAAGTATTGCCCCTGACAGCGGCACTTTTCTTCGCAGGTTGCGGCGGAGGAGATGATGCTCCGGTTAGCAATGCTCCTGGCCCGGCGGTTTTCTCGTCCTTCGCTGGTGTCACGATTAATATCAATCCCACGCTCAGCTTTCTGAGCAACGGCCAACTGACCTATGTTAACTCCGTCACCGGCGGCGCCTTCCCCACCGCCGCTTCGGCGATCAACGGCACCTATACTTACACACCGGCGGCCGACTACCTGTCCGGCACGCTCGTTGTTAATCTGCCCGGCATCGGCCAGGTGCTCAACATGACGTTCCAGTCGTTCACGACGCAGGGCGGCAAAGTCACCGGTTTCACCACCGTTTACAACGGCCAGTCTTACAACAGCACCGTGACCAGTGGCACGCTCACGCCTGCGGCCGTGGCCGGTGGATCGGCCAACACCGGCGGTTCGAATTCCGGCGGTTCCAATAGCGGCAATGCCGGCACCACTATTCCCACGCCGGTTGGTGCCAACGAAGCGCTCGCACCCGACATCCCGAGCACGATGCAGGGCACCTACAACCTGACCTTCGATTATGTGCAAACCGGTTCGCCCATCACCGCCGGGACACAAAAGACCTTCGTCATCGGTGCCAAGAGCCTCACCTTCGACAACAAGACACTCACCGGTCCCGTTCACCGCAACAGCAACCCGTATGAGTGGATATTCAAGGACGGCGACCTCGAATACGCCGCGTCCATCCGCACCGACAACAAGCTCAACGAAATCAACGTCGCGAAGACCGGCGGTTCGCCGTGGTATGGACAATATCGCGACACCGGTGGCGCGGGTTCTGGCAACTCCGGCAATTCTGGCGGCGGGAACTCGGGCAGCGGCTCCGCCTCCCCTGCCAGCACGCTCTATTATCATCCCAACTCCGCCGTTTCTGTCACGCAGCCTTACAGCGCTAACCAGGCGGTGTCGTTCACCCTCACCGAGTATGCCGACGCCAGCCGCAACACCCTGGGCTTTGCCGGCAAGACGCTCACCAACCCCAAGGCCGGCGCATCTTCGGCTCTTTACACGGTGAGCATCTTCACCGACGACGCCACCGGACTCACCTACGAAGCCTCGATGGACAGCAGCAAAACCATCGTTGAGATCGTTGTCTCCAACAGCACCTCGTGGATCGGCGCCTTCACCACGGTCAATTCATCGTCAGGCTCCAACACGGGTTCGGGCGGCTCCAACACCGGCGGCAACGGCACCGCGTCATTCGGTGCCAATGGCAACTTCGTCGCCGGCACATCCTTCACGCACAAAGTGCTCTCGATGACGATCGAACCCGCCGGTTCCACCGCGCCGGCCGGATTCCCCACTCTTGCGATTGATGAAACGGTCACCTTCACCATCGGCTCCGACGGTTCGCTGCAATTCAAGGGCTTCACCATTCCGTTCAAGGCCCGCGAAGGAAACTTCAACCTCTATCAATTGACCGCCGTCGGCAGCGGTTTCACCGACTCTTGGCTCGGCACCGTCGCGCTGCAACCCGGCGACGCCCCCGCCCGTGTCGTGCTGTCCTTCGGCCGCGCCACCATCGCGCTGCCGCCGACCATCACGACCTTCACCTACGCGTTGGATTGAACAGCTCCTTAACCCAAGCCCCGGCGTTTCCGCACGCCGGGGCTTTGCCGTATTTCGACCGCCGATGACCCCGGACAACCCCAGCAAGGAGGCATGCCTTGAAGGTAGGGCGCGTTGTCCCAACGCGCCGCGGCGGATTGGGGACAATCCGCTCTACCTTAAAAAACAGATTCATCGCTTTGCCCGTTGGCGCGGTGGCATCGGCAGTGCCCGACCGCCGGGCGGGCCGGTCCTCTGCGCATTCCTGCTCCTGCTCGCTTTCGCCGGCTGCCGCTCCCTCCCCGACGAACTATCCAAACGCGAAGCCGAAGTCACCGAGTCGATTCAAACGCAAGTAACCGCGCTCGCCGATCGCCCTGCCCGCATCATCACGTGGACCGACGCGGTCGCGTTGATGCACGAGCAAAATCTGACGCTGCACCAATCCCGCGACGCCGTCACCACCAGCCGCGAACGCCGCCGCCAAGTCAATCGCGACCTCATTCCCGGTGCCGCGGTCACCGCCAACCTCACCAAGGGACTCACACAACTCGGCGATCTCAACGGCGACGATGCCGCGCTTTCGCTCTACGGCTTCTTCAACGTTCCCGGCCTCATCCAATGGCGTATGCGACACTACGCCGCCGAACTCGAACTCATCCGCGCCGAATGGGCGCATGAACTAAAATCGCGCGAACTCACCATTCAACTACGCGAACTTTTTGTCCGTTCCACACTGGTCGATCAGCGCCGCCGCCAACTCGCCCTCGCGCAACGCTGGCCGCAACCCGGCCCGCTCGCGCTCAGCCTCGATGCCAGTCCGCAAAAGCTCGAACACGAATCGCTGCTCATGTCGCTCCGCCGCGAAGCCGACGCGTTGCAGGACGCCATCGCCGAAATCCTCGGCGATGCCTCTATCGAATGGACGCTCGATTCGACCGGCTTGCCGCAATTCGACTACGCCGCCGACGGCCTCGATTTGCACGACACCGCGCGCTTCGGCGGGCTTTATCGCCGTTTGCAGGCTGCCGAGTTCGAAGGCGCGCGGCTGCGTCAGCGCGGCATCAAACTCCAATACTGGCCCGACCTCACCATCAACCTCAGCAGCCCGCCACTTTATCAATCGCACGGTGGCCAGTCGTGGTCGGCTGACGCGATCATGCTCAATCTCGGCGCCTCGGTGCCGCTCGATCTGCGCGGTAATATTGCCCAACAGCTCCGCGAAACCAAACGCGACTTCGCGCGACTCGAAACCAAGCTGCGCGAGCAAAACGCGCGCACGATCACCGGGCTGATGCGCGCGCGCGAATCGCTGCGGCTCAACACCACGCAACTCCGTCTCGCCGATGCGCGACTCGACGCCTTGCGCTCACTGCCCGCTGCGCAAAGTCCCGCGCGCACGCGCGACAATCTCGAACGCCTCCTCGCCCTCGACCAGCAGCGCACGTCTCTCCTCCTCGAAAAGACCCAGCTCGAATCGCTTTTCTGGCTGCTCGATGAATCCCGTTGGAACACCCAACCCTGATCACCGCGCTCAACCAATCCATCCCGCATGATCCCTTCCCGCTGCATTCTCCTGTTCCTCTGCACCGCGGTATCACTCGCCGCCTTCGACCTGCGCCGTTATCCGCTCGCCGATGAAATCGTGCTCGGCACGATCACGGCCGAGGTCAAACCCGCGCGCCACCTGCGACTCAAGGCACCCTCCACGGGACAGCTACACCTGCGATTGCCGCCCACCAATCGCCCGCTCGCCAAGGGCACGGTCTGGGCCGAACTCGATCCGGCGCGGCTCAATCTCGAACGTCGCGCCTTCGCCCTCGCCCGCGCCTTGCTTGAGGCCAAGGAAGAGCCCGCGCTGCGCCTCGAACAAACCCGCGCCCGCGCCGATCTCACCGAGCGGCTCGACGAGCTCGAACGCCAGTCCACCATGCTGCGCAAGCTGCTCAAGGAACCGGAACTCGGCGAACTCTACCTCGCCGATCAGGACGCCGCCGGCGGCACCGACAAGGTGCGTTACATGCTCACGCAACTCGACCATCAGGCGCGTTTACTGCGCGAGGTGCTCGCGTTCGTCGGCACGCCCAAGCAAGAGGAACTCGAACTGCAGGCGTTGCGCCTGAAACTCGAACAACAGGAAATAGAACTCGACCGCCGCGAGCGCGACAGCCGCTTCATCATGCCATTCGACGGCGAGCTCACGCTGGTGCCGCCGCTCCCGCCGCCCGGCGAACCGCTCATTATCGAAAGCGGCATGGACCTCGCGCGCATTCAGGATTTCTCCCGCGTCGATGCGCGTGTCGTTATCAAGCGCACCGAATGGCGCTTGCTCGATCCGTCGCGCGTGCGATTGCGCGTCAATGCCGGCAGCGAGGTCTTGTTCGCCGATTTTTCCCGCGCGCTGGCGGAGGAAATCTTCGGTCGCGAAGAACTCGTTTACTACTTCACGTTTCGCCCCGAACAGCGGACCGCCGCCCGTGCGCTGGTCGGCGGACAAATCAGCGCGCAGTTGCTCGCCGTGCTCCCGCAATCCGCCCGCCTCGTGCCCAAGCTCGATCTTGCGCTCGCGAATCCCGACCTGTTTCGCAACGCCGACTGGGATGTCGCCGTCGCACAACTTATCCCCGGCGCCCGTGTCATCCTGCACGGCGACACGCACCTAGCCATCACCGTCGAACCATGAGCCGCATCGAATCCGATATCCCGGTAGGGCGGGACCGCTGGGCCCGCCGCATAATTCATGTCGTTTTGAAGGCAACCCCGGCGCGCCCAGCGGTCGCGCCCTACCTTGGGAATCAGCGTGCCAGATGGACCTGTGCGCCTGGTAGGAGCCTGCTTGCAGGCGATTGGCACCCTCGTGTTCGATGGGAGGGACGACCTCCGTGTCGTCCGGCAGGGGAAGCGCAACCGGCAATCATTCGCGGACCGGACAGAGCCGGTCCCTCCCTCTATTGGCTATCGCCTGCAAGCAGGCTCCTGCCTTAATCACGCATGACCGCCATCACCTGCGAAAAACTCGGTTTCACTTACGGCGGCGCGCCGGTGTTTGATGCGTTCGACGCCACGTTCAAGCCCGGCCTCACGCTGATCAAAGGCTTCTCCGGCTGCGGCAAAAGCACGCTGCTCAAACTCGTCGCCGGTTATCTGCGTCCGACCGCCGGTCGCATCGCGCTGCCCGGCAGCGCGAGCCACGGCACCGCGTTTCAACGACGCGATCTCGGGTTCGTGTTTCAACAGCTCAACCTCCTGCCGCTCGCCAGCGTGCGGCGTAATCTCGCACTCGTCGGCGCATTCGCGGGGCTTTCGCTGGTCGAGACCAACACGCGTATGCACAAATACCTCGCACTGCTCGGTCTCGAAGAATTGGCCGACCGCGATCCGGGTTCGCTCTCCGGCGGGCAACAACAGCGCGCCGCCATCGCTCGCGCGCTGATCAAGGAGCCGACCGTGTTCCTGCTCGACGAACCCACGTCGGGTTTGGACGACCTCAATTGCCGCGTCATCATGAATCTGCTCGGCGCGCATCTGCCGCCCGGCTGCATCTGCCTGATCGCCACGCACGATCAGCGCCTCAACACCCTGCCGCATGAAAGCCTGGATTTTAACCGCTTTCTACCTGTGGAAAGACATCTGGTCTCGCTGGCTTGAGACGCCCGGCGCGGTGTTCGCACGGCTCGCCGTCGGCGTGTTGCTCGCGGCGCTGATGCTGCTCGCGCAAGCCGCGTTGTTGCTTGCGGAACGTTCGCTCGAGGTTCGCGTCGCGCGGATGGGCGCGCAGGTCATCACGATCACCGAATCCGTCACGAGCGACGCCAGCACACGACCTTCCCTCGGTCAGTTGCTGCGTTCCGTCACCGATCGCGCCGATCTCATCGCGCTGCGCCAAGTCGCCGCGCGCGCCGAGGATGAGTTTGGTCGCACCTTGCTCGTCTTGGTTTACGGCGACGAGTCGCTGCCTGCACTCGCACCGTTGCTCGCCGCCGCACCCCGCGCCGCCGTGCATGTAATTAATCCACAACTGCCCCAAAACTTATCGCTACGCGTAACACTCGACGGTCGCGATTACGATTCCGCCGTGCTGCATGCGCCGAGTTGGTTGCAACGTTACGGCGCCAATCAACCAATCGTGCTCGTGCCCGCCTCGGTGGGGCAAAGCTGGCTGGAAACCGGCTGGTTCGAAACCGCGCTGCTAATTGAACGCACTGGTGACTTGCCAACTCTCGCCGCCGCCGTTCGCGCCGTCTTGCAATTGGAAGAACGCACCCATGCCCAAGTGCAAAGTCCCGAGGCCTTGCTCAGCGAACTCGACGAACTCCGTCACGTGCAACGCCGCGCGCAAACCGGCGCGGGCCTCCTCGGCGGCATTGTCGTCGCGCTCGTGTTCGGCTCCATCGCCGTGCTCGAATACCGCCAGAATCGATTTGTCGCCGCGCTGCTCCGCAGCTTCGGCGCGCCCGCGCCCTTGATCGTGATTCGCTACGCCGTCGAAGCGCTCATCCTCACGACCGCCGCCGTGCTACTCGCCGTGTGGTTACTCGTTAGCTTGCATGGTTGGCTCTTCGCCCTCGCCGGCTTCGAACCTGCTTTGCTCCAACGCACCACGCTTGATCCGTATTCGCTCAGCCTCGTATGGCACCAAGCCCGTTGGCTTGCTCTCGGCGCCGTCCTTAGTCTTCTACCGGTTGCGTTTGGTCTGCGGCAACCTGTAGGCCGCGTGCTACAATGACACCACCCTGGCACCGAATGTAGGTCCGCTCGTTGAACGGACACTTACCATCCGCGGAATTGCACACATTTAGATTATTTAATATCATACACTTACATCATAACTTGCAAATCTGGAGATAGCCCCCTAATTTGCATGCATGATCCAGCGACGCCTATTCCCCCGCTTGCTTGAGGCGTTGAACCGCAATCCCGCGGTGGCACTGCTTGGTCCGCGCCAAGTCGGTAAAACCACCCTTGCCCTGCAAGTCGGCGACACGCGGCCCTCCCTCTATCTCGATCTCGAAGATGTAGCGGATCGCGCGAAATTGACCGATGCCAAGGGCTACCTGCAGCAACACACGGACAAGCTGGTGATCATCGACGAGGTTCACCGCGCACCGGAGATTTTTCAGACCCTGCGCGGCCTGATTGACGAAGCGCGACGGCAGGGCAAAACCAGCGCCCAATTCCTGCTGTTGGGCTCAGCGTCAATTGATCTGCTCAAGCAGTCAGGCGAATCGTTGGCCGGACGAATTTCGTATCTGGAGCTGAATCCGTTCGACGTATTGGAAACCCCGAACGACACCACCGACCGCCTGTGGGTGCGCGGCGGCTTTCCCTCCAGCTTCCTGGCCGCCAACGACGCAGACAGCATAATGTGGCGCGAAGATTTCATTCGCACCTACCTTGAACGCGATGTGCCCCAGTTCGGCTCAAGGATTCCCGCCGAGACCCTGCGTCGGTTCTGGACCATGCTGGCGCACCGCCAAACCGGATTGCACAATGCCTCCGCGCTGGCCGCCGGCTTGGGCGTGGATGGGAAAACCGTGGCCAGCTATGTTGATCTGCTGATCGATCTTCTGCTCGTGCGCCGTTTGCCTGCTTGGCACAACAACGCCGGCAAGCGCCTCGTCAAATCACCCAAAGTATTCATCCGCGACAGCGGCCTCGCCCACGCCCTGCTGCGCATCGGCGACCAAGAGCAACTGCTCGGTCACCCCGTCGTCGGCGCCAGCTGGGAAGCCTTCGTGATCGAAACCCTCATCGCTGCCGCTCCGCGCGGCACAGAAGCGCATTTCTACCGCACCGCCACCGGCAACGAAATCGACCTCGTGCTGCACCTGCCCGGCGGAAAACTGTGGGCGATTGAGATCAAGCGCAGTTCCGCGCCCAAAGTAGAACGTGGCTTCCATTTGGCCTGCGCCGATTTGAAACCCGCGCAACGCTTCGTCGTTTACCCGGGTGATGAGCGCTACCCATTGGGAGATGAGGTTGCAGCCATCAGTCTGCCCGGGCTGGCAAGGTTGCTCGCGGCATAATACGCGCCAACCAGCACGCCCGTGCCGCTGATCGTGATCCGCTACGCTATCGCAGCGCTCATCCTCACCACCACCGCCGTCGCCCTCGCCGTCTGGCTGCTTGTGAGTTTGCACAGCTGGCTCTTCGCCCTCGCCGGGTTCGAACCCACCTCACTCCAACGCACCGCACTTGATCCGTATTCGTTTGAGCTCGCCTGGCACCAAGCCCACCTGGCTCGCCGTTGACGCCGTGTTGAGTCTCTTGCCGGTTACATTTTGGACTCAAGCAACCCGTCGCGCGCATACTGCTGTGATTAGCGCTATGAGTAACTAAAATAGATTTATAAAAACCCAGATCATTATCACTTGTGAGACACAGCTAATCTAGCTAGGAGGTTTATTCCGTAGTCTCACTGCATATAAAACAAATATCAGAACTCCTAATCGCCATGTCCTCACTACCCTACGTAACAGCCCCGGGCAACATTGATAAAGCCCTCGCGACAATAAAAACAGCCGCAACACCTGAAAGAGTTAGCCAAGATTTCGTAAAAACTATTCTTGGTGTAAAAGGAGGCTCAGGCGGCCAAATTACATCTTTTCTCAAGAAAATTGGCTTTGCAGGATCTGATGGTAAGCCAACAGAAATTTATACCAAGTTTAGAAACCCGCAGTTATCCGGAACAGCAGTTTATAAAGCACTGAAGCATGCCTACGCACCGTTATATGAACGTAACGAGTATATGCACAAGCTGAAGGACGCTGAACTTAAGGGGCTAATAATTGAAGAGACAGGACTTGGGGAGGACTCCAATGTTCCTGGCCTTATTTTGGCCTCCATTAACTCGTTAAAACGACACGCCGTTTTTAGTGAAAGCTTACCTGAGGCAGGTCCGGAAACCAAACCCGCAACCGAAAACAGCAATGCCATTCAAAAGATTTCCGACAATTCGGCTGGCATTCAGAAACAGAGCTCCGAGGTCGGACTAAACCTCTCTTACACAATCAATCTCAACCTACCAGCAACCTCAGACATCGCCGTATTCAATTCGATTTTTAAAAGCTTAAAGGAGAATCTGCTTCATGCCGACAACGAATAAAAATCGGCTAGTTAACCACATACGTTCCTTTGGTATGTCCGGGTATTTAGTTACCGAAGAACTAAAGGCGCTAGAATCAACTCATGGTATAGAACTTGGACATGTTGCAAAACCCACAGAAATCGATGCTCGGCTATATTTTCCGCAATTTGAGCAGTCGGTTCGCGCTGAAGCTTCTGGAATGGCGATTCATTACGAAACGTTCTACTGCTTGGAGAAATCTATACGCACCTTGATTGTAGAGATTCTGAAAGATGCCGAACCTGCTGGCTGGTGGAGTAGCGGACGAATTCCACAAGATATTGTTTCTGCTGCTGAAAGCTTAATTCAAAAGGAAATCGACGGAGGATTCACGCGCAGATCAGATGATCCAATTGATTACACCACATTTGGGCAACTAGCAGTAATCATTAACTCCAACTGGGATGTATTTGGGGCTATTTTCACAAGCAGACGGGCAGTAGAAAAAATCATGGCTAGCTTGAACATGCTCCGCGGGCCAATTGCTCACTGCAGCCCAATGACTGAAGACGAAATAGACAGATTGGCACTGACCGTGAAGGATTGGTTTAGAATTATGGCCTAATGAGGAAAGAAGAGATTAGCTAAAAGGATAGGTCGGGAATATTGACTTCCGCAGTCTTCCCGCTCTAGCGGCATCCCGATTGGATACCCGTTACAGTCCCCGCCAGAGCACGTGATTCTTGAGCACGTCGCCCAAGCCTGCCCCGCGGCCACCCTCGGTGTAGAGCACGCTGGGCGTTTCGGGTAGTTCGTTGAATCCGGTAGCGCGTTCGACGCTCGGCATCCATTGCGGTTCGCCGGGGATGCCGCCGCCGAGGAGTCCGGCCGTAAACGTTTTGCCGCCGTCGGTGGACTCGAAACGCACGATCCGCGTGCTGGGGTGGCCCCAGTATTCGCCCGCGTCGGACAGGTCGAGCAAGGGCGCGAGGATGATCAAACGTCCGTCGCTCGTATAGGCCATGCCGCCGGACATGATCAGCGCGTGATTGCGCAGTTCGGGCGGGAGATACGGATTGAGGTGCAGGTGATCCCAACCGCCGCCGGCTCGCGGCGTGGCCAAGTAACTCTGCGCGCTGTAAGCGAGACGATCGCTGTAGGCGACGAACAGCTGGCCGTCGGGACCGAGCACCGTCGCCCCCGCTTCGGCGTGACGGCCATCAGCGGAGCGCGTGCGGAAAATCACATCGCCCGTGTCCAGCGTCGCGGGCAGCGGAATCGGCGTGCCGTCGAGTTTTTGCCAAGTGCGGCCTTCATCGGGACTGCGCATGACGCCGATCCACGTGTAAGAAACCGGCGGCGTGTCGTAGGACGGTTGTTCGTAAACACGAAACGTCAGCACCATGCCGCGATGATCGGGTTCCCAACTCATCGACGCGGCGTATTGGCTGTAATTGGGACGCTGTGATTTAAGAATCGCACCCTGCCGCGTCCACACGCCGCCTCGCGGCTTGCGCCAGAGTTCGAGCTCCCACGGTTCCTTTTCGTAGGAACGGCGCGCGGTCAGAATCAACGTGCCGTCTCGTGCGCAGACAAGCGTTGGATAAGTCAGGTCGGTGCCGAACTGTTCCATCGGTCCCCACTCCGACGCATCGTTTGGCCGCACGGAACGATGATAACGAAACGGATGGTGATGCGAATAATAGACGATGTGCAGGTAACCCTCGGCATCGACGGTGAGCGCGGGACCGCCGTGATTATCCACCGCCTCGCCCACCGTCACGGCGTCGCTCCATTGTCCGGTCGCGTGATCGAGCGTGCGAATTTTGATGCGGAACCCTGCCGGCGGCGTGTCGAGCCACGTGACATGCGTCTTGCCTCGGAACGTGATGATCTTCGGCGACTCAATGTAAGCCGTCGCGCGTCCGCTGCCGGTCGTGGACAAAAGAAAGGGGGTGCTCATGGGGTCAGTGCAAAATGCACAAACGGAGCGAAAGGAGAAACTCCGAATCGTGGGATTGTTTTCCCGCGGATGGATTGTAGGGCGGGGATTCCGATCCCCGCCTTTGGCAAACAACGCAATCGAAGGCGGGGATCGGAATCCCCGCCCTACAATTCAATTCCAGCCTCAACGGCAGCCGTTCAGCTGCTGCCGGGGGCGAGGCCGCGTTCGCACTTTTGGGCGAAGGCGATGATCTGCTGAAATTCCGGCGTAGCGGCATCAGCATGCGCGGTGAGTTTCTCCATCGCTTGCGTGCGATTGAGACCGGAGCGGAAAAGAATGCGGTGAATCTGTTTCACGCGTTCGATTTGTTCGGGCGTGAAGCCGTTGCGTTCGAGGCCGATTTTGTTGATCGCGCGAATGATGGCGGGCTGGCCGTCGGCGATGAACCACGGGGCAATATCCTGCACGACCTTGGCGTAGGCGCTGATCATCGCGTAAGCGCCGATGCGGCAGAATTGGTGCACGCCGGCCACGCCGCCGATGATGGCGTAGTCCTCGACGGTCACGTGTCCGGCGATGTTGACCGAGTTGCTCAGCACGATGTGGTCACCGAACACGCAGTCGTGCGCGATGTGGCTGTAGGCGAGAATCGTGTTGTGCGAACCGATGACGGTAAACTCACCATCGTTGGTCGCGGCGTGCACGCTGACGTATTCGCGAAACACATTGCGGCTACCGACGCGCAGGCCGGGATTGCCGCCCTTGAATTTCAAGTCCTGCGTCTTCGCGCCGATGCTGCAGTAAGGAAACAATTCACAACCCGCGCCAAGGACGGTGTTGCCCTCGACCGAAGCGTGGTGATGCAGGCGCGTGCCCTCGCCCAGCCAGACCTCCGGACCGACGTAGGCGAACGGGCCGATTTCCACGTCGGCTCCGAGTTCGGCGCCGCGTTCCACGATCGCCGTCGGATGGATGAAGGTGGCCATGGTGCGGATTAGTCTTCGCCTTCTTCGACGATGGCGAACATGAGTTCGGCCGAGGAAACGACCTGCCCGCCCACGGTGCAGTTGCACTCGGCCGCAGCCAGTTTTTCACCGCGCATCTTGGTGATCTTGGCGTTGATGATGACTTGGTCGCCGGGGCGGACGGGGCGGCGGAACTTGACCTTGTCCGCGCTCATGAAGAACGGCGTGCCGCTGGCCTTGGCGACTTTGCGCAGCAAAATGATGCCGGCGGCCTGCGCCATGGCTTCGAGTTGCAACACGCCGGGCATGACCGGATTCGCCGGAAAGTGGCCCGTGAAATAGGGCTCGTTGATCGTGACGTTCTTGATCGCAACGAGTTCGTCGTCGCCGATGAACTCGACCACGCGGTCAATCAGCACAAACGGATAACGATGCGGGATCGTGTCCATGATGCGCCGGATATCGAGCGAGGTTTCCGTCGGGAGCACGACCGAGGGGCGCGGCTTTTTCTTCGGGCCCTTCTTCTTTTCCTGCAGGCGTTCGAACAGCGCCTTGGTCAACTCGGCGTTGATGGCGTGGCCGGGGCGCGTGGCGATAATGTGCGCCTTGAGCGGCATGCCGAGGAGCATGACGTCGCCCACGATATCGAGCATCTTGTGACGCACGAACTCGTCTTTGAAGCGCAGCGGCTCCTTCGAGATGATCTTGTCGCCCTTGATGACGACGGCGCAGTCGAGCGAGCCGCCCTTGATCTTGCCCAGCTTGAGCAATTCTTCGATGTCTTCGTAAATCGTGAACGTGCGCGCGGCGGCGATCTGCGAAATGTAAATATCGGGATCAATCGACAGCGAAAGGTGCTGCGTGTGGATGCCGCGGTTGTCGGCCGAGGTGCAGGAGATTTTGAGCTCATCGGCCGGCAGCGCGATGATCGAGGAATCGCCGCGCGTCACCGAAACCGGCGCATCGAGCGTGAAGTATTCACGCTCTTGATCCTGCTCGATCGGGTCGCCTTGGAGAATGAGGTTAACGAACGGCTTGGCCGAACCGTCCATAATCGGCGGCTCGGAGGCGTTCATTTCGATGATGACGTTGTCCACGCCGCAGCCGTGCAACGCGCTGAGCACGTGTTCGACCGTGTGAATCTTGGCATGGCCGCTTTGGATCGTCGTGGCGCGCACGAGATCGGTGACTTGGTCCACCGTCGGGCGCAGTTCGGGCGCGCCGGTGAGATCGACGCGTTTGAACACGATGCCGTGACCAGCGGGCGCCGGTTTCAGCGTGAGAGTGACGGCCTCGCCCGTGTGAAGGGCATTGCCTTGAATGGAGACTTCGCGCGCAAGGGTGCGTTGTTTCATGAGTTTGAGGGCGCAGTCTTCCGATGTGACTGGAAATGACAAGTTTGAGATGCGCCTATTCCCGGCCGCCCCGATCCCGCCTAAAAGGGCCACCGCTCGCCCGCCCCCGCAGTCACAGGGCCTTGCCTCGCTGCTTGACCTCGCCCGGGGCGTTTCTTAACTCCAAACCCTTTCGCAATTCAAATTCAACGTCACTCACATGCCCGCTGCCAACGATATCCGCAAAGGTCAGGTCATCAAATATAACGGTGAACCGCACCTCGT
>Ga0207868_1001478_pt1 | contig 16619 bp, 17 predicted proteins | sample Passage237B_FD_187370 | JGI IMG/M metagenome (GOLD analysis project Ga0207868, IMG submission 187370) | Cellulose adapted compost microbial communities from Newby Island Compost Facility, Milpitas, CA, USA - Passage2 37B (SPAdes) (version 3) ... | reverse complement strand
GTGGACGAGGTGCTGAAAGTGCTGGAGCCGATCTGGACGACGAAGCCCGAGACGGCCGGGCGGCTCCGTGGCCGCATCAGCAAGGTGCTCGGCTGGGCCAAGGCGAAGGGATATCGCACCGGCGATGACCCTGCCGCGCGTGGCGGGCCGCTCGACCATCTGCTTCCCCGGCTGTCGGACTTCCAGAAGGTGAAGCACCACAAGGAAGTCCCATATCCCGAGGTGCCCGAGGTGGTGAAGGGCCTGCGGGCATTGGACTCGACCAGCGCCAATGCTCTGATCTGGACGATCCTGACGGCTGTGCGCACCGGCGAAACGCTGGGCGCGACGTGGGAGGAAATCGATCTGGAGGGCAGGCTCTGGTCGATCCCGGCCGAGCGCATGAAGGCGAAGCGCGACCACAAGGTGCCCCTGTCCGATCAGGCCGTGGCTCTGCGTCGGCGCCCTGGAGAAGCTCGGCGCGAGCGCCAGCGTGATGGTCGGGCCGGACGCCTATCTGGCACTGCAGCGCGGCGCGGTCGACGGTGTGCTCTGCGCGTGGGGCTGGGTGAACAACTTCAAGCTCAACGAAGCCACCACCTACCACACCTTGCTGAACCTCAATCCAGGCTCCTACACCACCGTGATGAACAAGGACACGTTCGCTAAGCTGGCGCCCGACGAACAGCAGCATCTGCTTGATCTCAACACGACCTACTTCTTCTACAACACGACCGACGGCGCGGCGGCCGCGATGGCGAGCATCCCGCCGGAGAACGTGTTCACACTCAGTGCCGCCGACGGCGATGCGCTCGGCTCCCAGTTGCAGTCGTTCCGCGACGAATGGGTCCAGAAGGCCGACGCGGCGGGCATGCCGGGCAAGAAGATCCTGGACAAGGCCGTGCGCTTGATGAAGCTGTACGACCAGAACTAGGGCGCTGCGGCAAGCGCGCGAGGCAGTTTCGGGTCCGCAAATGCGGCTGAGGCGACAGATTGGAGCGGCTCCGCCGGGCCCATGAAAAGCGGAACCGCTCCAAGCCTGACGGCGACCGGCCCGCGGCGCAAGCGGCTTTCGCGCCCCGATCCCGTGCCGGCACCGGCGATTTCCCATGGAGGTGAGGTTAGCGTGGAGCAGGTTGTGGAAACGACGGCCGGCAGCGGCTCGATGTCCGCTTTCCTTCAGGGCTCCGCGAGCGCGATCCGGCGTGTCATCGCCTGGCCGAGCCGGGTTGCGGTCCACATCGGCGCGATCTCGCTCGTCCTGATGATGTGCATCACTGTCGCCGACGTCGTGCTGCGCAACCTGTTCGCCATCGTCGTGCCCGGCGGCATGGAGATGACCGGTCTGCTGATGATCCTGGTCGCGCTGTCGACGCTCAGCGCGACCGAGCTGGAAGGCGGTCACATCCGCGTCGATCTCGTGCTGCAGGCACTGCCGGAATCCGCCCGCGCGCCGACCGTCGCTGGCGGCCTGCTGCTCACTTTCGCGACGATCATGGTGACGGCAGTGCAGGTCCTGATCCAGGCGCTGTATCTCAACCGCAACGGCATCGTGACCGGCGTGCTGGGCGTGCCGGAATGGCCGTTCGTGACGGCCGCGACGTTCTTCATCCTGATGTTCGCGCTGGCGCTGCTGGCCAATTTCGTTGCCGCGCTAGCCGAGGTCGCACGCATGCGCGATATGCGCGCAGTCGCGATCCTGTTCGTCTGGGCGCTGGCCGTCGCGGTCATCCTCGCGGCCGCGCTGTTTCCGCACCATCTGCCGTTTGAGCTGCCGCGCGGGTCGCGCGGGCTGCTGACGATCGTACTCTGCTTCGTCCTGATCTTCCTCGGCGTACATGTGGCCGCCGCCATGGCCGTCACCGCGCTGGTGGGGATCAGCATCCTGATCAGTTCGACAGCCAGCCTCACCAATCTCGCCACGACGACGATGAACGTGGTGAGCGACCAGACCTGGAGCGTGGTGCCGCTGTTCACCTGGATGGGGCTGATCATCGTGGCCTCAGGATTCGCCGAGGATCTCTACAGGTCGGCCTATCGCTGGATCGGGCACCTGCCGGGCGGCCTGGCTTCCGCCAGCACGGTCGCCTGCGCCGGCCTTTCCTCGATCGTGGGCGATACGCTGTCGGGGGTCTACAGCATGGGCTCGATCGCGCTGCCGCAGATGCGCAGCTATGGCTACGACATGAAGCTCGCCACCGCCTCGATCGCCTGCGCGGCCACCATCGGCGTAATGATACCCCCGAGCCTCACCTTCATCGTCTACGGGATGATCACCGAGGTCTCCATCGGCAAGCTGTTCATGGCAGGCGTGCTACCCGGCATCCTGTTCGCCGTCATTCTCGTCTTGCTGATCACGGTACGAGCCTGGCTCAACCCCTCATTGGCGCCGCGGGGCGAGGTGAGCGGCTGGGGCGAGCGCATGAGGTCGAGCGTCAGGGTGTGGCCGGTCGTGCTACTGATGCTGCTGGTGCTCGGCGGCATCTATACGGGAATGGTGACGACCAACGAGGCGGGCGGCCTCGGCGCGTTCGGGGCGCTGGCCATCGCCGCGGCGACCGAGCGCCTCAGATGGGCCTCGCTCTGGCATTCGCTGCGGCAGACGATGCTGCTGACGGCCAGCATCATCGTTATCTTCATGTTCGCCACCGCCTTCAGCCGCTTCATCGCGATCAGTGGCCTGACGCAGCAGCTTGCCGACCTAGTCATCGGCCTGCATCTCGGCAAGTATCAGCTCATCGGCGCGATCCTGGCGCTCTACGTGCTGATCGGCATGTTCATGAACGCGCTGCCGGCGCTGGTGCTCACCGTGCCACTGTTCTTCCCCGTCGCCATGAACGCCGGCTTCGACCCGATCTGGTTCGGCGTGATCGTGGTGATCATGGTGGAGCTGGGCGTCGTCACGCCGCCGATCGGCGTCAATGTCTTCGCCATCGCGGCGATGGCGAAGGACGTTTCGATGTACGATGTGTTCCGCGGCGTCTTTCCGTTCTGGTTCGCCTTCGCGATCCTGGTCGGCCTGATCGTCCTGTTCCCGCAAATCGCCCTGTTCCTGCCTTCTCTGATGTGAAAGGGCTCCCGCCGGGCGGCGGTCGGTTCTCAGCTCTCCACCGACTTGAGGTAGTCCATCTCGGAAAGAATCTGGCGCACCGTGTTCACGAAGGCGCGGACGTTGTTGTTCTCGCCGTCCGCGGGGAACTTGGCGAAGATCGGCGTGTCGGCGACCGGCGGGATGGTGTTCAGGATCCGCACCTTTCCTATGCGCACGTCGTCTTCCGCCATCTTGTTCGGATAGATGCCTATCCCGACGCCGCTGGTTACGAGATGGGCGAGCATGGCGACGCTGTTGCACATGTCGAGACGGGCGGGCGTAAGGCCGGCGCTGCCGAACCAACCGATGACCTGCCTGTAGTTGATGCTCCCCACCGGGTTGGAGATGATCGGCATCCCCACGATATCGTGCGGGGTGACCAGCGGCGGGAGTTGCCAAGAAGTAGCGGCGATCCAGGCGGTCTCCTGCGCCCCGAGCGGAACGAGCGCGAAGCCGTCATGCTTCACCGGCTCGACCAGGAAGGCGAGATCGAGCTTGTGTGTCAAAAGATCCGGTTCGACGAAGGCGGTGGTGGATACCACGACCTCGGGATGGAGGTCCGGATAGAGCGCGTGGACCGCCTTCAGAATCTGCGGGAGACAGATCATCGCGAAGCCCTCCGCGAAACCGACCCTGATCGTGCCGCGTACTTCCGCGCCGGAACGGCGGCCCGAGATTTTCTCGACCGCCTCGAGCGTGCCCCGAACGTCCTGCAGGAGCGAATGTCCGTCCAGCGACAGGCGCACGCCCCTGCCGGCGCGCTCGAAGAGGCGCATGCCGACGCTGGCCTCCATCGCCTTGAGCCTGAGCGAGATCGAGGGCTGGGACAGGTTCAGCCGCCGCGCCGCCTTGTCGACGGAGCCGAGCGTGGCCGTCCAGTAGAAGGCTTCGAGCTGGGCGATGGTCAGCCGACTCATTGGAAAATGCAATCAATAGGCTGAAAGGAAACTCATTTGTCGTTGGAAACCTAAATGGCTATGGCCTTGGATGCAAGGCAGCCGAGAGGGGGTGGGGTGTTGCGGTCGGGCGAGCGGATCACCAGGATAGAGGGCTTCGAGCTCAGTTGCGCTATGCCCAGCCTATCGGGAAACGCGCTGCGGGTCTTTCGCGAGCGCTCGACGCTTCTGGTCAGGATCGTCACCTCTTCGGGCCACGAGGGCTGGGGCGAGACCTGGGCCTATCCCGGACCGGCCGGCAGCATGATCCGCTCCACCCTCGGGCCGATGCTCCTTGGCGCCGATGTCGCCAATCCGCGCGCCGCACAGGCGAGGCTGTTGCAGGCCGCCATCCCCGACCGCCGCGGCCAGACCCACATGGCCGCCAGCGCGCTCGACATCGCGATGTGGGACGCGTTGGGGCAACTCACCGGCGAACCGCTGCATGCGCTTATGGGCGGCGCGCTGCGCGACAGCGTGCGCGCCTATGCCAGCGGCCCGCTGCTCAACGCCGACGGCGACCGCTATGCCGGTTTCGAGGACGAGATCGCGCGCTATGCGCAGACGGGGTTCCAAGCGGTCAAGATCAGGATCGGCGCGTCGCTGGAGGCCGATCTGCAGGCAATCGGACAGGCGCGCGGCATCCTCGGCGAGACCGCGCTGTTGATGGCGGACCTGAACGAATCCTCGACGGTGAGGGATACCGTCGCGCTGGTGCAGAGGGCCGGCGAAGCGAACCTCGCCTGGATCGAGGAACCGGTGCCGCACGACGACATCGCCGCCTACCGGCGTCTGGCGACGGCGCTGCCTGTTGCCCTGGCCGGCGGGGAATCCTTCTGCGGCGTGCAGGCTTTCCGCGACGCCGTGCGCGTGGGCGCGCTCGACATCCTGCAGCCTGATCTCGCGATATGCGGGGGCATCACCGAAGGTCTGCGCATCGCAGGCCTTGCGGATGCCTTCGACCTTCCGGTGTGCCCGCATGTCTGGGGCGCGGGCGTCAATTTCCTGGCGTCGCTCCAGTTCGCGGCGATCCTGACGCCCGGACGCGGACGGGTGGCCGCCCCCTTGTTCGAATACGACATGAGCTTCAATCCGCTGCGGGAGCGCGTCTACGACCCCAGGCCCGACGCGCACGGAAACCTCGCGGTGCCGGATGGCCCCGGGCTGGGAATGCCGGTCCAGATCGACCGACTGGCCGATTACGTGCGGGATCACTGGGTGGTGGAGCCTTGAGATCCTGCGAATTCGAAGATGGAGGAGAATGACATGAAGAAGCTTCTGTTTGCCGCGGTTCTGGCGCTGGCCACTTATCCCGGGCTCGGGCAGGCGGCGCCCGAAAAGACGCTCAATCTCGGCCTTGTCGGCGGGACCAACGCGCCCGAGGCGATCGCCATGAGGCAGTTCGCCGACGAGATAAAGGACAAGACTCGCGGGCGGATCGAGATCCGCGTCCAGGGCGGCGGCGCGCTGGGCGGCGACCGCGAGGTGATCGAGGGGGTCCAGCTCGGCACCGTCGACATGACGGTTGTGAGCACGTCCATCGTCGTCAATTTCGCGCCCGACTTCGCGATCTTCGACGTTCCTTTCCTGTTCCGCGACTTCGACCATGCGCAGGCCGTGCTCGAGGGACCGATCGGGCAGGAGATCATGCAGGGCCTGCCCGAAAAGGGTCTGATGGGCCTGGCCTTCGGCGGCATGGGCTTTCGCGAGCTCACCAACAACGCCGTCGCGGTGAAGTCTCCCGCCGACGTGAAGGGGTTGAAGATCCGCACGCAGCAGAACGACATGCACATCGCCGTGTGGCGCGACCTCGGCGCGCTGCCGACGCCGATGGCGATCCCGGAAGTCTATACGGCGCTCCAGCAGGGCGTCGTCGACGGACAGGAAAACCCCGTCGGCGCCATCATCAACAACCGCTTCGGCGAGGTCCAGAAATACATCAGCCTCACCGACCATGCCTTCACACCGCTGGTGCTGCTTATATCGCCCTCGGTCTATTCCTCGCTCAGTGATGCGGACAAGCAGATCTTCGTCACTGCGGCGAAGAACGCGATGGTGCGCAACCGCAAGGAAGTCGAGACGGTCCTCCAGTCCGGCCTCGACACCTTGAAGTCGCAAGGCATGACGGTGGTGACCGACGTCGACAAGGCCGCCTTCCGCGCGCAGCTCGAAGGCACCTACGGCGAGTTCGCCAAGCGCTTCGGCGAGGCACGGCTGAAGGCGATCGACGAGACACGCTGATGAGCATTGCCTCATCCTGGCGCCCGGCCTTCCTCGCTGTGGAAGGCCGGATCACGCAGGGCGCGGTGGCGCTGGGGACGGTCGGCCTCACGCTGGCATGCCTGGTGGGCTTCTACCAGGTCGTCACGCGCTTCGTCCTGCATGCGCCCTCGTCATGGTCGGAGCCCCTCATTCAGACGACGCTGATCTGGATGGCATATGTGGCGCTTGCCGGCGCGATGCGCACCGGCACGCTGATCTCCGTCGACCTGATCCTCAGCGTCAGCACCGGCCGGCTGCGCGAGCTCGTCAATCTGGTTACATACATTGCCACGCTGGCGTTGCTGGCGATCCTCTTCTGGTTCGGCTGCGAGCTCGTCTGGCGCGTCCGTTTCCAGATGATCGCGGGTCTGGGGGTGTCCGCATCATGGGCCTATGCGGCGCTGCCGGTAGGCTCGGTGCTGTCGGCGCTCGCGCTGGTCGCCCATGCGATTGATCCTCGCAAGGTTGGAGATCACCAACTCGAGAACGCAGGCTAGGAGCCTCCGCCATGCTGGCCATGATGATCGCCGTGATGATCGTGCTGATGGGCCTGGCCGTGCCCGTCGCAGTCGCCATCGGGCTTGCGGGCGTGGTGGGCACGATCGGGTTCTCCAATCTCCCGCTGATCGTGGTGCCCCAGCAGGCTTTCATCGCGCTCGACAAGTTCCCGCTGGCCGCAATTCCGTTCTTCATCGCGGCCGGCAACATCATGGCGGCCGGCGGCATATCGTCGAGGCTGGTCGACCTCGTCGAAAGCGTCATCGGCGACATGCGCGGCGGCCTGCCGCTCACCTGCATTCTGGTCTGCATGATCTTCGCGGCCGTCTCCGGGTCGAGTGTGGCGACCACCTATGCGATCGGCGCGATCCTGATCCCGGCGATGGTGCGCCAGAACTATCCGACGGGCTTCGCCGCCTCGCTGCAGGCGACGGCGGCCGAGCTCGGCGTCATCATCCCTCCCTCGATCCCGATGATCCTCTACGGCGTGTCGGCGAGCGCTCCGGTCGGCGACCTGTTCATCGCGGGGCTCGGCCCGGGGCTGCTCATCGCCGTGGCGCTCGGCACGTTCGTGATCGTGTGGGCGCGGTTCAACCACGAACCTGTGTCGACCGGGGAACCGCGCAAGGCGTTCCTGCCCAGCCTCAAGCGGGCGTCGCTGGCGCTCGCGATGCCGGTCATCATCCTCGGCGGCATCTATGGCGGCGTGTTCACGCCGACCGAAGCGGCGGTCGTGGCGGTGGCCTACGCGCTGCTGGTGAGCCTGCTCGTCTACCGCGAGATGTCGCTGCGCGACCTTGCTGCGGTCATGCGCCGTTCGACCCTTTCGTCCGCCATCATCATGTTCATCATCTCGATGGCCGGCCTGTTCTCCTTCGTACTGACGCGTGCGGGCATCCCGGCGATGATCAGCGAGTGGATCGTGGCGACCTTCCAGAGCGGCCTGACCTTCCTGCTCGCGGTCAATCTGCTGCTCTTCCTCATCGGCATGTTCGTCGAGACGTCGGCCTCGATCGTGGTGATCGCGCCCATCCTGGCGCCGGTTGCGCTGCGCTACGGCGTCGATCCGGTCCATTTTGGCATGATCATGATCACCAACCTCGCGATGGGGATGATCACGCCGCCCTTCGGGGTCAACCTGTTCGCGGCGTCGGACGTCGCCAGGATATCGCTGCACCGCATGGTCCCCTATCTGGTCCCCTTCGTCTGCGTCGTCCTGCTGTGCCTGGCGCTCATCACCTACCTGCCGATGATCAGCCTGGGGTCGCTCTACCTGCTCGGAGTGCGGTGAGCCGGCGCGAAGACCAGAGGACCGATAGCGACCGCGTTCATATCAGCGCCTTGCCAGTTCGAGCGAGGCTTGCAACATTTCGACCGTTGCGTCGCCGACGATGCGCGTCGCGCTCGCTTCCGCCGCGTTGCGATCGAAGAAGATCATGGTCGGCGGCCCTACCACCGCGAGATCGCGCATGAGACCCTGATTGGCGTCGTCCAATGTGGTCAGATCGACCTTGATGCGCTGGAAGCCGTCGAGGCTCGTTACCACTCCAGGGTCCGGCAGGACGTCGCGGTCGATCACCTTGCAGATGACGCACCAGTCCGCCGTGAAATAGAGCAGCGTCGGGCGTCCGCCGGCCGAAGCGAGCGCCCGCTCGACCTCCGGCGTCGAGCGTGCCTGCGCGAAAACGGGACCGGCCGCCGGGGGCGGCTGGCTGGCGTCGCTCCCACCGAAATGCGCGAGCGGCCGGAATGGATCGACACCGCCGGATGCCGCACCGATGGCGAGGATCACGCCGGCCAGCGAGAAGGCGAGGCCGGCCGCCTTGCGAAAGCGCGGGACTGCCGAGGCATCCGGCGTCAGGCGGTCGGCGACGCCGATGAAGACGGCGGCCGTCAGCAGCAAGGCAGCCCACAAAGCCAACGGCGCGGACGGCGGCAGGATACGGTCGGCCATCCAGATCGCGGCACCGAGGAACACGAAGCCGAACGCGTATTTGACCTGCACCATCCAGGCGCCGGCGCGCGGCAGCGCCTTGCCCCCCACCGTGCCGAAGGCGATCAGTGGCAGGCCCTGGCCGAGCCCGAGCGCGAACAGCGCGGCAGCGCCGAGCCATGCGTCGCCGGTCTGGGCGATGTAGAGAAGGGCTGCGGCGAGCGGCGCGGTGACGCACGGCCCCACGATCAGGGCCGAAAGGAAGCCCATGCCCGCGGCTCCTCCGGCCGACCCGCGCGACCCGGCTTTGACGCCCGCCATGCGGTTGAACCAGGCGGAGGGCAATTGCAGCTCGAACAGGCCGAACATGGAGGTCGCCAGCACGACGAACAGCACGGCAACGCCGCCGACGGCATAAGGCGATTGCAGCGCCATTTGCAGGTTCCGGCCCGACCATGCCGCGACGATGCCGAGCAGGCCGAAGGCGGCGGCCATTGCGAGGACATAGGCCGAAGAAAGCACGAAGCCCCGCCGTGTCGTCAGGGCCTCGCCCGCGCGCGCCAGCGTCGCGCTCAGGATCGGATACATGGGCAGCACGCAGGGCGTGAAGGCTAGCAGCAGGCCGAAGACGAGAAAGCTCGCGACGACCCACGAGGCGCCGCCGCTGGCCAGCAGCGAGCCGACCACGCCGCCTGCAGCCGCACCCTCAGCAGGCTGGAAGCCGCGGGACGCCGGTGATTGAGCGATGCCGCCATCGGCAGGCGTTCCCAAGCCGTAGCCGACCGATACCTCGGAAATCCGAAGGCTCGCGGTGTCGATCCTCACCGTCTGCGGCGGATAGCAGATCGAGTCCTTCTTGCAGCCCTGATAGGTGATCGCCACCTGTGCCGGCAGGTCTCCGCCGAGCCGGGCGGTCGCGCTCGAATAGTAAACCTCGGACGGTCCGAAATTGGCATCATCGGCCTCGACGACGCCCGGTTCGCTTTGAAGCGCGAGCTCGTCGCCGGTCCCGGCATCCCTCGCCTCGATATGATCGCGATAGAGATAATATCCGCCCGCTATCTTCCAACGCAGCACCACGTCCCCACCCTGGCCCCGTTCGACGCCGAGGCGAAACGCCTCCCCGGCTTGCAGGAGATCGCCCTGCTGCGCCGAGACGAACAAAGGCCAGAGCACGAGGAACAGGCTTGCGAGCAGGCGGAACGTGGTCATGCGGGTCGCGGGATCGGTCGGATCGACGTTTCGGGGAAGGAGCCGGTCAGGAGGCTTCGCGAGCATCCGCGACGACCTGCCGGAAGCCGGCCTCGTCGAGCGCCGACGCGACGAGGAACTGCCCGATCAGGAATACCGGCGTCCCTGGCAGGCCGAGCCCCTCCGCCTGCGCATTGTTGCGCTTGAGCAGGGTGATGATCTCGACATCATGCCGGTTGGCATCGGCTTTGAGCTTGGGCATGTCGAATCCGGCTCGCGCAAGCGCCTGCCGCATCCTGCCTTCAGGCACGCGCGAACCGTCGATGCCCATCAGCGCAAGATGGGCCTTCTCGTAGCGGCCCTGATATTTGGCCGCCAGCGCCAGCTTCGCTCCATAGACGGAGGTGGGGGCGAGGATCGGCCAATCCTTGTAGACGTGGCGGATATTGCCGTCAGAGGCGAGCACCGTGTTCAGCGGCTTGATCGTCTTTTTGCAGAAAGGGCAGTTGTAGTCGAAGAAGGAGACGATGGTCACGTCGCCCTTGGGGTTGCCGCCGACCGGCGCGGCCGGGTCGTTCAGGATCATCTCGGCCGAGAGATCGTCGGCCGCGCGCACGCGCGTCGCCAGACCCGCGGCGGAGAGCGCCGCAAGCCCGAACAGGACGGTTCGCCGGCCCATTATGGCCGGAGACGAAATCCATCTCTCGGCAGAGGGAAAAGCCATAGATATGCGATTGCGCCGACGGGGCATGACGAAGCTCCAGTTGATCCGGTTTCGGCGAGCTGACCTTTGGAGCTTAAGGCTGCCTTAAGGCGGCGGCCGCTCAGCCCTCCGACCGGAAGGGCGGTGACAATGCTTTCAGGAGCCCGCCAGATCAGCCATGTCGTCGGCCAGAACGAGGCGCACGCTCCGACGCGCCGGTCAGCGAAGCCATGGCAACACCTCGCGGATCCGGCCTCACCACATTCTGTCGGCTCTCCGCGTGGAGGCGACAGGACCGTCGCGCCTTAAGGTCGGCTTAAGGTAGGTCCTGCGTCGTGCGGATAATCGACGGACAATAAGAGGACATTGTTTTGAGTTCGCAGAGCCGGCCGTCAGGCGCGATTGCGCGGCGCACATTTCTTGCTGGAGCCGGAGCGTTCGCCTTGGCGGGTTGCACGACCGCGAGACAACCGCAGCAGGTCGCGCAGGTGGCAACGCCACGCCCGCCAACGCCTCCCATATATCATGCCATGCCGGACGAGCGTTTTCCGATCCCGGAGGTCGACATCTCCAAGGTCGATCAAAAGTGGTGGCGAACCGAGGTCGACTATCCGACCGATGAAAAGATCGGCACGGTGATCGTCGATACGCCCAACCGCTACCTTTATCATATCCGGCCCTACGGCCGCGCGACCCGATACGGCGTCGGCGTCGGCCGCGACGGCTTCCTGTGGTCCGGCCGGGGCCATATCGCCTACAAGCGGGAATGGCCACGGTGGAACCCGCCGAACGAGATGGTCGCGCGCCAGCCGGAGCTCGAGCCTTATTCCATCGCCAATGGCGGGATGGATCCGGGCCTGAGCAATCCGCTCGGATCACGCGCCCTCTACATCCATCAGGGAAACCGCGACACGATCTACCGCATCCACGGCTCGCCCGAGTTCTGGACGATCGGACAGGCCGTTTCGTCGGGCTGCATCCGCATGATCAACCAGGACGTCATCCACCTCGCCGACAATGTGCGGGACGGCAGCACGATCGTGGTCATCCCCGACCCGGCCGGCGGCCAAGCCGCCATCGGATAGGCGCGGCGGCCGGGACGCTTTGCGCCGGTCAGGCTGCCTGGGCGATCACCGCCCGCAAGCCTCCAACGTCCCGGTTCTGAAGCTGGAGTCGCCAGCCGCTGCGCCCGAGCGCGAGCTCGACAATGGCGAGGCCCAGCCCGCTGCCGACCGGCGCCTTGTTGCGGCCCCGGAAGAAGCGTTCCGTGACCCTGGGCAGCTCCTCGTCGGGGATGCCCGGCCCCTCGTCCTCGATGACGACCTGACCGGCCCCGGAGCCGGCGGCGACGCGGCATCGCACGACACCGCCCGACGGCGAGTGGTTGACCGCATTCTCCATCAGGTTGCGGGCAGCAAGGGTGAACAGTTCGGGCTCGATTTGAAGCTCCGCCGCATCCAGTTCGGAAGCAATTTCCACCGTCACCTGACGGGCCGGATCGGCGAGCTCCGCCGCAAGCGACCGCAAGACGGGCGCCGGACGGACGACACCGCGCTTCTCCGGCCGGTCGAGAGCCTCGATCGCCGACATGTCGAGCAACTGCCGGACCAGCCGCCCGGTGCGGTCGACGCCGACGACGATCTGGCGCAACGCCTGATCCCGGATCGCCCGGTCTTCGCTAGCGAGCGCCACCTGCGCCTGGGTCTTGAGACCGGCAAGCGGCGTGCGCAGCTCGTGCGCCGCGAAGGCGGTGAAGTTGCGTTCGCGCTCGCGCAGGCCGGCCACGCGCGCGAACAGCCCGTTCAGCGACTGCAGCACCGGCACGATCTCCTTCGCGGTCTCGACATTCTCGATCGGGCTCAAATCGGACGCATGCCGTGCTTCGAGATCGCCTGCGATCTTTCTGAGCGGTTCGAGGCCGCGGCGCACACTGAGCCAGATCAACAGGGCAAGGACGGGCACGATCAGCAGGGCCGGGAGAAGGAGGCCGCGAATGACGTCGTTCACCAGATGATCGCGCATGCTGAGATTGTCGCCGACGAGGATGCGGACGCCGAGGTCGGGATTGGTGACGGCATAGACGCGCCACCGCTCGCCGTCGATTACGGTTTCGGAGATACCGTCCTCCTGATCCGACAGTTTCTCTTCGGGGGCTGCATCCGACCGGCTGATCAGCACACCTTGCAGGGACCAGATCTGGCAGGAGAGCTGGCGCTCGTAGGCGCTATGCACGCGCAGCGGAATTTCCGCGGCGGCAGGCTGGTCGGGGATGGCGTCGATGTCCTGCCTGGAGACCAGCGAGGCGACCATCCGGCCGGCCTCCATCAGCCGGGCATCAAGAACCCGCTCGACCTCGGCGCGCGTTGACAGGAAAATCCAGACCACGGCCGACAGCCAGACGAGGCTCGTGGTCAGTATGAGGATCAGGAACAGGCGCTTGGAGATCGACGGCATCATGCTTCCTCCCCGAGGCGGTAGCCGAGGCCACGGACGGTCCGGATCATGCTTGCACCCAGCTTGTTCCGGAGATTGTGGATGTGGACCTCGACGGCGTTGCTCTCCACCTCCTCCTGCCAGCCATAGAGCTTCTCCTCGATCTGGCTCCGCGAGAAGATCTGCCCGGGATGAGCCATGAGGGCGTGCAGGATCGCGTATTCCCGCCGCGACAGCCGGACCGGCTCCCCGTCCAGCTCCACGTTCTGGGTGGCCGGATCGAGGTGGAGCCCGCGCCATTCCAGCACCACCTGCGGGCGGCCGGAGGCGCGGCGCACCAGCGCCCGCAACCGCGCCGCGACCTCGTCGAGGTCGAAAGGCTTGCCGAGATAGTCGTCGGCGCCCGCATCCAGCCCGGCAATCCGGTCGGCAACCTGGTCGCGCGCCGTCAACAACAGCACCGGCGTGGTGTCGCGCCGTTCGCGCAGGGCCTTGAGCACGTCGAGGCCGGACCCGTCCGGCAGCATAAGATCGAGAACCAGCGCGTCGAACTCATGGTTCTTGAGCACGGCGTCGGCCTCCTCGCAGCTTTCGACGGCATCGGCATTGAAGCCGCCGATCCCCAGCCCGACTTTCAGGCCGTCGCGCAGGACGGCATCGTCCTCGACAATCAGCACACGCATCGTCATCACCCGCAGGTATCGCCGCCGACATTCCGGACGAGGCTTAAGGCAGCCTTAAGAATCGCGATGAACTGGCGCTCCCCGTTAAACGGCACGATCGGGGACCCCTTGCTTATACTGCATTTCGCGCGCGCGACTGCGATCGCGCTGGCTTCGTCCGTCGCACTCGCGGCTTGTTCGACCACGCCGCATGAGGGCACAGCCGCTGCCGCGCGCCTCGCATATACACAATCGGGATCGACCGCGGCCATCCGTCCCGCGGGCGGCAAGCTACCCGATGACGGGTTCTACGCGCTGAGCTGACGATGATCGTTTCCGGGTCGGGCCGGCCTTGCCAGACGGAGCCTCCTTGCCGCGCTCCGGCTCCGGGACCGTCGGCTCTCGATCAGCGATGCGGCAATGCCGGATCGCCACCGGCACCAGGATCGGCGGCGCCCTCTTCGGCGTGCCGGCAGAACTCCACGAAAAACCGCACCGGTCCGACGGGCGCGACGTGGTGCAGCCGACCGGGGAAAATGACCTCATGGACGGCGGGGTCGAGGACGACTTCGCCGCCGCCCTCCTGATCGACAAAACGCAAGCGTCCTTCGAGTACGTGCAACCGCGCCCAGACGCCATCCTTCGTGGCGTGGTCGCGAAGGAGCGCGGCGGGAACCGTCGCCTCATTGAACTCCGGCGTGCGTTTGTAGCCTGTCAGACCCGCGGGCCAAGGAGGCAACGCGCTCATGCGCGCGCGCCTTGCTCCGCCCAATCCGCGACCGTCACGACCCTGTCGGAGTGATCGAGCAGAAGACTGCGCACGCGGTCCTGCCAGAGCAGGCCGAACCGTGCCAGGCCGTCCTCGTCCAGCCCGCCGGCGACGGCGCGGGGAAAAAGGTCCTTGAGCTCCGCCGACATCGGCACCGCATGCTGGTCGCCCGACAGAAGGACGCCGCGGCCGTTGTCGTTGCGGCGCAATCCGACCAGACCCTCGATCCCGCTCCCGAACGTCATCAGGCCGCGGCGGGAAAAGCGCCTGCCAGGTCCGATGCCGTGAAAACCCGCCTGGGTCGCGGCGCCGGTAACGAGCTGGAAGATCGCTGCAGTGACGCCGATCGTGCCATGGTCGGCCGCGTCGCGGAACTGCACCGTGACACCGCCACGTTCGGGCAGTTCGTCGCCATAAAGCGCGGAAAGGCCCGCCCGAACCAGCAGCCATGCGGTCGCGGTGACGCCGCAGGAATGGCCGGCCAGGCGCACCGCGTCAGCGTAGGTGTAGCGGATCGCGCCGTCCGGCGCGGCACCGAGAAAACTCGCCAGCGGATCACGCAGGACGATGGCGGGCACCTCGTCGAAGAAGTCGGGAAAGCTCATCTGGTCCTCACATGCGAGGCCGCTTTGCGAAACCGGTCCTCGCGCACGGCACTGCCCGGATAGCGGGCGATCCATCGATGATAATGGAGCCGCCAAATAACCTGAAGAGAAAACTCAACATTATTGGCAAGCGTGAAGGATCCGATCGCTGGCACGCGATAGCCCGGACCCTTCTACGGCATGACGCGGCGGGCGATGTCGAGAAAACCGGTGAGATAATCGGTTTCGAGGTCGGACCGCCGGAACCCGACATTGATGCTCTTGTGCAAGCCGGCCTTGCCGATGCGCAAGGTGGCGACGGGCATGCCGGCCGCCACCTCCCGCACGAGCCAGTCCGGCAGCACGGCAACGCCGCGACCAGCGACGACGAATTGCAGCATCAGCTCGATATTCTCGACAGCGATGCGGTTTCGCGGCCGGCAGGCGGCGGGAATCAGAAACCGCGTATAGATATCCAGCCGCTCGACCGTGACGGGAACGGTGAGAAGGTCCTCCTCGAGGAGATCGATCGGTTCGATGTGATCTTTGCCGGCGAGGGGATGGTCCTGGCCGACGACCAGCCTGAGTTCGTAATCGAACACCGGCTGGAATTTCAGCTCGGGGAGGCTCACCGGATCGGGGGTGACGAGAACGTCGATCTCACGGGCCTGAAGCGCGGCGACGCCGTCGAAACGGAAGGCCGAGCGCAGTTCGATGTCGACATCGGGCCATTCCGCCAGGAAGGGCCGCGTCACCCGCATCAGCCACTGTTCGCAGGGATGGCACTCCATGCCGATGCGCATCGCGCCCTTGCGGCCGCGCGCAATGTCGGCAAGCACCCGCTCGGCATGGTCGAGTTCGGGAACGACGCGCTCGGCGAGGCGCAGCAGATAGTCGCCGGCCTGCGTCAATTCGAGGCTGCGGCCCTTCTTGCGCCAGATCCGGACCTCGTGGCGGGCTTCAAGTTTCGCGATCGCGTGGCTGATCGCCGACTGGCTGAGGTTCAGCCGTTCCGAGGCGGCGGTGACGCTGCCGGCGCGGCTGACTTCGCGGATGATGGCAAGGTGCTGGCGGTCGAGCATTATGCAAACCCTGCATTGGTCGGTGAATTATTGCCATTTTCGTTCATGTTGTGCCTCTGATATCCGATGGTCAATCCATGCCTGTCCGAACGAGGCCCGACATGAGCATCCCCGCATCCGCTTCCCGTTTCGACGAGGTGATCGACCGCCGCGCATCCAACTCGATGAAATGGGATGGTGCGGCGGCGATGCTGGCGCCTGAGGAGGCGGCGGCCGATCCCCTGCCGATGTGGGTCGCCGACATGGATTTCCGCGCACCGCAGCCGGTCATCGACGCGCTGGTCGAGGCGGCGCGGGAAGGGGTATTCGGCTATCCGAACGGCGCCACGGCAAGCTATGTCGAGGCTGTGGTCGACTGGCAGCGGCGGCGCTTCGGCTGGGAGGTCGCGCCGGAATGGGGATGGTGTCCCACCGCGTGGTGTAACTGACGGCATTGGTCGCCGTGCTGTCCGGCTTGGCCGGGTTGGTCAGCGTGCTGCTACTGCTGGCAGGCTGAT
>Ga0207868_1001475_pt1 | contig 16640 bp, 17 predicted proteins | sample Passage237B_FD_187370 | JGI IMG/M metagenome (GOLD analysis project Ga0207868, IMG submission 187370) | Cellulose adapted compost microbial communities from Newby Island Compost Facility, Milpitas, CA, USA - Passage2 37B (SPAdes) (version 3) ... | reverse complement strand
CGGCGAACAGGTCGCGCGTGAACTGCATGAGGTAGCCGCCCTCGGCGGGCAGCGCCGAGAACACGAGCCACGCGCCGGTGCCACGCAGGACGACGGCGGTGCCTGCGATGGTCGCGCCGTCGGCGGGCGAGGTGATGGTCACGGTGTGCGGCGAGGACACGAAGTCCACGAACAGCTGAGCCGAGCGCTCGCCCCAGGGCGTGACGTGGCCCGCGGCGTGCTCCTGATACGTGCCGACGGTCCACGTGGCGCCGGGGGAGACCGGGTCGGCGGGGGAGCAGACCCAGTTCCCGTCCTGGTCGACGGTGGCGCTGCACGCCTCGATCGCGTAATCCCAGAACTGCGTGTCTCGGTCGTCGCCGTCGAGGTACAGGACGTGGACGGTTCCGCCGGGCTCGCCGTCCGTGCCGATGAACCACGGCTCGGCCCCGCTCACGGCCACGCGGGGCAGGGGGTCGGCGGCGGCCTTGTGCTCGGGACCGACCGCCGCAGGCGAGACCCAGGCTGGCTGGGCGAGGGCTGGTAGCACAGCAGGTAGGGGTCGCCAGGCTCCAGGCCCAGCTCGGCCTCGCGTCCTGTGATGTCGACGTACACCTCGATGCCCGTGGCCTCGTGCTTGGTGCCGGTGACCTCGCACGACCAGCGGCCGTCGGCGTCGGCGGTGGTGAAGCAGAAGATCGCCGGGTCGTAGGTGATGACCTCGACCGTCACGTCCTCGAACGGGAAGGACCAGCCCGTCACCTCGAAGGTCGTCGAGGTCCGCAGGTCGTAGTCGCCGGTGTAGGGGTCGATGCCGAACGTGCCGAGCAGGTCGGGATCGTCCACGTTGCCCCAGGGGAAGTCGATGGCGGAGCTGCGCGTGGACGTCGTCACCACGATGCCGGCGACGACGGCGGCGACGAGAGCCGCCAGGACGGCAAGAGCGGCTGCGCGGCGTCGCGCAAGCGTGGCGACCAAGGTCCAATCCCCCCGAGCGATGGAGTCGTGCGGACGCCGGCGACGCCCCGTCACGGACGGTGCAGACGAGAATGCATACCCGTCGCGTTTCCTGTGTGTTGCCAGGCGCGTCAGTCGTCGGGGCCCGACAGCAGGGACGTGACCACAGCGGGCACCATGTCCGCGACGTCCATGGCGAGGATGGGCCCGCCGCCGGAGGCGATCTCCGCCGCCCGGGCGTGCACCCACGCCGCCGCGGCGCCGGCATCGGCGGCGCTGAGGCCCGACGCGAGCAGCGCCCCCGCGACGCCCGCCAGAACGTCGCCCGATCCGGCGGTCGCGAGCCACGCGGGGGCCGCAGGAAGCTCCCGCACGGCGCCGCCGGGGGAGGCGATGATCGTGCGCGAACCCTTGAGCAGCACGGTGGCCCTGGCCGCCTCCGCGAGCAGACGGGCGTGGGCCAGGCGGTCGGAGCGCACATCGCCCGCGGTGACGTCGTGCCGCAGGGCGTCGAGCGTGCGCACGAGCTCGCCCTCGTGCGGCGTGAACAGCACGCGATCCGGCGGGGCGAGACGGGCGCCGGCGGCACGCGAGCGGGCGACCGCCTCGAGCGCTCCCGCGTCGACGACCATGGGCAGCCCGGAGGCGAGCACGGCGCCCACGACGGCCTCCTGGCCCGCGTGATCGGCCACGCCGGGTCCCACGACCCAGGCGGAGGCCCGCGGGAGCGTGTGAGAGGCGTCTGCGGGCTCGTGGACGATGGCCTCGGGCCGGTGCTGCAGCACGAGGGCCTGCGCGCGCCTCGGACCCACGTAGTGCACGGCGCCGACGCCCGCGCGCAGGGCGCCCGAGACGGTCAGGGCAGCGGCTCCGGGATAGGCCTCCGAGCCGGCGACGACGCCGAGGACTCCCCGCGAGTACTTGTCATCGTCAGGAGCGGGCACGGGCCACAGTGCGCGGACCTCAGCGGCGGCGACGGTGCTGCTCATGCCTCAAGCCTGGCACAGGGGACGCGCGCCGTTACGTCGGCTGGAAGACCCGTCGCGCGCCGGGACGCACGTGGACGTAGCGCACGAGGGTGGGGGACAGCGGGCGCTCCTCGATCTCGATCTCCCGCAGCTCCAGGCCGGTCGTGCCGAACACCTCCGCGGCGACGGGGACAGGAGGCGCCACGATCGGCTTCTCCTCGACCATGCCGATGCGCTCGGCTACCTTGCGCGCGCGCAGGTGGTCGCGCTCGCAATAGGCCACGACGTGGGTCACGGACGGGTCGATGAAGACCTCCTCGATGAGCGTGCGCACGGCCTCGGTGGCCACGCCCTTGCCCCAGTAGTCGCGGTGGACGGCCCAGCGCAGCTCGCGCCCGCCGATCTCGTCCTCGCCGTGGATGAAGGGGCCGCTGCGCACCACGCCGATGAGCTCGCCGCTGCCGCGCACGCACACCGCCACCTCCTCGACGGGGTCGAGGTGGGCGGCGCGCTCGATGAGGTCCACGGTGTCGGCCCAGGCGGCAGGGGTGCCGTCGAAGTACGCGGCGCAAGCGGGATCGCCCAGGATCGCGTGGGCTCCGTCCATGTCCGTCTCCCTGAACCGGCGCAGGATCAGTCGTTCCGTGGACACGTACACAGCCCTCAGTGTAGGCAGGGCGGCGCAAGGCGCGTGGTGTGAACGTGGAACAATACGGGCATGGCTCTTCGTGACATTCGCACCATCGGCGATCCCGTGCTGCGCACGCCGTGCGAGCCCATCACCGAGATCGACGATCGCGTGCGGACGCTCGTCGAGGACCTGCTCGAGACGGTCGACATGGACGGCCGCGCCGGGCTCGCCGCCAACCAGATCGGGGTGAGCCTGCGCGCGTTCTCGTGGAACATCGAGGGCGACATCGGCTACGTGCTCAACCCTGTCATCGTCGACGTGTCAGAGGAGAAGCAGGAGCTTGCCGACGAGGGCTGCCTGTCGATCCCCGGGCTGTGGTTCGAGTGCGACCGTCCGCTGTGGGCGCGCGCAGAGGGCATCGACCTGGACGGCAAGACCGTGGTGGTCGAGGGCGAGGAGATCTGGGCCCGCCTCATCCACCACGAGGTCGACCACCTGGACGGCCACCTGTTCATCGACCGCCTGTCCAAGGACGTGCGCAAGAAGGCCATGAAGGCCATCCGCGACACCATCCAGCACGAGCACGCCTGACTCGCTCCCGAGGGTGCCGCATCGGCTCCGGCCGCCACGCCGCGCCCAGGGCTGGCCTTTCGCCCCTGCGTGAGGCACCATAGAGTCACACCGGTGCAGCCGGACTTTCGTGAGGTCGTTGGGGAAGACGCACCTAACGGAAGGGAAACGGCCATGGCTGCCATTGCACGCGGTGTACTTTTCGTGCACTCCGCCACGCGCGCGATGTGCCCACACATCGAGTGGGCCGTGCACTCTGTCCTGGGCACGCGCGTCGCGTTCGACTGGACCGACCAGCCCGCGAGTCCCAACCTGTACCGCGCCGAGGTGGCGTGGCACGGTCAGCAGGGCACGGGCGCGCGCCTCGCCTCCGCGCTGCGGGGGTGGGAGCATGTGCGCTACGAGGTGACGGAGGAGCCGTCGTTCGGCTGCGACGGCGGGCGCTGGTCGCACACGCCGTCGCTGGGCATCTTCCACGCCGTCACGGATGTGCACGGCAACATCGTCGTGCCCGAGGACCGCATCCGTGCGGCGCTCGAGTCGGGCGGCTCGCTCGCGGACATGAAGCGCGCGCTCGACCTGGCGCTGGGCACGGCGTGGGACGAGGAGCTCGAGCCTTTCCGCTACGCCGGAAACGGAGCGCCCGTGCGGTGGCTCCACCGCGTCGGCTAGGGGCTCGCTCCTCAGGAGGTCGCCCGCGACGGGGGAGCGCCCGCACGGGCGCCGATGCCGTGTGAGGCCGTGATCAGGCCGTGGCGTACAGCAGGGCCACGTTGTGGCCGCCGAAGCCGAACGAGTTGTTGATCGCCGCGAGGTCGCCCGTGGAGGGCAGGTCCGCCGGAACCGAGCGCACGAGGTTGATCGCGAGATCCGGGTCCGGGTTGTCGACGTTGATCGTCGGCGGGGCCTTGCGGTCTTCGAGCGCCTTCACCGTGAAGACGGCCTCGAGGGCGCCAGCGCCGCCCAGCAGGTGGCCCGTCATGGACTTGGTCGCGGACACGAGCACGTTGTCGGCGTGGTCGCCCATGAGCTCGCGGATGCCGCGCGCCTCGATGGGGTCGCCCACAGGCGTGGACGTCGCGTGAGCGTTGACGTGGACCACGTCGCGGATCGTCAGGCCCGCCTGCTCCACGGCGGCTAGCATGGCGCGCTTCTGGCCCTCGCCCGTGGGCTCGGGAGCGGCGATGTGGTAGCCGTCGGCGGTGCGGCCGGTGCCCAGCAGGCGCGCGCGGATGCGGGCGCCGCGAGCCTTGGCGAACTCCTCCGACTCCAGGACCATGATGCCCGCGCCCTCGCCGAGCACGAAGCCGTCGCGGTCCACGTCATAGGGACGCGAGGCCGCGGCCGGGTCGTCGGCGCGCTTGGACAGCGTGGACATGGACGCGAACGCGGAGATGGGCAGCGGGTGGATCGCCGCCTCGGTGCCGCCGGCGACCACGACATCGGCCCTGCCGGAGACGATCATGTCGTAGGCCAGGGCGATCGCCTCGGCGCCCGAGGCGCACGCGGACACGACCGCGTGCGCGCCCGCCTTCGCGCCGAACTCCAGCTCCACGTACGCGGCGGCGGAGTTCGGCATGAGCATGGGCACGGTGAGGGGCAGGACGCGCTCGGCGCCCTTGTCCCTCACCGTGTCCCACGCGTCAAGCAGCGTCTGCACGCCGCCGATGCCCGACGACACGACCACGCCCAGGCGGTACGGGTCCACCTCGGGCGAGCCGGCGTCGGCCCAGGCCTCGCGCGCGGCGACCATGGCGTACTGCGCCATGGGGTCCATGCGCTTGGTCTCGGGGCGCGACAGGACCTCCTCCGGGCGGACCGCGAGCTGACCAGCGAAGGTGATGGGCACGCGGTACTTCTCGACCCAGTCGTACTCAAGCGTGCGCACGCCGGAGCGACCGGCGAGGGCCGCTTCCCAGGTGCTGGGCACATCCCCGCCCAGAGGCGTGGTGGCACCGAGTCCGGTGACGACGACAGTCATGGTGAGCCTTTCGGAGGGTGTGTGAGGGCTTGGATCAGCCGTTGATCGCCTTCGTGATGTACGCGACGGCGTCGCCGACGGTGACAAGGTTCTTGACGTCCTCGTCGGGGATGCGCACGTCGAAGCGCTCCTCGGCGAGGGTGACGATCGTCATCATCGACAGCGAGTCGATGTCGAGGTCGTCCGTGAAGGACTTCTCGGCGACGATCTCGGCGGTGTCGATGCCGGTCTCCTCGGCGACGATCTCGGCCAGGCCCGCGAGGACCTCAGACTCATTGGCAGCCACGGAATCTCCTTGGTGTCGGTGATGCGGGACGCATCGGTTTCTTCGGAACGGGTCAAACCTAGCGCCGAGGGCGCTTCGGCTACGGCAGAACCACCACCTGGGCGGCATACACCAGACCGGCGCCGAAGCCGATCTGGAGCGCGAGGTCGCCCGACGTGACGAGTCCGTCACGGTACAGGCGCTCGGTGGCCAGCGGGATCGACGCGGCGGACGTGTTGCCCGAGTCCGCGATGTCCTTGGCCACCACGACGGTGTCGGGCAGGCCGATCTGCTTCACCATCTGGTCGATGATGCGCACGTTGGCCTGGTGCGGGATGAACGCCTTGATGTCCGCTGGGGTGACGCCGGCGGCCTCGACGGCCTCGAGCGCGACCGGGCCCATCTTGAACGACGCCCACTTGAACACGCTGGGCCCCTCCTGGAAGAGGGTGGGGAAGGGCAGGTCGCGGTTGTCGCGCAGCTCCGTCCACGAGGCCGTCTGGCGGATGAGCGGCGCGCCGGAGCCGTCGGATCCCCACACCGTGGGGCCGATGCCCGGCGTGTCGGACGCGCCGACGACGACCGCGCCGGCGCCGTCGCCCAGGAGGTAGCTGATGGAGCGGTCCGTGGGGTCCACCCAGTCGCTCATCTTCTCCGCGCCCACGACGAGGACGTTGCGCGCGGTGCCCGCCCGGACCATGGCGTCGGCCTGGCCGATGCCGTAGCAGTACCCCGCGCACGCGGCGGAGATGTCGAACGCGGCGGACGTGAGGCCCAGGCGGTCGGCCAGCACGGGCGCGCCTCCGGGGGTGATGTGCGGGTACGTGATGGTCGACAGCAGCACGGCGTCGATCTCCTGGGCGTCGATGCCCGCGTTGTCGATGGCCTGGCGCGCGGCCCTCTCCGCAAGGTCGATGACGCCCGTCTCCGGGTTGGCGCGCACGCGCGTGGCGATGCCGGTCATCTTGCGGATCCACTCGTCGGAGGAGTCGATGGGGCCGATGAGCTCCTCGTTGGGCACGACGCGCTCGCCGCGCGCGACGCCCAGGCCGAGGATGCGCGAGAACTCCGGGCCGCGCCGGACGGTCAACGTGGTCATGCCGATGCTCCTGCCAGCTCGCGGGCGGCCGCGAGGTCGTCGGGGGTCTTGAGCGCCACGGCGGGGATGTCCTTGAGCGCGCGCTTGGCCAGGCCCGAGAGGACGCCGCCGGGTGCGAGTTCGACGATACCCGTGACGCCATGGGCGCTCATGGCCTGCATGCACAGGTCCCAGCGCACGGGGCTGGCCACCTGACACACCAGGCGGGCCAGGGCGTCGGCGCCGTCGGCCACCGCCTCGCCGTCCGCGTTGGACAGGAGGGCGACCGTCGGGTCGGCAGGGGAGACGTCCGCGGTCGCGGCGCGCAGCGTCTCGACGGCGGGCTCCATGGAGGACGTGTGGAAGGCGCCGGCGACCTGGAGCTCGATGACGCGGGCGCGCGCGGGAGGCTCTGCGACGAGCGCCTCGATGGCGGCCTTGGCGCCAGCGGCGACCACCTGGCCGGCGCCGTTCATGTTGGCGGCCGTCAGGCCCAGGCGCGAGATCGCGTCGGCGACCTCGGCCTCGTCGCCGCCCAGGACGGCGGCCATGGAGGTCGGCTCGCTCGCGGCGGCGGCATCGGCCATGGCGCGCCCCCGCACCGTGACGAGGCGGACGGCCTCGGACTCGCTCAGCACGCCCGCGAGCGCGGCGGCGGCGAACTCGCCCACGGAGTGGCCGGCCACGAGGCCCACGGTGAGGTCCGAAGCGCCGAGCGCACGGGCCGAGGCGAGCGCGGTCGCCACGAGGAGCGGCTGCGCGATGGCGGTGTCGCGGATGGTGTCGGCGTCGGCAGTGGTGCCGAGCTGGGCGAGGTCCAGGCCGGAGGCCTCCGAGAAGTCCGCGATGGCGGATGCGAAGGCCTCGTCCTCGAGCCACGGAGTGAGCATGCCGGGTGTCTGGGCGCCCTGACCCGGGCTGACGATCGCGAGCATTTCTCTAGAGTGCACCAAAGATTGCGCCCCGACGGGACGCGCGCCCACGGAATGCCTCGCGCGCTTTTGTATGAGACCTACAAAAGAGCGTGGGCCGAGTCCCTCAGCCGGCCGAGCGCGAAGGCCATCTCGAGGACGTGTGCGTCGCGCGTCGACAGGACGTCCCAGCCGGTGAGCTCCGCGACCTTCTTGAGGCGGTAGCGCACCGTGTTGGCGTGGACGAACATCGTCCGCGCGGACAGCTCGAGCGAGCGTCCGCAGTCAAGGAACGTCGCGACGGTCTCTTGTAGGGAACCTCCAGCGCGCACGATCGGGTCGTACGCGATGGCGATGAGCCGATCCCGGGCGGACTGGTCGCCCACGAGGACGCGCTCGGGGAGCAGGTCGTCGGCGTTGACCGGGCGCGGAGTGAGCGACCAGGCGGGGGCGGCGACGACGCCGGCGAAGGCCGCGCGGGTCGAGCGCGCCACCTCGACGAGCGTCACGGCCGGCGGGCCGATGACGACAGGCCCCGGGCCGAAGCAATCGAGCAGCGTGTGGGCGAGCTCGTGGATGTCCGCGTCCGTGCGGGCGATGATGATGAGGTCCTCGCCGTGGATGCCCACGAGCGCGCCGGGAGCGGCCTTGCGGATGGTGCGGCGCAGCTCGGCCGACTGGACCTCGCCCAGCGGGCCGTCCGTGAGGCCCACCATGACGAGCGTGGGGCCCGGCTTCCAGCCGAGCGCGGCGGCGCGGGAGGGGAGATCGTCGTCGACCTCGCCGCGGACCAGGCCGTCGACCACGAGCGCCTCGAGGCGGGCGTCCCAGGCGCCGCGGGACTCGGCGGCGCGCGCGTACACCTCGGCGGCAGAGAAGGCGATCTCGCGGCTGTAGCGCAGGATCGCCTCGCGCAGGTGCTGCTCGCCGCCCGATGCCGCGAGCTCGTCGGTGTGGTCCTCCACGACCTTCACGACGGTGCGCACGATCGACAGCGTGTGCTGCAGGGAGATCGAACGGGTCAGCTCTGGGGGAGCGGCGCCGAACACCTCGGATGCCCCGCGATAGACCTGCTGCGGGTTGGCGTACCACTGGACGAAGGAGTTGATGCCCGCCTGGGCCACCGTGCCCACCCACGAGCGCTCCTGCGCGGGAAGCTCGCTGAACCAGGTGTACTCGGCGTCAAGTTCCTTGAGGGCGGCTGTGGCGAGCCTCCCCGTCGCGGCCTTGAGTCGACGCAGCGTGTCGTGCCGGATGTCGGCAGGCGTGGGCATGGCACTCAGCATAGGGGCGAATTGTGCTCAGAGACCAAGCCCTTGCCCCCATTTCTGGGGGCAGAAAAACAGTGCAAACCAGCATGAACGGGATATACGCGCGCGGGATGAGTCATGCAAAATAACGCAAACTTCCCGGCAGTCGTCGTGTGGAAGCCGATGGCCGCTGCTTGAGGGCGTTTGGCGAGCCTTCCTGGGCCCTGCAGAACCCCACGCGACGTGCGTGAGTCCATGCGCCTCGAGGGCGTTCGGATCCGGGCGACCGAGGCTCGGTCCCCACAGAGCCGACAGGGCAGGAAGCGCGGCGGGCGGCGGCGCGCGCGACGTCGAGCCAGGTCGAGGCGCGGCTCAGGCGTCTCCGCCGGAGTTGCCGGATGCGCCCTTCGTCACGTCGTGGATCTCGTACTGGGCCAGAGCCTTGGCGAACGATCCGGCAGGCACCTCGCCCCGGCGCTCGAGCATCTGCAGCGCCTTGACCGCGGTCGACGGTCCGTCGATGACGAAGAAGCGGCGGGCGGCGGCGCGCGTGTCGGAGAAGCCGAAGCCGTCTGCGCCGAGCGTCCCGTAGTCGCCGGGGATCCATGCACGGACCTGGTCGGGCACCAGGTGGTCGTAGTCGGTGGTCGCGACGAACGGACCCTTGGCTCCCTGGAGCTTGGCCGTGATGTAGGGCGTGCGTGCGGGCCTGTCGGGGTGCAGCAGGGTCTCCTGCTCGCAGGCGAGCGCGTCGCGGCGTAGCTCGCTCCACGACGTCACGGACCACACGGCGGCGCGGACGCCCCAGTCCTTGAGCAGGAGCTCCTGGGCCTCGAGCGCCCACGGCAGCGCCACGCCGGAGGCGAGGAGCTGGACCTCCGGTCCCGGGCCCTCGGGTGCGGCGGCGTAGCGGTAGATGCCCTTGATGATGCCCTCGACGTCGACGTCCTCGGGCTCGTCGGGCTGGACGATCGGCTCGTTGTAGACCGTCAGGTAGTACATGACGTTCTGGTCGCGGCCGTCGCCGGGGCCGTACATGCGCTCGATGCCGTCACGGATGATGTGACGGATCTCGTATCCGAAGGCGGGGTCGTATGTGACGACGGCGGTGTTCGTGCCGGCGATGAGCGGCGAGTGGCCGTCGGCGTGCTGGAGTCCCTCGCCCGTGAGCGTGGTGCGGCCCGCGGTGGCGCCGATGATGAAGCCGCGCGTCAGCTGGTCGCCCGCGGCCCAGAACTGGTCGCCCGTGCGCTGGAAGCCGAACATCGAGTAGAAGATGTAGACCGGCAGCATCGGCTCGTCGTGCGTCGCGTACGACGTGCCCACGGCCTGGAACGCTGCGGCGGAGCCCGCCTCGTTGATGCCGGTGTGCATGATCTGACCTGTCTCGGACTCCTTGTACGAGAGCATGAGCTCGCGGTCCACCGGCAGGTAGTTCTGGCCGTTCGTGTTGAAGATCTTCGCCGAGGGGAAGATCGAGTCCAGGCCGAACGTGCGCGCCTCGTCGGGGATGATCGGCACGATGCGGTGGCCGAAGTCGGGGTCCTTGAGCAGGTCCTTGAGCAGGCGGACGAACGCCATGGTCGTCGCGACCTGCTGCTTGCCGGAGCCCTTCTTGAGCAGCTCGTAGGTCTTGGCGGACGGCAGCGGCACGGGCTTGGAGTCGCCGCGACGCTCCGGCACGAAGCCGCCCAAGGCGCGACGGCGCTCGAGCATGTACTGGATCGCCGGGTCGTCCATGCCGGGGTGGTAGTACGGCGGGCGGTACGGGTCGGCCTCGAGCTGCTCGTCCGTGAAGGGGATGTCGAAGGTGTCGCGCAAGACCTTGAGGTCGGCCGCGGCGAGCTTCTTCATCTGGTGCGTCGAGTTGCGCGCCGCGAAGTTGGAGCCCAGGCCGTAGCCCTTGATGGTCTTGGCGAGGATGACGGTCGGCTTGCCGTTCTTCTCCGTGGTGGCCTTGAGGTACGCCGCGTAGAGCTTGCGGTAGTCGTGGCCGCCGCGCTTGAGCGCCCAGATCTCCTCGTCGGTCATGTCCTTGACGAGCTCCTTGGCGCGGGGGTCGCCGCCGAAGAAGTGGTCGCGGATGAACGCGCCGGACTCGGCGCGGTACGTCTGGAAGTCGCCGTCGGGGACGGTGTTCATGAGGTTGAGGAGCGCGCCGTCCTTGTCCGCCGCGAGCAGCGGGTCCCAGTTGCGGCCCCAGATGACCTTGATGACGTTCCAGCCGGCGCCGCGGAAGAAGGCCTCGAGCTCCTGGATGATCTTGCCGTTGCCGCGCACGGGGCCGTCGAGGCGCTGCAGGTTGCAGTTGACCACGAACGTCAGGTTGTCCAGGTTCTGGTTCGCCGCGAGCTGGAGCATGCCGCGCGACTCAGGCTCGTCCATCTCGCCGTCGCCCAGGAACGCCCACACGTGCTGCTGCGAGGTGTCCTTGATGCCGCGCAGGTGCAGGTAGCGGTTGGTCCAGGCCTGGTAGATGGCCGATGCCGGACCCAGTCCCATGGAGACGGTGGGGAACTCCCACAGGTCGGGCATGAGGCGCGGGTGCGGGTAGGACGACAGGCCGCGGCCCGGGCCCGACTTCTCCTGGCGGAAGGAGTCGAGGTCGGCCTCGGTGAGGCGCCCCTCCATGAAGCCGCGGGCGTAGACGCCGGGAGCCGCGTGACCCTGGAAGTAGACCTGGTCTCCGCCGCCGGGGTGGTCCTTGCCGCGGAAGAAGTGGTTGAGGCCCACCTCGTACAGCGTCGCCACGGACGCGTAGGACGAGATGTGGCCGCCCACGCCCTTGCCCTCCGCCTGGGCGCGCGTGACCATGACGGCCGCGTTCCAGCGGATCCAGCCGCGGTAGCGGCGCTCGATCTCCTCGTCGCCGGGGAACTCGGGCTCCTCGTCCACGGAGATCGTGTTGACGTACGGAGTGTTGAGGCTCAGCGGGACGCCCAGCTGCCGCGACGCGGCGTGCTCGACGACGCGCTCGACGATGTACTCGGCTCGGGCGGGGCCCTTCGTGTCGATGAGTCCGTCCAGTGACTCGATCCACTCGGCGGTCTCTGCTGGATCCTTGTCGATCGCGCCGTGCTGGTTCACGAGTGGCCTTTCGTCCGGGCGCGCTTCTGGCGCGCCGCTGAGCTCGGGGGTAAGGCGGGGATACCGCGTCTCCCCACATTCTTGCCACATCCCGGCGGCTTGTCACGCCACGGTCCCAGACGCGGCTCGCGACACGCCCCGGCGCGCCGCGCTTCGCCGTTGCACGCGGCGCCGATGCGCCTCTACTGTGATTCACAACGCGCACGGGGTGCGCTCGTCAACGAAAGGGGCATTGCGGCCGTGGCCACCACCCAGGGCTCGGACAGCATCGACGCGACGATCGTCGCGCGGCTGGGACTCGAGACCGGCATGATCGTCCAGGAGTTCGGCTACGACGACGATGTCTGCGACGCGCTGCGCGTCGCCATCGAGGACGCCACGGGCGAGAAGCTCGTCGACGAGGACTACGGCGATGTGACCGATGCGTGCATCGTGTGGTTCCGCGAGGGCGACGACGACCTCGCCGACCTCCTCATGGACGTCCAGTCCCTCCTCGACGGGGGCGGCTCGGTGTGGCTCCTCACGCCCAAGGCCGGTCGCGACGGCCACGTCCCCCCGCGTGACGTCGAGGAGGCGTCGTCGCTCGCCGGACTTCACGCGACCTCGACCTTCGTGGTCGACTCCGCCTGGACCGCCACCCAGCTGGTGGAGAAGGGCCACATGAAGTGAGCCATCCGCTCGTGGGGCGTCCCGCCCCCGAGTTCGCCCTCCGCGACCAGAACGGTCGGACGGTGCGCCTGAGCGACTTCCGCGGCGGGAAGGTCCTCATGGTGTTCGTGCCGTGGGCGTTCTCGCCCGTGTGCACGTACGAGATCGAGCAGCTGCGCGACGCCCCCGACCTGGGCGAGGCGGTCGCCGCGCTGCTCGTGGTCAACTGCGACTCGATGTACGTCAACCAGGAGTGGGCGGACCGCCACGGATTCCACGGCACGCTCCTGAGCGACTTCTGGCCCCACGGCGAGACCGCGCGTGCCTACGGCGTCTTCAACGAGGAGCGCGGACAGGCCCGACGCGGCACCTTTCTCATCAACGAACTCGGCGTCGTGGAATGGGTGCTGGAGAACCCCGAGGGCGACGCGCGCGACCTCGCGCTGTACCGCCAGGCGCTCGGGCTCGAGGCGCCCGCCCTCGATCTCCCCTGAGCGTCGCCGCACGGGAGAGCCGGCCGTGCGCGGCCGTCGCGCAGACGGATAGGGAACAATAGGCGCGGGCCCTTAGCTCAGTTGGTCAGAGCACTGCGCTTACACCGCAGGTGTCGTCGGTTCGAGTCCGGCAGGGCCCACGGGAGGAACCATGACCACGGTCGCCGACGTCATCTCGGTCATCGAGCGGCGCTTTCCGCCCTCGCTCGCCGAGGAGTGGGACGCCGTCGGCCTGTCCGTGGGAGACCCCGCGCGCGCCGTCGAACGGGTCCACTTCGCCGTGGACCCCACGCGCGCCGCGGCCGCGGAGGCCGTCGCCGCAGGCGCGCAGATGCTCGTCACCCACCACCCGCTCATGCTGCGAGGCGTGACGTCCGTCGCGGCCACCACGTCCAAGGGCTCGGTGGTGCACGCCCTCGTCGAGGCGGGCGTGGCGCTCTACACCGCACACACCAACGCCGATGCCGGAGAGGGCGGGGTCTGCGACGCGCTCGCGTCCGCGATCGGCATGCGCGTCGACGGCCCGCTCGTGCCTCACCCCGACGACGCGGGCATCGGCACGGGACGCATCGGCGCCGTGGAGGCGACCACCCTCGAGCGGCTGGCCGGACGCCTCGCCGAGGTGCTGCCGGCGACGGCGCAGGGCGTCCTCTACGCCGGGGATCCGGGTCTGCCCGTGCGTCGCGTCGCGCTTGTGGGAGGCGCGGGCGACTCGTTCATCGACGCCGCCGTGGCGGCGGACGTGGACGTGTACATCACGGCAGACCTGCGCCACCACCCGGTCCTCGAGGCGCGCGAGTCCGCCTCGCTGCGTGCCGGCACCCCGGCGTTCATCAACGTCTCCCACGCGGCCTCGGAGTCGCTGTGGCTCGCCGGCATCGCGGACGAGGTCGCCCGGGAGACCGGCGTCGCCGTCCACGTGAGTACGCTGAACACTGACCCATGGACGGGTCGCGTCTCCAGCCCCAGCATCTAAGGAGTTCCGTTGCCCAAGGCACCCGCCGCCGACCAGCGCCGACTGCTCGACGTGCAGGACGCGGACACGCGGATCGCGCAAGCGCGGCATCGGCGCGCGAACCTTCCCGTGCTCGCCGAGCTCGCGGAGATCACGGGCCGCGCGGAGGACCTCGAGCGCGCTCGCGAGCTCGCGCGCATCGAGGCGAGCGACCTGAGGCGAGAGGTGACCAAGGCGGAGGACGACGTCCGTGCCGTCCGCTCGCGCGCGGAGCGCGACACCGAGCGCCTCAACTCGGGCCAGGGCACGCCCAAGGACCTCCAGGCGCTCCAGGCGGAGCTCGAGCTGCTCGCCAAGCGCCAGGCCGATCTGGAGGACATCCAGCTCGAGGTGATGGAGCGGCTCGAGGCCGCCGAGCAACGCGTGGCCCAGGCTGACGAGCAGGCGACGGCGCTGCGCGCCCAGGCGGCCGAGCTCGAGACCAGACGCGATGCGGAGTGGGCGGCGATCGACGCGGAGCTCGAGGAGCTCGCCGCAGCCCGCAAGGCCGCCGCCGAGGGACTCGACGCCGATCTCCTCGCCCTGTACGAGCGACTGCGGGCCGCGAACGGGGGAGTGGGCGCAGCCCGCCTGTTGCGCGGCCAGTGCCAGGGCTGCCACATGACGCTCAACCCCGTGGACCTGGGCCGCATCGAGTCGGCAGCCGAGGACGACGTCGTCCGCTGCGAGGAGTGCGGCCGCATCCTCGTGCGCGGAGCGGCACAGTGACGCGCCGCCTCGTCGTCGAGGCGGACGGGGGCTCGCGCGGCAACCCGGGTCCTGCCGGCTACGGCGCCGTGGTCCGGGACGCGGCATCGGGCGCCGTCCTCGCCGAACGCGCTGGGTTCTTGGGCACCGCCACGAACAACGTCGCCGAGTACAACGGCCTCATCGCCGGGCTCGGGGCGGCGCGCGCCATCGACCCGACCGCCGCGATCACCGTGCGGATGGACTCCAAGCTCGTCATCGAGCAGATGAGCGGACGCTGGCAGATCAAGCATCCCGACATGAAGCCGCTCGCGCTCACGGCGCGCGACATCGCCCGCGGCGCGGACGTGGCCTACGAGTGGGTGCCGCGCGAGGCCAACAAGGCGGCCGACGCTCTCGCCAACGAGGCCATGGACACGCGATCGCCCCAGATCGCGCGCGACTATGACGCGGACGGCCCCATGGTCGGTCCCGAGTACGACGACGCCGTCGACGCCGAGTTCGTCGAGCACGCCCTCGACGCCGAGGCAGACGGAGACGGCGGCGCGCCGCGCGTGCCGCGCAACCTCAGCTCGCTCGACACCGACTACCTCGCGCCGCTGACCATCGTCTTCGTCCGTCACGGCGTCACCGACATGACCGCGACCCACAGGCTGTCCGGCTCGGGCGTGCCTGGACCGGGCCTCAACTCCACGGGTCGCATCCAGGCCGCGAAGGCCGCCGACGCCGTGTACCGCATCGGCCGCGACACGTGGGAGCGCGTGCCCAAGGTCTCGCGCGTCATCGCCTCGCCCATGGTGCGCACCCAGGAGACGGCGGCCGCGCTCGGCCGACGGCTGGGGCTGCACGTGGAGACCGACGAGCGGCTCAAGGAGATCGACTTCGGGACGTGGGAGGGTTTGACGCCCGAGGAGACGATCGAGCGCGACGGTCGCCAGATCCTGCTGTGGCAGGACGCGTCGGTGAGGGCGCCGGAGGGCGAGTCCATCGCCGACGTCGGCGCGCGCGGCCTCGCGTGGGTCCAGGACCTCGCGCGCGCCCACGCCGCCGACCCGGCGTCGGAGCACACGGCCGTGAGCATCGCCGCCGTCTCTCACGCCGTGGCGATCAAGGCGACCATCGGCGCCGTGATGGGCTTCCCGCTCGAGCGCGCCTCCCGGGTGTGGCCGCTGCCTGCCTCGCTCAGCATCGTGCAGGTGCGGGTGACGCCTCAGGGCGAGGTGGGCGACGCGCACCTGTTCTGCCTGGGCGCGCCTGTCGACTGGCGTTCCGGTTGAATGAGTCGAGGAGGTGGCGATGTCGACCGCGTTCATGGATCCGCTGCCGCTGTGGCGCGAGCCCGTGTGGGCCTCTGTGAGGCGCGTGCTCGGCCGCGCGATCACGGCGGCCCTGTGGACCGTGCTGGGAGGCATCCCCGGCGTGTTCACCGGTGTGCTGCCCGTGGCGTGGCTGCGGCCCGTCGCCCTGGTGTTCGCGGTGCTCGCGCTCGCGCACACCGTGCTCGCCGTCGCCAACCTCGCGCGCAATCGCCGCGTGCTGCTGCGCCTCATGGGCACCGGCTCGATCGAGTGGCCGCAGTCCATCCAGGAGAGGCTCGTCCGGGCGCGCCTGGACTGGGTCGAGGGTCCCGTCGTGAGGGTCACCGAGGAGCTGCGCGTGCCCGGTCCGGCGAGCACGTATCCGCGAGTGAGGCTCGAGGGCGGCGGCCGCATTATCAGCCGCCTGCCGCTCTACGGCACGTCCGTGGAGGACTTCATCGCCGCGGTGAACGAGGCGGCCGCCGGCCGCGGCGTCCGCTTCGAGCGCGCCGAGCCCGGGGAGGAGCCTCCCGCAGACGCTGCGGCTCCGTGACGCGGCGCCGCAACCACGGCACAGTCCAGGACGCCCCTTGACGCATGACCTAACGCGATATATCGTGAGTGTGTTGCCACAGGCGCGAGACCCGCGCTGCGGCGACACGAAGGGAGGCTCACCATGAGCCACAGCAAGCGTCATGGGCGCGCACGACGCGCCCTGCACGGCACGCGCCGGGGATGGCCCGTCGAGTTCGCGGAGGACCTCGGGGCGCGCGGCACGTTCGGCCCGCCCGGAGAGTTCGGCCCGCCCGGATCGCCGGGAG
>Ga0207868_1001470_pt1 | contig 16705 bp, 17 predicted proteins | sample Passage237B_FD_187370 | JGI IMG/M metagenome (GOLD analysis project Ga0207868, IMG submission 187370) | Cellulose adapted compost microbial communities from Newby Island Compost Facility, Milpitas, CA, USA - Passage2 37B (SPAdes) (version 3) ... | reverse complement strand
GGCCGCCTCGCCGCGTTTTGACAAAATCTGCGGTCGCTTTTAGCGTATGTCAATCCGACTTTGCATTTGTCTACATCAGGAAGGGCGCGCGCGGATGAAGAGAGGCCGCTTCGTCCCCGCCGGGGATAAGGGCGAGTTCTGGACAGACGAGCGCTGCTGGATCACCGAACTGCACAATTCCGAAGCCTCGCCCGAGGCCTCGCTGGCGCTTGCGCGGGTGGAGCCGGGGGTGACCACGCAGCTTCACCTGCTCGACGGCGTCACCGAGCGCTACATCGTGCGCAAGGGCACGGGACTGATTGAGGTGGAAGGGGTAACGCAGGCAATTGGGCCGGGTGACCAGTTCGTCATTCCGGCGGGCACGCCGCAGCGGATCACCAACACCAGCGCGGACGACCTCGAATTCTACTGTCTCTGCACGCCGCGCTTTTTTCCCGAGAGCTATCGCAATCTCGAAGATTGACGCTAAGAGAGTCGCGCGGCAGCGGAGGAGGACCATGACCGAGCTGACGGGCAAGACCGCGCTGGTGACGGCCGCGGCACAAGGCATCGGGCGCGCAACGGCGCTTGCCTTCGCGCGGGCAGGCGCGAAGGTTCATGCGACGGACGTCAACGAGAAGCTTCTCTCGGAACTCGACGGAAAGGAAGGGATCGAGACCCGCCGGCTCGACGTGCTGGACGAGCAGTCGGTCCGCGCGGTCGTGGCCGAGATCGGGCCCGTCGACATCCTGTTCAACTGTGCCGGCATCGTCCACTCCGGCACCGTCCTCGACATGAAGGACGAGGAACTCGACTTCGCTTTCGACCTCAACGTCAAAGGAATGGTGCGCACCATCCGCGCCGTGCTGCCGGGCATGATCGAACGCGGCGGCGGGGCGATCATCAACATGTCGTCGGTCGCCTCCAGCGTTAAGGGCGTTCCCAACCGCTTCGCCTACGGCATCACCAAGGCCGCCGTCATCGGGCTGACCAAGGCGGTCGCGGCCGACTATGTGACGCAGGGCATCCGCTGCAACGCGATCTGCCCAGGCACGGTCGACAGCCCGTCGCTGCAGGAGAGGCTGCGCGCGACCGGCGATTACGAGGCAGCGCGCAAGGCCTTCATCGCGCGCCAGCCCATGGGCCGGATCGGCACGCCGGAGGAGATCGCCGGTCTTGCCGTCCATCTCGCCGGCGCGACCTACACCAGCGGCCAGGCCTATGCGATCGACGGCGGCTGGACGATCTGACCGAAATCGCGGGAAGGGCACATGATCGAAACTTCGGAACTCGAGCGCGGCTGCTTCGTCGGCCGCATCTGGCGACCGGAGGTCGGAGGGCCCGCGGTGGCGGTGCTGCGCGGCGGCCGGGTGATCGACATCACCTCGAAGCGCACGCCCACCATGCGCGACCTGCTGGAGCTGGACGACCCCGCAGCTTTCGCGCGCAGCGCGGAAGGGGAAGACATAGGCTCGCTCGGGGAGATTATCGCTGCATCGACGGAGGACGCGCTGCGGGCGGGCAAGGCGCATCTGCTTGCCCCTTGCGACCTCCAGGCGATCAAGGCGTGCGGGGTGACCTTCGCCCGCTCGATGATCGAGCGCGTGATCGAGGAGCGCGCCGCAGGCGATGCCTCCCGGGCAGCGGCGATCCGCGAGCGGGTCGGCGCCATCATCGGCGACAGCCTGCGCAGCCTCAAGCCTGGCTCGGAGGAGGCTGCCCGCGTGAAGGCGGCGCTGATCGAAGAAGGCATGTGGTCGCAATATCTCGAAGTGGGCATCGGGCCCGACGCAGAGGTGTTCACCAAGGCGCAGCCGATGTCCTCGGTCGGCTGGGGCGCGGCCGTCGGCCTGCACCCCATATCGCACTGGAACAATCCCGAGCCGGAGATCGTGCTTGCGGTGGACAGCGCCGGCCGGGTGAAGGGCGCCAGCCTCGGCAACGACGTCAACCTGCGCGACGTCGAGGGCCGCTCGGCACTGTTGCTCGGCAAGGCCAAGGACAACAATGCCTCCTGTTCGATCGGGCCGTTCATCCGCCTGTTCGATGATCATTTCGGCATTGACGATGTGCGCAGGGCGGAACTCAAGCTGCGCGTGGAGGGCACGGATGGCTTCGTGCTCGACGGGTCGAGCTCGATGGCGGAGATCAGTCGCGACCCGCTCGACCTGGTGGCGCAGACGTGCGGGCGCCATCACCAGTATCCCGACGGGTTCATGCTGTTCCTGGGCACGCTCTTCGCACCGATCGAGGATCGCGACACGCCGGGGCAGGGTTTCACCCACAAGACGGGCGACATCGTCTCGATCACGAATCAGCGGATCGGGACGCTGCGCAACGTCGTGCGGCTTTCGACCGGATGCCCGGAATGGACGTTCGGCGCCGCAGCGCTGATGCGCAACCTGTCGCAGCGCGGGCTGCTGTGAGCGGCGCGCCGCACGCCCCCCTTCCCCTGTCGTGTCAGGGGAGCGTGTAGGCGATGACGTAGTCGCCCGGCCTGGTGCCGATCGAGCCGTGTCCGCCGGCGACGATGACGACGAACTGCCTGCCATCCGCGGCCGTGTAGGTCATCGGCGTCGCCTGGCCGCCCGCGGGCAGCCGGGCCCGCCAGATCTCGCGGCCGTCGGTGACATCGTAGGCACGCAGGTAGTTGTCGACCGCGGCAGCCAGGAAGGCGACGCCGCCGCGGGTGAGCAGCGGCCCCCCGATGCCGGGCACGCCGAGCTCGAAGGGAAGCGGCAGCGGCGTCATGTCGTAGACGGTGCCGTTCTTGTGGCGGTAGGCGATCTCGCCCTTGCTGAGATCGACGCCGGCAACATAACCCCAGGGTGGCGCCTGGCAGGGAATGCCGAGGGGCCCGAGGAAGGGACCCATGTAAACGCCGTAGGGAGCGCCCTCGTTGCGGTTGAGCCCCTGCTCGCTGCCCTTCGCGTCGCCAGGCGGCGGCATCTCGGAGCGCGGCACCAGGCGCGAGGTGAAGGCGAGGTAGGTCGGCATGCCGAACATGATCTGGCGTTCGGGATCGACGGCGACGCTGCCCCAGTTGAAGACGCCGAAATTGCCCGGATAGACGATCGTCCCCTGGATGGACGGCGGGGTGTATCGGCCTTCGTAGCGATACTGGTGGAACTCGATCCGGCAGGCGAGCTGGTCGAAAATCGTGAGTCCCCACATGTCCTTCTCAGTGAGAGGCGGCGGCGAGAAGGTGAGGTCGGAAATCGGCTGGGTCGGGGCAGTGAAGTCCTCCGGGATGGCGCCGCCGGGCGCCGGTACCTCGCGGATCGGCACGATCGGCTCGCCGGTGCGGCGGTCGAGCACGTAGATGTCGCCCTGCTTGGTGGGGCCGACCAGCGCCGGAATCACCGTTCCGTCGGCCTTCGTGAGGTCGAACAGGACGGGCTGGGACGGCACGTCCATATCCCACAGATCGTGGTGGACGGTCTGGCGCACCCAGCGCAGCTCTCCGCTTGTAATGTCGAGTGCGACGATCGATGAGGAGAAGCGCTCGACATCCTCGCTGCGGTTCATGCCGAGCTGGTCGGGCACCTGGTTGCCGAGCGGGATGTAGACGAGACCGAGTTCCTCGTCGATGCTGAACACCGACCAGCTGTTGGGCGAGTTGGTCGTGTAGAACTCGCCCGGCCCGATCGGAGCAGTGTCGCCCGGATTGCCCGAATCCCAGTTCCAGATCAGCGCGCCGGTGCGGATGTCGAAGGCGCGGATGACGCCCGACTGCTCCTGCGTCGAATAGTTGTCGTTGACCGCACCGCCGATGATCAGCTTGCCCTCGACCGCAACCGGCGGCGAGGTCGAGTAGTAATAGCCAGCAGGGTTGTATTTCATGCCCTGCTCGAGATGCAGCTCGCCATTGTCGGCGAAGCCGGTGCAGACCTCGCCGGTCGCGGCGTCGAGCGCGATCAGCCGTGCGTCGGAGGTGGGCAAATAGACCCGCGACGCGCACGGCGCGCCGTCGGCTGCCTCCGGGTCGGCCCAAAACGTCACGCCGCGGCAGGTCTGATGCTGGCGCTGCGGGTTTAGACCGACGTCAGGCTTGAACGTCCACTTTGCCTTGCCGGTACTGGCGTCGAGCGCAATCGCCCAGTTGTGCGGCGTGCACAGATAGAGCGTGTCGCCGATCTTCAGCGGCGTAACCTGGTAGGTGGTCTCGCCAACGTCCTCCGGCAGCTTCACGTCGCCGGTCCGGTACTGCCAGGCCACGCGGAGCGAAGAGACGTTGTCCGGTGTGATCTGATCGAGCGGGGAATAGCGCTGGCCGAACGGAGTGCGGCCGTACTGATGCCACTCGCCCGGCGGCACGTCGCCCCCGAGATCCGCCGAGGCAACACGGTCCGTCGGGAGTGTGCCCGACAGGTCGTGGGACGGGGTGACCATGGCGTACGCCGCAGCGACGATGGAGAGCACGACGGTGGCGGCAAGCGGCCAGGGACTGACCGGACGTGCTTCACCGACCCGGAGCAGCGGACGCCGGACCCAGGGCGTCAGCAGCCACAGACCGACGAGCACGACGATGCCGCCGCGTGGTGCGAGCTGCCACCAGTCGAAGCCCACTTCCCAGATCGCCCATGCCAGCGCGACCAGCACCAGCGTGGCATAGACCCAAAGGGCGGCGCGATGGCGCAGGTAGAGCAGCGCGGCGGTGGCAAGGAACATCAGGCCCGCGAAGAGATAGAAGGGACTGCCGCCCAGCATGATCAGCCAGACACCGCCGCCGGTCAGGAACAGGCCGATCAGGGCGAGGACGATGGCGGTGACGGTAAGGATCATATGGCAACTCCCACTTCTCCTGCCGGGCGGTCCTCGAGCGCCGGCAAGCCGGCAGTTCCGATTGCCCGCTAGTTGGACTGGTCCAGGGCGTGGGGGGAGGGCTGCCCGGTATCGGACGCGCCGCCGACGGGCCATGCGATCAGATAGACCGCGATGAGGATGACGGCGCCCACCGCCGCGATCCACCAGATGTTCGTCGAGTGCATACGTGTCACCGCAAGTGCACCTGCGCCTGCAAACCGCGCGTGAGCCGGATTGTTCCGGGTGGGCGCATATGCCTGCCGCCCAGGGCGGCAGGTGTTCAAGTAGGGCAGGGCGGGCGCGCTACTTCCTGGGCTTGTCTTCGTCGTCGAGCAGGATGCGCTCGGCAGCTCCGTCGAGATCTTCGTATTGGCCCGAGCGCAGCGACCAGAAAAACGCACCCAACCCCACCAGCCCGAGCAGGAGTGCGACGGGGATGAGGACGACGAGGTAGTTCATCGCGCAGCGACGGCAGCCGGTCGCCCGCGGGCAGGCCTGCCGGCGAGCGCGCGCGGGCGTGGAGCGGCGGGCAGGCGAAGGCGCATCGCGTTCGCAACGACCAGGACCGAGGACAGCGACATCGCGATCGCCGCAATCAGCGGCGTTACCCACCCGGCGACGGCGATGGGTACCGCAAGCGCGTTGTACACGATGGCGAGGGCGAAATTCTCGCGGATGAGGCGTCCGGCCTTCCGGGCAATGTCGAAGGCAGTCGAGACGGCCGACAGGTGCTCGTGCAGGAACACGAAGTCGGCAGCGTTGCGGCCGATGTCGGCGGCGGTCGCCGGTGCCATCGAGACATGCGCGGCCGCAAGCGCAGGTGCATCGTTGAGGCCGTCTCCGACCATCAGCACGCGCCGGTCCTGCTCGCCGAGTTCGCGGATGCGCGCCAGTTTCCCGGAGGGCAGCAGGCTTGCCTGCCAATGCTCGATGCCGAGTTCGTCGGCGAGGCGGGCAACAGCGGGGGCGCGATCGCCGGAGACGATCTCGACCGGCAGGCCACGACCCGCGAGCTGGCGCACGGCCTCCGCAGCGCCGGGCCGCATGCAGTCCTCGATCTCGAAGGTGGCAAGTCGTGCGCCGTTCTTGCTCAACACCACGATCGTGCCTTCCTCAGAACCGTCGTCCGCCTTCTCACGCAGCGCCCATTCGGGGCGGCCGAGGCGGTAGATATCGCTGCCGGCTCGGCCTTCCAGCCCCACGCCGGGTTCCTCGCGGATATCCTCCAGCATGACCAAGGGCGCCCGGCCCGCAGCGGCCGCGATAGCGCGGGCAGCCGGATGCCTGGAGCCGGCCGCGAGCGCGGCGGCAATCGACAATGCCGATCGCGGGATCGAGTCCGCATTGGTGAGGCGGGGTTGCCCGAGCGTCAGGACGCCCGTCTTGTCGAACAGCACGGCGTCGATCTCGGCCAGACGCTCGAGACCTGACCCGTCCCGGACCATGATGCCGCGCTCGAACAGGCGGCGCGCCGCCATCACCTGGACGATCGGCACGGCAAGCCCAAGCGCGCACGGGCATGTGATGATGAGGACCGATATCGCGATCGTGATCGACAGATGCACGTCGCCGGTCGCCACGAACCAGCCGGCAAAGGCGAGTGCGGCAAGCGAGTGCACGACGGGCGAGTAGAGCGCTGCGGCGCGGTCGGCCAGACGCCGGTAGCGCGCGCGGCCGCCTTCGGCTGCCTCCATCAGCCGCACCATCTGTGCCAGGAACGAATTTTCCGCACGCGATGTCGCGCGAATGGTGAGCGGACCGGTGAGGTTCAGCAGGCCGGCCTGGACTTCGCCGCCCGGATATGTCGGCGCGGGCGCGCTTTCGCCGGAAACGAGGGAGCGGTCGAGATCCGACCGCCCGGTCTCGACGATGCCATCGACGGCGATGCGCTCGCCGGGAGCGACGAACACGAGAGCTCCGGGCTCAACAGAAGCGAGAGGGACATAGCGGCGCGTGCCGTCGGCATCGACGATCGTGGCCCCGGCGGGCGCGAGGCGCGCCAGACCGGAAACGGCGGAGCGCGCCCGCTCGCGCATCACATGATCCAGCGTGCGGCCGATCAGCAGGAAGAAGAGCAGCGTGGTGGCTGCATCGAAATAGGCATGCTCGGACCCCAGCATCGTGTCGTAGAGGCTGAGTCCGAAAGCCAGCGTCACGCCAATCGAGATCGGCACGTCCATGTTTGTGCGGCCGTGGCGCAGCGCGCTCCACGCCGAGGCGTAGAAGATGCCGCCGCTGTAGACGACCGCCGGCAGGGCGAGGATCGCAGAGATGATGTGGAAGGCCTGGCGCGTGCCGGCGTCGGCGCCGAACCAGACCGACACCGAGAGAAGCATGATGTTCATGGCGCAGAAGCCGGCAAGGGCCAGCGCCTTGAGGAGCCGCGAGAGTTGCGGATCGGACTCGTCGGCCTTGAAGCTGTGAAGGTGCGCCGGGTAGCCGATCCTGGCCAGTGCGCCGATCATGTCGGGAACCTTGCTCCCATCCGCCTTCCACCGGACGGCGACTCGCCTGGTCGACAGGTTGACGCGCGCGTCCGCGACGCCGTCGAGCCCGCGGAGGGCCTTTTCGACGGCAGCGATGCAGGCGCCGCAATGGACGCCCGGCACCGAAAGATCGGTCTGACGCATGCCGTCGCCGAGGTCGCGGCTCGACAGCAGGATCTCTTCCGGCGCGATCGGGGAGGGGGGCTCGAATTCGAGCCTTGCGTCGGCTGGTGCGCAGCAGGTCATCGCGTCAGCGCATCGCCTTGTAGGCGTGCCAGGTGGCGTGGCCGAGCAGCGGGAAGATGACGATGAGGCCGAGGAAGCCGGTCACCGCGCCGATGGCGAACAGGAAGAGCACGATGGCGCCCCATACAACCATCACCGGGATGTTGTTCCAGACGATCGCCATGCTGGTGGCCATCGCCGTCAGAGCGTCGAGCTGACGGTCGAGGAGCATGGGTACGGAGAGCACGCTGATGGCGAACCCGAAGGCGGCGAACAGGCCGCCGACCGCAGTGCCGACCACCAGCAGGGCAATTCCCGTCGGGGTCGTGAGGGTCACCTGCACGACGTGGTCCAGGCCAGGGAAGGGCCGCACTCCGAAAAACAGTGCATAAAGCAGGACGGCCGCGCGCATCCACAGGAGCATCAGCAGGCAGAGCAGGACGCCGGTGAAGAGGATGTGGGTGCCGGTGCGCGGGCGCACGCTCAGCATGCGCGCAAGTGTGGGCGTTTCACCGGCCTCGATCATGCGGCTTTTCTCATAGAGACCGACCGCAACGACCGGACCGACGATCATGAAGCCGGCCAGCGCCGGGAACAGGATGTAGTCGCGGCCGAAGGTGAACAGGAGCCAGACGAAGACGATGGAAACGACGCAGACGGCCAGGCCGTAGGCAAGGCTCGGTCCAGGCTGAATCCAAACGTCGCGCCAGCCCGCGCCCAGCCATTGGAACGGGGTGCCGAGCGGCAGGCCTTTCTGCCGCGCCGGATTTCGCGTCTCCTCTATGCCGGAGAGTTCGGTCAGAAGGCCGTAGGGACGTTCAGTGTCGCTCATCGCTTTTTTCCCATGCGCTTCAGCAGTCGGACCGCGCCGCGCGGTACTGGCCGGTGCCTTCCTGCGCCTCCTTCAGGTGCGTCACGCAGTCGGGCTGCGAGGTGACGGCTACGTAGACGAGATGCACGTTGGCGCCAGCGAAGACGGTCACGACCGCGCCGGCCAGAAGCCAGGCGAGCCAGGATATGCGTCCCTTGACTGCCGCACGCATCGTATCCGCTCTCACGGGTTCTCGACGCCAAGCTGGTGGACATAGAGCGCCAGGATCTTGATCTCTGCCGGCGTCAGGCGGTCCTGCCAGGTCGGCATGTGGCCCTGCCGCCCGCCATGGATCGAGGTGATGATCGACTGAAGATCACCGCCGTAGACCCAATAGTTGTCGGTGAGGTTGGGGGCCCCGACTTCCGGGTTACCCTTCGCATCCTCGCCGTGGCAGGCCGCGCAGGTCTCGACAAATGTCTGCCGGCCGGCGGCCATCGCGTCGGCGTTCTCCGGCTTCGCCGTGTCGGGATTGCTCAGCGAATGCACGTAGAGAGCGACGTTGCGCAGTTGCGCGGATTCGAGAATCTGGTCGCGCCCGAAGGCGGGCATCTGCGCGACGCGGCTTTCGGGATGCGGGCTGTTCACGCCGACAGCAATCGTCTGCGCGATCAGTTCCGGTCCGCCGCCCCATAACCAGTCATGGTCGGTGAGGTCGGGGAAGTTCCTGCCGCCGCGCCCGTCGCGACCGTGGCAGGCGGCACAATTGTCGCCGAACAGGCGGGGACCGGTCTCGCGCACCACTTCCATCAGCTGCGCGTCGGCCAGGATTTCGTCGAAGCTCTTCGCCTTGATCTGCTCAACCCAGCCCGCCTTCGTGGCGTTCGCCTCGGCCAGCCTTTCGGCGACCATCTTGTGCTGATCGGTGTCGAGCAAGCCGCGCGTGTAGGTGGTACCCAGCGGCCAGGTCGGCATCAGGAACCACCAGAGCACAGCGAAGACGTGGGTGACGATCAGGAACATCAGCACGCCACGCGGCACCGGCGTGTCGAGTTCCTTGATGCCGTTCCATTCGTGGCCGGTGGTTTCGCGGCCGGTTACGGGATCGACTTCCTCTACCGCCATGGCTTGTCGTCCTGATCGAGAATGCTTTTCTTCGCCGCATCGAAACGCGCCCGGTTGCCCGGCCAGAAGGTGTAGGCGACCACGATCACGGAAAAGGCAATCAGATAGAAAAGGCCCCAGCTCTTGGAGAGCGCGACGAGCACGTCGTGGCTAATGTCCATGGCCTCACCCACCGGTTCCGGTGTTGTCAGGAGAAGCGCCGACCGGCTGGCGGCTGGCCGCGTCGGTCAGCCGGCCGAGCACCTGAAGGTAGGCAACCAGCGCATCCATTTCGGTCACTTCGGTGGTAACGCCGTCGAAGGCGCTCACCTGGGTCGCCTCGCCGTAGCGTTCGACCACGCCGGTAGCGAAATCGCTGTCGGGCGTTGCCTGGCCGTATGCGTCGCGCGCGGCGTTTGCGATCATGTCGTCTGTGTAGGGAACGCCCAGGGTGCGCAGCACGCTGAGCCGGGCGCCGAGGTCGTCAGTCCTCAGGTTGGTGCGGGCCAGGAAGGCATAGGCCGGCATGTTCGATTCCGGCACCACGTCGCGCGGGTTCGCCAGATGCACGACATGCCACAGGTCCGAATATTTCCCGCCGATGCGGGCAAGGTCCGGGCCGGTGCGCTTGGAGCCCCACATCATCGGGTGGTCGTACTTGGATTCGACGGCGAGCGAGTATGCGCCGTAGCGGTCCACGTCGTCGCGCAGGGTGCGGATCATCTGGCTGTGGCAGGCGTAGCAGCCTTCGCGCACGTAGATGTCGCGGCCGGCGAGCTCCAGCGGCGTGTAGAGTCGCATGTCCGGCGCCTCCTCGACCGTCTCGTCGATGGTGAACAGCGGGGCGATCTCGACAATGCCGCCGACGCTGGCAGCGGCAATGATCAGCAGCACGAAGCCGATCGTGGTTCGCTCGATCTTGCGGTGGAACAATTCGCGCATGATTACTCCGCGGGGCTCGGCGCCGCACCCGTGGCGGCTTTCCGTTCGGGCAGGTCGGCCTGCTGTCTCGCGGACAGCGGCGCGGCCCTGACGGTCATCCAGACATTGTAGCAGGCCACCGCCGCACCCAGCAGGAACAGGAACCCGCCGACCGTGCGCGCGATGTAGTAGGGATACATCTGCAGGAGCGTATCCAGGAAGGAATAGGTGAGGGTGCCGTCCTCATTGTAGGTCCGCCACATCAGGCCCTGGATGATGCCCGAATTCCACATGGCGAAGACGTAGATGAGGGTGCCGGCAAGGGCGAGCCAGAAGTGCACCTCGACGAGTGCGGCCGAATACATGCGCTCGCGCTTCCACAGCGCCGGAACCACCGTGTAGAGCGCGCCGAAGGTGATCAGCGCCACCCATCCGAGCGCCCCGGCATGCACGTGGCCGACGGTCCAGTCGGTATAGTGCGAGAGTGAATTCACAGGCCGGATGGCGAGGAACGAACCCTCGAAGGTCGAGAGGCCGTAGAACACGGCTGCGACGAACATGAAGCGCAGCGTGGCGTCGTCGCGCACCCTGTGCCAGGCCCCGTTGAGGGTGAGCAGCGCGTTGCCGGCCGAGGCCCACGAAGGCACAAGCAGCATCACCGAGAAGGTCATTCCCAGGTTCTGCACCCAGTGCGGCAGGGCGGTATAGTGGAGGTGGTGAGAGCCCGCCCACATGTAGAAGAATGTGATACCCCAGAAGCTCAGGATCGACAGCCGATAGGAGAAGATCGGCCGCTCCGCCCGCTTCGGCAGGTAGTAGTACAGCATGCCAAGGAAGCCGGCCGTGAGGAAGAATGCGACGGCGTTGTGGCCGTACCACCACTGCACCATCGCATCCTGCACGCCCGCCCAGATCGTATAGCTCTTGGCCGCCGCGAAGGAGGTCGGGATCGCCAGATTGTTGACGATGTGGAGCATGGCCACGACCAGGATGAAGGCCATGTAGTACCAGTTCGCCACGTAGATGTGCGGCTCCTTCCGGCGCGCCAGCGTGCGGATGTAGAGGAGAAAGTAGGTCACCCACACGACGACCAGCCACAGGTCGGCGTACCATTCGGCTTCCGCATATTCCTTCGACTGGGTGATGCCGATGAGATAGCCGCTCACCGCGAGCACGCAGAAAAGGTTGTAGCCGAAGATCACGAACCAGGGGCTGAGCTGCCCCGCCAGGCGGGCCCGCGAGGTGCGCTGCACGACATGGAAGGAAGTGGCGATCAGGGCATTGCCGCCGAAGCCGAAGATCACGCCGGTGGTGTGCGTCGGTCGCAGTCGCCCGAAAGTGGACCAGGCGGCATCGAAGGCGAGGTTCGGCCAGGCAAGCTGGGCAGCGACCCAGACACCCATGAACATGCCGAATATCGCCCAGGCCAGCGACAGCGCGATGCCGACCTTGATCGGGTCGTCGTAATAGCTTTCTTCCCGGTCGCCCGCGGGTTCGGGCGCGTAGAAGGCCGACAGGACGAAATAGAGCACGGCAAGGCTGTAGATCAGCACTATGACGCCGTGGATGCCGAGCAGGTCCGTCCGGCCGAAGCCGGCCATCGCGATGCCAATCACCGCGGCCAGGATCAGGATGATTGCCGCCGATTGCCGTTCGCTGGAAGTAAGTTGAGCGACCATTGTCCCCTCGCTGCCTTGCTTTCAGGCTGCCCGATTCGCCGTCTCGGAAGTTTGACCCGGATCAAGAATGCCCGCCAGTTCGGCGCGGTTCGCGGCCAGGTCGGCCAGGGTGTATTCGTCGAAAACCGAAAGGTAGGCGCCGAGCGCTTCGCGCACGATGCCCTTCAGCCGGCAGATCGGCGACAGGATGCAGCCGCGGCCGTCCGACCGCAGGCATTCCACGGCCGGAACCGAATCCCCGAACCCCCGCACGACGGCGCCGACGTTGATCTCACGGGGTTCTCTTGCGAGGCGGATGCCGCCCGAGCGGCCGCGCGCCGTCGCGAGCAGGCCCATGTTCTTCAGCTTGAGCGCGACCTTGAGCAGGTGGTTGCGCGAGATGCCGTAGCTCTCGGCAACATCGTTGACCGTGCGCGGCTGCGGATCGTGGATCGCCAGATAGATCAGCATCCGCAACGCATAGTCCGTGTGAAGAGTGATGCGCACCGGCGCTCCTCCTTCACTCTTTCGCCGCTGGCGGCAGTCGGAAGAACATAGCCAGTTTGAAACTCTGCGCAATGCGCTCAGCCCGGTCGATGAATATGGCCGCCACCTCGGGCGCGCACAGTTCACGTGCCGTCTCCCGGAAGTGCCCCAGCCAGATGTCGAAGTCGGGCTCCACGACTTCCTTCAGCTTCAGGTGTGCCGGCAGGGGGCGACCGCGATAGGTGGCGGTCTTGAGAATGACGGAGCACCAGAAATCGGTCATCTTTTCGAGATGCGGCTCCCAGCCGTCGCCGATGTGGCGCTCGAAGATCGGGCCCAAACGGGCGTCCGCCCGAACACGCGCGTAGAAGGAGCGGACGAGCCGGCCGATGAAGGCTCTATCCACCTGTGGGTCGGCGAGCGGCTGCTCCGCCGGCGGCCGACCCTTGTCGAGGGGAATGGTGTGCATGAGGCATCACTTAAATGGTATTTTCGATGCCACTTTTATGAAGCCCTGCCGCAGCCGGCAAGTCACCAAACGTCGCAGCAGCGCGACCGCTCAGAAGCGGACGCCGAACACGGCGAGTATGGTCAGGAGCAGGGAAATCATGGCCGGGATGATCACGGCCGCACCGAAGAGAAAGGCGAGCACCGAAGTCACGTCCCACTTGTTGACCGCCGCCATAACCGTCACCTCCTTCTCTCTGCCGACAGCGCCGGCATTTCCTCCAGTCATCGACCAACTGGCCGTTGGCCCATGCGTGGCCGCCGGCCCCATGTTCATTTGAATGAATCGAAATGCCGAAGACGGCAATGGACGAATTGACGCTTCGCTTCCGGCGGAACAGGCAGGAAGGAGAGATTTCGTGCCTGCGAAGCGGTGGACGAGGACTTCTCCCCGAAAACAGGGGCGCCAACGCGGGATGGCTCCGCCAACTCCGCCATCTGGAACGGAATCGACGCGCGCTGCTTTTCCCTGCGCAAGGACGGGCGACGCACCGACGGACGCTGCGTGGCGCTCGCCCCTTGGGAGAGATGCTCATGCCCCAGACCCATGCGAACCGCCCGGCGGTCCTGATCACTGGCAGTTCCGGATTTCTGGGCGAGGCGATCGCGAAAGGCTTGCTCGAACGATACCAGGTCATCGGGCTGGACGTCAGGAAGCCGAACCAGCCGCTCGATGGCATGGAGACGATCGAGATCGATCTCACGTCAGACGAAAGCGTGCGGCGTGCCGTTGCGCAAGCGGCGGAAATGGCCGGCGGCCGCATCGCCTCGGTCATCCATCTCGCCGCCTATTACGACACCACCGGCGAGGACAATCCGAAATACGAAGCGGTCACGGTGCAGGGTACGCGCCGGCTGCTCGAAGCGCTGAAGGCCGTCGGGGTCGAGCAATTCGTCTTTTCGAGCACGCTGCTGGTGCATGCACCGAGCCCCGCAAAAGGAACGCGCATAAATGAGGATTCGCTACTCGATCCGCCTTGGGCGTACCCGCAATCGAAGGCGAAGACGGAAGAGTTGATAGCGCGCCACCGCGGCGACATCCGGACCGTGACCCTGCGGCTCGCCGGGGTTTATGACGAGGATTGCCGGGCGGCGTTCATCGCTCAGCAGATCGCGCGCATCTTCGAGCGCATGCCGACGGCCTATCTTTTCACGGGCGATCTCAGCGCGGGGCAGCCCTACCTGCACAAGGACGATCTGGTCGATGCCGTCGTGCGCGTCGTGGACCGTCGTGCGGAGCTTCCCCAGGAAGCGGTGTTCCTGATCGGCGAAGAGGAGACGCCATCGTACGACGAGATGCAGAAGCGCATCGGGCGGCTCATCCACGACGAGGAATGGCGCACGCTCAGCCTGCCGAAGGGCCTGACCAAGGCGGGGTCCTGGCTGCAAACCGAGGTGCTCGACGAGGAAACCGACATCAAGCCCTGGATGGTCGAAAACTCGGACGACCACTACGAGATCGATATTTCCCGAGCGCGTGCGCTGCTGGGATGGCAACCGCGGCATACGCTCACCGGAACGCTGCCGGAGATGATCCGCCGACTGCTGCAGGATCCGACCGACTGGTACGAGAAGAACAAGCTCGATCCCTCGACCGTTGCCGCCACCAAGCCGGAACTCGAACAGGCGAGACGGCGGCTGGCCGGGCCCCTCGAGAGAAGCCCGGAGGAGGTCGACAGCGCCGTCGAAAGGCATCGCTCACGGACCCTCTGGGCGCCCATGGCGAACGCGGCGCTGGGCCTGTGGCTGGTGGCGTCGCCCATGACGTTGGGCCTGTTCGATCCGGTCAGCGTGCCAGCGCCTCCGGCGCTTGGCCACGAAATCGCCGAGCCGCAGGTCCGGAACATGTGGCTTGGCATCAGCGAAATCGCCTCCGGCCTGCTGATCGCAGGATTCGCCTTGGCCGGGATGGCGCGTGGCAGGCACTGGATGCACTGGATCACGGCCGCACTCGGCCTGTGGGTGATGTTCGCCCCGCTTGTGTTCTGGACAACAAGCGCTGGTGCCTACAGCATCGACACGATCGTCGGCATGATGGTCGTCGCCTTCGCAGTGATGATTCCGCCGACTCCAGGTATTTCAAACCGCGCGCTGGCAGCCGATGACGACCGGCCGCTCGGATGGACCTATTCGCCGTCCTCCTTCACACAACGAATACCGATCGTCGCGCTGGCCTTCGTCGGCCTGTTCGTGTCCCGCTATCTCGCGGCCTACCAGCTGGGCCATATCGATGGGCTGTGGGATCCGTTCTTCGGGCCGGGTGAGGCGCCTGTCCGCAACGGCAGCGAGGCCGTCGTCACGTCCTGGGTGTCCAAGGGTTTCCCGATCGCCGATGCGGGGCTCGGCGCCTTCGCCTATGGCCTGGACATCCTCGCCGGAGTCATCGGCGACCGGCGCCGCTGGCGGACCATGCCGTGGATGGTCTTCCTGTTCGGGCTGCTCATCATCCCGCTGGGCGTGGTCAGTGTCAGCTTCATCATCATCCAGCCGCCACTGATCGGCGCGCTGTGCACGCTCTGCATCATCCAGGCGGCGGTCACGGTGATCCTGATACCGTACTCCGTCGACGAGGTGCTGGCGACGCTGCAGTATCTCTGGCGCGCGCAACGGGCCGGCGAGCCGTTCTGGCGAACGTTCTGGATGGGCGGCCCAGCACTCTCGGAAAACCAGACGCCCCATCCCGATCTCGACCGCTCAGCGCGGGAATTCTTCAGGGATTTCGTGTTCGGCGGAGTGACCTTCACCTGGACGCTGGCTGCGAGCGCTGCGCTGGGAATCGTCCTCATGGCCACGCCGCTGATCTTCGCGACGCAAGCGCCACTCTACTTCGGCGACCACATCGCTGGCTGCATCGTGATCATGGTGGCGATCACCGCAATGGCCGAGGTCGTGCGCCCCGTGCGCTTCCTGAATGTCGTGCTCGGCGCGTGGATCGTGGCCTCGCCGTTCCTGCTCGAGGGCGGGTCCGGCATCGCGACAATGGCCGGTGTCCTGATCGGCCTCGCCCTGATCGGGCTCAGCCTGCCGCGCGGGGCGCGCAGCGGAGCGCACTACGGCGCCTGGGATCGGGCGATTGTCTGAACTGCTCGACTTCGGGGGCCATCCCCTCTGGACCAACGCCGCGGTGTTCGCGGTGTCGGCGGCGATCGTATGGGCGGTCGGCACGCGCATGGTGCGGCTGGTCGACCGCCTGGCTGACCGAACCGGAATGGGGAAGGGCTTTGCCGGGATGCTTCTGCTCGGTGGAATCGTTTCACTCACCGAGATTTCGACCGTCTCGAGTGCTGCGTTCACGGGAAGCCCGCTGCTTGCGCTGAACAATCTCCTGGGCAGCGAATCGATCAATCTCTTCCTGCTTGCGGCCGTGGACCCGCTCAGCGGTCGGGAGGCCCTGACCTCCTTTATCGCCAGGCCCACCATGCTGTTCCAGGGCACAGCAGGGATCGTTCTTCTGGCTGTTGCCGCCGTCGCAATGGCCGTCGGCGACATGCTGGTGCTGGGTGTCGGCCTTTGGTCGACGGCGTTGTTCCTGCTCTGTCTTGGGGCACTCTGGCTGTCAGCGCGTTACGAACGGCGCACGGTGTGGATCGCCTTCGATCGTCACGACCAGGACGCAGAAGAGGAAACTGCATCGGAAGCGGAGGGTAGGGGCGACAGTATTCTGCTCTTGTGGGGCAAGCTGTTCCTCATGGGGGCGGTCATCTTTGCGGCGGGCTTTACCC
>Ga0207868_1001466_pt1 | contig 16760 bp, 12 predicted proteins | sample Passage237B_FD_187370 | JGI IMG/M metagenome (GOLD analysis project Ga0207868, IMG submission 187370) | Cellulose adapted compost microbial communities from Newby Island Compost Facility, Milpitas, CA, USA - Passage2 37B (SPAdes) (version 3) ... | reverse complement strand
CTGGCGCGCGCGCTCGGTATCGCGCCCGACCTCGATGTCGCGACGCTCGCGTGCGAGATCGTCGAAGGCCCGCATCTGCCGCTGGCGCAATGGGAGGCGGCGGCGCGCGTTTTCGACACCGGCAGCAGCAACGACCAGAAGCAGGCGGCGCGGCTGCGAGCCGCGCTGGCCGAAAGCGACGCGGCGCGGGTCGATGCCTATCTCGACCTGTTCGGCCGCGAGGACAAAGGCGTGTTCGTGGCGCGCAAATCGCTTCTCACCAAGGCGACGGCCGAGCGTCACCCGGCGCTGGCACAGGCGCTTGCCGACGAGCAGCCGCGCGTGCTCGCCTTGCGCGAGCGCCGCTGCGCCGTGAAATTGCGTGAGCGCACCGCCGCGCTGATGACCATCAGCGGCGAGGTGATCGATGCCTATCGCCGCGACAAGCTGGCACGCGGCCTCATCGACTACGACGACCTGATCGACAAGGCGCTGAAAATGCTCGACCGGGTGGCGTCGGGCTGGGTGCACTACAAGCTCGACCGCGGCATCGACCATGTGCTGATCGACGAGGCGCAGGATACGAGTCCCCAGCAGTGGGACATCGTCGAGCGGCTGATTGCCGAATTCACCAGCGGCGCGGGCGCGCGCGACGGCGTCAAGCGCACCGTGTTCGCCGTCGGCGACGAGAAGCAATCGATCTTCTCGTTTCAGGGCGCGGCGCCGCGCGAATTCGACGCCCGCCGCCGCGCGCTGATGAAACGCTTCCGCGAGGCCGGCCAGCGCTTCGAGCAGGTCGCCTTCACCTATTCGTTCCGCTCAGGTCCGGCGATCCTGCAATCGGTCGATGGCGTGTTTGCCGACGAGGCGATCTACCGCAGCATCCATGCGGTGGAGAACGCCGCGCCGATCCATCAGGCACTGGCCGATGCCGCGCCCGGCCTGGTCGAATTGTGGGAGCCGGAGGAGAAGGACGCCCGCCCCGACATCGAGGGCTGGCGCGCGCCGTTCGACGCCACGCCCGAGACCTCGCCCGAGGTCAAGCTGGCGCGCCGCATCGCGCGCAGCGTCACTGCATTGATCGAAGCCGGCACGCCGACCGGCCCGGCCGGCCGGCAGCGACGGCTTGTTTTCGGCGACGTGCTGGTGCTGGTGCGCCGGCGCGGCCGCGTGTTCGATGCGGTGATCCAGGCGCTGAAGCGCGCCGGCATTCCGGTCGCCGGCGCCGACCGGCTCAAGCTGACCCAGCACATCGCCGTGATCGACCTGATGAATCTCGCCGACGCGCTGTTGTTGCGGCGGGACGATCTGGCGTTGGCGGTGGCGCTGAAAAGCCCGTTGTTCGGCCTCGACGACGACGACCTGATCGCGCTGGCGGCGAGCCGCAAGGGCACCTTGCGCGATGCCCTCGACGCGCAGGCGAGCGCGGTGCCGCGCTATGCGGAAGCCGCGCGGCGGCTCAATGCCTGCGCTGAGGTAGCGGCGCGCGAGACGCCGTTCGGCTTCTTCGCCTGGCTGCTCGGCAGCGATGGCGGCCGCGCCCGCATCCTGCGCCGGCTCGGCCCGGAAGCCAACGACGCGCTCGACGAGTTTCTCGAGCTGGCGCTCGGCTACGAGCGCCGCGCGCCGGCCTCGCTGCAAGGGTTCGTGGCGTGGCTGCGCGCCGCCGACACCGAGGTCAAGCGCGACATGGAGCTCGGCCGGAACGAGGTGCGGGTGATGACCGTGCACGGCGCCAAGGGGCTGGAGGCTCCGGTGGTGATCCTCGCCGACACCACGACGTCGCCGGCCGACCATCAGCGTGGCGGGTTGATCCGGCTGCCGGGTGCGTCGCATGAGATGCCTCATGAGATGCCTTGCGTAGTATGGGCCGCGAGCCGCGCCGACGATCCGCCGGCGGTCGCGGCGGCGCGCGCGGCGATGGTGCAGGACATCGAGGACGAGTATCGGCGGCTGCTCTACGTCGCCATGACCCGCGCCGCCGACCGGCTGATCGTCGGCGGATCGCTTGCGGCGAACCGCAACGACGTGCGCGAGGCGTCGTGGTACGACCTGATCCGCAACGGGTTGTCGCGCAGCGACCTGACCGAAACGGTGGTCGAGACGGATGACGGCCCGGTGCGGCGCTATGCGCGGGCGGGCGCGGCGGCCACGATGCCGTTGCCGGCGGCGGCCGAAGATGGAACGGCCGGCCCCGATCTGCCGCCGTGGCTGTCGGTGTCGGCCGCGGCCGTCGCGAGCGATCTCGCGCCGTTGCAGCCCTCGCGTGCCGGCCCCGCGCGCGGCCGCCGCGGAGGGACAGCGGACGAGGCGGCGCGGCAGCGCGGCACGCTGGCGCATCGGCTTTTGCAATCGCTGCCCGATATCGCGGCAAGCGAGCGGATGAGCAAGGCGCAGGCGTTTCTCGCCCGCCATGCGCGCGATTGGGACGAGGGGCTGCGCAACACGCTCGCGGACGAGGTCATGGCCCTGATCGCGGATCCGCGTTTTGACGTACTGTTTGCTGAGGGTAGCCGCGCCGAGGTGCCGATCGTCGGCCGGCTCGCGCGCAAGGGCATGCCGCCGCTGCGCGTCCACGGCCAGATCGACCGGCTGGCGATCACAGCGGATGGCGTGCTGATCGCCGACTACAAGACCGACCGTGTTCCGCCGCGCGCCGCCGCCGCCATTCCCGATGCTTACGTCCGCCAGCTCGCGCTCTACCGCGCCGTACTGCAAAAGCTCCATCCCGGCCGGCCGGTGCGCGCCAGCGTGGTGTTCACCGCGACGCCGGAGATCTTTGAGATCGAGGCCGCGCGGCTCGATGCGGCGCTGGCCGGGATGTTATGATTGGTGATGGCCGACTCTTGCCGCCACAGAACGGCATTATTGCCCCCCATGGCCGGGCTTGTCCCGGCCATCCACGTCCTTTTCTTGCAGGGTGGCCGCTAAGACGTGGATGCCCGGCATAAAGCCGGGCATGACGGAAAATGGAGAGGCGACTGTTTCCAACAGTTCCGGTCTAACCAGAGAATGCCTCAGGCGTAACGGCCGTGGCAGTGCTTGTATTTCTTGCCCGAGCCGCAGGGGCAGGCTTCGTTGCGGCCGACCTTGCCCCAGGTCGCGGGGTTCTTCGGATCGCGCTCGGCAGCGACGGCGGCATTGGCGGCCGGCACCATCGAGACGTTGGCGAACGCCATCTCGTCCTCGCCGGTCGTCGGATCGAGCTTGTGCGCCTCGATCGGCATCTGCTGCGGTGGCTCGTCCGGGGGCACGATCTCGACGCGCATCAACTGGCCGGTCACCGCCTCGCGCATGTGAGCGATCATCGCTTCGAACAGCTGGAACCCTTCCGCCTTGTACTCCTGCAACGGATCGCGCTGGCCGTAGCCGCGCAGGCCGATCACCTGGCGCAGGTGCTCCAGCATGATCAGGTGTTCGCGCCAGAGCTGGTCGAGCGTCTGCAGCAGCAGCGTCTTCTCGACGTAGCGCATCACGTCGGGACCCCACTGCGCCGACTTGGCGGCCATGTGCTCGTCGACACGGCTTTCGATGCGCGCCAACAGTTCCTCGTCGGCGATGCCTTCTTCCTTGGCCCACTCGTCGACCGGCAGTTCGATGCCGAGCACGCGGGCGAGCTCCTCCTTGAGGCCGGCGGTGTCCCACTGTTCGGGATAGGCGTTTTCCGGCACATGCTTGGCGACCACATCCTCGATGTAGTTGTGGCGCATGTCGGTGACGGTGTCGGCGACGCTCTCGCTTTTCATCAGCGTGATGCGCTGGTCGAAGATGACCTTGCGCTGGTCGTTCTGCACGTCGTCGTACTTCAGGAGGTTCTTGCGGATATCGAAGTTGCGCGCCTCGACCTTCTGCTGCGCCTTCTCCAGCGCCTTGTTGATCCACGGATGGATGATCGCCTCGCCGTCCTTGAGCCCGAGCTTGGTCAGCATCGATTCGAGGCGGTCGGAGCCGAAGATGCGCATCAGGTCGTCGTCGAGCGACAGAAAGAATTTTGAGCGGCCGGGATCGCCCTGACGGCCGCCGCGGCCGCGCAACTGGTTGTCGATGCGCCGCGATTCGTGGCGCTCGGAGCCGATGATATAGAGTCCGCCCGGCTTGATCACCGTCTTGGCCGGCTTGGCTCCCTTGGCCGGTTCGATCTCGACCACCTCCTCGGCCTTGAGCACGATATCGCGGAAGCGCTCGATCTCGGCCTTGATCGTCTCGGCGCGCCTGGCCTTCTCCGCCTCGTCCTCGATCTCGGCGGTTTCCTTGGCGACGCGCAGGTCGGGCGAGCCGCCGAGCTTGATGTCGGTGCCGCGGCCGGCCATGTTGGTGGCGATGGTGATAGCGCCGGGCACGCCGGCTTCGGCCACGATGTAGGCTTCCTGCTCGTGGAAGCGGGCGTTGAGCACCGCGAACTGCTTTGCCGGCTTGCCGCTGCGCGCGGCGGCATAGAGCTTGTCCATCGCTTTCGGATCGCTGAAGTCGATCTGCTTGAAGCCGTGCTTCTGCAGATAGTCGGCCAGCACCTCCGACTTCTCGATCGAGGCGGTGCCGACCAGCACCGGCTGCATGCGCGCATGCGCCCGCTCGATCTCGGCGAGGATCGCGGCGTATTTTTCGCTCTGCGTGCGGTAGACCTCGTCGTCCTCGTCGAGGCGGGCGATCGGCAGGTTGGTGGGAATTTCCACCACGTCGAGCTTGTAGATGTCGAACAGTTCGTCCGCTTCGGTCGCCGCGGTGCCGGTCATGCCCGCGAGCTTCTTGTACATGCGAAAATAATTCTGGAAGGTGATCGAGGCGAGCGTCTGGCTTTCCGGCTGCACCGGCTGGTGCTCCTTGGCCTCGAGCGCCTGATGCAGCCCTTCCGAATAGCGTCGGCCCGGCATCATGCGGCCGGTGAACTCGTCGATGATCACCACTTCCCCGTTGCGGACGATGTAGTCCTTGTCGCGGTGGAACAGGGTGTGGGCGCGCAGCGCCTGGTTGACGTGGTGGACCACCGAGACGTTCTCGACGTCGTAAAGCGAGACGCCCTTGAGCTGTCCCGCCTCGCGCAGCAGCGTCTCGATCTTTTCCATGCCGCCTTCGGTCAGCGTCACGGTGCGCTGCTTTTCGTCGACCTCGTAGTCCGACTTGTCGAGGTGCGGGATGAAGGTGTCGATGGTGTTGTAGAATTCCGAGCGGTCGTCGAGCGGGCCGGAGATGATCAGCGGCGTGCGCGCCTCGTCGATCAGGATCGAGTCCACCTCGTCGACGATGGCGAAGTGGTGGCCGCGCTGGACCATGTCCTCCAGCCGGTACTTCATGTTGTCGCGCAGGTAGTCGAAGCCGTATTCGTTGTTGGTGCCGTAGGTGATGTCGCAGGCATAGGCCGCCTTGCGCTCAACGTCGTCCAGACCATGGACGATGACGCCGGTCGAGAGCCCAAGGAACGAATAGATCTGCCCCATCCAGCCTGCGTCGCGGCTGGCGAGGTAATCGTTGACGGTGACGACGTGGACGCCGTTGCCGGCGAGCGCGTTGAGATAGACGGCGAGGGTGGCGACCAGCGTCTTGCCTTCGCCGGTCTTCATCTCGGCGATGTCGCCCTCGTGCAGCACCATGCCGCCGATCAGCTGCACGTCGAAATGGCGCTGGCCGAGCACGCGCTTGGCGGCCTCGCGCACGGTGGCGAAGGCCGGCACCAGGATGTCGTCGAGCGTCTTGCCGGCGGCGAGCTGCTGGCGGAATTCGTCGGTGCGCGCCTTCAGCGCCTCGTCGGACAGCGCGGCGAGTTCCGGCTCCAGGGCGTTGATGGCATCGACGCGGGATTGGTAGCTCTTGACCCGGCGGTCGTTGGGGGTGCCGAAAATCCTGCGGGCAAGCGCGCCGATCATTCTCAAACGTCCTGTTTGTCGTCCGGCGCGGCGGCGGGGGCCGCGATCCGCCAGGATCAACTCGTGTATACCCCCGCGGAAAGTCCGGGGTCGTGAGGCCGGCGAGGCCGGTCGGACCATGACGGCCATAAGGTCGGCGATCACGAGGCGCCGGTTCAAGGCCCGGCCCGGCGACCCCCACGCCGTGACGGGCCGCAAGCCTTGCGGCTTCGGCGATCAGGCGGACAGATATGGCCCGGCTCCCGCCTTGTCAACGTCGCGGGGGCGGCGCGAAATTCCATGATTTTGACAGAGTTTTCGCCGCCAACTGCGGTATATTCGTTGCCTTGCCGCGCGGGCCCTGCGAGGGTCGCGCCGCATCGACACCCTTCCTTGAGACAAGGACCATCCATGACCGCCTTTCCGGCTTCCTTTTCCCCTGCCTTGCGCCCGGCCCTGCGCCTTGCCCTGATTCCGGCTGCCGGCTGCCTCGCGCTGGCGCTGGCCACGGCTCAGCCGGTGCCGGCCGCCGAGGACGCCAACCCGGTGGTGGCCCGGGTCGATGGCAGCGACATCCGCCAGAGCGACGTGAAGCTTGCCGAGGAGGAGCTGGGCGCCCAGCTCCAGCAGATGGACGAGGCGACGCGGCGCGAGAACATCATTGCCTTCCTGGTCGATATGAAGATCGTCGCCAAGGCCGCCGAGGCCAAGAAGGTCGGCGACAGCGAGGCGTTCAAGAAGCGCCTCGCCTTCACCCGCGACCGCCTGCTGATGGACAGCCTGTTGACCGAGGAGGGCAAGGCTGGCGCCGACGATGCGGCTTTGCGCAAGGTCTATGACGAGGCCGCCAAGCAGATTTCGGCCGAACAGGAGGTGCATGCCCGGCACATCCTGGTGGAGAGCGAGGACGAGGCCAAGGCGATCGTGGCCGAGCTGAAGAAGGGGGCCGATTTCGCCGAGCTTGCCAAGAAGAAGTCCAAGGACCCCGGCGCCTCCGATGGCGGCGACCTCGGCTTCTTCACCAAGGACCAGATGGTGCCGGAGTTCTCTGCCGCCGCCTTTGCGCTGGAGCCGGGCAAGGTGTCCGATCCGGTCAAGAGCCAGTTCGGCTGGCACGTCATCAAGGTCGAGGAAAAGCGCAACCGCCAGCCGCCGGCGTTCGAGCAGGTCAAGGGCCAGCTCGAAACCTACGCCGTGCGCAAGGCGCAGGCCGAATACGTCGCCAAGCTGCGCGAGGGAGCCAAGGTCGAACGGCTCGACAAGACCTCGGCGCCGGACGCGGCCAAGGACGGCGCGAAGGACGCCCCGGCCAAGAAGTAAATCGACCACCGGACGTTGCGGCTCTAACGGGGCGGGATCGTGCAGATTCCGCCCCGTTCTGCATCTTGCCCTTTTCTTCCCTCTCCCCTTGTGGGAGAGGGTGGCGTGAACGAGCGCAGCGAGTTCGCGCCGGGTGAGGGGGCGTCGGGCGGTTACGCCGGCGGCTCACCCCTCACCCGCCTCGCAGCTTCGCCGCTCGGCACCCTCTCCCACAAGGGGAGAGGGAAGAACTGCTGAAGGCACGCCGCATGTCCACCGCCGTCTCCCCCCTCGCGCCCACCGACGTTCCCGACCTGCCGCCGCTCGCCGGCATACGGCTCGCCACCGCCGCTGCCGGCATCCGCTACAAGGGCCGCACCGACGTGCTGCTGGTGTTGTGCGAGCCCGGCACCTCGGTCGCCGGCGTGTTCACCACCTCGAAATGCGCCTCCGCCCCGGTCGAATGGTGCCGGGCCAAACTCAAAAGCGGAAAGGCCCGCGCGCTGGTGGTCAATTCCGGCAATGCCAACGCCTTCACCGGCAAGAGCGGCCGCGCCGCCACCGCGTTGACCGCGAAGCTTGCCGCGAAAGCCGCCGGCTGCAAGGCCGACGAGGTGTTTTTGGCCTCGACCGGGGTGATCGGCGAGCCGCTCGACGCCACCAGGTTCGACGGCGTGCTGGAGCGACTGGCGCAAGACGCCGCGCCCGGCCGCTGGCACGACGCGGCGAAGGCGATCATGACCACCGACACCTTCCCGAAGGTCGCGACCGCCACCGCGAAGGTCGGCCGCACCACCGTGACCATCAATGGCATCGCCAAGGGGGCCGGCATGATCGCCCCCGACATGGCGACGATGTTGGCCTTCGTGTTCACCGACGCGCCCCTGTCGGCGGCCGCGCTGCAATCGTTGCTGAAATCCGGCGTCGAGGATACCTTCAACGCCGTCACTGTCGACGGCGACACCTCGACCTCCGACACGCTGCTGGCGTTTGCCACCGGGGCCGCGGTGGCACGCGGCGCGCCGAAAATTTCACGCGCCTCCGATCCCCGCCTGAAAGCCTTTACCAAAGCCTTTCAAGGCGTGCTGGCAAGTCTTGCCGAGCAGGTGGCGCGCGACGGCGAGGGCGCGCGCAAGCTGGTTGAGATCGTGGTCGAGGGCGCAACTTCGAAGAAATCGGCGCGTAAAATCGCGATGTCGATCGCCAATTCGCCGCTGGTCAAGACCGCGATCGCCGGCGAGGACGCCAACTGGGGCCGGGTGGTGATGGCGGTCGGCAAGGCCGGCGAGCCGGCCGACCGCGACAAGCTCTCGATCGCCTTCAACGGCATCCGCGTCGCCCACAAGGGCGCGCGCGATCCGTCCTACGACGAGGCCGAGGTGTCGAAAGCGATGAAGGACGACGTCATCCGCATCAAGGTCAGGCTCGGCTTGGGCACGGGCCGCGACCGCGTGCTGACCTGCGACCTCACCAAGGAGTACGTCGCCATCAACGGCGACTACCGCTCGTGAAGCTCACGCTCGTCGTCGCCTGCGCGCTGATCGACGCCGACAACCGCGTGCTGATCGCGCAGCGCCCGGAAGGCAAGCAGTTGGCCGGCTTGTGGGAATTTCCCGGCGGCAAGCTCGATGCCGGCGAGCGGCCCGAGGATGCCTTGATCCGTGAACTGCGCGAAGAACTCGGCATCACCGTGCGCGAGGCGTGTCTGGCGCCGCTGACGTTCGCAAGCCACGCCTACGAGACATTCCACCTGTTGATGCCGCTCTATGTCTGCCGCCGCTGGGAGGGCCACGTCGCCTCGAAGGAAGGGCAGGCGCTGAAATGGGTGCGCGCCAACCGCTTGCGCGACTACCCCATGCCGCCGGCGGATACGCCGCTCATCCCCCACCTGATCGATCTTCTTTCGGATCCGTTTGCCCCTTGATCGCGTCCTCCAGCCGCGCCTTGGCCGAGCCGGGTTTGAGCGGCTGCTGCTGGCTCGGGTGCGGCTTCCAGCCGGCGACCCAGACGATGTCGAAGGTGGCGCGGATGCGGCCGTCGGGATCGGAAAAATTCTCGGCGTAGATCTCCGCCACGCGCGTCAGCGTTGCGCGCGACAGCGGCGTGCGGCGCCGTTCAGTCAGGATGTTGGTCGCGCCCATCCGGCGCAGGTCGGCCATCAAAGCGAGCGCGTTGTCGTAACGCACCACGACGCGGTCGAGGTCAGCGACCGGCAGCGCGAAGCGGGCGCGCTGCAACAGCGCGCCGACGTCGCGCAGGTCGGCAAGCGGGGCGACGCGCGGCGACAGCCCGCCGTCCAGTTCGGTCTCGGCGGCGGCGAACGACTGGCGCAGTTCGGTCAGCGTCTCGCCACCGATCAGCGCTGCCAGCAACAGCCCGTCCGGCCGCAGCGCCAGCCGCACCTGCGCCAGCACGCCGGGCAGGTCGTTGACGAATTGCAGCGCCAGGGCCGACACCACCAGGTCGTAGGCGTTTTCGCCCAGGCCGAGGCGCTCGTCGTCGGGGATGGCGACCGGGTCGAGGTGGTTGAGCCGGGTCTTGAGCGTCTTTTGCAAGGTATCGGTCGGCGTGCCGAGGTCGGCGGCGTCGGGAAATTCGCGCAAGATGGCGTGAAGCCGCTCCGCCATCTCCTCGGCCACGCGGTCGAGCAGGAAGGTGGCGGCGCCGCCGCGGGCCGCGCGCTTGAGCCGCGCATGCAGGGCGGGGCGGTCGAACACCTGCGGGACGGGGAGCGGCTCAGTCATCACGGGTCTGTTTCGGCCATCGCGCCGCTCCCCGCAAGGGCAAAGGCGTTCTCCCGCCCCGGCAAAAGGTCTATCCTTCGACAACGGCAAGGGGAGACCGATGGCGGCGGCAGCCATCACGTTCACGGCACTCAGCCGGCTTCGCGACTGGAGCGCGAAAGGCGCGCGGCTCGCGCTCGACGTGGCGCTGCCGACGCTGTGCGTCGCCTGCCGCGCGCCGGTGGCGGGCGAGGGCGTGTGTGCGGCGTGCTGGAGCCGGCTGTCGTTCATCGCGGCCCCTTACTGTCCTCGGCTCGGCATCCCGTTCACCTGCGATCCCGGTGCGGACGTGATTTCGCAGGAGGCGTTGGCCCGCCCGCCGGCCTACCGCCGCGCCCGCGCCGCGGTGCGCTACGACGACGTGGCGCGAGCGCTCGTGCATGCGCTGAAATTCCAGGACCGCACCGACCTCGCCCCGGTGATGGGCCGCTGGATGGCTCGCGCCGGCGCCGAATTGCTCGGCGAGGACGTGCTGATCGTGCCGGTGCCGCTGCACTGGCGGCGCGGTCTTGCGCGCCGCTTCAACCAGGCCGGCGCGCTGGCGCGGGGCGTGGCCGCCGTCGCCGGCCGGCCGGTGGTGTCCGGCGTGCTGGCGCGGGTGCGGCCGACGCCGCACCAGATCGGCCTGTCGCGGGCCGAGCGCGCCGCCAACGTGCAGAACGCGTTCAAGGTCCCGGCGGACCGCGCGGCGGCGCTGGCCGGGCGTCACATCGTCCTGATCGACGACGTGCTGACGACGGGCGCCACCGCCGAGGCCTGCGCCCGTGCGTTGACCCGCGCCGGCGCCGCGGCGGTGGACGTGCTGGTGTTCGCCCGGGTTGTGGACACCCGCGACGGCCCCATATAAAGGCGGATCGTTTTTGATCGGACCGGCCATGACCGCCATCGACATCTACACCACGCCGACCTGCGGCTACTGCCGCGCCGCCAAAGCCCTGCTGGCGCGCAAGAACGCCGCGTTCCGCGAGATCGATGTGGCGCGCGACCCGGCGCTGCGCGAGGAGATGATGGCGCGCGCGCCGGGCAGCTTCACCGTGCCGCAGATTTTCATCGGCACCACCCATGTCGGCGGCTGCGACGACCTTTACGCGCTGGATCGCGCCGGCAAACTCGATGCGCTGCTCGACGGCGCGGAGGCGCCTTCATGAGCGGGCCGCGTCCCTTCACCGCGGCGATGGTGCAGATGCGCACCTCGCTGTCGCCGCAGGCGAGTTTCGACGAGGCCGAACGCCTGATCCGCGACGCGGCGGCCCAGGGCGCCGACTATGTGCAGACGCCCGAGGTCTCGAACCTGATCCAGCCCGATCGCGCCGCGCTGTTCGCGCTGCTCGCCTCGGAGGACGACGATGCTTCGCTGAAGGCGTATCGCGCTCTGGCGCGTGACCTGAACATCCATCTCCATGTCGGCTCGCTGGCGCTGCGCGTGACGCCGGAGCGCGCCGTCAACCGGTCGTTCCTGATCGGACCCGACGGCGAGGTGATGGCGCGCTACGACAAGATCCACATGTTCGATATCCAGCTCGAGAGCGGCGAGAGCTATCGCGAGTCGGCGAGCTACCAGCCCGGCGATACCGCGGTGTTCGCCGACCTGCCGTGGGGCCGGCTCGGCCTCACCATCTGCTACGACATGCGCTTTCCGGCGCTCTATCGGGCGCTGGCCGAGCGCGGCGCGATCTTCCTTGCCGCGCCGTCGGCGTTCACGAAGAAAACCGGCGAGGCGCATTGGCACACGCTGCTGCGGGCGCGCGCCATCGAGAACGGCGCCTACGTGTTCGCGGCGGCGCAGGGCGGCACCCACGAGAGCGGGCGCGTCACCTACGGCCATTCGCTGATCGTCGATCCATGGGGCGAGGTGCTGGCGGAGGCCGGCACCGAATCCGGCGTCATTCTGGCGCGCATCGATCCGGCGCGGGTTGCGAGCGTGCGCCAAAGCATTCCCTCGTTGCAGCACGGCCGCCGCTTCGGCGTCGCCGAGCCGCACGAGACCGACCGCCTCAAGCTGCTGCGGGGCACGGCATGATCAAGTACGCGCTGCGCTGCGCGCGCGGCCACGCCTTCGAGAGCTGGTTTCAAAGTTCCGGCGCCTACGACAGCCAGCGCCGGCGCAAGCTCGTGACCTGCCCGGTGTGCGACTCGGCCGAGGTCGAGAAGGCGCTGATGGCGCCGCAGGTCGGACGCGGCAACCGGCGCAAGGACGCCGAACCGGCACCGCAGGCCGAGACGCCGCTTCCGCCGCAGGCGCCGCTGATGACCGGCGAGGCCGGCGAGTTGCGCGCAAAGTTGCGCGAACTGCGCGACTTCGTGAAGAAGAACGCCGACGATGTCGGCGAGCGGTTTCCCGCCGAGGCGCGCCGGATGCACTACGGCGATATCGAGCACCGCGCCATCTACGGCAAGGCGTCGTCATACGAGGCACGCGAACTGGTGGAAGAAGGCATCGACATCACGCCGCTGCCGCTGCTGCCCGACGACACGAACTAGGCGGCTTCAGCCGCCCTGGCCGCTGCCCGCCCGGCAAGCCACGTTCGCCGCGAATCAATCCTCTTGCAGTACCGAGCTACCGCGGCCTAGTCTTGCCGCTGCCCGGCGCGCTTTGCCCGCCCGGCTGCGTCTGCCGCGAAACGCGTGCGAGCCGCCCTACCGGAGCCGCCGGCCGCTCTTGCAATGGGCGCAGCGCTGGCCCCTCCGGCATCCGCGACCCCCGCGCGACCTGACACGAATAACCATAACGACAGCAGGGAGGATCAGATGTTTCGCCAGTCTCTTTACGGACTTCTCGGAGCCGCCGCCGCGGCGGCGCTCCTGACGGTCGCGCCCGCTGCGGCCCAAAACGCATCGCCCGACCGCAACCTCGACACGCTCGGCGCATTCAAGGCAACCGGCGCTACCGACATTCCCACCGTGCCGCAGAACGGCCGCAAGGCCGATGCGATCAAAAAGCACCTCGCCAAGATCAAGCTGCCCTCGGGCTTCAAGATCAGCCTCTACGCGCTGGTGCCGGATGCGCGGCACATCGCGGTCGGTCCGCAGGGCGTCGTCACCTTCGTCGGCACCCGCAAGTCCAAGGTCTATGCGGTGACCGATCGCGGCAAGACCGGCGTGGCCGAGGAGGTCAAGGAATTCTCGCCATCGGTCAGCTTCCGTATTCCCAACGGCGTCTGCTTCTCGCGCGATGGCGTGCTGTTCATCGTCGAGCAGAACCGCATCCTCAGCTTCCCTGCCGCCGAATTCTTCTATGAGAGCCCGGACGTCGCCGTCGGCACCGTGATCGCGCAGGGCGAACTGATTCCGAAAGAGGACGAGAGTTTTAACCACACCGCGCGGGTGTGTCGCGTCGGCCCCGACAACAAGCTCTACGTCACGCTCGGCCAGCCCTTCAACGTGCCGGCCAAGGACAAGCTCGAAGGCTTTGCCAAATACGGCATCGGCGGCATCATCCGCGTCGATCTCGACGGCAAGAACCGCGAGGTCTATGCCGCCGGCATCCGCAATTCGGTCGGCATGGACTTCAATCCGAAGAACGGCCAGCTCTGGTTCACCGACAACCAGGTGGACGGCATGGGCGACAACATCCCGCCCGGAGAACTGAACCGCATCACCCAGGCCGGGCAGAATTTTGGCTTCCCGTGGTACGGTGGCGGCAAGACCCGCACGGTGGAGTACAAGAGCGATACGCCGCCGGCCAACGTCGTCTTCCCCGAGGTCGAGATGGACGCGCATGCCGCCGATCTCGGCATGATGTTCTATTCCGGTCGGGCGTTCCCGCAAAAGTATCGCGGCGGCATCTTCTCGGCGCAGCACGGGTCGTGGAACAGGACGGAGCCGGTCGGCGCGCGGATCATGTTCACCTCGCTCAAGCCTGACGGAAGCGCCGACAAGACCGAGGCGTTCGCCTCGGGCTGGCTCACCGGCGACGGTGAGTATGTCGGCCGGCCGGTCGACGTGGCGCAACTGCGCGACGGCTCGCTGCTGGTATCCGACGATCTCGCCGGCGCGCTCTACCGCATCACCTACGAGGGCAAGTGAGCTGGACGCGGGTGACGGTGCGCCGTCTGGCGGCGGCAGGGGTGCTGGCGGCCGCGACGATCGCCTCCGTCGGCCTCGCGCGGGCTGACGGCGACGCGGCCGCCGGGCGCAAGAAGGCGGCGCAGTGCGTCGCCTGCCACGGCATCGACGGGCTGTCGAAGATGCCGCTCGCCCCCAACATCGCCGGGTCGCCGGCGATGTATCTGGAGAAGCAGCTCAAGGCGTTCCGCGACGGCGCGCGTAGCGACGAGACCATGAACGTGGTGGTCAAGCCGCTGTCGGACGCCGACATTGCCAACCTCGCCGCCTGGTATTCCGGCATCGAGGTCGAGGTGACGCTGCCGCAATAGAGCGCTGCTTGTGGCCGTGACGGACGGCGCAGCTTGCGTGGGGTCAGGCTTTGCCGCGCGGCGTCTTGCGCGCGAGCTTTTCAACCGCCCGGAACTGGTCGCGCGCCGAAACGTGGGCGGTATCCTCGATGGCGCGGTAGAGGTCGACGAGTTCGGCCCCGGCCGGCGTCAGCATGGCGCCGCCGCCCTGCCGGCCGCCCGGCGCCGCGGTCACGGCCGGCTGCGCCAGCGCCTCGTTGATCTGCTCCACCAGCAGCCAGGCGCGCCGATAGGACATGCCGATCTTGCGCGCGCCGGCGGAGATCGAGCCAGTCTCGCGGATCGCTTCGAGCAGCACGATCTTGCCGGGACCGATGCGGTCCCCGCTGGTGAGATCGAGGCGGATGCTGAGGCGCGCTTGCGACATGGACGGCTTTGCCAACGAACAGGATGGACAGGATCAAAGGGCAAATCGCGGCGCCGATCAATAGAGCATTTGGTGATGAAGGGGCGCGGGCAGGGAAGCGCCGTGGCGTGCCAGAGCCTGATGATATCGGGTTCGATCAGACCGCAGCATGTCCTTGCGCCGGCGGACGATCGTGTCCCGGACGCGGGTAGCGGCGTAGAACGCCGCGCCGCAGAGCCGGGACCGTTACAGGAGCGGCCTTTCCTTTTGCGGCGATCCCGGATCGGCGACGCAGCACTTTCGTGCTGCATCGCGCCCGGGACAAGGGTACGGGATATGGGTGGAAGCCGGGCTGATCCCGTCTGACGTCGGGATGCTCTAGCCGTCCACCTTCAGCGCGGCGATAAAGGCTTCCTGCGGAATTTCGACCTTGCCGAACTGCCGCATCTTCTTCTTGCCTTCCTTCTGCTTCTCCAGAAGCTTGCGCTTGCGGGTGATGTCGCCGCCGTAGCATTTTGCGGTAACGTCCTTGCGCAGCGCGCGCACCGTCTCGCGCGCGATCACCTTGCCGCCGATCGCCGCCTGAATCGGGATCTGGAACATGTGCGGCGGAATCAGCTCCTTCATCTTTTCGACCATGGCGCGGCCACGTCCTTCGGCGCGCGTGCGATGCACCAGCATCGACAGCGCATCGACCGGCTCGCCGTTGACGAGGATCTGCATCTTGACGAGGTCGGCGCTGCGATAGTCGGCCAGATTGTAGTCGAACGAGGCATAACCCTTCGACACCGATTTCAGGCGGTCGTAGAAATCGAACACCACCTCGTTGAGCGGCAGTTCGTATTTGACCATGGCGCGGGCGCCGACGTAAGTGAGCTCCTTCTGCACGCCGCGGCGATCCTGACAGAGTTTTAGCACGTTGCCGAGGTACTCGTCGGGGGTGAGGATGGTGGCCTCGATCCACGGCTCCTCGATCTCGGCGATCTTCACCACGTCCGGCATATCCACCGGGTTATGGATTTCGATCTGCGTGCCGTCGGTGAGCCGCATCTTGTAGATGACGCTCGGCGCGGTCGCGATCAGGTTGAGGTCGAACTCGCGCGACAGCCGCTCCTGAATGATTTCGAGATGCAGGAGGCCGAGAAAGCCGCAGCGGAAGCCGAAGCCGAGCGCGGCGGAGGTCTCCATCTCGAAGGTGAAGGAGGCATCGTTGAGCCTCAGCTTGCCCATCGCCGCGCGCAGCGTCTCGAAGTCGGCCGCATCGACGGGAAACAGCCCGCAGAACACCACCGGGATCGCCGGACGGAAGCCGGCCAGCGGCTCGGCGACGGGTTTTCTGTCGTCGGTGATGGTGTCGCCCACGCGGGTGTCGGCCACCTCCTTGATCGCGGCGGTGATGAAGCCGATCTCGCCGGGGCCGAGCTGATCGACATGGACCATCTTCGGTGTGATGTAGCCGATGCGCTCGACGTCGTAGGCCGCATGGGTGCCGAGCATGCGGATGCGCTGGTCCTTGTGCATCACCCCGTCGACGATGCGCACCAGCACGACGACGCCGAGATAGACGTCGTACCACGAGTCCACCAACAGCGCCTTGAGGGGCGCGTCGCGATCGCCTTTCGGCGGCGGCAGGCGATGCACGATGGCTTCGAGCACGTCCTCGATGCCGAGCCCGGTCTTGGCCGAGATCATCACCGCGTCGGAGGCGTCGATGCCGATCACGTCCTCGATCTGCTGCTTGACCTTGTCGGGCTCGGCCGCGGGCAGGTCGATCTTGTTGAGGACGGGCACGATCTCGTGATTGTTGTCGAGCGCCTGATAGACGTTGGCGAGCGTCTGCGCCTCGACGCCCTGGCTCGCGTCCACCACCAGGAGCGAGCCTTCGCAGGCGGCGAGCGAACGCGACACCTCGTAGGCGAAATCGACGTGTCCGGGCGTATCGATCAGGTTGAGGATGTAAGTCTGGCCGTCCTTGGCCGGATAGGTCAGGCGCACCGTCTGCGCCTTGATGGTGATGCCGCGCTCGCGCTCGATGTCCATCGAATCGAGCACCTGTTCCTTCATCTCGCGCGCCGCCAGCCCGCCGGTTAACTGGATC
>Ga0207868_1001463_pt1 | contig 16768 bp, 19 predicted proteins | sample Passage237B_FD_187370 | JGI IMG/M metagenome (GOLD analysis project Ga0207868, IMG submission 187370) | Cellulose adapted compost microbial communities from Newby Island Compost Facility, Milpitas, CA, USA - Passage2 37B (SPAdes) (version 3) ... | reverse complement strand
CTCAAACCTGTGAAATGTGGTATTGCCGGCGGGCCGGTGGCGGAGACCTGCCGGTCCCGCCGGAAGCGCCGTTTTTCGCGCTCGTGAACTGGAACGGTCGAACATCGATGTCGGAACAGGAACAGGCCGAGCTACGGCTCGAATTTGCCCGTCTCAAACAGGAACATGCCGACTTCGACGCAGCCATCAACGCCATGCTTGCCACCGGCTGCGACCCGCTTCAGATTCAGCGCATGAAGAAGAAGAAACTGGCGCTGAAGGACCGGCTCACCCAGATCGAGGACCGGATCATCCCCGACATCATTGCGTGAACGCTTTTCCTTTCTCCCCGCAAGCGGGAGGAGGGCAAATGTGACGCTTGCCGAGCCGGCCAAATCCGGCTAAGCGGCGGCCTTTCCGCAAGGGAGAGCCGGATGGCGCAGGCGCCGGTGGCGATCATCATGGGCAGCCAGTCGGACTGGGCGACGATGCGGCACGCCGCCGAGACGCTGGAGGCGCTGGCCGTCGGGCACGAGGAGCTGATCGTGTCGGCCCACCGCACGCCGAAGCGCCTCTACGAATTCGCAACGGGTGCGCGCGAGCGCGGCTTCAAGGTGGTGATCGCCGGTGCCGGGGGCGCGGCCCACCTGCCGGGCATGGCAGCCGCGCTCACGCCGCTGCCGGTGTTCGGCGTGCCGGTCGAATCGAAGGCGTTGTCAGGCCAGGATTCATTGCTTTCCATCGTGCAGATGCCCGCGGGCGTGCCGGTCGGAACGCTCGCCATCGGCAAGGCGGGCGCCATCAATGCCGCATTGCTCGCAGCCTCCGTGCTTGCACTTTCCGATCCGGACCTGGCGGCGCGGCTCGACGCCTGGCGGGCGCGCCAGACGGACGCCGTGCCCGAGCGGCCGGCGGACGGGGCCTGATGGCGCCGCTGCCTTCCGGCTCGACGATCGGCATCATCGGCGGAGGCCAGCTCGGACGCATGCTGGCAATCGCCGCCGCTCGTCTCGGCTACCGAACGATCGTGCTGGAGCCTGAAGGCGACTGTCCGGCAGCCCAGGTCGCCAACCGGCAGATCGTCGGGGCCTATGACGACGCATTCGCGCTGGCCGAGCTCGCGCGCGAATGCGACGTCGTCACCTACGAATTCGAGAACGTGCCGGTCGAGGCCGTCAACGCGCTTGTCGCGGACGTGCCCGTGCTGCCGCCGCCGGCGGCGCTCGAGGCTTCGCAGGACCGGCTGGCGGAAAAGACGTTCCTCACCGGCATCGGCCTCGGGACGGCGCCCTTCCGGCGCGTCGACAGCGACGAGGAGCTGATGGCTGCGCTCTCCGAATTCGGCGGCGACGGCGTGCTCAAGACCCGCCGCCTCGGCTATGACGGCAAGGGCCAGCGCCTCATTCGCGGGCTCGACGCTGCTTCCGGTGCGTTTGCCGAAATGGGCGGGGTGCCGCTCATCCTCGAAGGGCTGGCGGCCTTCGAGCGCGAGATTTCGGTGATCGCGGCGCGCGGCGCGGATGGTGCGGTCGCGGCCTACGACCCGGCCGAGAACGTCCATCGCGACGGCATCCTGCGCACGTCCATGGTGCCCGCCCGCGTCTCCGCAGCGACGGCCGAAGCCGCGCGCCAGGCCGCTTTCACCATCCTCGAGGCGCTGGACTATGTCGGCGTGATCGGGGTGGAACTGTTCGTGATGGCCGACGGCAGCGTGCTTGTGAACGAGATCGCGCCGCGCGTTCACAATTCCGGCCACTGGACAGAGGCCGCCTGCCTCGTTTCGCAGTTCGAGCAGCATGTGCGCGCCATCTGCGGCCTGCCGCTCGGCGACCCCGCGCGCCACGCCGACTGCGTGATGGAGAACCTGATCGGCAACGATGTTTTCCGCGCGCCCGACCTGCTCGCCGAGCCGGATGTGGACGTCCACCTCTATGGCAAGGCCGAGGTGCGGCCTGGGCGCAAGATGGGGCATTTCACGCGGCTGGGCGCGGCAGTCGGCAAACGGCAGTAGGCAGTCGGCCCCTCTCTTCGGCGAGAGCGGCAAAGCCCGTCCTGCTGCGCACTGCCGACGATTGCCTCACGGCCGGTTGACACGGCCCTGCCGCCTCGTCTATGAGCCCGCATCCAGTTTTTCCGCGCGCCTTGAGGCGCGTCTTTTGTGTTCGGCCTGGCCGGACCGACACGGACGGACGAAGGCAATGAAGATCAAGAACTCGCTCAAGGCGCTGAAGGGCCGTCACCGCGACAACCGGCTGGTGCGCCGCAAGGGCCGCGTCTACATCATCAACAAGTCCAACCCGCGCTTCAAGGCGCGCCAGGGCTGACGCCGCCTGCCGCGGGCAAAGCGCGGCTCACACGAATTTCAGTTTGACGCGCCGCATTGCGGGACTAGGTTCCCTGGCATGCGGCGCGTTTTCGCTTTCCTCATTGCAGCCGGCCTGATCGGCGGCGGATTGCCGGCCTCCCGGGCTGCCCCCGAACCGGCAACGGCGCAGCCTGGGGACGCGCAGCCCGAGCAGAGCCGGCTCGACAAGCTCCATGCCGCCCTCAAGCGCGAGCGCAACGAACGCGCCGCGGCGCGTATCGCCGACCAGATCCGCCAGGAATGGCTGCAGTCGGGCTCGGCCACCATCGACCTTCTGATGCAGCGCGCAGCCGACGCGATGCAGGCCAAGCGTTTCGACGCAGCACTCGACTTCCTGGACGAGGTGACGGTGCTGGCGCCCGACTTCGCCGAAGGCTGGAACCGCCGCGCGACCGTTCACTTCATGATGAACAACCATGCCAAGTCGATGGCCGATATCGAGCACACGCTGAGGCTCGAGCCACGCCATTTCGGCGCGCTTTCGGGCATGGCCGCCATCTTCAAGCTCTACGGAAACAAGCAGGCGGCGCTGAATGCCTTCCAGCGCGTGCTGGACGTCTACCCGATGCTGCGCAGCGCGCAGGAGGAGCTCGCCACACTGGCGGACGAGCTTGCGGGCGAGGGCATTTGATCGCAAGCTGGCGCGTACCGGGCCGGCGTTTTCACGGACAGACATGCATCCCGTCATCGGTATCGTCGCGGCTCTCGCAGGCTTGCTGCTGGCGCTGCTTGTCATCAGTCGCGTCGGTGCCGCCCTGATTGCACGCCGCAATCCGCCCTGCGGCACCTTCGCCGAGGTGGCGGGTGCCAGAATGCACTTCGTCCATGTTCCGGGTCCGGCCGAGGCGCGCATGCCTCCGCTCCTCTTCATCCATGGCGCAAGCAGCAACCTGCGCGACCAGATGCTGCCGCTGCGGCCGCTGCTGGAAGGCCGCGCGGAGATGTTGTTCGTCGATCGTCCGGGCCTCGGCTGGTCGGAACGCGGGGAGGACACCGACACGCCGTTCGGCCAGGCGCGCACGATCGCCGCGCTGATGGACGCCCTCGCGGTCGAGAAGGCGATCGTCGTCGGCCATTCCTTCGGCGGGGCCATCGCAGCCGCCTTCGCGCTGGCTCACCCGGAGCGGACGGCCGGGCTGGTCTTCGTGTCTGCCGCGACCCACCCGTGGCCGGACCGCAAAACCTCCTGGTACTACAAGCTGGCAGCCGCACCCTGGCTCGGCCGCCTGTTTTCGGAAACGATCGCGTTGCCCGCCGGCTGGTTGCGCATGCATGCAGCCGCGCGGGGCGTGTTCGCGCCCAATCCGATGCCTGCCGACTATCTCCGCCGGGCGGCAATCGAACTCGTGCTGCGATCCTCGACGTTCCGGGCTAACGCCATCGACGTGGAAGGGCTGTACCGGCATGTCGAGGAGACCGCGCCGCGCTATGCCGAGGTCGCGGTGCCGACGGTCGTGATCTCGGGCGACCGGGATTCGGTCGTCTACGAGGAGGTTCACTCGCTTGGGCTGGCGCGCGACATTCCGGGAGCGGAGCTGGTCTGGGTGCGCAACCTAGGCCACAAGCCCGACTGGGTGGCGCCCGATCTCGTCGCCGCGGCGGTCGGCAAGGTTGCCGGGGAGGCGATCGACCTGCAGGCGCTCGGCAGAACGGTGGAGCAGCGGATTGCGGCGGACGCCCATGGCGCGCCGGAGCTTGCCGAGGCGGGCAAGGCCGAAGAAGCCGCGCCGCTCGCCTGATGCGCTATCGCAACGCGGCACGCTTCAGATGCCGTGACCCTCGGAACCGACGTAGGCGATGCGCAGCATGTTGGTGGCGCCAGGCGTGCCGAGCGGCACGCCGGCGGTGACGATGATGCGGTCGCCCGGCCTGGCGAAACCTTCCTGATAGGCGATGCGGCAGGCGCGATCGACCATGTCCTCCAGGTCGTGCGCGTCTTCGGTGACGACGCAGTGCATCCCCCACACGACCGACAGCCGGCGCGCCGTCTCCACCACCGGCGACAGCGCAACGATCGGCGGCTTGGGGCGCTCGCGCGCGGCCCTCAGCCCGGTGGCGCCGGAGGAGGTGTAGGTGACGATGGCCGACAGGTTCAGCGTCTCGGCGATCTGTCGCGAGGCGAGCGAAATGGCGTCGGCGCCGGTCGCTTCCGGCGGAGTTCGCTGGGCGTTGATGATGGACGGGAAGTTCTGGTCCTTTTCGACCTGCTCGGCGATGCGGTTCATCATCGCCACCGCCTCGACCGGATACTGGCCGGCCGCCGATTCGGCCGAAAGCATGACTGCGTCCGCGCCCTCGAAGACGGCAATCGACACATCCGAAACCTCGGCGCGCGTGGGCACCGGGGCGGAGATCATCGATTCCAGCATCTGGGTAGCGATGACGACCGGCTTGCCGGCACCACGACAGGCGCGGGTGATCTGCTTCTGGATGCCGGGCACCGCCTCGAGCGGCATCTCCACGCCGAGATCGCCGCGCGCCACCATGAGTGCGTCCGACAGTTCGATGATCTCGGGAAGACGTGCGACGGCCTGCGGCTTCTCGATCTTGGCCATCAGCGAGGCGCGGCCGCGCGCAATCTTTCGTGCCTCGGCGAGGTCCTCCGGGCGCTGGATGAAGGACAGCGCGATCCAGTCCGCACCCGCGGCAAGGGCGGCGTCGAGATCCTTGCGGTCCTTCTCGGTAATCGAGCCGACCGGCAGCTCGGTGTCGGGAACGCTGACGCCCTTCCGGTCGGAGATCTTCGTGCCGGAAACGACAACGCAGTGCAGCGCGTGCACGTCCTTCGATTCGCAGCGCAGCTGCAGCCTGCCGTCGTCGATCAGCAGCCGGTCACCCGGTTCCACGGCCTTGAGGATCTCGGGGTGCGGGAGGTGGACCCGTTTTGCGTCGCCTGGCTCAGGACTGTCGTCGAGGGAGAACTTCTGCCCCGGCTTCAGTTCTTCCGAGCCGTTTGCGAATTTGCCGACCCGAAGCTTCGGCCCCTGCAGGTCAACGACCACGCCGATCGGCCGTCCGGCCTCCGCCTCGACCTTGCGGATGCGGGTGACGAGCGCGCGCATCAGATCGTGGTCTGTGTGGCTCATGTTGATGCGGAACAGGTCCGCACCTGCCTCGAACAGCTTGCGGATCGTTACTTCATCGGAGGAAGCCGGTCCCAGCGTGGCGAGGATCTTGACCTTGCGGCTGCGTCTCATTGTGAATCCGTGCCGGGCAATCCGTTGCTGGTGACGGCCGGGCCATCCCCCTGCGCGGGCCGGTCCGTCAGCTGGATCATCCAGCTCGATTGGGCGCCGGTGTCGTATTCCTGGAAGCCGGCGCGCTGGAAGCCGCGGGCGAAGCAGTCGTTGACCCCGGCGATCTTGAACTCGCGCTCGGCCACGCACATGTTGATCGGCCCTTCCCAGCGCCCGCCGCGCTCGGCATCCTCGGCGTAGAGATAGTAGTAGCGCGACGACAACGGGCCCTCGATCAGGGTCTTGCAGCTCGATCCCTCGACGTGCCACCAGCCCTCGGTAATCCACCCGGTCTCGGCGCGATAGCCGATCGCCACGCCGACCAGATTCTGGGTGGCGTTGCACACGCGGAAATCGGCGCGTGCCGGCGTCGCCGCGGCCAGCCCGAACAGCCAGGCAAAAGCAAGCGCGACTGGCAGAGCCGCGAGACGGTGACGCGCTGCCGTCGCCGCAGAACCCATCGTCGCACCCTTGATCCGAGATCCTGGCATGATTGTCGCCCCCTTTTCGGCAAACTCTCAGTGCGTGTCAACGCGGCGCGGCGCGACGTTCTAATCGATTAGTGAATATTTCGCCCGCGGCGCGCGCCGGCGGCTGCGCGCTTCGAGGCCCGAGAATTGCGCCGCAAGCATGACCAAACAACGGCATTGCGCGGCTGGTCGTGTTCGTGAAAAAGGGGGCTCAAGTCCCACCGTCCCCTTGTCCGCCTGCATCGCCACCCATGACCCGTGCCGCACTGTTTTCCCCGTTCGAAATCATCGAAGGCGCGCGCGACAAGGGGCTCGTGCTGGTTGCCGACCATGCGGGCCGCGAAATTCCGGACGAATACGGCAGCCTCGGCCTGCCTGCCTCGGAATTCGAGCGCCACATCGCCTACGACATCGGCGTGGAGGCGGTCACCCGCAAGCTCGCGGAGCTGACCGGCGCACCGGCGGTGATGGCGCATTTCTCGCGGCTCCTGATCGATCCCAACCGCGGCGAGGATGACCCGACGCTGATCCGCCAGCTCTATGATGGCACGGTCGTGCCCGGCAATTACCCGATCAGCGCGGAGGAACGCGAACGGCGGCTGGACCGCTACCACCGGCCCTATCATGACGCGGTCGCTTCCGTGATCGCTTCGGTGGCGGCAGCAAGCGGCCGCGCGCCTTTCGTATTTTCGATCCATTCCTTCACGCCGCAGATGCAGGGCCGGAAGCGGCCGTGGCACGTCGGCGTGCTGTGGGACCGCGACGAGCGCGCCGTACGGCCGCTGATCGAGATGCTGTCGGCCGACCCGGCGCTGGTCGTCGGCGACAACGAACCTTACGACGGCGCGCTGCGCGGCGACACGATGTTCCGGCATTGCATCGTCAACGGCTTCGCGCACGCGCTGATCGAGATCCGCCAGGACCTGATCGCCGACGAGGCGGGGCAGGACGTCTGGGCGCGGCGGCTGGCGCCCATGCTTGACGCCATCAACGCCCGGGACGATATGCATCTGGTGCAGCGGTTCGGTTCCCGCACCGGACCTGTCGACTGACGAGCCAGTCCCGCATATCGGATTGCAGGGAGGCAGCCATGCCCCGTCTTACCGAAGAACAGCAGCGCGACTTCGAAGCGGCCGCGTTTCGCCGCCTGCTCGCGCATCTGCGCGAACGCTCCGACGTGCAGAACATCGACCTGATGAACCTCGCCGGCTTCTGCCGCAACTGCCTGTCCAACTGGTATCGCGAGGCGGCCAACGCGGCCGGCGTGGAGATGGACAAGGAGGAATCGCGCGAGATCATCTACGGCATGCCGTATGGCGAATGGCGTGCCAAACACCAGACCGAGGCAAGCCCGGAAAAGCAGGCGGCGTTCGAGACCCACCGGCCGCAGCACGGCTAGCACGCTTCAGGACCCAGCAGCGGAGGATCGGACCGATGGCCATGAGCAAGCGCAGACTCGGGAGCCAGGGCCTGGAGGTCTCGTGCATCGGACTCGGCTGCATGGGCATGAGCCAGTCCTACGGCCCGGCCGACGAGGCCGAGTCGATCGCCACGATCCATCGCGCGATCGAGCTTGGGTGCACCTTTCTCGACACCGCGGAGGTCTACGGTCCTTTCGTCAACGAGGAACTGGTCGGCCGGGCTCTCGAAGGGCGACGCGACCAGGTCGTGCTCGCCACCAAGTTCGGCTTCCGCTTCGAGGGCGGCAAGCAGGTGCCCGGGCAGATGGACAGCCGGCCCGAGCGCATCCGCGAGGCGGTCGAAGGCAGCCTGCGCCGCCTGCGCACCGACCGTATCGACCTCATCTATCAGCACCGGGTTGATCCGGCCGTTCCGATCGAGGACGTGGCGGGCGCGGTCGGCGAACTGGTGCGGCAGGGCAAGGTCCGCTTCTTCGGTCTCTCCGAGGCGGGAGCGGGGAACATCCGGCGGGCGCATGCAACGTTTCCGGTGACGGCGCTGCAAAGCGAATATTCGCTGTGGGAGCGCAATCTGGAAGCGGAGATCATCCCCCTCCTGCGCGAGCTCGGCATCGGGCTGGTGCCATTCGCGCCGCTCGGACGCGGCTTCCTGACGGGCACCGTGAAGCGGGCGGAGGAGTATCCCGAGAACGACCACCGGCGCGGCGACCCGCGCTACCAGGGCGCCAATTTCGACGCCAACGTAGCGGCCGCGCGCATCGTCCAGGACATGGCCGCCACGAAGGGCGCGAAACCCGGCCAGATCGCGATCGCGTGGCTGCTTGCCAAGGGCCCGGACATCGTGCCGATCCCGGGCACAAAGCGGCGAAGCTATCTGGAGGAAAACGTCGCAGCCGAAAGCATCGTACTCGACGCCGCCGACATGGCGGCGCTGGATGCGGCACTGGCGCCGGACAGGATCGCCGGCGAGCGCTACAACCCACGCCAGATGGCGACCGTCGACCGCTGAGCCGATTGGCGAAAGCGGTCCGATGTGTGGCGGCCAACCGTTGATCCCCGATGTCCACACGGCGGCGTTCTCCCGCTTGACCCTCGCCGGCTGCTCGGGCATCGAAGCCGCAATTGCCGCGCTGCGAGTCGCGGTGCTGCAGGAGAATCCGCCTTGGCCGAAGACATTACCAGCGAGACCGCCCAGACCGTGGCAGCCGGCCAGTTGAGGGCCTTCATCGAGCGCATCGAGCGCCTTGAAGAAGAGAAGAAGACGATCGCCGACGACATCAAGGAAGTCTATGCCGAGATGAAGGGCAACGGCTTCGACACCAAGGCGGTGCGCACGATCGTGCGCCTGCGCAAGAAGGACCAGGCAGAGCGGCAGGAAGAGGAAGCCATCCTCGATCTCTACAAGGCCGCGCTCGGGATGGCCTGACGGCATGGCGGTCCGGCGGCGGACCGCGTATTAAGAGGCCATGACCATGGCCGATGATGCCGCGACGCCAACGCCGCGCCGCAACTTCTTCGCCGCCCGCTACGCCGGCGAGGTGCCACTCGAGCGCGTCTTCTGGATCGACATGCTGGTCGTGGCGACGCTGATCAACATCGGCACCGCATTGCTCGGCATCCTGATGTTCGGCTTCAAGCTGCCGGCCTGGGTCGGCGTGGCGGCGTTCCTGTCGCCGCTGCCCTACAACCTCTTCCTCTATCTCGCCGTTTGGCGGGCCTCGGCAAAGGTCGAACCGAAGACGGCCGCGGCCTATCGGCTGGCGGCGGCCGTCTGGGTTGGGCTGTCGATCCTGATCTGAGAGGACTTCTGCTGGGGCCGTCTGGCGATTTCAGCGCGGACAGCCTCCTTGGCAAGGACACCTGGAGGTCTTGCGCAGGACGGCAGCGGGTTCGAGTTTCGTCTGCGTCGCCTCGACGAACCGGAAGCCCCGGGCCTCGTAGAACGGGCGCGCCCGCTGCCCGGCAATCACGTGCAGGGAGCGGATGTCGTCCCCTCGCGTCACGGGCGAAGAGCCGCGGAGCGCGGAGCCGTGGCACCCGACAGCCGGCGCCGCCTCGCCATGAGGATGCGGCCGATCTGGACCATGTTGAGCGTCACGAAAAAGAGGTTCCACGCGACGACGTTCAGCATCGGGACCGGCTGGTTGTAGAAATAGACCGCAAGACAGCACGCGGCCGCGCATGTGATGACGCGCAGGCGCAGCATGTCCATGGTGAAATAGGCAACGACGTAGAGCACGTTCGCTGCGTTGATCAGGATGTCCATGGCTCTTCAAGGCAGCGGGGGGGAGGGCGCCCGCACTGGGCGCCCGCCTTTCCTCATTCGCCGCCAAACTCCGTCTTGAAGTTTTCAAAGTCGATCTGGAGACCGTTGAGCACGGCGCTCCAGTGGCGCACGTAGCCGGCGAGTGCCACGGCCTCGGCGATCTCCTCGTCGGAGGCGCCGCGGTCCTTCGCCATCTTGCTCTCGAGCCAGATGCAGTAGCGGCACGGAATCTGCGCTGCCACGGCAAGGTTGATGAGCGACTTCACTTTGGGCTCGAGCACCGTGTTGCCTTCGCCGAAATCGAGGCCCTTGGTGATCGCCCAGGCGCCGGCCACCGCCGACTTCGGGTAGGCCTTGAAATGCGTCGGGACCGTGCCGATCGCAGCTTCGATCTCCTTGTAGGTCTGTTCGGCGCTGGACTGCTCCTGGGCCATCGCGGCCGGACCGGAGAGCTGTACGCCGACGCCGGCGACGGCCACGACAAGGATGGTTGCAAGTATCTTCTTCATCTGGGTTCTCCTTTTCGATCTCATGTCATCGGGAGGATGGTTCGCCTGCCGCCGCCGGGCAGGCGAACCGGGTCGTCTCAGGCATTGGCCTGAGGCGGATGGCCGTCCCTGCCGGGACGTGGCGGCTGTCGCGAGGAGGTCAGAGCCTCGCTTCGAGAACGAGGTTGAACGGCGTCTCGAAGGCGCGGCGGAAACGGGTAAAGCCTGCCTTGTAGAAGACGTCCCTGAGGCGGGCCTCGCCTGCCTGGGCGCCCAGCACGAGGCGACCGCCATCCGAAATGGCATGGGCACAGCAGATCGTCGTGGACGCCGCGTAGTACATCCGGGCCACCGGCGAGACATTGTCCTCTACGCGGTCGTTGGCGAAGGGCTCGACCAGCATCACCGTGCCGTCCGGCGCGAGCGCCTTCGCGGCATGTCGCGCAGCGGCGACCGGATCGCCCATGTCGTGCAGTGCGTCGAAGAAGCAGATGAGATCGTAGCCCTGGCCCGGGTAGTCGCCGGACCGCGCCACCTCGAACCGCGTGCGCTCGGTCACGCCTGCCTCGGCAGCGATTTCCCGCGCCTCGTCAAGCGACTGCGGATGCGAGTCGAACCCGCGGAAGGCGGATGCCGGAAACGCCTTGGCCATCAGCACCGTCGAATGGCCGTGGCCGCAGCCGATGTCGGCAACCAGCGCGCCCTTCTTGAGCTTTTCCACGACGCCGTCGAGCGCGGGCAGCCATTCCTGAACGAGGCTTGCCTTGTATCCATTGCGGTAGAAGGCCGCGACGCCGCAGGCCAGCCGCCCGTCATGGTCGCCCCACGGAATGCCCTTGCCGGTGCGGAAGGCCTCTATTGCCTTTTCCTCGTCCGCCCACATGGAGGCAGGCACCGCCCATGCGTTCGGGAAGAAGGTCGGGCTGTCCTCGTCAGCCAACACCATCGCCTGCTCGGGCGTCAGCTCGTAGGTGTCGCTCAGTGGGTGGTAGTCGATGTAGCCGCCGGCGACTTGGGAGTTCAGCCATTCGCGGACATAGCGCTCGGCGCAGCCTGCCCGGGCGGCGAGTTCGCGCGGGCTGAGCGGACCGGCGCCGGCCATTGCCTTGTAGAGGCCGAGCCGGTTGCCAACGCTGATCATCACGCCGCCATAGCCGGCGGACAGGTCGGCAAAGGCCCGGGCCACCAGGGCGTCGAGCTTTGCGGAGTCGACCGCATGGGGATGGACGTGTTTCATCTCGTGTCTCCTGTTGAAGCTCCGGGAGCAAGGCCCGGTGTGAGCGCTCAATTCGCAGAGACAGGAGCCGGACTGCAGAGCGGTCCTTTCCAGAATCGGGCGATTCGTGCCATGCGAGGGGGGCGGGGTGACAGGGACATGATGCATGTTAGAGTTTTGCGGCAGCAGTCCCGGGCAGGATTTCGACCCATGGCGGGTAGTCCGCTTCACGTCAGTCTGGTCGCAATACCGGAGGCCGTCGTCTCGACGCTTTCCGGCATATTCGATGTCATCAACGGACCGGCGCTGCTTCAGCAGGACCCGTCCACTCGCCCCTTCGCCTTGGAAATCGTCGGGCCGAAACGCGGCTCGCTCGAGCTTGCCAGCGGCATACCCGTGTCGGTTCACCGTGCTTTCGAGGATGTTGATGCCACGGACGTCATCATCGTGCCGTCGATCCTGCTCGGGGCTGAAGGTTGGGTGAAGGGCAGGCATGCTGACCTCGTCGAGTGGTCGCGGCGAATGCATGCCCGCGGTGCACTGCTGTGCTCGGCTTGCTCAGGTATCTTCCCCCTTGCCGAAACCGGCCTGTTCGACGGAATGGATGCGACCGTCCACTACGGCTATGCCAAGGCGTTTGCGGCCGCCTTCCCGCAAGTGCCCATCCACCCTGATCGTGTTCTCGTCGTTTCCGGGAAACGCGAGGAGCTGATCAGCTCAGGTGCTTCCATGTCCTGGCACGATCTCGTGCTCTACCTGATCGCCCGCCATGCCGGCGCGACGGTGGCGCAGGACGTGGCGCGCTTCTTCGCGCTTCAGTGGCACCAGGACGGCCTCGCACCGTACATCGTGTTCGAAGGCCGCAAGGATCATGGCGACCAGGCCATCCAGGTGGCCCAGGACTGGATTGCGACGCACTTTTCCGTGGCCAGTCCGGTCGAAGGGATGATTGAGCGCACGGGACTCGCCGAGCGCACGTTCAAGCGCCGATTCACGAACGCGACGGGCATGAGCCCGATCGCCTATGTGCAGCGGCTGAGGATAGAGGACGCCAAGCGCCGCCTCGAGCGCACCGAAGCATCAATCGACGAGATCAGCTGGCAGGTCGGCTACGAGGAGCCTGCCTTCTTCCGCCGCCTGTTCAAGCGCGTAACCGGACTCACGCCCGGCGCCTACCGCCGGCGTTTCAAGATCCCTGACTATGCGCAGAGCACGCAGCGATCATCGCGGTGATCGCGGGTGGGGAGGATTTCAGCCGGCCGGTTCGAAATTCAGCGCCACGCCGTTTATGCAATAGCGCAGGCCGGTCGGGGGCGGGCCGTCGGGAAAGACGTGGCCGAGATGGCTGCCGCAATTGGCGCAGTGGACCTCCGTCCGCGTCATGCCCCAGCTGCGGTCCGTGCTTGTCTCGACCGAGCCCGGGACGGGATCGTTGAAGCTCGGCCAGCCGGTGCCGCTCTCGAACTTCAGTGTCGATTCGAACAGCTTCTGGCCGCAACCGGCGCAGCGGAAGACGCCGGCCCGGTGCTCGTGCAACAGCGCGCAGCTGCCGGGCCGCTCGGTGCCGTGCTCGCGCATGATGTGGTACTGCTCCGGCGTCAGCATCGCCCGCCATTCGGCGTCGGTCCGCGTGAACGGAAAGGTGCGTTCCTGCATGGCAAACCTCCTTGGCGTCGAGCCACCTCTATTTAGGGCCGCACGGCGCGCCACGCCAATCACCAGCCGCCGAACATCAGGAAGCCGACGATCACGAAGGTGGGAATGAGGATGGCGGCCGACCACAGCATGTAGCCGAAGAAGCTCGGCATGTTCACGCCCTGTTGGCGGGCGATCGCATAGACCATGAAGTTGGGTGCGTTGCCGATATAGGTGTTGGCACCCATGTAGACGGCGCCGGTCGAGATCGCGGCCAGCGTCGTGGCGAGCGTGGTCATCAGCACTTCGGGGTCGCCGCTGGCGAGCTCGAAGAAGACCAGATAGGTGGGCGCGTTGTCCAGGAAGGATGACAGCAAGCCGGTCATCCAGAAGTAGGCGAGGTTGTTGGGCGTGCCGTCGGCGGCTGTCACCAGCGAGACGAGAGGCGCCAGCGCGCCGTCGAGTCCGGCATGCAGGATGGCGATCACCGGGATGATGCAGACGAAGATTGCAGCGAAGAGCTTCGCCACCTCGACGATCGGTCCCCAGGCGAAGTCGTTGCCCGCGCGATACTCGGCCCTGGTCAGCTTGAGGGAGGCGAGGGCCAGCAGGACGATGATGGCGTCGCGCACGAGGTTCTGCAGCTCGACCTCCACGCCATAGATGTCAAACACGATGCCCGGGTCCCAGGCTGCGGACATGAGGATGGCCGCGATGACGCCGGCGAGCAGCGCGAAATTGACGAGTCCGAAAATGCGGATCCGTGAATCCGGTGTCGGGTCCTTGATCTTCGGCATGCCCTCTTCGCGGATGTGGAACCAGGTGTCGATGACGAGGAAGGCGGCGAGCACGATGCCGCCGACGAGCAGCGTCTCGAAGGCGAGGTGTTGCGTGGTCCAGAAGAAATCGACGCCGCGCAGGAAGCCGACGAACAGCGGCGGGTCGCCGAGCGGGGTCAGCGCGCCACCGATGTTCGACACCAGGAAGATGAAGAAGATCACGACATGGGCGTTGAAGGGCCGGTTGTCGTTGGCCCGGATCATCGGCCGGATCAGGATCATCGAGGCGCCGGTCGTGCCGACCACCGAGGCGAGGCAGGCGCCGATGACCAGAAGCGCGCCGTTGACCAGCGGGCTGCCGTGGATGTTGCCGCGCACCAGGATGCCGCCGGCGATGGTGAACAGGCCAAACAGCAGGATGATGAAGGACATGTATTCGAGCAGCATCGCATGCAGCGCCGATTCCAGCGCGAGCGACGGGCCGAACACGAAGGCCATCGGCACCAGCGTCAGCGCGCCCCAGAACAGCGCGAACTTGCCGTAGTGATGCTCCCACAGATGTGGATAGAAGAGCGGGCCGGTCGCGATCGACAAAAGCAGGCCGACGAAGGGCAGGGCCCAAAGGATCGACATTTCGGCTCCCGGCAGCCCATGCGCCTCCGCCGCAAGGGCCGGCGAGGCCGAAGTCAGGATTGCCGCCGCGATCGCGCCAGCCAGGAATGCCGAAATGCGCATGAAGTCCCCTCCGTTGGCGTGCGTTGGTAACAACGGAAGCGCACCCTGCCAACCCTCGTCCGGGTCGCAGGGTCGAGGCCGGTCCGGCGGAGGCGTGGTGACGTCGGCTAGTGCTTGCGCGAAAGCGTCCGGGTCGCCTGTTCCAGGCCCGCCAGGGTGAGCGGGAACATGCGCTCGGAAAACAGCTCGCGGATCATCTGGATCGAGTGCGTATAGCCCCAGTGCTTTTCCTGCACCGGGTTGAGCCAGACCGCGTTGGGCCACTGCGCGAGCACGCGTGAGAGCCAGGCGCTGCCCGCTTCCGGGTTCCAGTGCTCAACCGAGCCGCCCGGATAGGCGATCTCATAAGGGCTCATCGAGGCGTCGCCGACGAAGACCACCTTGTAGTCCGGCCCGTATTTGTGAAGCACGTCCCAGGTCGGGATCACCTCGGCATGGCGGCGGCGGTTGTCCTTCCAGACGCCTTCGTAGAGGCAGTTGTGGAAGTAGAAATATTCGAGGTGGCGAAACTCGGCCCGCGCCGCCGAGAACAATTCCTCAACGACCTTGATGTGGTCGTCCATCGAACCGCCGACGTCGAAGAACATCAGCAGCTTCACGGCGTTGCGCCGTTCGGGGCGGGTGACCACGTCGAGATAGCCGTGCTCGGCCGTCGAATGGATGGTGCCGGGCAGGTCGAGCTCCTCCTCGGCGCCCTCGCGCACCCAGCGGCGCAGGCGCTTCAGCGCCACCTTGATGTTGCGCGTACCGAGCTCGACCGTGTCGTCGAAATTCCTGAACTCGCGCTTGTCCCACACCTTGACCGCGCGGCGGTGGCGGCTCTCGTGCTGGCCGATGCGCACGCCCTCGGGGTTGTAGCCATAGGCGCCGAAAGGCGAGGTGCCGGCGGTGCCGATCCATTTCGAACCGCCCTGGTGGCGCTCCTTCTGCTCCTCGAGCCGTTTCTTCAACGTCTCCATCAGTTTTTCGAAGCCGCCAAGCGCCTCGACCAGCTTCTTCTCTTCCTCGGTCAGGTGCTTTTCGGCGAGCCGGCGCAGCCATTCCTCCGGGATGGTTTCAACATCGACCGCGCCGACGCCCGACACCGCCTCGACGCCGCGGAAGACATGGGCGAAGACCTGGTCGAAGCGGTCGATATGGCGCTCGTCCTTCACCAGCGTGGCACGGGCGAGATGGTAGAAGCCCTCGACGTCGTAATCGACCAGATGCGCGTCCATGCCTTCGAGCAACGTGAGGTACTCGCGCAGGGAGACCGGCACGCGCGCCGCCTTCAGCTCGAGGAAGAACGGAATGAACATGCCGTCTTTGTGCGCGAGTGGTGCCGAGATGGCAAGGCTGGAGGCCTTCGCCGAGATGGCGGCAAAACAGTGCGCCCGCCCTCGTCATCGACACAGGCGGCGCCGTCCAATCCCGACCGGGATTGATCAGGGGGCGCCCTCGTCCCGTCCAACCGTTTCTTAATGACTGGGCGCTAATCGTCGTCGCGGTAAACGGAAAACGGAGTGTATGGGGTGCGTGCTTCCGCTGCCATCACCGCGTGGCGCAAGCCGCCGCGGCGCGGATGCGGTCGTTCACCCGTCGTGCCGGGAGCTCGCCACTCCTCCTCTTCAGAGCGGGTCTTCTGATGCCGGTCACGCCGATCCTCGAGGAGGACAGTGGCAGCCGTGCCGGTTCGCTGCTTTCGAGTCTCGCGGGGTTCAGGCCGGAGACGGCCGACCCGGCGGTTTCGGAAGTGATCGAGAGCCAGCGGCCGCGCACGCTTGCCATCTACCCCGCGTCGGCAGGCTTCGACCTGGTCGAGGAGCTCGACCATCTGTGCGCACGCTCCGTCGAACCGAACATCTTCTTCAATCCGCGCTTTCTTGCTCCCGCCATGCCACGGCTGGAAGACAAGGAAATCCGTCTGGCGGTCATCCGCGACGGCGGCCCGGGCCAGGGCCGGCTGCGCCTGCTCGTGCCGTTCTCGATCGAGCGTCCGCCCGTGCCGTTCGGCGTGCCGATCATGCGCACCTGGGCGAATCCGTTCGGACCGCTCGGTACGCCGCTCGTCGATCACGACGACCCTGAAGGCGTCATATCGGACTTCTTCTCGATGCTGGCGCGGCCGCATCTCAAGCTGCCTCGCGTCTTCGTGCTGCCCGAGGTGCGGCTCGACGGGCCGTTCGCCACCATCCTGAG
>Ga0207868_1001462_pt1 | contig 16776 bp, 15 predicted proteins | sample Passage237B_FD_187370 | JGI IMG/M metagenome (GOLD analysis project Ga0207868, IMG submission 187370) | Cellulose adapted compost microbial communities from Newby Island Compost Facility, Milpitas, CA, USA - Passage2 37B (SPAdes) (version 3) ... | reverse complement strand
TACGAAAAGCTCGCCGAGGAAGGCAAAATCCACGGCCAGAAGATCGAGGCCCTCGAACTCTGGAAGAAGATGCTCTCGATGCTCTTCGAGACCGGCCACCCGTGGATCACCTTCAAGGATCCCTGCAACGTCCGCTCCCCGCAGGACCACGTCGGTGTCGTCCACTCGTCCAATCTCTGCACCGAGATCACGCTCAACACGAGCAACGACGAGACCGCCGTCTGTAATCTCGGCTCCGTCATCATCGAGAATCACCTCAAACCCGACGGCTCGCTCGATCACGCCAAGCTGCGCGAGACCATCCGCACTGCCGTTCGCGCGCTCGACAACGTCATCGACATCAACTTCTACCCGACGGAGGCCGCCAAGACCTCCAATAGCCGCCATCGCCCCATCGGCCTCGGCGTCATGGGTCTGGCCAACGCCCTCTACCTGAAGGGCATCGCCTTCGCTTCGCAGGAAGCCGTTGAGTTCAACGACGAGATGATGGAAGCCATCGCTTACTACGCCTACGAAGCATCCTCCGACCTCGCGGCCGAACGCGGCACGTATTCCACCTTCAAGGGCTCCAAGTGGGACCGCGGTCTCCTGCCGCCCGACACCGTTGACCTGCTTGAAAAAGAGCGCGGCATGCCCATCGAGGTGAAGCGCGGCGGCCGCATGGATTGGGAGTCGCTCCGCGCCAAGATCGCGAAGCAGGGCATGCGCAACAGCAACGTTCTCGCCATTGCGCCCACCGCCACCATTTCCAACATCACGGCCACCTCGCCCTGCATCGAGCCGACCTACAAGAACCTCTTCGTTAAATCGAACCTCTCCGGCGAGTTCATCGTGCTCAATCCGCACCTCGTCAAGGACCTCAAGGCCCGCGGCCTGTGGAACCGCGAGATGATCGACAACCTCAAGTATTTCGACGGCGAGCTCCGCGACATCACCGGCGTGCCCGACGATCTGAAGGAGAAATACCGCACCGCCTTCGACATCGATTACAAGTGGATCATCGACGCTGCCGCGCGCCGCCAGAAGTGGATCGATCAGTCGCAGTCCGTGAACCTCTGGATCAAGACGCCCGACCTCAAGACCCTCAGCCACATGTATCGCCATGCCTGGCACACCGGTCTCAAGACCACCTACTACCTCCGTTCCCTCGGCGCCTCCAACATCGAGAAGGCCACCGTTGCGGTGAAGAAGGAAGTCCGCGGCGCCGCCGGCGAAACCAAGGCCGAGACTGCGACCCGTGACGCCAAGAAGGTTTACACCGAAGCCGAGAAAAAAGCCTGCTCCATCGAGGCGATGAGAAGAGGCGAAGAATGCGAAGCCTGCCAGTAACACGGTGAACGATACTGATTTTCAGACACCAACCAACCTCATGAGCTAACGCTTCCTCAAATTCCCGGATAATTTCCGGGGGTGGATTCGCAGAAATGCGGATCCACCCCTTTTGTTCTTTCTAAACCACTCTCAAAAAGAAACGCCTCACGTTACAGCGTAAGGCGTTTCCCAAGAGCTTCTGAGGCTTAGGTCTCAGATGATAAACAACCAAGACTGCAGCAACGAAGCGGGATGAGGACGCCTGTTTTTTGCTGATGGTCGACAGTCTTGGCAACGCCAAACCCAAGCAAATCAAACATATGGCTAAAGATGCTCCTGGTATGCGTGGCTATCGCTCACGCAACCAAAACGGGCTTCTTCGGGATACACGCGACGATAAGCATGTCGGCACCGTCGAGCGCCAATACGGCATCGATCTCGGTGTGCGTTCAGACATGCACATCGGAACGTATCTGGAGAAGAACGGGATCAAGTCCGTGAACGACTTGATCAACGGCGGTAAATAATCCGCTTGTATTGCGAGGGCGGCCCTAACTGGGCCCGCCCTCTTTCTCACTCGAAACTAGCTGGCCCTTTGTATTGTATACTCTTAGGGGCTATCGGTGACGCAAGTCACTGCCGCTTTTTATTCTCCTCCGATTAATGTATTCTGAGTTAATACAAAAGGTTCTGTCTGCGACTCGTGAGACCAAGAACATAGAATTCAAACGCGAGTTTGACCCAACCTCACGTCCGGCTTGGTGTGAAGTAATCAAAGATATCGCAGCTATCGCGAATTCTGGTGGTGGCATAATTGTCTTCGGTTTGGAGAACGACGGCAGTCCATCTGGAGAAAATCTTGACCCACTACTTCATTATGATCCGGCTGATATTGCAAATAAAGTGACCAGTTTCACTGGCACGACCGATCTTGCTGTCGAAGTGGTTGAATTCGAAAAAGACGGTGCCCAACTTATTGCTTTTCTTGTTGGGGCTTCATCGTTCCCGCTTGTTTTCGAGAAAGCCGGCCATTACGACCCAAAAAACTCTAAAGGTGACTCTGCTTTTGCTCAGGGAACTATCTATTTCCGTCATGGCGCAAAGAGTGAGCCCGCACGCGGAAGCGACCTGCGTGCACTCATTAATCGATTTTTGAAGGACGAGCGTAAGGAATGGCTATCAAAGGTAAAAAAGTCACCGTGGCACCGGCTAGTTCACGTCTCATTACAGTTCCCACTTCGGCCGCGAATTCACTGAGCAAATTTACGCGCACCTATTTTACGCCTTCAAACGATCCCTCGGCTATGCCTGTTTTGCTCACGAGAGATCCGACCAAAGTATCAGGTGAGTTCATTCACGAGAAGATTTCGCCCGAACTATTCGATGAGATTAATAATATAGTAGACCTAAACCGACTTATTGCCGCCGAAAGAGAACGATTCGTTCTCGGACAGGAGCTATATTTTCGTCTCTACGCTTCACGATCTCTGGTTTCCTATTCTCGAGGCGATTTTCACCGATTGCTGCGCTATGCCTTGGTTGATGGATATGCACCGGGTCTATTCTGGGCGAATAAACTTCCGCCCGAGGTGCTTGGAGAAACTCTGGCCGAGCTATATTTGTTTCCGCACAACGTGCACACCCATTACTTGATGCGAATCGCTTTGTTGCTCGGGGATGAGTTTTGCGACTGGCTATTTCAACAGTGGAAACGGAAGTGGAGAAATTCAATCCAGAAGCCCTCATTCTATAGAACCTTCGAACAGATGCTGATTCGGTCAAAAACATCTGATCCAATTATCATTGCTTCAAAATTTACTAACACTTGGTATAAATCGTTTCCCGAGGAGAAACCTAGGAAGCTTAGTGAATTAGTCGCAGACAAGGGGGCCGCGATTAGACTGCTAAACGACACATGCGTGGCACTGGGGAATGGTAAAAACCTTTCTATATATCGCACACTTGCGCGTAATCTTGATTATCTCGTGCATGGGAGTGAATTAATGGAACGTCGGGATATGGTCATCCACTCCCTAAAGGCTGCGGTAGGAACCAAAGTAATATCGAATGTCACGTCAGAGGCGGATGAATCAGGTTAATAGACAGTCAAATGGGGGTCGAAAATGGGGTCGGGCCGAGTAATCATATATTCCAACACGCCCTGACCTTGTGGTCCGGATTGAATTGTCGGCATCTCCAGAAGTCAGAAACCTGTTTATTGTGATACTCGGCCTGACCCCATTTCCTTCTGCTGGTCGTGCCTTGGTGGACTTGGCTGGAGTGAGTCAGCGCTACAAGTCAATTAGCGCCCAGACCCCGCTCTCTCGGCCTTGTATTAGGGCGAGCACTTGGTCGTATAGGACTGCAATGAAGACGCAAGGGGCGTAATTGGCTTTGATTAACGCTTTCAATCGACCCGAGCTGTCGAACGCGGACAGGATGTGAATAACCAAGATGAACGCGTATGCGCAAAATAGCGTGTTCACGATAAAAGCGAATCCAGTTGTAATCGCTACAATAGTCACAGTTAGCACGTCATAGAGAAGGCCGCCACGCTCGTTATATTTAATGCTAGACCAAACCGTTGGCAGAAAAGACAAGTAGGTCACGATACCTAAAAACCAGAGCACGCCTTTTGGGTCCGGAAGCTCCGGATCCGGGGGTGGAAACAGCAATCGGTGCTCATCTATCTGTTTCAATGCATCGTCTATTATGTCGTAAGGTCTTTCCCTGTTCTGGTCCTGATCCTGCTGGGGCTCCTGATTTTGCATTGGCGTGAGGGGGTTGCCCCTATGCTGGCGGCGGGTGACATGGGGTCAAGGTAGCGGATGTTGATATTTGTAAGGAGCCGAAGATTTACCCGAAGGGGACCAGAAAAGGGGGCAGGCCGAAACTTGTTAACTTTTATGGTAATCTGACGGGGCAGATTTTGTTGGTTGTAGTCGAAGAGGTTGGTGACGAATCTACGTAGTAAACCCTGAGCATCATGGCCATACCCCGCGCTTTTTCTCTTTGTGTCTTGGTTTCCTGTTTGGGGTTGTCCGGTTGCGTGAGCACCGACAGCTCATTGTCCGCGTCAGAGCACGCTGTCTTTGGTGCCTATAAGAGTCCGTATCCCGGCAACAGTGGCGTCACCATTTCCGCCACGCTGGAGAAAGATGCGATCACCAGTCTGCGCGCTTACCTGAAACGGCTGCACGGCAGTGCCCAATTTGAAATCATCGATCGTCAGTCGCTGGAGGCGAAGCCGGAGTTCATTATCGATGGCCTCGGCCGACTGGTGGCCGGAACTTTGCACGAGGTCTGGACGATCAAGCGCGGCGACCAAACGGAAAAGCTGGAGTTCATCATGTATCCCGACGGCCAGCTCGGCAACACCGTTGGCTTCCGCCCCTACGAGGGCTAAATTTTCGCGCGCCGGCTCTTAGTTAGCTTCGTTGCCTCCTGTAAATCCCATCTATCAAGCTTTGTCGCTCTTCCCAAGCTTCGTGCCCTTCGTGGTTAATCCTTCGATTTCGCCCGTGTGATGGGTGATCGTCCGATTGACGATTTATATGATGAGTGCACTTTTTCGCTCATGCCGTTGTTGACCATTGTCTCGCCGATGACGGATTGTCCGAAGGGAGAGGACCTTCTTTTCATTAACAAGCTGCACACTGTTTGATGAAGCGTGCAGTTACGTGCAGTAGTGGCGATCCGATCACTAGCTGTTTAGTGAAAAACACCCTAAGCGGTGTAGGGGGATTCTGCTCACAGTGGCACAATTTCGTGTGAGTTAGCTCTGCGAAGGCTTGACCAACGCGCGATTAAACAAATTTTCGCGCCTCTCTTTCACATGATTCATAGCACCTCGCGCCAACTCTCCCGTTTTGCCCTCAGCATTGCTCTCTTTTTGACGGCTTATTGTTTGTCCCACGCCCAAGCCGTTATCACCTGGGGAACCCCCACTTTCATCAGTGGCGATGCTGACGTTGTTGCCGTCGACACGCGCATCTGGGCCTACAATTTCGGCGACGTCTCCAAGAGCCCGGTTGTCAATGGCGTCACGTTCACCGGCTACAACTCGAACACTGGCAACTCCCATTTCACGCTCACTACGGTAGGTTCATCCATCCATCAAAACACTTGGGCGTTCGCTGCCAGCAACAATGATTTCAATGCCCTAAGCAGCAACTATCAAGACCTGCTGCGTTCCGCGACCTACTGGTCGGGCATGACAAATCATACCCAGATAATGACGCTGCAAGACCTCACGGTCGGCGCCACCTATCAAATTCAATTCTGGGTCAATGACTCCCGCGCCGGCTACCACAACTCCGATATCGTCACCTTCTTTGACACACACGGCAACACCGCCACTTTGCTCTATGGCACCACGATTGGTCAGTATGTGACTGGAACCTTCACCGCCGCCGACACGACCCAAATCATCAACCTCGGCCCATACAGCCCGCAGATTAACGCGGCGACGCTCGGCCTCGTCGCAGTCCCTGAGCCAGCGACCTATGCCGCGATCATCGGTGCGTTAGCGCTCGGCTTGGTGGTGCTCCGACGCCGGAAGTAAACCGCGAAACAGAAACGCGTGCACGGCACGCTCCGGCACGCGTTTTAGCACATCGCGTTCTTGGTGGTTACCTCCTCGATTTCGCCCGTGTGATGGGTGATCAGCCGATTGACGATTTTTAGGATGAGTGCACGTTTTCGCTCATGCCGTTGCTGACCATTGTCCCGCCGATGCCGGGAGCCGAACGACGCTTCAAACCGTTTGTGGATTTCGTGCAGTCGTGCGGGTGGGAGACAGAATTTGTGCAATTCACATGGAACGGTCCTCAACCTCGCTTCGGTTCGACGGAGTTGTTTCCCCAAGTCGGCGCGCAGACCGCCGGCAAAATAGTGATGGGATTTTCGTTGGGCGCGCTCTACGCGCATCTCGGCGCGCGGCAGGCCCGGCATCTGATCCTCGGCTCTATCTCGCCGTTCTTTCTCGAGGATGACGATGAACCGGAGCGCTGGATGATTTCCTATCGCGCCGGTAATGCTCTCATTCCGGCTGATGTGCTTGTGGGTGAAAAAGAGGATGAGCAAATGCACCGTCGTGCCACAGCCGTGCGCGATTTTTATCAAACCCGCACCTACACCGTGGTCCCGGATACCGACCACGAACTCTGGCACCCCAACTACCTTCACGCGATCAAGTCCGCGTTGGATCGCATTTCATCCTAGCGCAACACAGTGAGAACCGCGCCCTCCGAAGCCTTTGGCGAAGGAGGGGCCGATTTCGTGTGCATCGTGTCTTTCGTGGTTAACCCCAACGCCTTCACTCCGGCCAGAGCCACGCGAAGGTGCCGCCGGTGACGAGACCGTAGAGCAGGCCGTCGATAGTGCACTTTACGGTCGTGCTCCAACTGCGCCGCATCCAGATCGACTGCGGCCATTGCGCGGCGGCGTAGGCGAGGAAACCAATCGCAGAAATACAGCGAAATACCATGCGGACCGGCGCATCTCCGGGCAGGGCATGAACCGCGATGTAGGCCGTGAATGCGCTGACCAACAGCAGAAAGATGAACCATTGGACGAAGGTCAGGCCCATGCCGCTTTGTCCTTTGGGCAAAACGGTCATGATCCAGTTGGGGCCGGCGTCGAGCTTGGCCTTGAAGTCTGGCGAGTTGTAATCGCCGCCGACGCACGATGGCATCATGTAATCGCCGGGCGGCACGTCAAACGGGCGCACGGCATCGCGCACTTTGTCTTCATTGGGCACGGTCTTGTAGTCGCTTTTGTGCCACGGCAGAGCCATGTGCAAAATGCCACTAAGGATGAAGACGAACACCGCGGAGAGCAGGATGGGCAACCAGAGGTAAATGAGAAAACTCATGGGGAACGCTTTCTAATCGTGGGGTGGGGTGAAACGCGCGTCACCGGCGGCGGCGCGCTGGATAGCCCGGAGCCTAGAATTATATCCGGTCCCGTCAATGTCGCCTGCAGTGCGGCATCTCTGCGTGGCGTCTGATCGGAGGTTTAGGAAACAGGTGTGAAAATCAGTTTCACTGCGTGCTTCAAACAGCCAAGGCAGGCATGGGGCCGCAGTGCGATATTGGTGTGACGTTTGGGATCCACCAACGGCGTGACATTATCCGCGTGTTCCACCCAACGATGAACCGTGCCGGGCGCGTCCAGCAGGTTTTGATAGGAGTTTTGGAATTCGTTGTTGGGATCGGCCTGCCGGTATTTTTCAAACCGGGCGGAACGGTCGGAGGCGGTCACGCTGGAGAAATGCCGGATGCGAATGTTGGTTTTGTGTCGTCGTCGGCCGTGGATGCACGCAGGCACTAGGTCGAGGTGCAATCGCTCGGTGGAGAGGCGCATGCCCGGCGAGTAACGAAACAGGCGATTCACCCAAAGGTTGGACTTATCGTAAGTCAGCCCTTCGGCATCCAGCATGCGAAAAACTTGAAACCCATAGGCCATGTGGCTTGGCCCAGGCTTGCGCAGCAATTGCGTCAACAGGCGTGCGTCACTTCCGGCGATTTCCTCATCGGCATCCAATTGCAGGATCCATTTGGGGCGGAGTGGTTCGGCTGCCTCAAGCAGGCGCTGTCGATTTTGCGCATCATCCCATCCGGCGTAAGTGTCGCGCACGGGGTTTTGCAGGAGTTTTAAAACCAATGGCGAGGCGCGCAGACGCGCGACTGTATCATCCGTGCTCCCGTCGTCTAAAGCCACAATGCCGTCCACGAATTTGCTGACGCAGGAAAAATAACGATCCAAATGATGCGCCGAATTACGGACCGGCAAGAGAGCGATGACCATGATTGGCGCATGTCATTTCGCCGGGCTAAATCTGTAAAGGTTTTGCTGTGTCAGTTCGCGTATTTAGCGTGTGGCGCACTTTGAAAACTCCCGCGCGTGATTATGCGGGCCGGAGTTCCTCGCCGCGCTCAGTTCAGCCAGAAACTGAAATACACATAGATGCCGAGCACCAACGCCAGCACTGCGACCGTGCCTGCGACTTCGGCCGCGCCCCACGATGCGCGGGCTTCGGTCTTTTGCTCCGTGGTCAGTGAATTATACGTGAGTCCGGCGATTTGGGTCGGATTTTGCGCAGGTGCCGTCAGCGAGGCACCGACGACCACGAGAATGCTGATCAGAAACAGCCAGCCTGACGCATAGAGAAAGTTGTAGGAGCCGATGGCGTGCAGCAGTCCGCTGTCGCCAAACGCGCCGCCACCATCCAGCGCCTGAATGGTGAGTTTCGCCATGCCGAGAATGAAGCCGGTTACGAGGCCGGCGAGCGCGCCACGGGCGTTGATGCGCTTGAAAAACAAACCGAGCAAGAAGGTCGCCGTGATCGGTGGCGCGAGGTAACCCTGCACGCTTTGCAGGTATTGGTAGAGGCCGCCGGACGAAACGAGTTTCATCACTGGAATCCAAATCACGCCGCAGACGACCACGACGCTCGTGGCGATCCGGCCGACGCGCACGAGTTCTTTCTCCGGACGGCCCGGCCGCAGTTTTTCATAGATATCTACGGTGAACAGCGTGGCGCAGGAGTTGAAGAGCGAGGCCAGCGAACTCATCAACGCGGAGAGCAGCCCCGCGACGACGATACCGCGCAGTCCCGCAGGCAGGAGCGATGCGACCATGGTTGGGAAAACCATATCGCCGTTCATGCTGCCATCCGCCTTGGCCGGAATTTGAATCACACCCTTTAAGTGAAGCGCGTAGCCGATGAGACCGGGCACGAGAAAGAGAAACACCGGTAGCACTTTTAAGAACGCGCCGAAGATCGCGCCGCGGCGCGCCTCGCGGAGTGACTTGGCCGCGAGCGTGCGCTGCACGATGTATTGGTCCGTGCACCAATACCAGATGCCGACGATTGGCGACGCGATCATGATGCCGAGCCATGGGAAATCCGGGTCACTCATCGGTCGCCACAACGCGAATTGATCGGCTTTGTTCGAGAGCACGGTTTGCAATTCACCCCAGCCGCCGAGTTGTTGCAGCCCGAAGATCGTGATGAACACCGAGCCGAAAAGCAGCAGGCCGGTTTGCGCCACCTCGGTGTAGGCCACCGCGCGCAAGCCGCCGACCACGGTGTAGATGCCGGTTAGCACCACCGTCGTGAATGCGCCGACCCAAAAGGCGTTTTCCGGCGAACCAAACGTGTCGGGCAGCAGCGTCATGAACACGACTGCGCCTGCGTAAACCGTCACGGAAACCTTGGTGAATACATAAGCGACCAACGATACGATCGAGAGCGTCCACCGCGAACGTGCGTCGAAGCGGCGCTCCAAAAATTCCGGCATCGTGAACACGCCCGAGCGATAATAGAACGGCACGAACACCCAGCCGAGCAGCAGCATGATCCACGCGTGCAGTTCCCAGTGCGCCATCGCCATGCCGCTCGTAGCGCCGTTACCCGCGAGGCCGACGATGTGCTCCGAGCCGATGTTGGAGGCGAGCAACGAACAACCGACCACGAACCAAGGCAGGTTGCGTCCTGCCAAAAAATATTCAGCGGTCGTAGCAGTGTGTTTGGATGAACGCCATGCGATGGCGGCGAGCAGGATAAAATAGGCGGCGATGATAATCCAATCGAGCGGGGTCATGATGGGGTAGGGTGACGAACGTTAGCGATGCGACTCACCGCGGCGCAAGCGCGTGATGTCGCTGAAACTGGAAACGACTTTTCAAATTGTTTTGCCCGCCGCCTGCTTAGGCAGGCGTGGCGGATAAATGAATCTCCCCAACCAACGGCGGAATATTCAGCCACTTGCCTGTTGCGTTGGAGTGAGGCTGGGTTACGCGATTTAGGCGTTTCCCCATGTCTACCCCGACGCCTTCCGAACGCTTTCATTTCGAGACTCAGGGCTATCTCGTTTTGGAAAATTTTCTGACGCCCGATCATGTCGCACGTTTGATGACGGCGCTGGAAAACTCGATTGCGAGGCGACGCAAGATTCAACCCGCTGGGCACAAGGCCGTGTGGCCGCCCAAGGGTCCGGCCGATCTCACGCAGATTCACGGCGAGAAGAGCACGCGCATTCTCAACATTCTCGAGGACGATCCGCTGTTTCAGGAGCTGCTCGATTGGCCCGCGCTCGTGCCTTACCTCCACGCGTTCTGTAATCGCGAGTCGCACTATCACGCGAGCGACGCGATTTGGGAGGAGCCGATCGATTACGCCAGCCGCAGCGATGGCTGGCATCGCGACGGCAGCGATAATGGCTATCGCAATCTCGGAAGCCAGATTCCGCTGCTGCAGTTAAAAGTCGGTTATTACCTGAGCGACATGACGCAGCCGTTCCGCGGCAATCTCACGCTCGTGCCCGGCAGCCATTTGTCGCAGGAAGAACTGCCGGTGGAAGATCGTCAACGTCGCGACTTTTTCCCGGGTGCGGTGCAAGTCTGCGCGCCGGCTGGCAGCGCGATTTTGTTTCACAATGCGATTTGGCACACGGGCGCGCCGTATCATCCCGGCCAGCCCGGACGCCGCATGCTCTACTACGGATACGAGCACCCGTGGATGCTGGCGAACATGGCGCACTGGGGTTACAGCAAAACATTCTACAACGAGAAGCTCACGCCGGCGCAGCGGAAATTCTTTCACGGTTTCGTCTTCGATCCGCCGGAGTGGCGGATGAACACCTGATACCCATGTCCGCGCCCCAAATCCCGTCCGCTTCCGAGCGGTTTCATTTCCAGACCCAGGGCTACTTGGTTCTGGAAAATTTTCTGACGCCTGATCACGTGGCGCGTTTGCTCGCGGCGTTGGACAGGGCGATTGCGCGGCGGCGCAAGGTTCAGCCTGCCGGATACAAGGCCGTGTGGCCGCCCAAGGGTCCGGCCGATCTCACGCAGATTCACGGCGAGAAGAGCACGCGCATCCTCAATATTCTCGAGGACGATCCGCTGTTTCAGGAACTGCTCGATTGGCCGGCATTGCTGCCCTACGTGCACGCATTCGGCAATGCCGAGCCGCATTACTGCGCGAGCGATGCCATCGTGGAGGAGCCGGAGGATTTTTCGAATCGTGCCGATGGCTGGCACATCGACGGCAGCGACAACGGATATCGCAATCTCGGAAATCCGATTCCGCTGTTGCAGCTGAAAGTCGGCTATTACCTGAGCGACAGGACGACGCCGTTTCGTGGCAACCTCACGCTTGTGCCCGGCAGTCACTTGTCGCCCGCGATCTTGCCGACAGAAGATCGCAAGCGGCGTGATTTCTTCCCCGGTGCCGTGCAGGTCTGCGCGCCCGTGGGCAGTTGCATTCTGTTTCACAACGCGATCTGGCACACGGGCGCGCCATATCATTCCGGCCAACCCGGCCGCCGCATGTTGTATTACGCCTACGAGCATCCATGGATGCTGGCGAACATGGCGCATTGGGGTTACAGCAAGACATTCTACAACGAGAAGCTCACGCCGGCGCAGCGGAAGTTCTTCCACGGTTTCGTGTTCGATCCGCCGGAGTGGCGAATGAACGTTTAAACATGTAGCGAGCTAACGGCTTGCGACTGGCGTGCGGTCGGGCAACATCATGGGAACCCCATGAAACTCCCCAATCTGCTGGCTACGCGTGCCGGTCGGCTCACGGCTTTCTTCTTTCTCTACCTCACGGAAGGCTTGCCGCTCGGATTTGCCGCGACGGCTATCGCTACGCAGATGCGTCGGCAAGGCTTGGGGCCTGCGGAAATCGGCATGTTTGTCGGCACGCTTTATCTGCCGTGGGCGTTTAAATGGGCGATGGGGCCGTTTGTGGATGTGATTACTTCGCGACGCTTCGGCCGTCGTCGCACGTGGATCGTGTTCACGCAGGCGATGATGGTCATGATGATGATGGTCGCGCTGCCGATCGACTTCACCGCCGAGTTCAAACTCTACACCTTCGTCATCCTGATTTTTAACTTCTTCGGCGCGACACAGGACGTGGCGATCGACGCGCTGGCGGTCAGCGTGCTCACCGAAAAAGAGCGCGGCGTGGCCAACGGTCTGATGTTCGGTGGCGCTTATTTGGGACAGGCCTTGGGCGGGTCCGGCGTGCTGTTTCTTATCCCTCACATCGGATTGCCGGGTAGTTATGTGTTTGTCGCTGCGGTTCTGTTGGCGGTGCTGCTGTTCATTGCGTTGCCGATACGCGAACAAGCTGAAGCGCGTCCCGTAACGCGCGGTCCGCTCCTTGCGCGCGTGTGGAACGAGATCATGCAATTCATCCGCGATGTGTTTCGCGCCTTCAGCAGTTCGCGAGCGGCATGGATCGGTTTGATTTTTGCGCTGCTGCCCGGCGGTGCGTATGCGTTGAGCTTGGCGCTGCAATCCAATCTCGCGGTTGAGCTCGGTCTGCACGACAGCGACATCGCCAAGCTGGCGCTCGCCTCGACGGTAATCAGCGCGGTGTGTTGCGTGATCGGCGGCTGGCTGTCCGATCGCTTCGGTCGGCGCAAGATGCTCGCGCTGTTTTATGTCGGCACGGCGATTCCCGGATTTGTGCTCGCGTGGTTCATGTGGCGGCAGGGTTGGATCATGCCGATTGATCCGCAGATGGTGGACCGACCGATTCCCGCCGCCGCGTTGGTCGCGATGTTTTGGACGGCCTGCCTGACGTTCTCCGTGTTCCAAGGCCTGATGTATGGCACGCGCTCCGCGCTCTTCATGGACATCACCACGCCGGCGGTCGCGGCGACGCAGTTCACCGCTTACATGGCCCTGTGCAATTTGGTGATTACTTATTCCGCCACGTGGCAGGGACACGCCATCGAGCGCTGGGGCTATCCGGTGACGCTGACGATTGACGGTGTGGCCGGGCTCGTCTGCATCGGGCTGATGCCGTTCATGAAGATCAGGCGAAGCGAAAAACCCGACGGGGTGGCGTTGCAATCATGACAACTTCATCCGGATTCACCGTTCGCGAACTCAACCACATCGCGCTCGACGTGCGCGATGTGCCGGCGAGCGTGCGATTTTATCGCGACATGCTGGGGTTGCCGGAATTGCCACGACCGGACTTTGGTTTCCCTGGCGCGTGGTTTCGACTCGGAGCGACGCAAGAATTGCATCTGATCGGCAACCGTGGGCGCGAAGTCGGTCAGCGCGCGGGTCACTTCGCGCTGCTCGTTTCCGATATCGAGGCGGCGGCGGCGCAATTGCGTGAGGCTGGCGTGACATTTCGTGGACCCAAGCCGCGGCCGGACGGCGCGCTGCAAATTTTCGCAGTGGATCCCGACGGAAACGTCATCGAGTTGTGCGCGAATCTGCCGTGAGCGTCCCCGCGGATTAAGCAGGTCCTCGCGGATGAAAAGCAGAGCCAATGGCAGACAATGTTAATTGGTGGTTTTGGTTCTCAACAGGTCGCATCACTTGAATGGCCATTCGCGAAAATCCGTGTGATTCGCGGAAAGTTCAGGGTTTGCTACTCGTGACGCAGTCCCAGATTGCCAGTCGGTGCTTGAGGCCTAACTTCGATTGCCGATGACAACTACGGCGCGCGGCAACCCCCGGCGATGGCTCGATGCGGCATGGGCAGAACTCAAAGTGTTTTGCGCAGTGCAAGGCGACGCCACGTTTGTGTGGACGCGCTGGCTCATCCTGCGCGCGGTGGGCGTGTTGTTCTTCATCATGTTTCAAGGCGTCATCGAGCAGAGTCGCGCCTTGATCGGACCTGATGGCGTCGCGCCGGTTGCGCAGGTGTTGGAGGGGCATCTGCGCCAATATCCCAATCCGTTCACGGCGTTTTTCCATGCACCCGGTCTGTTTTGGCTGAGCAGTGATTGGGGCATGATCGTTACGCTGCAATGGCTCGGCCTGGCCGCTGCCGTGGCGCTGACGTTCAACTTGTGGCCGCGCATGACGGCGTTTGCGTGCTGGTTGATTTATCTCTCGTTCACGAGTTCGGGGCCGTTTTTTGCGCAAACACAACCCGACCCGCTGATGCTCGAAGTGGGGCTGCTTTGCATCGCGCTGGCACCGGCGGGATATCGGCCCGGTTTGGCGGCACAGGCCGCGCCGCGACCGATCGTGGTGTTTACGCTGCGCTTCATGCTGTTCCGGCTGATGTTGCAGGCCGGTCTCGCGAAGTTCGTCTACGGCGGAAAGCTCTGGAGCAGTCTCACCGCGATGGACGTGATGTATGAGACCGCGCCGTTCCCCACATTCCTCGGCTATCTGCTGCACCAACTGCCGCATTGGTTTCACGTGTTGGAAATCGCCCTGACGTTTATTGCCGAGGGGCCAGTGCCTTTCTTGATGATTTTCGGCGGTCGTCGCTGGCGATGGATCTCGTTCTGGATCTGGGCGTTTTTCCAACTCGGCATCCAGTTCTCCAACAACTTTGCGTGGCTCAATGTCGGCGCCATCGGTCTCGCGGTGATTTTGCTCGATGACCAAATGCTGACCTCCGCCGCGCGACGCCTGCGCTTGAGCAAAATCGCCGGGTTCATGCAGCAAAAGATCGCGGTCGTAACGCCTACGCGCCCGAAACCATGGGCGCTGCACGGGCTGCGCGTCGCGCTCGGTTTGCACGCGGTGGTGGCGATGTATTTTTACGCCGTGACTCCCACGCGTATTCCGCCCGAGAGCGTGCCGGCGATCATCGCGCAACCGATGAATCTGTTTACCTATTTCCACAGCGCGAACTCCTATGCGTTGTTCGGCAATCTGCCGGCCGAGCGTTTTGAAGTGGAATTTCAAGGTTCCAACGACGGCGGCGAAACGTGGCGCAGTTACGAATTTCGCTACAAGATTCAGCGCACGGATCGCGTCGCGCCGTTTGTCGCGCCGTGGTATCCGCGCTTCGATGCGATTTTGCAGAACGTGCGCGTGGCTCACACGACGCCGGAACTTTACACTTCGACCGCGGCGCACCTCATCCTGCGCGATCAGGCGGTGATGGATCTCTTCGCCAACGATCCGTTTCCTGATCGGCGGCCCACGATGATCCGCATGGCGGAGTATAAGTATTATCTCAACGACCTCGCGACGTGGCGTGCGACGGGTCAATACTGGCGCAAGGAATACCTCGGCGACTGGTTGCCGGCGGTGTATCTCACTCCGCAGGGCGAAATCATGGTGGACGAATGAAAAACGAAACACGTCATCCTCTCTGCGGATTGCTGATGCTGAGCCTGGTGCTGTTGGTCGGCTGCGGGCAGGAGCCTGTTGTGTCGCAGGGAAAATTCGATCCCGCGCGCAGCAGTTTTTCGCCGGCGATGCCGTTCGCCGGCCAATCCTTTGTCATCAATGATCTCGCCTTGGAAATGCGGCCGATAGTGGCCGGAAGTTTTCTAATGGGCAGCTTGTTCGACGAAGCGGGGCGCACGACGTTGGAAGGACCGTTGACCAACGTGACCTTGACCAAACCTTTCTGGCTCGGCCGCACCGAGGTGACCTATGCGCAATGGCGCGCCGTGATGGGCACGACGTTGGAAGAGCAGGTCATGAAAAATTTTCCGCACGAGGAAGCTCCCGCGCGTTTGCTCACTGCGGCGGACGACGACACTGCGATGTATTTTGTGAATTGGCAGGACGCGATGGACTTTTGCGCCAAGCTCAACGAACGCGCGCGCGCCGAGGGTTCGTTGCCGGCGGGCTATGAGTTCCGTTTGCCGACGGAGGCCGAGTGGGAATACGCCTGCCGCGCCGGCACAACGGCGGCGAGTTACGCCGGTCCGGTGCGGTTTCTGAGTAATAACAACGCGCCGGCGCTTGATGCCATCGCATGGTATTCGGGCAACAGCAGCGTGGGCTACAATGCGGCGCGCGGTTGGGACACGTCGACTTGGAACAACAAGCAATATCCCGGCGGTCAGGCTGGCGTGCGCAGCGTTGGCCTGAAGCAAGCGAATGCGTGGGGCCTGCACGATATGATCGGTAATGTTTACGAGTGGTGCTTCGATTATGCAGGCGAGGCCTTGCCTGGCGGCAACGTGAGCGATCCCACCGGACCGAAGGATGGAATTGATCGCATCGTGCGCGGTGGCAGCTGGCACAGCGACGCGGCGTTTTGCCGTTCCGCTTATCGCACATGGAACGTGCCGGACGGCCGCCTGCCATTCATTGGATTCCGCATCGCGCTCGCGCCGATCATCAAGCGCTGAAGGTTGCGCAAATACATTGTAGGGCGGGGTCTCCGAACCCCGCCAAGGCGATCACGTAATGATTCTCGAGGCAGGGATCGGAATCCCCGCCCTACATCTCGCGGCACCACTCGGGCCAATTGTTCGGCTGCGGCGCGACGAGGTTGATCTCCTGTCCCGTGCCGGGATGCCGAAAACGCAATTCGCGCGCGTGCAATCCGAAGAAATTCGCCGCGCCGCGACCGTAAACTGGATCGCCGACGATGGGGCAACCGACATGCGCGCAATGCAACCGCACTTGATGCGTGCGGCCGGTTTTCAAGATCACACTCAACCACGTGCGCTGGTCATCCGGCGAGCGGCCGAGCACACGAAAGGTGGACACTGCGGA
>Ga0207868_1001461_pt1 | contig 16784 bp, 11 predicted proteins | sample Passage237B_FD_187370 | JGI IMG/M metagenome (GOLD analysis project Ga0207868, IMG submission 187370) | Cellulose adapted compost microbial communities from Newby Island Compost Facility, Milpitas, CA, USA - Passage2 37B (SPAdes) (version 3) ... | reverse complement strand
ATGGCTCCCTGGGTAGGACTCGAACCTACGGCCAAGCGATTAACAGTCGCTTGCTCTACCACTGAGCTACCAGGGAACATCGCGTGGTATTTAAGAACTAGATAGATAAGATATCTCTGCCGCGATTTCCAGCTTTTTTTTGAGCGGATGTCAGGTTGTGCGCGGGCAGGGGGCGGCGGCATCTTAATTATTTGAAAAATATAGCATTTTGAAAGAATATCCGCCTGTGCTAAGCATATAAAAAGCATCCCGGCAAAGAGCGGAGGCAACAAAAATGGCGGCAGCATTCAAAATCGCGGCGTTTGGCGCGCTGAATCAGGCGAGCTACGAGGCTTTTGCCGCCGGATTGCAAAAACAGCCGGGCGGCGCGGCGGCGGCGCTTGTTTGCGCGGCGCCTTATCCGAATGCGGCGGCGGTTTCCGCGCCCGGCCGCCCTTTGCGCGGCGAAGCCTTGCAGGATCCCGCAAAGAAGGAGGAGCTGTTTGCCGCCGTCGCGGGCGATGCGGCCGCCATCGGCGCGGCGACGGCCGATGTGCGTTGCATGCCCTGCATGTCGATGATCGGTTTTCATGACGGGGTGGAGCGGGCGCTCGGCCATTCCATCGTGCGTCTGGCCGATGCGTTGACGGCCTATTTCAAGGACGTGCCGCAGCTGGGCGTGATCCACATGCGCCCCGCCAAACAGCGCATTGCGGAACTGTTCGGCGCGCGCGCCGTCACGCCCGATGATGCGCAGGCCGAAGCCCTGTTGACGGCAGAGGAAGCCGTGAAACAAACGGGCGCATCCGCCCCTGTTGAGGACGTCATGCAAAAGATCGTGACCGACTGGCGCGGGCAGGGCATTACCCGCATTCTTTTCGCGCGCGCTGATGCGCCCAAGGCGCATATGGGGCCTGCGGGTGCGGTCGAGGGCGTGGAGATCGACAATTATTTCGATGTGCTGGCGTGGTATATTATGACCGGCGCGGCACGTGATACATAATACGGCGACCTCTTGCCGTTCCCCTCTGTTCAATCTATGAAAAAGAGTATAAATATGCCGTGCCCGGCGAAAAATTCGCTTTCAAATTTGGGTAGAAGTGAGATAATACAACCTAGAGCTGTGAACGGCTCGCAACCCTTGGGTGTAAAACCATGCATAACTTTGACGTTGCAAGAGAAAACATGATCCACGGGCAATTGCGCCCCAACGGAATCGAGGCGCCCGCGCTGCTGGCCGCCCTGCAGGCTGTTCCGCGCGAGAAATTCGTGCCGCGTCATTTGCAACGCATCGCCTATGTCGATGAAGATGTGGAAATCGCCAAGGGGCGTTATATGCCGGAGCCTGTCATTCTGGCCCGCCTGTTGCAGGCGCTGGATATTCAGGACGGCGAGGTCGCACTGGATATCGGTTGCGGCAGCGGCTACTCCACCGCGCTGCTCGGCCAGATGGCGGCCACGGTGGTTGCGCTGGAATCCGACAAGCTGCTGGCTGTGGAGGCCGAGCGTCTGCTGCGCGAACTGGATATCTGCAATACGGTCGTGATCGAACAGGCGGATATGGCTGCGGGTTTCGATAAACAGGCACCGTATCACGTCATTCTGATCAACGGCTCGGTATCCGAGGTACCGGCATCTTTGATGAACCAGTTGGCCGATGGGGGGCGACTGGCAACCGTTATTTCAAAAAGGGGGCATATGGGGCCGGCTGTTTTGATAACCCGTACGGGCGACAATTTTTCGACGCGTGTGCTGTTTGATGCCGCCACGCCGCCGCTGCCCGGGTTTCAAAAGCCGGAAACATTTGTATTTTAATGGCTTGTAAAAAATACCTGAACGTTTTTGTTATCTCCGGCCTGATCCTGTGTGCCGTCACGGGTGCGGCCTTTGCGCAAAGTGATGCGGCGCGGCCTGCGGTGTTGAAGACCCCTCCGGCGGCGATGCAAATAGATGACGAAAAAACAACGGCTTCGGGTATTTCCTTTGATCAGGCTCTGATCGCCGCCTATCAGTATAACCCGACCCTTACGGCGGCGCGCGCGGAATTGCGCAGCGTGGACGAAGACTATGCGCAGGCCATGTCGGGTTATCGCCCGCGCCTGAACGGTATTGCGGATTATACCTCATCGCGTGACCGTGGTGATCTGACCGATACGCACGCCGATCCCAAAACGCTGGCTCTTGAAGTGCAGCAGCCGCTGTATCGCGGCGGCACGACGCAAGCGAATGTGCAGTCGGCATATAATAGAATCAAGGCGCAGCGCGCCATTCTTCATGCAACGGAACAGGATGTGCTGCTCGATGCCGTCACCGCCTATATGGATGTGGTGCGGGATACCGAGCTGCTGAAGCTAAATGCCAATAACGAGAATGTCTTGGCTGCGCAACTTGAAGCGGCGCGTAAGCGTTTCGAGCTGGGCGACATCACCAAAACGGATGTCAGCCAATCCGAAGCACGCCTTGCCAATGCCCGCGCCAGCCGCGTGACGGCGGAGGGCAACCTGCGCGCCAGCAAGGCAAGGTTCGAGCGCGTGATCGGCACGGCGCCGGAGGGGAGGCTGGGCCGCCCGTCCTATACCGTCAACATGCCCGCCAGCGTGGATGATGCCCTGGCGATTGCGGAAAATAAAAATCCCGATCTGCACTTCGCGCGGTTTTCGGCCGCGGCGGCCCGCTATGCCACCCGCGCCGTGACGGGCGAGTTATTGCCGCAGGTGGATTTGACGGGCAGCATCGGCCGTACCTATGACCCCGCCCTGCGCGCCGATGACGAGATCGACTCCACCGTGGTGGGGGTACGGGCGACCGTGCCGCTGTACACCGGCGGCGGAGTGGATTCCCGCGCGCGGCAGGCGCGGCAGATTGAATCCCAGCGCCGCATGGAACTGCACCGGGCGGAGCGCGCGGTGCGGCAGGAGGTTATCGATGCCTGGGCGGCCCTGACCGCGGCGGATGCCGAAATGACGGCGCGCCAGAGCCAGATCGCGGCGGCGAAGCTCGCGCTCGACGGTGTGCGCATCGAAACGGATTATGGTTCGCGCACGACACTGGATCTTCTGGATGCGGAACAGGAGTATCTGGATGCGCAAACCGGCTATGTGATTGCGGAGCGCAATAAAATCGTGGCGCTTTACCGCGTCATGGCCTCCGTCGGGGAGCTGACGGCGGAAGGGCTGGGGCTGGATGTGGCGGCCTATGACCCGACGGCAAATTTCCAGAAAGTCAAAAACCGCTGGATCGGCACCCGTATCGATGCCCCTGTCGACGAATGACCGGCGAAAGGCGGCGGGCAATCGCATAAACAGACTGGCTTTTCCGGCTTGAATCCCGTAAAACTAGATAGAGTATTCAAGACTTTAGCAGAAGAGCAGTTGGTTTATCCGATGGCAGACGCAAAAACAGACCAAGATCCGTCGATCGAAGAAATTCTGGAATCCATTCGCCAGATTATTTCCGATGATGCCGAAACATCCGCCGCGCCGGAAACAACCGTTGCGCCCGCCGGCAAAGAGGAAACGTTTTCCTCCGGTCTTGACCTGTCGCAAAAAGAACAGCCAGCGGAAGCCCCCGGTCAGATTCTGGACCTGACCGATAAAGTCGAGACGGAAGCCGATAACACGCGCGTGGATCTTTCTTACGATCCCGACCCGCCGCCGAAAATTACGCTGGAGGATAATCCCCTGATGGATGATGCGGATGATGACAGCCTGTTGTCCGAAAGCACGGCGGATGCCGCAGCGGCGGAAATGGCAAAACTGCTGGCCTCCAACGTGGCGGTCGAGCGTGATGAACCTCTCCGTGTCGGCCGTGTCACATTGGAAGACATCGCCCGCGACCTGATGCGCCCCCTGATCAAGACGTGGCTGGATCAAAACCTGCCGCGCGTGATCGAAAAAGTGGTCGCCAAGGAAATGGAAAAACTCGCCCGCCGCGCCCGCGACGAGGATTGATTCCTCTTATTTTCTTTTTGTTTTCGGCTTTGTTTTCGGTGCCGTTTTTTTTCCGTCGCGCTTTCGGCTTTGCGCCGTTTTGCTTTTGGTTTTTGCTTTGGGCGGCGCCAGGATGTTGCGACACACGGCATCGGCCGCCTTGAAAATCCGGTTCATTTCCTGCGTGGCGGCGGCAAAGCCCTGTTTTTTGCGCGTGGAAAAAAGATTTTCCACCAATTGTTTTTTAAATCCGGCGGGCGCTTTTTCAGGCGTGAAGGGATGCTCTGCTGTCAAACGCAAAAAGCCCTGTACCGCGACGGCCATATCGGCGGCGGTGGTCAGGGTTTTGGCATCTGCGGTCGTCAGCAGTTTTGCCGCCTTCAGGTTTTGAATGGTGGCGGACAGCGACGGGTGGAAAAGGTTTTTATGCGTGGCTGCGTTTTTCAGGACAAGATAATGCAGCGCGAACATCATGTCCATGAAACCGCCGTCGCGGTATTTGATCTGCCACGGGTTTTTATGGCCGAATTGTTTTTTGACCTTGTCCCGCATCTCCCGCATGTCCTGCAACAGTTTGGCCGCATCGCGCGGTTTTGCCAGTACGGCGGCGGCCTTGCGGGTAAAACTGCGTTTGGTGGAGGCGGAGGCATAGACAACGCGTGAGCGGATCAGGCACATATGTTCCCATGTCCAGGCATTGTTTTTCTGATAGGTGAAAAAACCATCCATGCTTATGGCCAGCGGCCCGTCGTTGCCTGCGGGGCGCAGGCGCGTATCGACTTCATATAAAATGCTCTCCGACGTCGGCGCGGAAAGGGCGGTGATCAGCCGCTGCATCAGGCGGATATAATAAAGGCTCGGCGGCAGGGGTTTGTCGCCGTCGCTTTTGCTTTCGGCGGCATCCACCTGATAAAGCCCGATAAGATCAAGGTCGGAATCCGTGAACATGCTCTGCGCCGCAAAACTGCCCATGCCGAGGATAATCAGCTCCCCCGTTTCAAACCGCCCGTGCTGCGCGGCGAAGGCCTTTTCGACATGCGGGATCAGGGTGGTCAGCGCGGCCTCCGCAATATCCGACAAATAGCGCGAGACCGCGCGCGGCGGCGACAGGTTTTTCAGGATATGGATGCCCGCATGAAAGCGTTTTTCGCGCGCGAAACGGCGCGTCAGGTCCAGCACGTCCTGATAATCCCGCGCGGCTTCAAGCAGGCGGGAGAGTTCCTGCTGCAAAAAAGCAAGATCGGGCAGCCGGCCGAAAAAATCCTGCGACAAAACGCCGTCCAGCACCTGCGGGTGCGTGCCCAGCCATTCCGCCAGCGCGGGCGCCATGCCCATGACATCGGCGACAAGCTGCATTTGCATGGGATTGCGCAAAAACATCGAAAAAATCGGAATGCCGGAGGGCAGTTTTTCAAGAAAACGGTCAAAACGCGCAAAGGCATCATCCGCATGCGGCGTGGCGCCGATGGCCTTGAGCAGCGGCGGCGTGATCTCCGTCAAAATCTGCCGCGCCCTTTCGCTGCGCGTGGCGCGATAGCGTCCGTGATGCCAGCCGCGCACGGCGGCAGTGACGCGGGCGGGATGCGTAAAGCCCATTTTTACCAGCGTTTCCAGCGTTTCTGGGTCGTCCTCCACGCCGGTGAAAACAAGGTTGCCGTCCGATGACAGGCTTTCGGATTCCGTGAACAGCGCGGCATAGCATTGGCGCACGGTATCCGTATGCCGTTGCAGATCGCGCACCAGCGCCGCGCTTGCTGCATAACCCGCAAAACGCGCGGCGGCGGCAAAATCATCGGGATGCAGGGGCAGGCTGTGCGTTTGCCTGTCGTCGATCATTTGCAAGCGATGCTCGATATGCCGCAGAAAAAGATAGGCATCGGTCAGCGCCGCCGCATCCTTGTTGCTGATATGTTTGGCCTGCGCGAGCGCCGCGAGCGCATCAAGCGTGGCGGGCGCACGCAGCGACGTATCCCGCCCGCCGTAGATCAATTGCTGCGTTTGCGCGAAAAACTCGATCTCCCGTATGCCGCCGTGGCCGAGCTTGACGTTGAAGCCGAGGAAGGGGTTGTCGCCTTTTTTGCCGCGCGGACTTTTTTGCTGTTTGGCGTTGATCTGCCGTTTGATGGAATGAATATCCTGTATGGCGGCGAAATCGAGATTGCGGCGCCAGATCCAGCTGTCCATCAGCTTTTTGAAATCCGCGCCGAGCAGGGCATCGCCCGCCACGGGCCGCGCCTTGATCATCGCCGCACGTTCCCAGTTCTGGCCGAGGCTGCCGTAATAGGTTTCCGCCGTGTCGATCGAGACCGCCAGCGGCATCGCCCCCGGGTCGGGCCGCAGGCGCAAATCGCAGCGGAAAACGTAACCGTCCGCCGTGAATTCTTCCAGCATGCGGGCAAGGTCGCGCGTCAGGCGAATAAAAAACGGTTGCGTGTTCTGTGTGTCTATGACGGGGGAACGCGCGGGATCGAACAGCACCATCAGGTCTATATCGCTGGAATAGTTCAGCTCATGCGCGCCCCATTTGCCAAGGGCGATGATGCATACGCCGCAATCCGTCGCAGGATTTTTCGCATCGGTCAGGCGCAGCTGTTTTGCCGCCGCGGCGTTGCGCAGTAAAAAATGCAGGGATTCCTGCACGGCCATATCGGCAAAGGCGGAAAGCTGCCGCATGACCGCCGTATCCTGCCAATAGCCGGCCAGATCGGCATGGCCGGTGATGAGAGCGGCCTGTTGTTTGGCGCGGCGAAGGATAGACATAATCTCCCCCTGCGTGGCGGCTGCCGACGCTTGCTGCCGCGTTTCGTCCAGAAGGGCAGAGAAAGCCGCATCCGGATTTTGTTTGGCCAGCACAGGGTAACGGCTTTGTAATCCGTGCAAAAAAGGACTTTGCGCAAGCAAGGCCTCCGCTGCCGGAGGAATTGACGAAGCAGCTGATTTTTCTTGTTTTTTTCTGCTTTTTTGTGGAAAATTGCGGCGCAAAGGGGTTACTCTTTTGATAGCGGCGGGACAGCCGGAAACCTTGTCCAGTATCGGGGATAAATGCTGAAAAAAGCAATAAAGACATTCAATCGCGGGCTGATGATCGGGTTCGAGCTCATCGGCATTCTGGCCGTGATTGTTTTTCTGGGCTGGTGCGGGCTGATGTGGCGCCTGTCGCAGGGGCCGATTGATCTCGGCTTTGTGACCGCGCGCATGGAAGCCGCCATGCACGAACGCAACCCCGATTTCAAATTCACCGTCGGCAGGACGCTGCTGACCTGGGGCGGGCGGATGCAGCCGCTGGAAATCGAGCTGCGCGATGTGGATATTGTCCGCGCCGATGAGACGCCGTTGCTCTCGGTGCGCAAGCTTGGCGTGCAGCTTTCCAAACGCTATCTGTTTCTGGGCAAGCTGCGCCCGCGCGTGATCCGCGTACACCGGCCGTCTTTCCGTGTGATGCGCTGGGAAGACGGGCACTTCAGCTTCAACCTTAACGAAGCGCCTTTGCCGGTTTTCGGCCCGCCGCTGCCGCCCGACATGGCGGCACAGGCCGCGCAGGCGCGCATTGAATTTATCCGCGGCCTGCTGTCGCAATTGCGCGACCGCACGGGTTTTGCCGCCCTGCTCGGCGGTTTGCGCGAGATTACGGTGCTGCATGCGGAAGTGGTGTATGAAGACAAAATCCTCGGCACCAGCTGGACAAGTTCCGATACCATGCTGCAAATCCTGCGGCAAAGGGGCGGGCTGGAAGCGCGGGCCGATATGGCGGTGGATCTTTCCGCCGATAAACGCGCCATCTGGTCGGCCAGCGTCAAGCATCACTGGGAATCGGAAACAACGGGCGTGGTCGTCAGCTTTTCCGACCTTGATTTCGCCGAGATGAGCGCGAAAAGCGCGGCCTTCGCCCCTGCAAAAGGGCTGGATATCAATCTTTACGGCGCGGTCAAATTCGTGCTCGACCGCGATTTCGTTCCCGGCGCTTTTGAATTTGTTGTCGGCGGGGAAAAGGGACAGTTCAGCGGCTTTGATCTTTATGCCGAAGATGCGCCGCTGCCCGTTGCCTCCCTTTATGCCGATGGCGCGATTGACCCGGCAAAGGGCAGTTTTGTGCTGGATCAGGTCAAAATCAAAACGGGTGTCGGCCCCGTGCTGGATGTGGCGGCCAGTATTTCGCGTGATGAAGCGGGTATTTATACTGCGGCGTTGCGGGGCGCATTGTTCGATACGCCTATGGATGATCTGCACCGTTTCTGGCCGCGCGCGCTGGCGCCCGATCCGCGCGAATGGGTGACAACGCATCTTTCCGCCGGCACGGCGCATCGCGCCACCATCGATGCGCGCGTCACCTATGCGCAGGAAGGGGAGGAGCAAAAAATCTCCGTCGAAAAACTCGGCGGCGAAATCTTTTTCGATGGCATCAAGGTGGATTATTTCCCGCCGCTGCGCCCCGTGGAGGGGGCAAAGGGCCGCGCCTATTACGATGCCAAATCCTTCAATCTGGATATCAGCGGCGGCAGGCTGGGCGATATGAAGGCCACGAAATCGACCATTCATATCACCAATCTGCACAAGGCCGCATCGCCCGACGAGCATGCGGAAATCGATATTGCCGTATCGCTGACGGGGCCGCTTAAAACGGCTTTGTCGGTGCTGGATTCAAAACCGCTGGAATATCCGAAAATGCTGGGGCTGAATTCCGCGGGCGTCAGCGGCACGGCGGATGTGGAGGTCAGCTTCAAATTCCCCATCCATAAAAAACTGGATATTGCCGATGTGCAGGTCAAGGCGACCGCGCGGGCGCAGGATGTATCGCTGGACGGCGTTGTCGCGGGCCTGCCGCTGACGGGCGGGCCGATGGATCTGACGGTCAGCAACGGTGCGCTCAACATCAAAGGCAATGCGCTGCTTTCCGGCACGGCTGTGCAGTTTGACTGGACAAAGAATTTTACAAAAGCAGGGGGCTTCGACCAGCGCGCGACGGCAAGGCTGGTGCTGGATGAAAAGCTGCTGAAACATTTCGGCGTGCCGGACGTGCTGGCGGTCAAGGGCCGCATGCCTGCCGATGTGACGTACCAGCGCGGTTTCGACAATAGCGCGAAGGTCGATCTGAAGGGCAACCTGGGGGCGCTGGGGTTGACCGTACCGTTTGTTGACTTTGTCAAACCGCTCGCGGCGGAGGGCAATGTCAGCCTGTCGCTGCAATTGAAAAACGACAAGCTGCAAAACATCCGCGACCTGTCGCTGGAAACGGCGGGACTGATGTTGCAGGGGGATCTTGATTTCACGCAGGATGTGAAGGGAGAGACGGCCTTTGCCGCCGTGCGCCTGTCGCGGCTGATGTACGGAGAGACGGATATTGCCGTCACGGCGGAAGACCGCGGCGCGACGGGGTATATGGTCAGGGTATCGGGCCGGCAAATGGATGCGCGCCCCTTTACGGGTGACGATGATGTGGAGCCTGCCCCCAATACCGATGCCAAGGCGGCGGAGGTGGTGCCCCCCCTGCATGTGGTCATGGATGTCAAACGTCTGGTGCTGGGGAAAAACCGTGCGCTGGATGATGTGAAAATGGTTTTGAAGCGCAACAAATGGCAGCGCATCGACCAGATGGAAATGGACGCGCAGGCAGGCGGCAAGGCGGTTTATCTGCGCTATATGCCGGAGGCGAAGGGCCACAGCCTGCGTTTCGAGGCGGATAACGCAGGCGCGGCGCTCGCCACGCTCGGGATCACCAAAAGCATTCGCGGCGGCACCTTGGCGGTGCGCGGCGAACCGTTGCCCAACGGCGGGCCGCGCGATATGGCGGGCGTGGCGCAGCTGAGCAATTTCACCCTGAAAGATACGCCTGTTCTTGCCAAGCTGCTGAACGCCATGTCGCTGGTCGGTATTCTGGATTTGCTGAACGGCGAGGGGCTGTCTTTCTCCAAAGCACGCGTCAATTTCAGCTGGACGGATCGCGGACAGCCGCAACAGACGGAGAATATGCGCCTCATCCGCCTGAAGGATGGCCGCACATCGGGCGCATCGCTGGGGCTCACGTTTGAAGGCAATATCGATTACTGGGCGCGGCGGCTGGATATGGACGGCACGATCATTCCCGTGTCGGAGGTCAGCTCCCTGATCAGCGGCATTCCGCTGGTGGGCGATATCCTGACGGCGGGCGGCGAAGGCCTGCTGGCGGCGACCTATACGATCAAGGGCGCGATGTCGCAACCCGTTGTGACGGTCAATCCGCTGGCCGTGCTCGCGCCCGGCATCCTGCGCAAGATTTTCTTTGAATGACGAAGGGGGCTTAATCGCCCACCACGACCAGCGCGTGTTTTTTCTTGCCTGCGGAAAGCTTGACCGCATGGCCGTCTTTCAAGTCGGCCAGAGAAATGATCTGCTGGTCGTTGTCGATTTTCACATCGTTCACGCGTGCGCCGCCGCCGGAGATCAGGCGGCGCGCCTCCCCGCCCGAAGCGGCAAGGCCGGCATCCTTGAACAGGACGAAAGCGGGAATGCCTTCTGCCAGACGGCTGCGGGGGAGGGTAACGGTCGGCAGGCCTTCGGCGCTTGCGCCTTCCTCGAAGGTTTTTCGCGCGGTTTCGGCGGCCTCCGTCGCGGCGGCTTCGCCGTGGCACATTTTTGTCGCTTCAAAGGCCAGCACTTTTTTGGCTTCGTTGATCTCGCTGCCTTTCAGCGCCGCCAGTTTTGCAATCTCGTCCATCGGCAGCTCGGTGTAATATTTCAGCATGCGGCCGACATCGGCGTCTTCCGTATTGCGCCAGAACTGATAATACGCATAGGGGCTTAGCATATCCTCGTTCAGCCAGACGGCACCCGCGGCGGTTTTACCCATTTTGGCGCCCGATGCCGTGGTCAGCAGCGGAGTGGTCAGGCCGTAAAGCTCCGCACGGTCAATGCGGCGCGCCAGCTCGATACCGTTCACGATATTGCCCCATTGGTCGGAACCGCCGAATTGCACGGTGCAGCCGTATTTGCGGTTCAGCTCCAGAAAATCATAGGCCTGCAGGATCATGTAGTTGAATTCAAGGAAGGTCAGGGGCTGTTCACGCTCCAGACGCAGCTTGACGCTGTCGAATGTCATCATGCGGTTGATCGTGAAATGCGGGCCGTAATCGCGCAGGAAGTCGATGTAATTCAGTTTCTCCAGCCAGTCGGCATTGTTGACCATCATGGCATCCGTCGCGCCGTTGCCGAAGGTCAGGAATTTTTCAAACACGCGGCGGATGCCGGCGATGTTGTTGTCGATATCTTCCGCCGTCAGCATCTTGCGGCTTTCATCGCGGCCGGAAGGATCGCCTACCTTGGTCGTGCCGCCGCCCATCAGGACAATCGGGCGGTGACCGCATTTCTGGAACCAGCGCATCATCATGATCGACAGCAGGCTGCCCACATGCAGGCTGCGCGCCGTGGCATCATACCCCGTGTAGCAGGTAACCGTGCCTGCGGCGAGTTTTTGCTTCAGCGCGTCGATATCCGTGCATTGGTGCAGGAAACCGCGTTCCTGCATGATGCTGATAAAATCCTGATGAGCCATGATTGTCTTGCGTCCTCCGGCTTAGTGTTGCTGGCTGCGCGCAACGTCGCGCAGAATGTCCAGCACGATATCGGTTGCCGTATCGATAAGGACGACATCATCCCCGACGATCAGGCGTTTGGTTCCCGTTTGCGGGGCATAAAGCTTGTTGCGCAGGCGCACGGGCAACTCGTTGCGGGCAAGCCCCGGCGGCAGACGGCCGTTTTTCTCCAGCTGCTTTTGCAGGCCGGGCGGCAATTGATCTTTCTTGGCCAATCCGGGCGGCAGGCCGTTTTTGTTTTTGCCGCCTTTTTTCGGATGCGCATGATCGGCAGCGCGCTTGTATTTGGGGTCGTGTTTATGGCCGAAATATTCCTCGATAATCGCCTTTTCCGTTTCGGAAAAAACGCGTTGCAGCACACGCGCGGCCGGCTTCTGCCCGTCGCTTGCGGCACCTGCGGCGGCGGGGAACAGGGCGGCCAGTGCCAGTACCAAAAAAGCAATTGCGTTTTTCATCGGGAACCCTTCAAAATACGGTGGAAAGCCACTATAGAATATTTCATATTGCAGGGCAATATCGGTGGAAGGGCATGAAAATGAAAGAATATCGGGTTATCGGGCTGATGAGCGGCACCTCGCTGGACGGGATCGATGCCGCGCTGATCACCACGGACGGCGAGGGGTATATCCGGCGCGACGGCTTTGTTAGCGAAGCCTATCCCGATGACCTGCGCGGGCAGATCCGTCAATGCCTGAACCTGCCGCGTGATAAACGCGCCGAAGCGGCCGCCGTGGAACGGGCGCTGACCGAAGCGCATGCCCGCGTTGTCGCACGGTTGATGGCGGAAAAAAATCTGGCGGCGCAGGATGTGGATCTTATCGGTTTTCACGGCCAGACTATTGCCCATGCGCCGCATGAAAAATATACCTGCCAGCTCGGGGACGGCGTCTTGCTGGCACAGCTGACGGGTATTCGGGTGGTGAATGATTTCCGCACCGCCGATGTGCTGGCGGGCGGGCAGGGGGCGCCGCTGGCACCTGTGTATCACCGCGCGCTGTCCGCGCCACTGGAAAAACCCGTGGTTTTTTTGAACATCGGCGGCGTTGCGAATGTGACCTATATCGGCGCGGACGGGACGATCATCGCTTTCGATACCGGTCCCGGCAATGCGCTGATGGATGACTGGATGCTGCAACACACGGGCCGAAAGTATGACGACGGCGGCAAAACCGCAGCGGCGGGCAAGGCGGATGAAGAAATCGTCAGCGCGCTGATGTCGCATCCGTTTTTTAATGCGCCGCCGCCCAAATCGCTGGATCGGAATGATTTCGTCTCGCCGCTGTGGCAAAACCTGTCGCCGGAGGCAGGGGCGGCAACGCTGTCCGCCTTTACCGTGCGCAGCATTGTCAAGGCGCTGGCGTTTCTGCCCGCCGCGCCCGCGCGCTGGATTGTGTCCGGCGGCGGCCGCCTGAACGGCTATTTGATGCAGCAATTGCGCGCGCATCTCGGCGTGCCTGTTAATGCCATCGAGGATGTGGGGCTGAACGGCGATGCGATCGAGGCCGAGGCCTTTGCCTATATGGCTGTGCGCAGCCTGCGGGGATTGCCGATCAGTTTTCCTACCACCACGGGCGTGCCGCAGCCGATGCCGGGCGGCAAGCTGCACCTGCCGGAAGCGGCCTGACAATGTCGTTGATCGTCCTGCCGAGCGAAGAAAATCTGGAACTTGCCGCCGAACGCCTGCGGGCGGGCGGGCTGGTCGCGTTGCCGACGGAAACCGTGTACGGCCTTGGCGCGGATGCCACGAACGACCGCGCGGTCGCCGGTATTTTTGAAGTAAAGGGCAGGCCGACCTTCAACCCCGTCATCGTGCATGTGAATGACCGCGCGGCGGCGGAGGAACTGGTGGTTTTCAACCTGCGCGCGCGCCTGCTGGCGGAGATTTTCTGGCCCGGCCCGCTAACGCTGATCCTGCCCATGCGGGCGGATTGCCCCGTATCCAAACTTTGCTCCGCCGGTTTGCCGACGCTGGCCGTGCGCTGCCCCGCACATCCCGTCGCGCGCGAGCTGATCCGGAAACTGGGGCGGCCGATTGCCGCGCCGAGCGCGAATGCCTCCGGCACGCTCAGCCCCACCACGCCGCAACATGTGGCCGAAAGTCTGGGAGAGAAGGCGGGGATGATCCTCGCGGGCGGCAAGGCGGAAGTGGGGCTGGAATCCACCGTCGTCGACATGACGGGGGATATCCCCGTGCTGCTGCGCCCCGGCGCCATCACGCTGGATGATCTGGACATGCATGTCGGGGAGGTGCGGGTGGAGATCGAGGCCGTGGATGACAATCCGCGATCCCCCGGCCAGCTTTTGAAACATTACGCACCGCATACGCCGCTGCGGCTGAACGCCGTGGATGTAAAAAAGGGCGAGGCCTTGCTCGGTTTCGGCAATCTGCGCTTCATGGGCGTGGAGGGCGGCGGCTTTGCCCGCGATCTGCCTGCCGGCCAATGCATGAACCTCAGCGAGCAGGGCGACCTGACCGAGGCGGCGGCCAATCTTTTCAGCATGCTGCATATGCTGGATCAGGGCGGATTTCAGGCAATTGCCGTGATGAATATTCCCGATACGGGGCTTGGTCTTGCCATCAACGATCGCCTGCGCCGCGCGGCGGGTGCGCAGCAGACTTAACCTATCCCATCGTCAGGTATTAATAATCCTTGCGCCACGGGCTTTTGTTGCCGTTGGTCGATTTGGTTTTGACCGTTTCCGTGAACATGGATTTGGTCGCGGCAGAAGCTTCGGGTGTGGCGGCGGCTGCGGGCAAGGCGACGGCAGCCATTTTAAAGGCGGGCAAAAGCGCGCCGATTTTATCCAGCATCGCAGGCACCAGCGGCAAGGCCGGCACGGGCACATCGGCCACGATTTCGTTGTAATCCAGATCTTTCGACCCGTCGGCATCATAGGCGGCCATCAGCGTTTGCACGATGCCGTTCTCTGCCGCGCGCATCGCATCGGTCGTGCGCTGTGCCTCTGCCGCTGTCACGGGCGTGCCGCCCGCCAGCGCCGAGAGCAGCGCGAGGTTGGCAAGCCCCTTTTGCAACTCTGTCCGGTCCACCTTGTTGTTGTTATTCGCATCGGCGTATTTGAACAGCACGCGCGTGCAGTCGTTGTTCAGGGAAACGGTGCAGGCAGATTGAATGCGGTCGATATAGCGCATCAGCCGTTGCAGGTTTTGCGGCACAAGGCTCGGCGCATCGGTGCAGGCCGTGTATTCGACTGTTTGGTCAATGGGCAGCTTGTCCCAAACTTTCGGCCAGTTGCGCACGCGGCGGGCGGGGGCGGCCTCCAGCACGGCCAGGGTCAGGATACCGTCGTTTTCCAGCCGCACGGGGGCCTTTTGGTCTTTCAGGGACAGAATCGCATAATCTTCGGCTTGCCGCTCCAGCCCCGCGGGCAGGAGGGTCTGGCTGTCCGGCTGCGATTTTAGGTAAAAATAACGGCTGAAAACGAGGGCTTCGTCATAGGTTCCGCAGTCCGGCAGGGCCCAGTTGCCCTGAATCTGGTCGGGAAGCGCCGCCAGCTCTTGAGCTTTGGCCGCATTCCAGTTAAAACAGAGCGCAATTAGGAAAAACAAAAGGGCGATTGGCAGGCGCTGCATAAATCCTCGAAACCCCCGGGCTTTACAATAAATTATGACAGATCAAAAACACATCCGGAACTTCTCGATTATTGCCCATATCGACCATGGGAAGTCAACACTTGCCGACAGGATTATTCAAAAATGCGGCGGGCTGACCGACCGCGAGATGAAGGAACAGATCCTCGACAACATGGAGCTGGAGCGCGAGCGCGGCATCACCATCAAGGCGCAGACCGTGCGTCTGGAATATACGGCAAAAAACGGGGAGAAGTTTATTCTGAACCTGATGGATACGCCCGGCCACGTGGATTTTGCCTATGAAGTCAGCCGCAGCCTTGCTGCCTGCGAAGGCGCGCTGCTGGTCGTCGATGCCTCGCAAGGGGTGGAGGCGCAGACGCTCGCCAACGTATATCAGGCTGTCGATAACAACCTTGAAATCGTGCCGGTGATCAACAAGGTTGATCTGCCCGCCGCCGATGTGGATCGTGTGCGCAGGCAGATTGAAGACGTGATCGGCATTGACGCTTCCGATGCGGTGCTGACTTCCGCCAAAACGGGGATCGGTATTGACGATCTGCTGGAAGCCATCGTCACGCGCCTGCCCGCGCCCAAGGGCGATACCAATGCCAAGCTGAAGGCGCTGCTGGTGGACAGCTGGTACGATTCCTATCTCGGCGTCGTCATTCTGGTGCGCGTGGTGGAAGGCACGGTGAAGGTCAAGGACAAGCTGCGTTTCATGAGCACGGGTGCGGCCTATGAAGCCGACCGCGTGGGCGTGTTTACGCCCAAACACGTCATGACCGGCGAGCTGAAAGCCGGCGAAATGGGTTTTATCACCTGCGGCATCAAGAGCATTCACGAAACCAAGATCGGCGATACCATCACGCTGGACCGCAACCCCTGCGATGCGCGTTTGCCGGGTTTCAAACCCTCCGTGCCGATGGTCTTCTGCTCCATCTTCCCGCTGGATTCCAGCGAGTTTGAAAAACTGCGCGATTCCCTTGGCAAGCTTGCGCTGAACGACGCGAGTCTGCATTACGAGGCGGAGAACTCCAACGCGCTCGGCATGGGTTTCCGTTGCGGCTTCCTTGGCCTTTTGCACCTCGAGATCATTCAGGAGCGTCTCGAGCGCGAATATAACCTTGACCTGATCCCGACCGCGCCGTCGGTGGTGTATAAAATCCACCTGACGAACGGGGAACAGATGGAGCTTTATAACCCCGCCGACATGCCGGACGTGGTGCGCATTGCCAAGATCGAGGAGCCTTGGATCAAGGCGACGATCTTTGTGCCCGACGAATATCTGGGCGGCATTTTGCAGCTGTGTCAGGAACGCCGCGGCGTTCAGCTGGAACTGACGTGGGTCGGCAGCCGCGCCATGGCCGTGTACCGCCTGCCGCTCAACGAAGTGGTATTTGATTTCTACGATCGCCTGAAATCCATCAGCCGCGGCTATGCGAGCATGGATTACCAGCTGGACGGTTTCGAGGAAGGCGATCTGGTGCGCATGAATATCATGGTCAACGGCGAGGCGCTGGATGCCTTGTCGATGATCGTCCACCGCTCGCAGGCGGAGCGCCGCGGGCGCCAGCTGTGCGAGCGTTTGAAGGAGCTGATTCCGCGCCAGCTGTTCAAAATCGCCATTCAGGCCTCCATCGGCGGCAAGATCATCGCCCGCGAAGATGTCTCGGCGCTGCGCAAGGACGTGACGGCGAAATGCTACGGCGGCGACGTCTC
>Ga0207868_1001458_pt1 | contig 16812 bp, 16 predicted proteins | sample Passage237B_FD_187370 | JGI IMG/M metagenome (GOLD analysis project Ga0207868, IMG submission 187370) | Cellulose adapted compost microbial communities from Newby Island Compost Facility, Milpitas, CA, USA - Passage2 37B (SPAdes) (version 3) ... | reverse complement strand
GGGCGATCCGTTTGCCGCCTCCTCTTCAAAATTTCGACGGAATCGCTCCCCTTACCATGCGTCAGCCTTCGGGCATCGCACAGGCAACAAGGGGATTGGAATGCATCTCATCGTCAAGCTGGCGGCCGTAGCCGTCATTGCCGGCTGTGTCGCCGGCCCGGCTCTGGCCGCCGACAGGATGGACCTCACGCCGGGCGCGGTCGAGCAGATCGACACCGCGGCCCGGCTCACGAACTACGGCATCGACCGCAACGATCCGCTGCTGCTGCTGGCCGCCGCGAAGCTGCTTGCCGGCCTCGACACGGAGGCGGCGCCGGTCGCCGCGGCCATGAGCCCGGCCGACCTGATCGCCAAGGCGAAAGAGCTCGGCAAGGGCGACGCCGGCATCGATGCGCTGGCCAACGCGATCGCCGACGAAGCCGCGCGCGGCCTGTGCCACGGCCCGGGAACCGTCTACGGCTGTTTCTGACCGGGGCGCGGGCGGCAGCCTGCCGGCCGGCCGGCCGCGATTGACCCGCCCCGCTCCCTCTGCCCAAATGGACGGGCAGCGAAGGGGGAAACCGTGCCGGAACTCAAGACTTGGAGCCTGACGGTCGCGCCGTCGGACTGCGACCTGCTCGGCCACATGAATGTCGGCCGCTACCTTGCCGCCTGCGGCGACGGCGTCTTTGCGCTGCAGGCTGCGCTCGGGCTCACCACCGACGATATCCTTCACGGCCGCCGCCTCTCCTTTGCCGTCGTTCACATGGAAAGCGACTTCAAGGCGGAGCTCCACCTCGGCGACAAGGTTCACCTGACCAGCGGCGTCGTCGAGGTCGGACGCCGCAGCGCCACCTTCCGCCACCGCCTCTGGCGCAGCGCCACCGGCGAGCTGTGCTTCGAGGCGACGTTCAAGAGCGTCCTTCTGGACCTTGAGACACGGCGCGCGACGCAGGTGCCTGACGACGTGCGCGCGGCTGCCCTGAGCTACGGGATCGACTGATCCCGGCTGCGGAAAGCCGGAGAGCCCTGCGCCCGCCTCGGGCCTCGCGGGCCGGTCCCGCAGCGGGACCTGGCCGGCCCTCTAGCTAGCCCGCCACCTTGCCGACCCAGCGCCACCACGCCGCCTCGTCGCCGTGGAAGACGTTCAGGTCGATGCGGCCCTCGACCCCGTGCGACAGGCCGGAGCCGGAATACTGCCAGAACACCCAGTTGCGCCCCGGATAGACCTTCGAGGGATGGGCGGCGACGGAACGCAGCCAGAAGGGATGCTTGGGAAACGCGCCCTTCAGGTTGTCCTCGTAGAAGTCGGGCGCGGTATAGATGACCGGCCGCTGGCCGTAGTGCCGCTCCAGCCGGTCGAGGAACACCTGCATCTTTTCGAGCACGGTCGCGCGCGACGGGCGCTTCCTGCAGCTCGACTGGTGGTTCCATTCGACGTCGAGAACCGGCGGCAGGGCGCCCTTCACCTTCGGCACGTTGCGGATGAACCAGTCGGCCTGCTCGGCCGCGCTGCGGCACCAGTAGAAGAAGTGATAGGCGCCGCGCCGGATGCCGGCCTCATGCGCGCCCGTCCAGTTCTTCATGAACATCGGGTCGAGATGGTCGCCCCCATCCGTCGCCTTGATATAGGCGAAGTTGGCGCCCTGGCTGCGCAGCGTCAGCCAGTCGATCTCGCCCTGCCAGCGCGAAACGTCGACGCCATGGACGACATGATCGTGCGGCGAAGCGCGGCCGAAATTGATCGGCTTGGCGTCGCGGAAGCGGCTTCGGTAAAGGCCGCGCCGCGACGGCTGGAACGCATCGGCCTTCGGCGCCGGGTTGCGCGGGGCGACCATCGCCACCTGCTGCAGCGCCTCGCCTGCGGGCCGCGCGCCGGCAAGCGGCGTCATGCCGGCTTCGACGACGTGCGAAGCCTCGCTCGCCATCGCCACGGGCACCGCCGGAACCGGCGCCGGAACGGCGGGCCGCGCAATGGAGCTCGTCGTCTCGGACGACGGGCGGGGCTGCAGGACATCCGAGGCCGTGCCCGTCGTGCAGGCGGTCAGGCCAAGAGCTGCCAGGAGCGTGAGCGACGCTGAAAACAAACGCATGGAACCGGAACGCGACACGAACTCGTACTCGAACGGGAGGAAACATGGCGGGCAGCGCGCCCGCGCGAACCGGCATCCTGCGCACGAAACAACGAATAAAGTTTGAATCGGATCTTAACCATGGGCCCGAAGGCCGGGGACCGACGCAGGCTGCGCCGACGAATTCGTCGCATGGAATCCCCGCGCCGCCCCTCGCATATCCGCCGGCATCGCCACGCATAGGGCCGAAGAAGCGGCCGGCCGCGCCGCCGTATCCGCCAGCCGGGACAGGCAGGCTCAGTCGGCCAGACAGCCCGGTCCCAGATCGGCGGCCTTCGTGATCCCCGCAAGCGCCAGCGTCAGGTCGAATTCCGCGATCGTGTTGCGGATCACCTCGCGCACCCCCGCCTCGCCCGCCAGCGCCAGCCCGTAGGCATAGGGGCGGCCGAGCAGGACCGCCCGCGCGCCGAGCGCCAGCGCCTTGGCGATGTCGGCCCCCGACCGCACGCCCGAATCGAGCAGGACCGGCAGATCGCCGGCAGCCGCCGCCACGGCGGGCAGAAGGTCCAGCGTCCCCGGCTCGCCGTCGACCTGGCGTCCGCCGTGGTTCGACAGGATGATGCCGTCGATCCCCTCCTTGACGGCGCGCGCCGCGTCGTCCGGATGCCGCACGCCCTTGAGCAGGATCGGCAGCCTGGTCATCTCGCGCAGCCGCGCGATGTCGTTCCATTCGAGGTTGGGGCGCGAATAGGTCGCGGTGAAATAGGCCGCGGCCGCGCGCATCCGCGAAAGGCCGAGGCCGAACGCCCTGCCCTTGCCGCGCAGCGAGAGCGCCGTGGCCAGGATGTCGGCGCCTTTCGGCTTGAAGCCGGTCTCGGGCGCCTGCGCCGGCACCTTGGCGCGAAACACCGGGTCGGACAGATATTGCGCCAGGCCGAGGCCGCGCAGGAACGGCAGGTAGCCGAGGTCGAGGTCGCGCGGACGCCAGCCGAGCAGCGTCGTGTCGAGCGTCAGCACGATCGCCTCGCAGCCGCAGGTTCCGGCGCGCGTCACCAGCGAGCGCACGAGCTCGTCGTCGCTCGACCAGTAGAGTTGGAACCAGCGCGGCGTGTTGCCCATCACCGCCGCGCAATCCTCCATCCGCACCGATGCCTGGTTGGAGAAGACGAAACCGATATCCTCCGCGCGCGCCGCCTTCGCCACGGCGAGATCGGCCTCGCGGTGCGCCATCTCCAGCACGCCGATCGGCGCCAGCAGCAGCGGCGCGCGGTGCGTGCGGCCGAAAAGCTCGACGGAAAGGTCGCGGCGCGCCACGTCGCGCAGCACGCGCGGCACCAGGCGGCGGCGCTCGAAGGCGGCGCGGTTGGCGGCCATCGTCGCCTCCGATCCGGCGCCGCCGCCGATATAGGCGGCCGCCCGCCGGTCCATCGCGCCCAGCGCCTTGCGCTCGAGCTCGGCCGGCAACACCGGCACCAGCGGCCGCGCGCCGCCGGCGCCCGTGACGAAGATCTCGGTCTGGCGCGTGCGCCCCGGTCCCGGCAAAGCCGGTGGCTGCGTCATGGTTTCCTCCCGCTCTCGACCTCGCCGGATGGTAGGCGAGCCGGTCGCAACCTTCAATTGCCGAAGACGGCCGGCCGCATGCAAGCACCCGTTCGGACCGGCTCCAGCGCCGCCGCCGAAAACTTGAGAAAAAAATTCAGATTATGAGACGATTCTTCTGGAATAATTCTAATCTATGGTCCATATAGGACGAGTCTCGAGCGTATTGAGAGGACGTCATGCGGCTGACCCGGCAAACCAACTATGCGATCAGGATTCTGATGTATTGCGCGGTCAACAACGACCGCCTGAGCCGGATCCCGGAAATCGCCGCCGCCTATTCGGTCTCCGAACTGTTCCTCTTCAAGATCCTGCAGCCGCTGGTGGAAAACGGGCTGGTCGAGACGGTTCGCGGCCGCAATGGCGGCGTGCGCCTCGGACGTCCGGCCACCGAGATCACCCTCTTCGACGTCGTCCGCGTCACGGAGGAGAGCTTCGCGATGGCCGAGTGCTTCGAAAACGACGCGGCCGACTGTCCGCTGATCGATTCCTGCGGCCTCAACGAGGCCCTGCGCAAGGCGCTCGGCGCCTTCTTCGAGGTATTGCAGGGCTATACGATCGACCGACTGGTCAGCACCCGCCCCGCAATGCGCAGCCTGCTCGGCATCGACGAGCTGGTTGCCCAGTCGGCTCGCCACTAGACCGGCTGACGGCCGCCCTGCCCGCCGGCACGCGCGCGGCCGGCCAGCGCCTGCCGGGATTGGCCCGCGCCGACGCCCCGCCCTGCGGCCGGGGCCTTGCTCTACTTGTTGAGAATCAGCTTGCCCTGGCGCGTGATGCGCAGGCGATAGACCGAGCCGTAATGGTCGACGGCGATCTCGTTGCGGCCACGAAACAGATCGTCGCTGGAGACGATGCGCACCGGCTCGCTGACGCGCGGCTGCATGGGCCGCTCGGCGGACTGCGCACGGAAGCGAAACTCGACCGGAACATGGCTGTTCATTGGATGTGATCCTCTCCTGCGGTGGCGCTCGTGTCGCATGCGGGCGCCGGTTCATTTCTTGACTTCTTTTATCATGTTTCATACCAGTCGCAATACCTGATTACCAAGGTCAAGTTTATGGACCCAGGCGCAGGCCCCGTCTGGAGCGAAGAGAAGCGATGATCCATCCGGTCTTTCACCTTGCCCTGCCGCGCACGCCCGCGCAGCGCGCCCGGGCCGTCATCCTCGTCAACACGATCTTCCCGCTGATGATCGCCGGCCTTCTGGCGGACGCGCTCGCCGGCCAGACGGCGCGGGACGCCCGTCCGGTCGCCATCGTGGCCGAGCAGGCGGCAACGCGATGAGCGGGCTTTTCAACCTGCACCGGCTTGCCGACCGGCGCGGCGACGGGCTGCTGCCGGCCTTCACCGCCCTGTTCGAGGATCGAGCGACGGTCGGCATGCAGGGTCGCGGCCTCGCGCTTTTCCCGGGGTCCGCGCACCAGGCCGGGCCGCATCCCCGCAGCCGGCCGCCGGAGGACCTTCCGCCCAAAGTGATCGCCCTGCAGCGACGCGGATGCTAGAAAGCCGCCTTCGACGAAGGAAGGACGCCGTTTCAACATGTTTATCGCCATGAATCGGTTCAAGGTCGCCAGCGGCTCGGAGGCCGCCTTCGAGCAGGTCTGGAAGAACCGTGATTCGATGCTGCCGGAAATGCGGGGCTTTCGCGATTTCCACCTGCTGAGGGGGCCGGCCAACGAAGCGGAAGGCTACACCCTCTACGTCTCGCACACGCTGTGGGCCACGCGGGACGACTTCCTGGCGTGGACGAAATCGCAGAATTTCCGCGACGCGCACAAGAATGCCGGCAAGCACGGGCCGGCAGCGCAGACCTATCTCGGCCCTCCGCAATTCGAGGGCTTCACCGTCGTCGAAGGCGCCTGAGCAGCATTACCGGCCCGCCGCGACGGGACCGCGCCGTCACTCGGCAGCGGCAAGCAGGCTGGCATTGCCGCCTGCCGCCGTCGTGTCGACGCAGATCGCCCGCTCGTGGCAATAGGCGGCCGGGTCGATCGCATCCGTCACGAGGCGCACGATCTGCCCGTCGCGGCCGGCCAGCGCGCGGCGCAGATCGCGCAGATGGGCCGGATCGGCGGCACAGGCGACGAGATCGGGCGCCGCATGTCCCGACCATTCCGGCGAAGCCTCGCCGTCGACGACCGCCAGCGGGAACGCCCCTCCGGCCAGCGGCTGAAGCGCTGACGGCGCGCCCGGCGCGACGGCCATCACGGCATTTCCGGCCGCCAGCGCCTGCACGACCTGCGCCAGCAGGTCGTCCGGGTCCGGCCCCAGGCACAGCACGCGCCCGCGCGGGGCCAGCATCAGCGAGTTCGCCTCGCCTGTCGGCCCAGGCAGATCGGCCGGGCCGGGATCGAGCGACGCGGCGGCGGCAACCGCAGCCGCCGCCTTGCCGCGCAAATGCTTGCGCAGCGCCGTGACGCGGTCGGGACGGGACGACCACCCGTGGGCGGCCGGATCGGGCCAGCCTATGGAAGCGTCACCCCCACCCCTTGCCCCTCCCCGCAAAGGGGAGGGCGAACTTGAAACCTTGGCGCCCGGCACCGACGTCTCGATGGCTGCAGCAGCATCGACGTCTCCCTCCCCCTTGTGGGAAGGGGTGCGGGGTGGGGGTGGTGCACGCAACACGCCCAACTCCTTTGCAGCCCGCCTGAATCTCGCCAGATAATGCGGTCCGCCGGCCTTCGGCCCGGTGCCCGACAGGCCCTCGCCGCCGAATGGCTGGGCGCCCACCACCGCACCGATCTGGTTGCGGTTGACGTAGACATTGCCGACCCGGACCCGGTCGAGCACCTGCTGCACCCGCGCATCGATGCGCGTATGCAGGCCGAAGGTCAGCCCGTAGCCGCGCGCATTGACGGCGTCGATGACGCGATCGATCCCGTCGGCCTCGAAGGTCGCGACGTGCAGCACCGGCCCGAACACCTCGCGCTCGACCTCCTCGATGCCGCTGACGCGGAAGATATGCGGCGCCACGAAGCGGCCGCCGGCCGGCGCTTCGAGCCGCGCAATCAGCCGGCCCTCGCTCTCCAGCCGGGCGCAATAGCTGGAGATGCCGGCCTGTGCCTCCGCATCGATCACGGGGCCGACATCGGTGGAAATCGCCCACGGGTCGCCGACCGCGAGTGCCCTCAGCGCGCCGGCGAGCATGCCGACCACCTTTTCCTCCACGTCCTTCTGCACATAAAGGACGCGCAGCGCCGAACAGCGCTGACCCGCGCTCTGGAAGGCGGAAGCGAGCGCGTCGCGCACCGCCTGCTCGGGCAGGGCGGTCGAATCGACGATCATCGCGTTGATGCCGCCGGTCTCGGCGATCAGCATGGCGTCCGGCGCCGCCGTCCCGGCAAGCTGCCGCTCGATGATGCGCGCGACCTGCGTCGAGCCGGTAAAGCAGACGCCCGCAATGCGCGGGTCGGCCGTCAGCGGCGCGCCGACGCTCTCGCCGTCGCCGGGCAGCAACTGGACGATGTCGGCGGGAATGCCGGCTTCAAGCATCAGCTCGACCGCGCGGAAGGCGATCAGCGGCGTCTGCTCGGCCGGCTTGGCCACCACCGCGTTGCCGGTTGCCAGCGCGGCCGCGATCTGGCCTGTGAAGATCGCCAGCGGGAAATTCCACGGCGAGATGCAGGCGATCACCCCGCGCGCCACGCTGTCGCGCTCGGCCTGCGGCGCCTGCGTGGCGTAGTAATGCAGGAAATCGACCGCCTCGCGCAGTTCGGCCACGCAATCGGCAAGGGTCTTGCCCGCCTCGCGCGCGGCGAGCGCGAAGAACTCGGCCGCATGCGCCTCATAGAGCGCGGCCGTCCTCTCGAGCAGCGCCGCACGTTCGGCCACCGGCCGTGCCGCCCAGGCGGGCTGCGCCGCAACCGCCCGCTGCACCGCGCGGCCGACCTGCGCGGCGTCGGCCTCGACCACCGTGCCGACGACCTCCGTAGTGCGCGCCGGATTGACGATCTCGCGCGGCGTCCCCCCACCCTTCGCCTGCGTCAGCGGTCTCGCTTGCCAACGATGCGGTGCGGCGAATTTCGCGCGCGCCTTCTCCAGTTCCGCCAACGTCTCATAGTCGGAGAGATCGTAGCCCCGGGAATTGAATCGGACCGGCAGGAAAATATCGGAAGGCGCTGGAATTGCGGGATTATGCGCCGCCCCCTGCCCCGCCACGATGGCGAAGGGATCGCGCGCGATCACCTCCGGCGCCACGTCCTCGTCGACGATCTGGTGAACGAAGGACGAGTTGGCGCCGTTCTCCAGCAGCCGCCGCACCAGATAGGCGAGCAGGTCCTCATGCGCCCCCACCGGCGCATAGATGCGGCAGCGCGCACCCTCGCCTTTGCGGACCGATTCGTGCAGCGCCTCGCCCATGCCGTGCAGCCGCTGGAACTCGAAACGGGTGCGGTCGGCGCCTGCCATCGCGAGAATGGCCGCGACCGTATGCGCGTTGTGGGTGGCGAATTGCGGGTAGATGCGATCCGTCAGCGAGAGCAGCTTGCGCGCATTGGCAATGTAGGAGACGTCCGTATTGGCCTTGCGCGTGAACACCGGATAGCCGGGAAGCCCGAGCACCTGCGCGCGCTTGATCTCGCTGTCCCAGTACGCGCCCTTGACCAGCCGCACCATGATGCGCCGGTCGAGCTTTTCGGCCAGCGCGTGCAGCCAGTCGATGACGAAGGCCGCGCGCGGCCCATAGGCCTGCACGACCACGCCGAACCCGTCCCAGCCGGCAAGCGAGGCGTCGGCAAGCACGCGCTCGATCACGTCGAGCGAGAGGTCGAGCCGGTCGGCCTCCTCGGCATCGATGTTGAGCCCCATGCGCGCCGCCTTGGCCGCCCGGCACAGATCCAGCAGACGGCTGGCCATTTGCGGCAGCATGGCCTCCCGCTGCGCCACCTCGTAGCGCGGATGCAGCGCGGACAGCTTGACCGATATGCCGGGATTGCGCGCGATGTCGTCGCCGGCCGCCTCGCCGGCGAGCGCTGCGATCGCATCGGCATATGCCTTGTGATAGCGCTGCGCGTCGGCCTCCGTACGGGCCGCCTCGCCCAGCATGTCGAAGGAATAGAGATAGCCCCTGGCCGTCATCGGCCGGCCGTTCTTCACCGCTTCGGCGATGGTCCGCCCAAGCACGAAATTCTCGCCGAGCTCGCGCATCGCCGCAGCCACCGCGCGCCGGATCACCGGCTCGCCCAGCCGGCGGACCATGCCGCGCAGCGTGCGCTCGATCGCGCTCTCGCCCTCGTCCAGCACGCGGCCGGTCAGCATCAGCGCCCAGGTCGAGGCATTGACGAAGACCGAGCCGGATTCGCCCGAATGGGCCGACCAGTCGTGCGGCGCGATCTTGTCGCGGATCAGGTCGTCCATCGTCTCCGAATCGGGCACGCGCAGCAGCGCCTCGGCGAGACACATCAACGCCACCCCCTCGCGCGAGGAAAGGCCGTATTCCGACAGGAAAGCCTCCATCAGCCGCGGGTCCGTCGAGCCGCGCACCGCCCGCACCAGCTCGGCCGCGCGGGCGCTGATGGCGGCGCGCTCGGCTTCGCCAAGCGCGGCCAGCCGGATCAGGCGCACCAGCGCCTCGCCTTCCTCCGGCAGGGTGTTCGCTCGGATCGACGCGCGCAGCGGCGCGAGGCTGGCCTTCGACATGTTCAGGCTCCCGCAAGGATGGCAAGGCCGCACCATAGCACGGAGCGGCCTGCAACCTCGCCTGAATGGCTAGACCGGACAGCCCGGATCGACTTATATCGACGCTGGAATCAGGCATATCGGATTGTCAAAATGGCAGAGACAGCGGAAACGGACCGCATCGACCGCAACATCCTTGCCGCGCTGTCGCGCGACGGCCGGCTGTCGATGTCGGAGCTGGCGCGCGAGGTCGGCCTTTCCCGCACGCCGGTGCAGGCGCGCGTGCAGCGGCTGGAGCGCGAGGGCTTCATCCGCGGCTATGCGGCCCTCGTCGACCGCGAACGCATGGGGGAAGGCCATGTCGCCTTCGTCCAGGTGACGCTGTCGGACACGCGCTCGGCAGCGCTGGACGCCTTCAACCGGGCCGTCATCGGCATTGCCGAGGTCGAGCAATGCCACATGATCGCGGCGAGCTTCGACTATCTGCTCAAGGTGCGCACGAAGGACATCGCCGCCTATCGCCGCGTGCTGGGCGAGCGCATCTCGGCCCTCCCCCATGTCGAGCACACCTCGACCTTCGTGGCGATGGAAACCGTGAAGGATCGCTGACCGTGAGCCTTTCGAGGCCCGCTACTCGGCATCCAGCGTCTTCAGGAACGCCACCAGCGCCGCCTTGCCCCGCTCGGTCAGCCGGATGCGGGCGAGTTCCGTATGGCCGTCCGGCCCCGGCCGCGCCGCCGCATAATGAACGATGACGTCGCCGAGCGTGGCAATCTGGCCGGCATGCATGTAAGGCGCGCGGCTCGCGGCACCGCGCAGGGTCGGTGTCTTGAATGCGCGCTCGAGCTCGTGGCCGTCGCGGACCATGAAGCGCAGCTCGTCGCAGCGATCCGGCGCGTCGCTGTAGGGTCCTGCGCAGTTGAACGGATCGGCCAGCACCAGCGGCACCGCCTGCGCCCGGCCGCGGTCGGGCGCGGCGCCCGCCGCCTGCGGCACCGCGGTATTGTGGAAATGCTCGTCGGTGAAGCGCGGGCCGTTGTGGCAGTCGATGCAGTTGGCGCTGCCGAGAAAGAGCTTGAGACCTTCCATCTCCAGATCGCTGAAACGGTCGGCCTCGTCGGGCTCGCGTTCCTCCAGCAGCGCGCGTGCGAAGCGGTCGAAGCGCGTCTGCGCCGGCATCAGCGTTCGCTCATAGGCGGCGAGCGCCTTGCCGATATTCGCGAAGACGCGGTTGACGGCATGCCGCTGCTGCGGGCTCATCGCCTCCCATGCCGCCCGCTCCGCCGCGTCGCCCAGCGGCCCGGCACTGACGGGCAAGCCGCCCAGGACCGGCAGCGGCCCGAAAACCCGCTCATAGTCGCCGCGATATCTCGCCGCGATCGCATGGGCGTAAAAGGTCCGGGTGCCGCCGTGCTCGCGCGCGTCCTCGAGCGGCTGCAGCGCCTGCGCCCACAGGCTGTCGGCACGCCCGTCCCAGAACAGGAACGGGCTGTAGGCCGCGCCGGCCACCGGCATGGTGCGCCGGTCGGTGGTGCCGATCCCCTCGCCGCGCGGGAGGTCGTCCTGGAACTGGCGGTCGGCCTTGTGGCAGGTCGCGCAGGACACGGCGCCGCCGGGGCTCATGCCCGTGTCGAAGAACAGCGCCGCCCCCAGCGCGGCCGCGTCGGGATCGTCGGCAACGCGGTTGGTCGGGTCGGCGGGCAGCGGCCGCAACGCATCGAGCGACAATGCGGCGACCTGCGCCTTCTCGGCCTCGGTCAGCCTGTCAGGGCTGCAGGCGGCGGCGAGCAGGCCCGCGCCCAGGGCCGCCAGCATCTTTCCCGCAACACCCGGCGCCATGTCACAAGGACAGGTTGAACACGGCCTCGTCGCTGCCGGCGCCCGCATCGATGCCGATCTCCAGCACCCACCAGCCGGGCATGTTGAAGCGCAGACCCTCGATGCGGTAGCGCCCCTCGCCGAGATGGCCGGCGACCTGCGGACGCGTCGGCAGGCCGTGCCCGTGCTGCGGCATGCCGCCGCCGATGGTGATCGTCGCGTCGGAGACGGGCTGCCCGTCCGGCGTCGCAACCGTGACGATGAAGGCCAGCAGCGGCCCGCGCTCGATCGGCTCCAGCTCGGGCGCGATCGTCACCCGATAGAGGCCCGCCGCCGTCGCCCTGCTGCGCGACAGGTCGAGGCCGTCCGGCGCCGTCACGAAGAAGCGCATGGCAAAGAACGCCGCGGCCGCGAGCACCGCCAGCATCACCGCGACACCGATCAGTTTCGTGTTTCGAGACATGGACCGCATCCCGCTTGCCGACGGCAGGTGGCCGGCACCAGGCAGGTAGGCCTTCCAGTACCGGGAAGGTCAAGCACAAATCTCGCCGGCCTTTCCGCGCGGCCGTCTCAGGCCATGCTGAAACGGTACTCGCTGCGCTGCCGGTAGGTCTCGCCCGGCCGCAGCACGGCCTGCGGGAAATAGGGCCGGTTGGGCGAATCGGGCCACACTTGCGGCTCCAGGCAGAACCCCGCGTGGGTGCCGTAGCGGATGCCCAGCAGGCCGGGTGCGGCGCGTGCCGGCGCGCCGCCGTCGAAGAACTGGAGGCCCGGCTCGGTGGTCCACACATCCATCTCGACGCCGGAGCGCGCACCCTGCACCCACGCGGCGCGAGCCAGCGGCCGGCGTGTCGCCGCGAGGCAGAAATTGTGGTCGTAGGCGGCCTGCCCCGCCGCATCGGCGATCGGCCGCGCCTGCCTGAAATCGAAGGGCGAGCCGTCCACCGGCTGCACCACGCCGGTCGGGATCAGCGACGGGTCGACCGGCAGATAGGCGCCGGCCGCGATCATCAGGCGGTGGGACAGCACGTCGCCGGCGCCGCCGTCATCCAGGTTGAACCAGGAATGGTGGGCGAAATTGCACAGCGTCGGCGCATCGGTCGTCGCCTCGAACTCGACGGCCAGCGTCGCCGGCGGCAGCAGCCGATAGGTGCAGGTGACGGCGAGATTGCCCGGAAAGCCCATCGCCCCGTCCGGATCGTCGAGGCTCAGCGTCGCGAAGTCCGCTCCCGCTTCCGCAAGCGTCCAGTTGCGCCGCCACGCGCCGGCGCTGCCGCCATGCAGACAATGACCGGAGGGCTCGTTCGCATCCACCTCGCAGCGCCGGCCGTCGAGCGAAAAACGGCCCCGCGCAATGCGGTTGGCATAGCGCCCGACGATCGCGCCGTGAAAGAGCGAATGGGCGAGATAATCCTCCATGCGCTCGAAGCCGAGCGTCAGCGGCCGGTCATGGCCGTCGAGCCAGAGCTGCTGCACCGTGGCGCCCCAGGTGAGGACGGACGCGCGCAGCCTTCCGCCGGCGATGGCGGCGCGGGTGACTGCCGCGCCGTGCCGGTCGTGTCCGAAAGGCTGCGGGGTCATCGCCGGCCAGAGGGGGCAACGTGGAGCACCTCTGTTCCTCCGGCAAGGCCCCTACAGGCCCAGCCCGCCGATGCAGACATATTTGGTGTCGAGATAGTCGTCGATGCCCTGGTGGCCACCCTCGCGGCCGAGCCCCGATTCCTTGACCCCGCCGAACGGCGCCTCGGGCGTCGTGATCAACCCCTCGTTGACGCCGACCATGCCGTATTTCAGGCCCTCCATCACCCGGAAGGCGCGACCGAGATCGCTCGTGTAGAAATAGCAGGCAAGCCCGTATTCGGTGTCGTTGGCCAGGGCCACCGCCTCCTCCTCCGTCTCGAAGCGAAACACCGGCGCGACGGGGCCGAAGATCTCCTCCTTCATGAAGCGCATCTGCGGCTTGGCGTCGGCGATCACCGTCGGCTCGAAGAAGGTGCCGCCCAGCGCATGCCGCTTGCCGCCGGCCACGACCCGGCCGCCCTTGGCGGTGGCGTCGCCGATCAGCTCCTCCACCTTCTCCACCGCCTTGCTGTCGATCAGCGGCCCCTGCTGCACGCCGTCTTCCAGCCCGTTGCCGACCTTGAGCCTGCCCGAGGCCGCCGCCAGCTTCTCCACGAAGCGATCGTAGACGCCGGCCTGCACGAAGAACCGGTTGGTGCACACGCAGGTCTGCCCGGAATTGCGATACTTGGCCGTCATCGCCCCCTCGACGGCGCGATCGAGATCGGCATCGTCGAAGACCAGGAACGGCGCGTTGCCGCCAAGCTCCATCGACACCTTCTTCACCGTGCCCGCGGCCTTCGCCATCAGGATCTTGCCGACCTCCGTCGAACCGGTGAAGGTGATCTTTCTGACCAGCGGATGCGAGGTCAACTCGTCGCCGATCTCGGACGCGGACCCCGTGACCACGTTGACGACGCCCGCCGGAATGCCGGCTTCCTCGGCGAGCGCGCCCCAGGCCAGCCCCGAATAGGGCGTCTGCGAAGCCGGCTTCACCACCGAGGTGCAGCCGGCCGCGATCGCCGGGCCGATCTTGCGCGCCAGCATCGAGGACGGGAAGTTCCACGGCGTGATCGCCGCGATCACGCCCACCGGCTCGCGGGTAACAAGGATGCGCCGGTCCGCCCAGGGCGACGGCACCGTCTCGCCATAGGCGCGCCGCGCCTCCTCGGCGAACCACAGGACATACGCCGCCGATGCGCCGATCTCGCCCTTGGCCTCGGCGAGCGATTTGCCCTGCTCCATCGTCAGCAGCTCGGCAAGCGCCTGGCTGTTGTCCATGATGGCGTCGTGCAGCGTGCGCAGGAGCTTCGAGCGCTCCAGCGCCGACGTCTTGCGGAAGCTTTCGAACGCCGCCTGCGCGGCCTCGATCGCCCGCCGCGTCTCCGCACGCCCCGCCTTCGGCACCGTGCCCAGCTTCGCGCCCGTCGCCGGATCGATCACGTCGAGGGTCGCGCCGCTGTCGGCCGATACCCACTCGCCCCCGATCAGGTTCGCTTCCCTCAGGAAAACATTCCGCTTCGAAACCATCTGGCACTCTCCTCTTCGGCTCGGCCCGCCGCGCCGGCTCCCGGCCGGCGGACGCACAGCATGGGGCGGTCGGGATCGGGCACGCCGTGCAGGCCTGTGTAGCGTCCCTCCTCGCCTGCGATCAATCGCCTTGTCCTCCCCGCGGAAGGCCGATGGCTGGATCGCGGTCGCGCGGCGAAGGCATTTCGGGTTTGTTGCCGCCACGCTCCAATGCCTATATGCAGCCTTGGGAGGCCACATGCTGCGTATTTTCCTTCTCGCCTCGGCGCTTCTGGTTGCAGGTCCGGTATTCGCGACGGAAGCGGGCTGGGCGCTGCTCCGCTCGGGCGGCCATGTCGTGTTTCTGCGCCACGCGGACACGCCGAGCGCGGTCGATCCCGCCGGGCTCGACCTCTCCGACTGCGCCACACAGCAGAACCTGACCGAGCGCGGCGGCGTTCAGGCGCGCCGCATCGGCGCGCTGTTCGCGGCGCGCGCGGCACCCGTCGGCAGGATCCTGACGAGCGCCTATTGCCGCTGCCAGGACACCGCCAGGCTGGCTTTCGAGCGCGTCCCGATCGAGCATGAGGAGGCCCTGGATTTCCTGCCGCGCGACGACGCCGGCAACGCCGCCAAGGCCGAGCAGGTGCGCCAGCTCGTGCTCGGCTATTCCCAGCGCGACAATCTCGTTCTGGTCGTCAACGAGGACGTGATCCGCACGATCCTCGGCGTCGGCGCGCGCGAGGCCGAGGCGGTGATCGTCGAGGCTGATGGCGAAGCCCTGCGCGTGGCGGGCCGCATCCGCTTCAACTGACCGGCCGCGTCGACGCGGTCCCGCAAGGGCCGCCTTCAGCGCTCGACGACGATGCGCGTATTGCCCGGCCCGATCCGGCTGACGAGCGCATAGAACTTCGCTGCATTGCGCGTGTCGAGCCGCACGCAGCCATGCGAGGCCGGCGTTCCCAGCCGGCTGACCGCATTGGTGCCGTGAATGGCATATCCGCCGTGATAGAATACCGAATACGGCATCGGCGACATGTCGTACTTGCGCGAATGCCACATCTTGTGCATGCGCTTCGGCCGCCACGAGCCGGTCGGCGTCACATAGCCCTTGCGTGCGGTCGACACGCGCCATGTGTGGATCACCTGGCCATGGCGGATGACCTGCATCGTCTGCTTCGAGATATTGATGCGGGCGACGAGGCTGTCTGCCATGCCTTCGCCGGCGAAGCTGAAGGTCGACGCCAGCAGGGCGGCAGCGACGAGCACGGCCTTCTTCATGTTCCCAAACCCCAGATATGCTTGCCCGATGGCGCAACGTAAGGTTTCAACCGTGAACGCGCAATGAACGCAGCCGTGCCAATTGTCCCGTTTCGCGCGGATCGCGGCGACATCACCCGATTGTGATCCGCGCCCCACTGGCGCGGCTGACGCACGGTCATGTGCGGCCGAAGCCGGCGGGAGCTTGCAAACGCGGCGGACGCCTGTTCAATGACACCATGCACGACCGTCTCTTCCGCGCCGTCGAGGATCGCACCGACGAGCTTGTTTCGCTGACCCGCGACCTGATCCGCTTTCCCACGGTCAATCCGCCGGGCGAAGCCTATACGCCCTGCGCGGAGTTCATCGGCCGCCGGCTGGAGCAGCGGGGCTTTTCGGTCCAGTACGTCCGCGGCGAGGGTGCGCCCGGCGATTCCGACCGCTACCCGCGCACCAATGTGGTGGCACGTCGCGAAGGCAGAGCGCCGGGCAAGGCGGTGCATTTCAATTCCCACATCGACGTGGTGGAGGCCGGCGAAGGCTGGACGGTCGACCCGTTTGCCGGAACGGTGATGGACGGCCGCGTCTACGGCCGCGGCGCCTGCGACATGAAGGGCGGCCTCGCCGCCTCGATCATCGCCGCCGAGGCGTTCATCGAGGCCTGCCCGGACTATCCCGGCGCGATCGAGATTTCCGGCACGGCCGACGAGGAATCCGGCGGCTTCGGCGGCGTCGCCCACCTCGCCCGGCTCGGCTTCTTCTCCCGGCCGCGGGTCGACCACGTCATCATCCCGGAGCCGCTGAACAAGGACCGCATCTGCCTCGGCCACCGCGGCGTCTGGTGGGCCGAGATCGAGACGCGCGGGCGCATCGCCCACGGCTCGATGCCGTTTCTGGGCGATTCGGCGATCCGTCACATGGGTGCGGTGCTCGACGCGTTCGAGACCGAGCTGTTTCCCGCACTCGAGCGCAAGGAAACGCGCATGCCGGTGGTGCCCGAAGGGGCGCGGCGCTCGACCTTGAACCTGAACTCCATCCACGGCGGCCAGACCGAAGACTTCTTCCCCGGCCTGCCGGCGCCGAACGTCGCCGATTCCTGCCGCCTCGTGCTCGACCGCCGCTTTCTGATCGAGGAGCCGGTCGACGAGGTGAAGCGCGAGGTCACCGACATTCTGGACAGGCTGAAGCGCGAGCGGCCGCGCTTCGACTACAGGATCCGCGACCTGATGGAGGTCCTGCCGCTGATGACCGAAGCCGATGCGCCGGTGCCGGCGGCGCTGGCCGGCGCCATCCGCCTCGTGCTCGGCACCGAGCCGCAATATGTGTGTTCGCCCGGCACCTACGACCAGAAGCATATCTCGCGCATCGGCCATCTGCACGACTGCGTGGCCTATGG
>Ga0207868_1001454_pt1 | contig 16851 bp, 17 predicted proteins | sample Passage237B_FD_187370 | JGI IMG/M metagenome (GOLD analysis project Ga0207868, IMG submission 187370) | Cellulose adapted compost microbial communities from Newby Island Compost Facility, Milpitas, CA, USA - Passage2 37B (SPAdes) (version 3) ... | reverse complement strand
TGGCGAGTTCGGCGGCAGCATTGACCTTGGCGATGTCGAGCACACGGCGGCTGACGGTCTCCACGAAATCGACGGGATAGACCGTGCGCTTTTCCACGTCCTGCTGGTTCTTCTTCGACTCCACGACGTGATTCACGGCGCGTGGAGTGCCGATGCGACGGTACCAATCAGCTGGAATGCGCAGGAAGGGCGGGCGCGGCTGAGCGATACGGACGAGGCGGTTGCGGTCCTGCTTGGCGTTGCTACCTTCGGGTGCGGCGGTCATAGCGCATCAACATTATCATGATGCGCGTCGATCCCGTAGCTGCCAGCCTTCGGGGCATGCCCCTGCGGAGCGGGTCGCACCGCCGCCCTTCAGGAGCACCAGACCGCGAGTTATGTCGGCCGCATCGGAATGGACGCGGGACTGGCTAGGGGCAATGAAAGCGATGCAGGAGAAGATCGCCGGGTCTATGTGACCGGGATCGCACGATCATCACGACCTTCGGCGTCACCACGATGGTTGACTTTACCGGTCAGATAGTCGGCCCACGCCTGCGCCAGAGCCTTGCGCCGCTCGAAGATCGGCGAGCGCAGATAAGCGACTGTGACATCATCGCCAGCCTTGTGCGCCAGCGTGGCATCCGCCGCAGCAACGTCCAGCCCGCACTCAGCCGTCCAGTCTATCATCGTTGACCGCCACCCGTGGGTGGTGACGTTGTCAGGCGTGGCCACCTTGCGCAGGAGCGTTCGTACTGCCGAGTCGGTGACGGGCTGACCGCGTACCTGACCGGGGAACATGAGGCTGTCAGGCTTGGCGTCGGGCAGGCGCAGAGATCGCAGAAGCTCGACCGTCTGCCGAGCGAGGGGGACGACATGGGTCTTCTTCATCTTCATCCGTGAGCCGGGGATCTGCCATGTTGCTGCGTCGAGATCGACCTCTTCCCAGCGCCCCAGCGCCGCTTCAGTGAACCGCAACGAGGTCAAGGCGATCACCTGCAGTAGCCTCGCAGCCATCGAGCCTCGCTCCGAAAGCGCCACGAAGACGGCGGGAGCATCGGTGACCGACACGGCCGGGTGATGCACCACGCTTCGAACGCGGCTGGGCTTGGGCAACCGCAGCGCCATCGAGCCCTTCCAGACGGCCGGATTCTCGCCGGTGCGATATCCTGCCACCTTCGCCCAGTCCAGCACGGCCTCGATACGGCCACGCAGCCGCTTCATCGACTCGGTCTTCGTGAGCCAGTGCGGCTCCAGAATTTCCACGATGTGGTTCGCGGTGACCTGATCGACCGGAAGGTGGCCGATCACCGGTCCGGCATACTGATCCAGGGTCGCCCGCCACTGGTATCGATGCTTCGGATTCTTCCAGCCCGCCTCGTGCGCCGAAACATACTGTTCTGCACACCACGCGAAGGTCGGCACGCTGCTGGCAACATCGGCGGTCACACCTATCTGCTCGCGCTTGCCGCGATGCTCCGCCGCGATATCGACGCCACGCCAGAGCCGCGTCCGATATTCAGCAGCGAGGGTTCTGACCTCTGCATATGGGATACGCCGCACGGCACCAAGACCTAGCGACCGCATTTTGCCACCGCGCGAATACCGGAAGACCCAACTCTTGGTGCCGTCCTCGCGGATCTGCAAGTAGAGATTCTCATCCACCCGGTGGGTGCCGAGCTTGTGCATAAGGGCGTCGACCTCGCGGGCCGACAAAGCGCGCTTCCGTGCCATGTCGTGCTCCCTCGCCGTTCACGAAGGTCAGCAATGCTTGGTCTGGCAGGGAAGTCCAGTCCCCACGTGCAGGGCCACGTGCGTTTCGGTGCATGCCGCAAGTGCGCAGAATTCCGGGCCTCTTGGCCTTAGCCGCCGTAAGTACCGACCACCAAGGCGGCTAAGTAGCGGAATACACTGGCGGTTTGGAACAGCTATGGACGATGTGGGATCGGCTGGGACAGAAAGGGTCTGGTGGAGCCAAGGGGAGTCGAACCCCTGACCTCTTGAATGCCATTCAAGCGCTCTCCCAACTGAGCTATGGCCCCACGTTCCGGCTTCGGCCGGCGCCGTTTCCGGCGAAATCGCGGCCGCTTGGGTCCGGCCGACGATGCTGGCGGCTTCTAGCGCCGCATCACGCGAATATCAAGCCTCCGGAACCGTCATTTTCGGCGCCGCGCTCTCAGTGCTCGTCCTCGTCGTCATCGACGTCGATCATCCCCGAGACGTCGTCGTCGTCCTCCTCGTCTTCGAGGAAGGTCTCGTCATCGTCGTCGCCGAGGTCGACATCCTCGTCTTCTATGTCGATGCTGTCGTCGGAGCCGCCGGAGGCCTCCTCGTCGGCATCCTCAAGCGAAACCGTCTCGACATCCTCCTCGCCGTCCGCCTCCTTCTCCTCGACCTCGTCCTCGTCGACGATGGAGCTTTCGGCGGATTCGAAGAAGGAACGGGGATAGGTCTTGCCCGTATAGGGAGAGACGATCGGATCCTTGTTGAGATCGTAGAATTTGCGGCCCGTTTCCGGGTCGATCCTTTTGGTGCCGAGTTCGGGTTTGGCCACGGTTGATGCCTCTCGTCGTCCTTGAGCCGCCGCATGTCCTGCTGCACGCCGCTGCGGCGCTGGAATGTCCGGGTCGGTCCCCATAACTACAAGTCCCGCCGCTGTCAAAGCCTTATGCGCAATGGTCCCGAAGCCCTTCCGGCGCGCCCGCGAATGGCGCGTGACCGGCCGGCCGGAGCATGTTACGGAAGCCGCTGCGACCGGCCGGCGCATGCCCGGCCGGCACCCCGCGGACCCCGCCGATCCGAACCGAGTGCGCCATGAACCACCACGCCGCTTCCGCCGCCACCGCCCGCCGTTCGGGCCCGCTTTCGGGCAGGGCGCGCGTGCCGGGCGACAAGTCGATCTCGCACCGGGCGCTGATGCTCGGCGGGCTCGCCTCGGGCGAGACCCGCGTCACCGGCCTGCTCGAGGGCGAGGACGTGCTGCGCACGGCGGACGCCATGCGGGCGATGGGCGCCCTTATCGAGAAGACGGGCGATGCGTGGCTGATCCGCGGCACCGGCAACGGCGCGCTTCTGGAGCCGGAGGGGCCGTTCGACTTCGGCAATGCCGGCACCGGCTCGCGGCTGACCATGGGGCTGGTCGGCAGCTACGACATGAAGACGGTCTTCACCGGCGACGCCTCGCTGTCGAAACGGCCGATGGGCCGGGTGCTCGATCCGCTGCGGCAGATGGGAGCGCAGGTGCTCGACGCCGCGCCGGGCGACCGCATGCCGCTCACCCTGCACGGGCCGAGGACCGCGGCGCCGATCTCCTACCGCGTGCCGATGCCGTCCGCGCAGGTGAAGTCGGCCGTGCTGCTCGCCGGCCTCAACGCACCCGGCATCACCACGGTGATCGAGCCGGCGATGACGCGCGACCACACAGAGAAGATGCTGAAGGGCTTCGGCGCCGAGATCGAGGTGGAGACGGACCGCGACGGCGTGCGCCATATCCGCCTGCAGGGCCAGGGGCGGCTCGCCGGCCGCGACATCGCCGTGCCCGCAGACCCGTCGTCGGCGGCCTTCCCGATCGTGGCCGCGACGATCGTGCCCGGCTCCGACCTCACGGTCGAGAACGTCCTGATGAATCCGAGCCGCACGGGACTGATCCTGACGTTGCAGGAAATGGGCGCCTCGATCGAGGTGCTCGCACGCCGCGACGAAGGCGGCGAGGCGGTGGCCGATCTGCGCGTGCGCCATGCCGAGCTGAAGGGCATCGTGGTGCCGCCCGGACGCGCGCCCTCGATGATCGACGAATACCCGATCCTTGCCGTCGCCGCCGCCTTCGCCGAGGGCGAGACGGTGATGGAGGGGCTGGACGAACTGCGCGTCAAGGAGAGCGACCGGCTCGCCGCGGTCGCAGCCGGGCTCGCCGCCAACGGCGTCGCCTGCACCGAGCGCGAGACCGCGCTTCTGGTCCGTGGCCGGCCGGACGGCAGGGGCTTCGGCGGCGGCACGGTCGCGACCCATCTCGACCACCGCATCGCCATGAGCTTTCTCGTTCTCGGCATGGCGGCGGAAAGGCCGGTCACCGTCGACGACCGCGCCACGATCGCGACGAGCTTTCCGCAGTTCCTGGACCTGATGCGCGCGCTGGGCGCACAGGTCGGATAAGGCGGCACGGGCCGCCGCCAGCCCGAAGGAACCGAGCCCATGAGCAAACCCGTCATCGCCATCGACGGACCGGCAGCCTCGGGCAAGGGCACGCTGGCGCGCCGGCTCTCCGACTTCTACCGGCTGCCGCATCTCGATACGGGCCTCACCTACCGCGCGGCGGCCGCGCTCATGCTCGCGCGCGGATGGCCTCTCGACGACGAGGCGCGCGCGATCGACGCGGCGGCGACGGTCGACCTCGCCGCGCTCGACCGCGAGGCGCTGGCGGCGCATGCGGTCGGCGAGGCCGCCTCGCGCATCGCCGTCATCCCGGCGGTCCGGCGCATCCTGGTCGAGAAGCAGCGCGCCTTCGCGCGCCAGCCGGCAGGCGCGGTGCTCGACGGCCGCGACATCGGCACGGTGGTGTGCCCCGACGCCGACGTCAAGCTCTACGTCACTGCCAGCGCCGAGGTGCGCGCGCGGCGCCGGCTGCGCGAGATCGAGCAGCGCGGCGGGACGGCCGACCCGGAGCAGATTCTCGCCGACATCAGGAGGCGCGACGCGCGCGACACGGAGCGCGCCAACTCGCCCCTGCGGCCGGCCGCCGACGCGCACTTGCTCGACACATCCGAAATGGATATAGAAACCGCGTTCCGCGCGGCCGTTGCCATCGTCGACGACGTGACCGGCCGCCGGAACGGAAACTGAAGGCAGGCTTTCCCTTCGCCGCAGCGCGGCCGGGACGGCCTTTTCGGTTTTTACGAAACCGCCCGACCATCCGCGCCGCCGCGCCGGACCGCCCGCAAGGGGGACCAAAGGCTCCGCCACAGGGGAGCCCGGCCGGACAGGAAGGGCAGAGGCAACACCAACCCGCCGGCGCCGCCCGCAAGGGCAGTTTCCAGGAGAAAAAATGGCAAATCTCAATCCGTCCCGCGACGATTTCGCGAGCATGCTCGACGAGTCCTTTTCCGCCGAGCATTCGGCCGAGGGCTCGGTCGTCAAGGGCACCATCACGGCCATCGAGAAGGACATGGCCATCATCGATGTCGGCCTCAAGGTCGAGGGCCGCGTCCCGCTCAAGGAGTTCGGCTCGCGCGCCAAGGAGCTGAAGGCAGGCGACGAGGTCGAAATCTATGTCGACCGCATCGAGAACGCGCTCGGTGAAGCAGTGCTGTCGCGCGAGAAGGCCCGCCGCGAGGAAAGCTGGACCAAGCTCGAAGAGAAGTTCAACAAGGGCGAGCGCGTCGAAGGCGTCATCTTCAACCAGGTCAAGGGCGGCTTCACCGTCGATCTCGACGGCGCCGTGGCCTTCCTGCCGCGCTCCCAGGTCGACATCCGCCCGATCCGCGACGTCACGCCGCTGATGCACAACCCGCAGCCCTTCGAGATCCTCAAGATGGATCGTCGGCGCGGCAACATCGTCGTGTCGCGCCGCACCGTGCTCGAGGAGAGCCGCGCCGAGCAGCGCTCGGAGATCGTGCAGAACCTCGAGGAAGGCCAGGTGGTCGAGGGCGTGGTCAAGAACATCACCGATTACGGCGCCTTCGTCGATCTCGGCGGCATCGACGGCCTGCTGCACGTCACCGACATGGCATGGCGCCGCGTCAACCACCCGACCGAGATCCTGTCGATCGGCCAGACGGTCAAGGTGCAGATCATCCGCATCAACCAGGAGACCCACCGTATCTCGCTCGGCATGAAGCAGCTCGAGAGCGACCCGTGGGAAGGCATCGGCGGCAAGTATCCGATCGGCAAGAAGATCAAGGGCACCGTCACCAACATCACCGACTACGGCGCGTTCGTCGAGCTGGAGCCGGGGATCGAGGGCCTGATCCACGTCTCTGAGATGAGCTGGACGAAGAAGAACGTCCATCCCGGCAAGATCCTGTCGACCACGCAGGAGGTCGAGGTGGTGGTGCTCGAGGTGGATCCGGTCAAGCGCCGCATCTCGCTCGGCCTCAAGCAGACGCTGGAGAACCCGTGGGAAGCCTTCGCGCGCGACCATCCGGTCGGCTCGACGGTCGAGGGCGAGGTCAAGAACAAGACCGAGTTCGGCCTGTTCATCGGCCTCGACGGCGACGTGGACGGCATGGTCCACCTCTCCGACCTCGACTGGACCCGTCCGGGCGAGCAGGTGATCGAGGAGTACAACCGCGGCGACGTGGTCAAGGCGCAGGTCCTCGACGTCGACGTCGAGAAGGAGCGCATCTCGCTCGGCATCAAGCAGCTCGGCCGCGATGCGGTCGGCGAGGCCGCTGCCTCCGGCGAATTGCGCAAGAACGCAGTCGTTACCTGCGAGGTCACCGGCATCAAGGACGGCGGCATCGAGGTGAGGCTGGTCGACCACGACGTCGATACCTTCATCAAGCGCTCGGACCTGTCGCGCGACCGCGACGAGCAGCGGCCGGAACGGTTCGCGGTCGGCCAGAAGGTGGACGCGCGCGTCATCTCCTTCGACAAGAAGAGCCGCAAGCTGCAGGTCTCGATCAAGGCGCTTGAGATCGCCGAGGAGAAGGAGGCGGTGGCCCAGTACGGCTCGACCGATTCCGGCGCCTCGCTCGGCGACATCCTCGGCGCCGCGCTGAAGAAGCAGGGCAGCCGCGAGGACTGAAGCCTACCATCGTCCCTTGCGCCCCGCCGGACCTGTTCCGGCGGGGCTTTTCGTTGCGCAACAGCATTGCGGGGGAACGCCGCGCGGAACTGCGCGTTTCTTTACAGCGGCGGGAAAGACAACCGATCAGGCAGGAGGCCACGATGAATTGGAATCAGGTCGAAGGAAACTGGGAACAGTTCAAGGGCAAGGTGCAGGCCCAGTGGGGCAAGCTCACCAATGACGACCTCAGCGTCATCAAGGGGAACCGCAAGCAGCTCGCCGGCCGCATCCAGGAGCGCTACGGCAAGGCCCAGGAAGAGGCCGAAAAGGAAATCGACACCTGGCTCGAACGCTCCTGACAGGTGAGCCGCGAAGGCTCCCGCTTGCGGAAGAGTCGCGGCAAGACCCCATCGCCTGACGCCGGCGCGGCCGTTTCAGCCGTCCGGCGCCAGGCAGGCCCGCAGCGAGGCAGCCAGTCCGCGCAGAAGCTCGAAATAGAGATCGGGGCCTTCGGCAAGGCCGCCGCCTTCCGGATCGAGGGCACCGGCGCGCGCGCCGGTGCCCTCGATCACCACGTCCACCAGCCGCGGCTCGAACTGCGGCTCGGCAAAGACGCAGGCGACGCCGAGCGCGCGAACCCTGGCGCGGATCTCGGCGATACGGGCCGCCCCGGGCAACACCTCCGGGCTGACGGTGATCGAGCCCGCCGCGGTGACGCCGAAGCGCTTCTCGAAATACTGATAGGCGTCGTGAAAGACGACGAAGCCCTTGCCGCGCAGCGGCCGGAGCTCGCCGTCGATCTCGGTCGCCAGCGCGTCGAGCCGCGCCACAAGCGCCGCCGCGTTGTCCGCATAGGCCGGCGCATTGGCGGGGTCGGCCGCAGAGAGCGCGGCGGCGATCGCGCGCACCATCGCAGCGGCGTTGTCCGGGTCGAGCCACATATGGGCGTCGGCCTCGCCATGAGCATGGGAATGGGCGTGCCCGCCCCCGCCTTCATGGCCGTGGGCCTCGAACATGCCGCCCTCGCGCAGGGGGAGCGGCACGACCCCTTCCGCCCTGCCCAGCTCGACGATCGCGGCGTCGCGGGCAAGGCTGCGCAGCGGCCTTGCCAGGAACGCCTCCATGTGCGGGCCGACCCAGAACACCAGCCGCGCCGCCTCCAGCGCCGCCGCATCGGAAGGCCGCATCACATAGGTGTGCGGAGAGGCGGCGCCCTTCAGGATCAGGCCTGGAGCGCCGACACCCTTCATCACCCCCGCAACCAGCGAATGAACGGGCTTGATGGAGGCGACCACGCCTTCGAAGGCGGCAGCCTGCCCGGCCCCCGCCCAAAGCAGGATGCCGGCAGCCGCCAGCGCACGCAGAGCGCCCATGGAACGTCCTTCCTCTTGACCCGCCCCGATGCGGGGGATACGTAATATTATTACAGCACTGTTGCGTTAATCCATACCGGCCGGTGTCCGCAACCCCGAAAGGCGCGCCCGATGACAAAAGCACGACCGGACCTTGCGCCGCTGGTCCGGCTTTCCGGAGCGGGCGTCCGCGCCGCCGGCCGCTGGCTGGTGCGCGGCGTCGATCTCACGGTGCGCCCCGGCGAGATCGTCACGCTGATCGGTCCCAACGGGTCGGGAAAGAGCACGACGGCGCGCCTGGTCACCGGCGTGCGGCGGCCCGACGAGGGCCGCGTGCAGCGCGCCGCCGGCCTCAGCGTCGGCTATGTCCCCCAGAAGCTGTCCATCGACCGGACGCTGCCTTTGACGGTCGAGCGGCTGATGCGGCTGACGGGGCCGCAGCCGGCCGACGCGGTCCGCACGGCGTTGGAGGAAGTGGGCATCCCGCATCTGGCGCGGGCCGAGGTGCAGACGCTTTCCGGCGGCGAGTTCCAGCGCGCGCTGCTCGCGCGCGCCATGCTGCGCCGACCGGACCTCCTGGTGCTCGACGAACCGGTCCAGGGCGTCGATTTCACCGGCGAGGTGGCGATCTACGAACTGATCCGCGCCATCCGCGACCGGACCCGGTGCGGAATCCTGCTGATCTCGCACGACCTGCACGTGGTCATGGCCGAAACCGATACGGTGATCTGCCTGAACGGCCATGTCTGCTGCTCCGGCACGCCGGCCTCGGTTGTCGAGAGCCCGGAATATCTGCGCCTGTTCGGTGCGCGAGCGGCCGGGGCGCTGGCGATCTACCGCCACCACCACGACCACACGCACCTGCCGGACGGGCGGGTGCAGCATGCCGACGGCAGCGTGACCGACCATTGCCATCCGGGCGACGGCCATCACCACCATGCCCATGGCGAGACGGGAAGCGGCCGCCATGCTTGACGACTTCTTCGTGCGCGCGCTGCTCGCCGGGGTCGGCGTCGCGCTGACGGCGGGGCCGGCCGGCTGCTTCATCGTCTGGCGGCGCATGGCCTATTTCGGCGACACGATGGCGCATTCGGCGCTGCTCGGAGTGGCGCTGTCATTCCTGCTCGGCTCGAGCCTCACGGCCGGCGTGTTCGTCATCGCCATGCTGGTGGCCTTCGCCCTCATCCTTTTGGAGCGGCGTGGCGCGCTCTCGACCGACGCGCTGCTCGGCATCCTGTCGCACTCGGCGCTGGCCACCGGCCTCGTCATGCTGGCCTTCATGTCGTGGGTGCGGGTCGACCTGATGGGCTTCCTGTTCGGCGACATCCTCGCGGTTTCCGGAACCGATCTGCTGCTGATCTGGATCGGCGGCGCCGTCGTGCTTGCCGGCATCGCGCTGTTGTGGCGGCCGCTGCTGGCCGCAACGGTCAGCACCGAGATCGCCGAGGCGGAAGGGCTGCGGCCGGAGCGTGCCCGCATCGCCTTCATGCTCCTGATGGCGGCCGTCATCGCGATCGCCATGAAGGTGGTCGGCATATTGCTGATCACCTCGCTGCTGATCATCCCGGCGGCGACGGCGCGGCGCTTTGCGGCGACGCCGGAGGGCATGGCGGTGCTCGCCGCGCTCATCGGCGCGGTGGCGGCCGTCGGCGGCCTTGCCGGCTCGCTCGGCTGGGACACGCCGTCCGGCCCGTCGATCGTGGTTGCCGCGCTGCTGCTGTTCCTGGCAAGCCTGCTGCCCTGGCCCGGCCGCGCGCCGGCAGGCGACGTCGTTCCGGGCAAGGCCGCGCGCCCATGAGCGCCGCTCCGGACCTCACCCGCAACCAGTCCCTCGTGCTGGCGGCGCTTACCGCTGCCGAGGGTCCGCTGTCGGCCTACACCATCCTCGACCGCCTGCGCGACGAAGGCTTCCGCGCGCCGCTCCAGGTCTACCGCGCGCTCGACAAGCTGACCGGCCTCGGCCTCGTCCACCGCCTAGAAAGCCTCAACGCCTTCGTCGCCTGCATCCACCCGCATTGCCACGGCGGCGGCACCGTCGCCTTCGCGATCTGCGACAAGTGCGGACAGGTGGACGAATTCTCGGACGAAACCGTGGCCGAGCGGCTTGCCGGCTGGGCGGCGACGCACGGATTCCATCCGCGCAAGACGACCATCGAGATCCGCGGGACCTGCGCAGCCTGCAGCCGCTGAGGGCGGCGGGCCGCGAGGCGTTCCGACGCAGACCGCCGGTGCGCCCTGAGGCTTTGCCTTCGCCGCGAAACCGATTATGAAGCGGCGGTTGGATCGCGCCCGGCTTTCGCCGTGACGGCATCGCCGATGGCCCGATCCGACGCGATTGCCGGACGGGGGATCGCCTCGCGCCCGCCCCGGCATTGCGCAGCCGCCGACGGAGCACGCCATGACGACGATCATCTCGACGCCCAAGCTGGTCACGGTCTTCGGGGGATCGGGCTTCCTCGGGCGCTATGTCGTGCAGGCGCTGGCGCGCCGCGGCTACCGCGTGCGGGTGGCCTGCCGCCGCCCGGACCTGGCGCTGCACGTGGTGCCGCTCGGCAATGTCGGGCAGGTGCAGCCGGTGCAGGCCAATCTGAGGGTGCGCTGGTCGGTCGACCGCGCGGTCGAGAGCGCGGATCATGTCATCAACCTGGTCGGCATCATGCATGAGAGCGGCCGCCAGCATTTCTCCGTTGTACACGAGTCCGGCGCGCGCGCCGTGGCCGAGGCCGCCCGCGCGCAGGGCGCCGGCCTGACCCATCTGTCGGCGCTCGGCGCCGACGCGAATTCGGCCTCTGCCTATGCGCGCAGCAAGGCGGCCGGCGAGGCGGCCGTGCTGGAGACGCTGCCGGATGCGGTCGTGCTGCGCCCCTCGATCGTGTTCGGCCCCGAGGACGGGTTCTTCAACCGCTTCGCCAACATGGCCCGCTTCTCGCCGGCGCTGCCGCTGATCGGCGGCGGCGCGACGCGCTTCCAGCCCGTCTATGTCGGCGACGTCGCCGAGGCGATCGCGCGGTCCGTCGACGGCGCGCTGGAGAGAGGCCGCGTCTACGAGCTGGGCGGGCCGCAGGTGCTCTCCTTCCGCGAATGCATGACCTACATGCTCGAAACGATCCATCGCCGCCGCGTGCTGGTCCCGGTCCCTTGGTGGGCGGCCCGGCTGATGGGCTCGGTGCTCGGGCTGCTGCCGAGGCCGCTGTTGACCCGCGACCAGGTCGCGCTGCTGGCGCAGCACAACGTGGTGTCGGCGGAGGCCGAGGCGGAGGGGCGGACGCTTGCCGGCATCGGCATCCAGGGGCGCGACATCGAGGCGATCCTGCCGGGCTATCTGTGGTCCTACCGGCCGGCCGGCCAGTTCAGCCGCAAGTCGCCCGCCTAGGCGCCCGCACGCATGGACGCATTGACGGGGCTGCTGCCCGACGGCATCGGCGCGGGCGCGGCCCTGTTCCTCGTCGTCGCGAGCTTCTTCACCTCGGCTCTGACCGCCTCGTTCGGGGTCGGCGGCGGTACGGTGATGCTGCTCCTGCTCGGTTTCTTCATCCCCGTCGCCGCGCTGATCCCCGTCCATGGCGCGGTGCAGTTCGGCTCCAACACCGGCCGCGCCTGGCACCAGCGCGTGCATGTGCGGCGCGATATCTTCACCCCGTTCTCGATCGGAAGCGTAGCCGGCGCCGTCGCCGGCGCCTTTCTCGTCGTCCAGCTTCCCGACGCGGCGCTGAAGCTCTTCCTCGGCGCCTTCATCATCGTCATCACCTGGGCGAGAATCCCCGGCATCGAGCGCCTCGGCCGCGCCGGGCTTGCCGCGGGCTCCATCGTGCTGGCGCTGCTCAACATGTTCGTCGGCGCCACCGGGCCGCTGCTCACCACCTTCTTCGCGCAGTTCATGGCCGGCGACCGCAAGGCGCTGGTCGCCACCCATGCGGCGGCAATGTCGGTGCAGCACCTGCTCAAGGTCGTCGTGTTCGGGGCGGCGGGCTTCGCCTTCGCATCCTGGGTTCCGCTGGTGGCGGCCATGATCGCGTCAGGCTTCCTCGGCACCGTCTACGGCTCCAGGCTGCTCGACCGGCTGCCGGAGAACAGGTTCCGCGTCTGGTTCAGGATCGGCATCACGCTGCTTGCGCTCGACATGGCCCGGCGCGGGGCGATGGCGATCCTGTAGCCGGCGCGCTCACCCCCAGACATAGAGGGCGGCCAGCCCCACCGCGCCGACGGCGATGCGCCACCAGCCGAACAGCGCATAGCCGCGCTTGGAGACGAAATCGAGCAGGCCGCGCACGACGAACACGGCCACGATGAAGGACGTGATGAAGCCGGTCGCGATGATCGGCACGTCGGCCGCCGACAATATCTCCCTGTTCTTCCACAGGTCGAGCGCGAAGGCGCCGACCATCGTCGGCATGGCGAGCCAGAACGAGAACTCCGCCGCCGAGCGCTTGTCGGCACCCATCAGAAGCGCGCCGACGATCGTCGAGCCGGAGCGGGAGACGCCGGGGATCATCGCCAGGCACTGGAACAGCCCGATGCCGAGATAGGTCTTCAGCGGAAACTGCGTCACCTCGCGATAGCGCGGGTTGAGCGCCCAGCGGTCGACCCACAACAGGACGATGCCGCCGAGCACGAGCATGACGCAGATCAGCTTCGGCGTCTCGAACAGCACCGCCTTGATGAAGCCGTGCGCCAGCGCCCCGATGATCGCGGCGGGCAGGAAGGCGAGCAGGATGCCGCCGACGAAATACTGCGTGCGCCGATCCCTGGGCAGGGCCAGCAGCATCTGCCACAGGCGGCCGAAATAGACGGTCAGGATGGCAAGGATCGCGCCGAGCTGGATCAGCACCTCGAAGGCCTTGCCGGTCGATTCGAAGCCGAGGAAATGGCCGGCGAGCAGGATGTGCCCCGTCGAGGATACCGGGATGAATTCGGTCAATCCTTCGAGGATGCCCAGCGCGAAGGCTTCGACGATCGTCTGCGTGGCCATTTCAATCCCTTCCGCGCGCCGGTCAGCGCGCGCTTGTCATGCCGGAGAGCGACGCCTATACGTCCGATGCGGCGGGCCTGCCCGGAATCGGGCCGCCGAGACTTAACCCCCACGCCAGAAATTGGCCAGAGTCGCGCTTCGTTCTCAATCCGATGCTGACGCTCTTTCATTTCCCGCTCCACGCCGGCTGCCGGTTCGTCAGGCTGTCGTTCGCCGAATATGGCGAGGAGCTGGCGCTGATCGAGGAAAAGCCGTGGCTGCGGCGCAGGGAGTTCCTGGCGCTCAATCCGGCGGGAACGCTGCCGGTCCTGCTGGCGGAAGGCGACGTACCGGTCGTCGGGGCGACGGTGATCGCCGAATATGTCGACGAGACGCGCGGCGTCTTCAAGCGCGACAAGCGGCTGTTTGCCGAAGACCCATTCGAGCGGGCCGAGATCCGGCGGCTGATCGACTGGTATCTGGACAAGGCCGAGGCCGACGTGACCCGCCATCTGGTGCGCGAGCGCGTGCTGAAGCCGCAGATGACCGACGGCAATGGCGGATCGCCGGACGCGGGGGTGATCCGGGCCGCACGCGCCAATATCCGCCAGCACCTGAAATACACCAACTGGCTGGCGGCCACCCGCAACTGGCTGGCCGGGCCGCGGCTCACCTATGCCGACATGGCGGCGGCCGCCACGCTGTCCGTCCTCGACTATCTCGGCGAGATCGACTGGGGCGAGCATCGGGCGGCGCGCGAATGGTATCAGCGCATGAAATCGCGCCCCTCGTTCCGGCCGCTGCTGCAGGACCGCGTGCGCGGCCTTTCGCCGGTGTCGCACTACGCGGACCTCGATTTCTGACGGCCGGCCGGCAGATGCCGGCAAGCCCAGCGCGGAGACCCGGCATGGCGTTCAACCTGTTCCTGCTCGGCGCCGGCTACAGCGCCCGCGCCTATGCGCGGCGCGCGAAGGGCCGGGCCGGGTCCGTGCAGGGCACCACCCGTTCGCCGGAGGGGCTCGCGGCACTGCGCGGCGCCGGCGTCCTGCCTTTCCTGTTCGACGGGACCGCGATCGGGCCGGACTTGGCGACGGCGCTGCGCACGACCACGCATCTCGTGCTTTCGGCGGCGCCGGACGGGGCCGGCGACCCGCTGCTGCGGCTGCTCCCCCGCCCGGTGACGCAGGCGATGCCGGCGCTGCGCTGGGTCGGCTACCTGTCCACCATCGGGGTCTATGGCGATCATGGCGGCGCTCGCGTCACCGAGGCGAGCGATCTGCGGACCGCCTCGCCGCGGGCGCTGGCGCGGATCGGGGCCGAGCGCGCATGGATCGAGGCGGGCGAAACGGCCGGCGTCGCCGTCGCCATATTGCGGCTGGGGGGCATCTACGGGCCGGGACGCAACGCGCTCGTCAATCTCGCGCGCGGGACGGCCCGCCGCATCGTCAAGCCCGGCCAGGTGTTCAACCGTATCCATGTCGCCGACATTGCGGGCGCGCTCGACCATCTGGCGGAGCGCGGAACCGGCGGCATCTTCAATGTCTGCGACGACGCCCCCGGCCCGCCGCAGGACGTGATCGGCTTTGCGGCGGGGCTGATGGGGATCGAGCCGCCGCCGCAGATCCCTTTCGACGCGGCCGAAATGACGCCGATGGCGCGCGCATTCTGGGGCCAGAACAAGCGTGTGTCGAACGCCCGCCTCAAGGAGGCGGGCTACGTCTTCCGCTACCCCGACCACCGCGTGGCCCTGGAGGCGATGTGGCGCGACGCGGACTGGGAGGCGGAAGCGCACGACCATGCCGGTGGATGACCGGCGTCCCAGCGGCCGGTCCCGGTGCCATGCAAGGATTCGTGAAGGCGCCGTTAACCTTTCGGCAACCATGCGGCAAACAATGTCGCTCGGCTGCCATGTGCGGGAGAGATCATGAAGGCGGAGATCGGCAGGACGGGATGGCTGGCGGCGCTGCTGGCCGCGGTGCTCGGCACGGCAGGCCTGATCGAAGGCGTCGCGATGGCGGCCGAGCCGCTGGCGAAGACCCTGTTCGGCGCGCAGACGCTGCCGGCGCAGGCTGCGCCGCAGTCGATCGGCTTCTATTCCAAGGGCTGCTTTGCCGGCGGCGTGGCGATCGCCGCCGACGGGCCGCACTGGCAGGTGATGCGCCTGTCGCGCAACCGCCGCTGGGGCCACCCCCGCACGATCGAACTTCTCCAGGAGCTTTCGCAAAAGGCTGCGCAAGGCGGCTGGACCGGCCTTCTCGTCGGCGACATCTCGCAGCCGCGCGGCGGTCCGATGGTGACCGGGCACGCCTCCCATCAGATCGGCCTCGACGCCGACATCTGGCTAACGCCGATGCCCGCCGGCCGCTTCACCGAGGCCGAGCGCGAAACCGTCAGCGCCGTCTCGATGCTGAAGAAGGGCTCCCTCAACGTCGACGACCGCAAATGGACGCCCGCGCATGCGGCCGTGCTGCGCGCGGCGGCGAGCTTTGCGGACGTCGATCGCATCTTCGTCCATCCCGGCATCAAGAAGAAGCTGTGCGAGACGGTGGGCGGCGATCGCTCCTGGCTCGGCAAGCTGCGCCCCTATTGGGGGCACGACGCCCATTTCCACGTGCGGCTCCATTGCCAGCCGGGCTCCCCGGACTGCAAGCCGCAGGCGCCGGTCGGCCGCGGCGACGGTTGCGACAGCTCGCTCGCCTGGTGGTTCACCGACGAGCCGTGGCGGCCGGCGACCGGGCCCAGGAAGCCGCCGGCGCGCGACGTGATGACGATGGCGAGCCTGCCGCGCGCGTGCCGCGCGGTGCTGGCCGCGCCGGCGCCGGACACCGCCCTTGCCGCGACGATGGCGCTGCCTGCGCAGACCGCCGCCGGCACGCCGCCGCCGGCCAATGCCTTCGCGCCGCTGCCCCGGGCCGCGATCCCGTTGCCCACACCCCGCCCGGCCCGTTGACGGCATGGCTGCTGGACCTTGCCCGGCGACGCCCTTATAGGAGCTTCAAACGGTTCAATCCGGCCTCGCAGCCGGCTGGGAGGCAGAGATGGCGCTGCGGCTCGCGCTGATAGCGCACGATCTGAAGAAGGACGAACTCGTCGCCTTCTCCGTCCGGCACGCCGCCTTCCTCTCCGGTTGCGAACTGGTGGCGACCGGCACCACCGGAGCCCGCATCATGGAAGCCTGTCCGGATCTGTCGATCCGGCGCCTGAAGAGCGGACCGCTCGGCGGCGACCAGCAGATCGGCGCGCTGATCGCCGAAGGCGCCATCGAGGCGATGATATTCTTCGTTGATCCCCTGACGTCTTTGCCGCATGACGTGGATGTCAAGGCATTGATGCGGCTGGCCATCGTCTACGACATCGTCATGGCGCTCAACCCGGCGACGGCCGAGCTGCTGGTTGCCGCGCACGGGTCGGGAAAAGCACGCTAGCAGCAGCAAGGGAACGGACGCCGCCACGATGTCGAGCAGCAACGAAACCGCCGGCGCGCCGCCATTTCCGGTGCTGATCGGGGACATAGGCGGCACCAATGCCCGTTTCTCCATCCTGCCGGACCCGGAAGCGGAGCCGATTCCGTTTCCCACCGTGCGCACTGCCGACTTCGCCAATATCGACGACGCGATCGCGGCGGCGACGGCCGGAAGCGCGGTGCGGCCGCGCTCGGCCGTGCTGGCCGTGGCAGGCCCGGTCGACGGCGACGAGATCGACCTGACGAATTGCGACTGGGTGGTGCGGCCGAGGACGCTCAATGCGCGCTTCGGTATCGGCGAGATCATCGTCCTCAACGATTTCGAGGCGCAGGCGCTGGCCACCGCCGCCCTCGACGCGGCGGAGATGGAAAGGATCGGCGGCGG
>Ga0207868_1001452_pt1 | contig 16864 bp, 16 predicted proteins | sample Passage237B_FD_187370 | JGI IMG/M metagenome (GOLD analysis project Ga0207868, IMG submission 187370) | Cellulose adapted compost microbial communities from Newby Island Compost Facility, Milpitas, CA, USA - Passage2 37B (SPAdes) (version 3) ... | reverse complement strand
ACTGCAGCGCGGAGACCACGTTCGACTACCACCTGCGCATCGCGTGGCAGCAGATGCCCATCGCCCCGCACACCATCACCTTGCAACCCGACACCGGGTGGGTGTTCGCCAACGTCCCCACCATCGCGATGGTCGACCGCGAACCACGCCAACTGCCCACCACCATCCTGGGCCGCGCGGTCCTGATCCGCGCCAACCCCGGCGCCATGACCTGGACCTGGGGCGACGGCACCACCACCATCACCTACGACCGCGGCAACCCCTACCCCAACCAGACCCTCACCCACACCTACGCCTACTTCGAAGGCGACGTCGTCATCACCCTGACGTCCACCTGGTCCGGCGAATACAGCCTCGACGGCGGCACCACCTGGCGCCCCGCCCCCGGCACCGCCCGCACCGACTCCACCCCCATCCCGCTCACCGTCTACAACCCCCACACCCACATCGCCGCCTGCGACACCAACGGCAACTGCCGCTCGTGAGCGCGATCAGAGCGCGGCGATGTCCGCCTCGACCATGGCACGCACAATGTCCGGCAGCGCGAGCGTGGGCTCCCAGCCCAGCACCGCCTTGGCCTTGGCGGGGTTGCCCACGAGTTCGGGGGCATCGCCTCCGCGCAGCAGCTCCGGGTCGATCTCGATCCGCGTATCCGGATCGGCCACCCCCGCCGCCTCGAGCGCGAGCATCGCGAACTCCCGCACCGAGTGAGCCACACCGGTCGCGATGACGTACTCGTCGGCCGTCGCGTGGCGGTTGGCGCGCAGCATCGCGTCCACGTAGTCCGGCGCCCACCCCCAGTCGCGGCGCGCCTCGACGTTGCCGAGCACGAGCTTCTCCTGCAGGCCGGCGGCGATGCGCGCCGCGGTCGCGGTGATCTTGCGCGTCACGAACGTCTCCGCGCGGCGAGGGGACTCGTGGTTGAACAGCACGACGGTGGACACGGCCGCGCCCTGGTCGCGCAGCACACGCGCGAGCAGGTGGGCATAGGCCTTGGCCGCGCCGTAGGGGTTTGAGGGGACGAGGGGCGAGTCCTCGTCGTAGGCGGGAGCGGGCTGGCCGGCGAACACCTCGGCGGAGGAGGCGAGCAGGACGCGGCAGTCCGGGTTCGCCGCCAGCGCGGCGTGCATGGTCGCCGCGGCGCCCAGGCCCGTCACCTGCGCGGTGAGGACCGGCTCGCGCCACGACTGCGCCACGGATGTGATGCCTGCGAGGTGGTACAGCTCGTCGGGAGCGACGCGCACCACGGCCTGGCGCACGGACTCGGCGTCGGCGAGGTCGGCGGCGATGAGACGCTCGCGCGGGATCTCGGGACGGACGGCATCGGCCGCCGCGTCGCCCGGGCGGACCATCCCCCATACCTCGCAGCCCTCGTCGACCAGGCGGTCGACGAGGTACGAGCCGTCCTGGCCCGTGATGCCCGTGACGAGAACCCGAGAAGCCACTACGCGCCCAGGCTCGCCTTCTGCTCGGCGAGGTCGTGGTCGACCATCATCGCGACGAGCTCCTGGAACGTCACGCTGGGCTTCCACCCGAGCTTCTCGCGCGCCTTGGTCGCGTCGCCGATGAGGAGGTCCACCTCCGCGGGACGCATGTAGCGCGGATCCTGCTTGACGTAGGGCGACCAGTCCTCGATGCCCACGTGGCCGAAGGCCGCGTCGAGGAGGTCCCGGATGGAGTGGGTCTCGCCCGTGGCGACCACATAGTCGTCGGGCTCGTCCTGCTGCAGCATGCGCCACATCGCCTCGACGTAGTCGCCGGCGAAGCCCCAGTCGCGACGGGCGTCCAGGTTGCCGAGCACGACGTGGTCCTGCAGGCCCAGCGTGATGCGCGCGACGGCCTGCGACACCTTGCGCGTGACGAACTCCGTGCCCCGGCGCGGCGACTCGTGGTTGAAGAGGATGCCGCTCGAGGCATGCATGCCGTACGACTCGCGGTAGTTGATCGTCATGTAGTGGCCGAAGACCTTGGCGACGCCGTAGGGCGAGCGCGGCCACAGGAGCGTCGTCTCCTTCTGCGGGACCTCCTGCACCTTGCCGAACATCTCCGACGAGGAGGCCTGGTAGAAGCGCACGCGGCCCAGGTCGGAGCCCGCGTACAGCCGCGTCGCCTCGAGCATGGACAGCACGCCCTTGCCCGTGACGTCGGCGGTGAGGTGGGCGTTCTCCCAGGAATACGCCACAAAGGAGATGGCGCCGAGGTTGTACACCTCGTCCGGCTGAGCCGTGTCGAGCGCGCGCATGAGGCTCGACATGTCCATGAGGTCGCCGGTGAGCAGCGTGACGTCGGGCACCGTCTGCTCGACGAGCTCCCAGCGGGGGTTGTTCTGGCCGCGGATGAGGCCAAAGACCTCGTAGCCCTTGCTGAGAAGAAGCTCCGAGAGGTAGAGACCGTCCTGACCGGTGATACCCGTGATAAGGGCGCGTGGCATGACTCTCCCGTTCTGTGTGGGGCACATCGATCCTAACCGCGCCGGGGCGGCGCCACCTGGCCGGATGCGGTCACGACGGCGCCGGTCGGGTCGGGTTCAGCGCGACCGGATCAGCAGGGCCGGCTCAGCAATCGCACGCGATGCCGCCGGCGGCGATGATCCCTGCGCCGATGCCTGTCGCCCCGAAGCCCACCAGGCCGCCGGCCCCGCCCGGGACGATGTTGGTCAGCGGGTCGGCGGGACGCGTTGCGTCCATGCTCACCTCGTTGCCGGTGAGGTCCTTGGCGATGCGGTCCACGGGCAGTCCCTCGCGCGCCCAGTACTCGAAGCCGCCGATCATCTCCTTCACCGGGTAGCCGAGCTCGGAGATGATGAGGCCGGCGCGGGTCGCGCCGTTGCAGCCGGGGCCCCAGCAGTAGACGACGAATCTGGTCCCCGGCACGAACTCCGCAGGGATGCGCCTGGGCATGTCCGGCTTGGGCATGTGGATCGCGCCACGGATGTGGCCCTGCTTCCAGGCCTCGAGGCTGCGCGTGTCGATGAGCACGAAGCTCGGGTTGCCCGTCGCGAGCTCGCTGTAGACGTCGCTCACGTCGGTCTCGAAGGCGAGTCGGGCCGCGAAGTGGGCGGCGGCTTCAGCAGGAGTGGCCATGCGCCCAGGCTAGGGGCCAAGCAGGGGGCCCACGCAATGGGAAGCTGGCACCACTGCTGGCTCCGCACGGAGCCTGGCGGCGATCACACCCGGCGGCGCAGGCGATTCGAGATCAGACGCGGCCACTGGTTGGGCGGAGTGTTGCCGAGGGCGCGCATCACCCTCAGCGGGCCGGGGAACGCACGTCGCTTGACCTCGTCGCGCCCCTTGGAGAACGAGGTGCCGGCCAGCGCCTCGAGCATTCCGAGCGTCTTGGCGCCCGCGGCCTGACCTGCGAGGTTATGCAGGAAGGCATCGTCCACACCGATCGAGGCCAGCAGGAGAAGCTTCGCGTCCGGGTCGAGCAGCAACGAGCGAATCTCGGTGAGCGCTTGCACCCGGTTGATCTCCTTCAGCGGCCCCTCGGCGTCGAGCCACACGAACGCCAAGGCGCAGCGGCGCTCGAGGTCCGTGGAGAAGTTGGGAAAGCGGAGGATGTCTCCGAAGCCATCGCGGATGAGCTCGTCCGACGCTCCCTCGAAGAAGCGCTGCGTGATGACGGTGTGCTCGTGGTACGTGCGGATGATGTTCGTGGGCGTCGACGCACTGGCGTTGGACTTGGACGCGAAGGTGCGGAAGCGCACCAGGGGCTCGGTGCCCAGCACCTCGATGGGGTGGGCCTTGACGAGCGCCACCCACCGGTCAAGGTCTGGCAATTGGCGCAGCGTGTTGTCGTACAGGCCGATCTCCTCGTACACGGCCCGACGGATCAGCACGCTCGGGTGACACAGTGCGTTGCCTCGGGTGAGGAAGTAGCGCAGCCACTGCCCCTGCGAGCGGTTGGGCTGTCTGAAGACATCAGACCATTCAGGGATGCGATCGCCCTTGAGCGGCTTGCCGTCTTCGTCGGTGAAGTAGCCGTCGGTGAAGACCGCCGCCACATGCGGCTTCTCGGCGAATACGGCGAGCTGACGCTCGAGCTTGTGACGCACCCACAGGTCATCGGAGTTGATGATGGCCACGTATTCGCCCCGCGTCTGCTGGATCGCGAAGTTGAGAGCCGCGGCGCCGCCGATGTTCTGGGGCAAGGCGTACATGCGCACCCGGGGGTCATCGAGCTTGGCCAGGCGAGACAAGGAGTCGTCAGTGGAGAAGTCGTCCACGATGATGAACTCCAGATCCTCAAAGGTCTGGCTCAGCACGCTCTGCGCGGCCTCGACCACGTACTTCTCGTGGTTGTAGCTCGTCATGACGACGGACACCGTGGGCCGGCGCGGATCGCCCACGCGCGGAAGCGGAAGCTTCGGCGCCTGCTCCTGCGTGCTGCGCGCAGCCTTGGGATCAATGGGCGGGCCTTGCCTCTTCTCCTCGAGCGCGAGCTCGCGCAGCTCGTGCTCGAGCCCGTGCATGACCCGGGACAGCTGCCTGTCGAGACGACCGCCGAGCACCGACATGTACGTGGGGATGAGGTCGAGCAGCTTCTCGGCGCGGGCACGCCCCGAAGAGCCCGACCACGTGCCGCCGGGGTGGGCGCGGTACATCGTGCACACCTCGGGAACGAGCGCCGCATCGCCGAACTCTGTGATCGCCAGCGCGATCATCCAGTCATACGACACGACGTCGAAGACCTCGGCAGGGATGCGCCGCAGGTACTCGGTGCGGTACATGCACGCCGAGAACGTCCCGAACCAGTTGTTGTCGGCGAGGCGCTCGGAGGTGATGCGCGTCAGGAACCTGTCGCCGCCCACGACCGGGCGCGCCGTGGTGCGGCCCGTCCCCGTCTCGTACAGCAGGAAGCGCGTGGCGACCATGCTGAGGTCGGGGTTGTCCTCAAGCGCCGCCGCCTGGAGCTCAAGCTTGTCTACCGAGATCCACTCGTCGTCGCCCTCGAGCACGGCGATGTAACGGCCGCTGCACGCGGCGAACCCGCGCTCATAGTTGCGCGTGGTCCCGAGCCGTTCCGCAGCCTCCAGCACGCGCGCGGGGAAAGGCGCGGTCTGCGCCCAGCGCTCGGCGATCTCGCGGGTGCCGTCGGTCGAATCGTCATCGGCGATCACCACCTCGACGCTGAATTCAGTGTGCTGGGCGGCGATCGAGGCGAGCGCGGCGTCGATGTGGCGCACGTGGTTGTGCGTCACCACCAGCACGGAGATGTCCGGCTGAGCCATCATTCGCCGCCCAGCAGCACGTCGCACACGTAGTTCACCAACTCCGCCGTGAGGCCCCCGTAGAAGGGCAGCGCGAGCACCTCGTCGGCCGCGCGCCGCGCCTCGGGCAGGTTGTGCGCGGAGGGACGATCCGCGTAGATGCCGATGTCGGAGCACAGGGGGTAGAAGTACTTGCGACTGAGCACGTTGTGGCGGCGCATGCGTGCGTGCACAGCGTCGCGACTGGCACCGAACGCTTTCGCGTTGATGCGCACCACGAAGTACTGCATCGATTCGCCCTTGCCGGAGATGACGCGCACCCCCTCCACGCCGTCAAGGCGCTCGAGGTACAGACCCGCCACCTCGCGGCGGCGCTCGATCTCCGCGTCGAGCATGTCAAGCGTGAGCAGGCCGAGGGCGGCGTGCAGCTCGCTCATCTTGCCGTTGACGCCAAAGCCGCCCACCACGTCTTCGCTCTCGATGCCGAAGTTGCGCACGGCTTGGAGGCGCTCGTGGATGCCAGGGTCCGGGGTGAGCACTGCACCGCCCTCGACGGTGTGGAAAAGCTTCGTGGCATGGAAGCTGAGCATGGTCGCATCGCCCAAGGCGGCGTCGCTCGTGAAAGCCGGCGCGGGCACCGCGAAGGAGTGCGCGCCGTCGAACAGCAGCTTGGCGCCATGGGCCCGGGCGACCTTGCCCAGGGCCTCGGCGTCACACGCCGTGCCGTAGATGTGGGTGCCGAGGACTGCGGACGTGGTGGGCGTGATCGCCTCTGCCACGGCATCGGGCGAGAGCGTGAGCGTCTCGGGATCGACATCGGCGAACACAGGGTTGAGCCCGAGCGCAGTGATCGCGTGGACGGTCGCCGGGAACGTGAAGGGCGTCACCACCACATCGTTCGTGGCGCGTGCCGCCTGGAGCATCGCGATGAGCGCCGTGGTGCCGTTGTTCCACAGCGTGACTCGACCGTGGCCGGAGCGCTGCGCCAGGGCGGCCTCAAGCCGCCTGTGGAACGCCCCGAAGTTGGTCAGCTGCTGCGATTGCCAGATCTCGGCGAGCTGGGCGTGATACGCCTCCAGGGGCGGAAGCAACGGCCGGGTGACGGCGAGAGGCTTTTCGAGCGGCTGCAAGCGGGAGGTCATGGCGCCGTCTTCTGCGCGCGCTCAAAGTCCGCGAAGCGCTCCATGACGCCTTCGCGATTGCGCTCCTTGTGACGGCGGTTGCCGATGTATACGCCCCACGGTTCGAGATCGTGCGTGACCACGGAATTGGCGGCGACGACCGCGCCCTCCCCGATGCTCACTCCGGGCAGCACCACCGCGTTGGCTCCCACGATGCAGAAGCGGCCGATGCTGACGGGCGCGCGGCGGGCATTGCGGTACTCGGCGGGCACGGTCGAGTTGCCGAACCCGCCGTCGATGAAGTCGTCGGTGCCGGTCATGACTCGCGCGCCCTGGGAGACGGCCGCGAAGTCGCCGATGTCCACGCGCTCGCCTCCGGTGATCGACGCGAAGCATGCGATGTGCACGTAGTTGCCGATGGTGACGGGCTCGCGCGCCACGATGAGGGTGAAGTCGTCGATGAGCACCGGGGCGCCGAAGCGGATGTTCTCCGCTCCGATGATCTTGGCTGAAGGGTAGACGGAGACACCCGGGTGGTGTGCCACCCCGGTGCTCCCTTCAAGGCTGGACGACGTCAAGCGCACTCTCTCCTCTCCTCCCAGCGAGGCCTCGCTAGGCGACTACCTTAACGGTCCTCTCGGACTCCCAGGAAGGGACCTCGCTACCATGCTGACCGGTGAGTGTTCCCACGCACAAGGAACGGCCCGCTTTCGAAAGTCACGCCGCAGCGCATCGCGGGAGCCCGGCAACGTCAGGATAGGAGTCGCATGAGCAGCGTTCCGGTTCCTGAGGGTCGCTATGTGCTCCTCAACCAGTTGCGAGCTCTCGCGGCGCTGAGCGTCGTGTACTCCCACCTCGTGGGCAACTTCCTCGTGTACACAGGGCAGAGCTGGCGGCTCGACGACGCGGTCCACGCGGTCTTCCTCAATCCGCTGGGCTTCCACGACAACGGTGGCTGGCTGGGCGTGTCGCTGTTCTTCTTCATCAGCGGCTTTGTGGTGACGTTCTCCGGCACCAAGGCGAGCCGGTGGGGCTTCATCAGCCGCCGCCTCGTGCGCGTGTACATGACCCTCGTGATCGTGGTCGTGGTCATCGCGATCCTGTCGTGGTGGGGGGTGCGCATCTGGACTGTGACTGGGCCGGTAACCGGCCTCGACGTCGCGGCGAATGCGAGCCTCGCGGTGTTCGCGCTCCACAGCGCCGATCTCAGCTCGGCTCCCTGGCTTCCCGCCGCGTGGACGCTCGTGACCGAAGTGATGTTCTACTTCTTGGTCCTGGCGATCCTGCCGGTGCTCAAGAACAGGCCTCGCCTCGCGCCCTGGGCCGCGCTGGCCTTGGTCGCGTTCGTCGTCATGGCTCTCACAGCCGTGAATGCACCCGGCTCGCTTGCCACCCATGCGAACATGCTCTCTCTCATGGTCATGGGCCAGGCGACCTATCTGTTCCGGTCGGGACGCCTGCCGCGACTCGAGTGGGTCGGCGCGATGCTCGCGGCTCCCGCCGTGACGTACGCGTTGAGCCTCATCGCCCCCTCCGCCATCTCGGGCCCCTACGCACGCAACTACTGGACCGTCACCGGCATCGGCCTGATCCTGTTCCTTGCCGCCGTATTCGCGGACGGCAAGTGGAAGGGATTCCGCGCCTTCAACTTCATTGCGCGCCGCAGCTACTCGATCTACTTGGTCCACGTGCCGGTCGGCTACACCGTGATGCTGGCGTTGTGGCACGCGGGCTGGATGCCGCGTGAGACGGTCCTCGTGGGTCTCGTCGCCGTGGCAATCGCTGCGGAACTGGCCTTCCAGGCCGCGGAGCGACCCACCAAGGCGGTCGTGAGGCGCCTCAAGCGCTGAGGCCTGTCGCTCTGGCGCCCGCGAGGAGCCGTGCGTTACCGTGGCGGCAGACACGGAGGGGGACCCGTGACCTTCACGCCAGAGGACGACTTCTTCGATCCCGCGCTAGCGCCGCCCGCGCCGGAGTCCGTGCCCGAGCTCGCGCCCACGCCCACGCCCGCCCCTGCGTCTGCCGCAGCTCCTCAGCACGGCGCTGGCGTCGAGCGGCCCGATGCGGTCGCGTTCCCGCCGCTGCCGCCCCTGACCCCGTCTCGCCCCACGCGATCCCCGGGGCAACGCGCGTTCATCAGCTTTGCGGCGGGGCTGGCCGGCTTCGCGGTCGTGGCGGTCTTGGCGTTCGTGCTCAACTCGCTTTGACCCTCGGCGGCGGGTCGGGCCGGGCGCCCCGCGCTCAGGCCCCCCACTCGCGCAACAGCGTCGCTAGCTCGCGATGGCCCTGAGAGTCCGCCCAGTCAGACGGCGCAAACCCGTCACGGTCGCGAATCGCCACGTCAGTGCCGGCGTCAACGAGCACGAGGGCGGCCCCTTGAGAGCCGCCGTAGGCGGCCCAGAACAGCGGCGGCGCGGCACCTTCAGCGTCCTCCACGGCGTTGGGATCGGCCCCCGCCTCGAGAAGCGCCCCCATCGCGCCGGCGTTGTTCTCGACAGCGGCGCGGATCAAGGGAAGGCCCTTCCTCGTTCCGACGCCGTTGGGGTCGGCGCCTGTCGCCAGCAGCGCGCGGACCACATCGGCACTCGCGAAGGTGCCCGCGATCTCCAACTCGCTGTACTCGTATTCGGGCCACTCCACCTTGCCCCCGGCAGCAAGGAGTAGCTCCACCATGGCGAGGTCGTCGCGCGTGATGGCGAGGCTGAGCGCGCTGTTGTCTGTCGCCCGGTCGTACAGACTGGGATCGGCGCCTGCCGCGAGCGCCAGCTCGGCCACCGCCGCGTCGCCTCTGATAACGGCCTGGACCAGCTGCTCCTGGACGGGGCGGGCATCCAGGCTGGGCGCGGTCTCGACAGACGCGGGCATGCCGGCACCGTCGTCTCCGACGGTGGTGCCCGCGCATGCGGACAGCCCCACGATGAGCGATGCGGCTACCGCGATGGCTTGCATAGGCCGTGTCATAGCGTTCCCCTCCGAGTGTGCCGACCGCACGTGGCGACCGCGTCGTGATGAAAACGTCGGGATCCCCCAGAACGTTGGTCTGGAGGCTCATCCGCACCTTGAGCCTGCCGGACTCAAGTTTTCGCCTTTCCGCTTGACATGGCCTGTTCCCAGAGATAACTTGAGCGTGGGCCGCTCAAGTCTGGAAGCGGACGTGAGCGAGATCAAGCCACCATCACACGCGGCGCCGGCGCCCCGGCATCGGCCCGCCAAGGAGGAACAGACATGTCACGAGCAGTAGGCATCGACCTCGGAACCACCAACTCCGTCGTCGCCGTCCTCGAGGGCGGTGAGCCCACCGTCATCGCGAACGCCGAGGGCGCCCGCACCACCCCGTCGGTGGTCGCGTTCTCCAAGACCGGTGAGGTGCTCGTCGGCGAGATCGCCAAGCGCCAGGCCGTCACGAACGTCGACCGCACCATCTCGTCCGTGAAGCGCCACATGGGCACCGACTGGACCAAGGAGATCGACGACAAGAAGTACACGCCGCAGGAGATCTCCGCGCGCATCCTCGGCAAGCTCAAGCGCGACGCCGAGGAGTACCTGGGCGAGAAGGTGACCGATGCGGTCATCACCGTCCCCGCGTACTTCAACGACGCCGAGCGCCAGGCCACCAAGGACGCCGGCGAGATCGCGGGCCTCAACGTCCTGCGCATCGTCAACGAGCCGACCGCGGCCGCGCTCGCCTACGGCCTCGACAAGGGCAAGGAGGACGAGCTCATCCTCGTCTTCGACCTGGGCGGCGGCACGTTCGACGTCTCGCTCCTCGAGGTCGGCAAGGACGACGACGACTTCGCGACCATCCAGGTCAAGGCCACCGCAGGAGACAACCGCCTGGGCGGCGACGACTGGGACCAGCGCATCGTCGACCACCTCATCAAGGAGGTCAAGAACACCGAGGGCGTGGACCTGTCCAAGGACCGCGCGGCCGTCCAGCGTCTGCGCGAGGCCGCCGAGCAGGCCAAGAAGGAGCTCTCGACCGCGCAGCAGACCACCATCTCGCTGCAGTACCTCTCCGTGGGCGAGAACGGTCCGGTCCACCTCGACACCAAGCTGACGCGCGCCCAGTTCCAGCAGATGACCGAGGACCTGCTCGAGCGCTGCAAGGCGCCGTTCCACCAGGTCATCAAGGACGCCGGCATCAAGCTCTCCGACATCGACCACGTGGTCCTCGTCGGCGGCTCGACCCGCATGCCCGCCGTGACCGACCTGGTCAAGGAGCTCACGGGCGGCAAGGAGCCCAACAAGGGCGTCAACCCCGATGAGGTCGTCGCCGTCGGCGCCGCGCTCCAGGCCGGCGTCATCCGCGGCGAGCGCAAGGACGTGCTGCTCATCGACGTCACCCCGCTGAGCCTCGGCATCGAGACCAAGGGCGGCGTGATGACCAAGCTCATCGAGCGCAACACGGCCATCCCGACCAAGTCGTCCGAGGTCTTCTCGACCGCCGAGGACAACCAGCCGTCGGTGCTCATCCAGGTCTACCAGGGTGAGCGCTCCTTCGCCCGCGACAACAAGCTCCTGGGAACCTTCGAGCTGTCCGGCATCGCCCCCGCTCCGCGCGGCGTGCCCCAGATCGAGGTGACCTTCGACATCGACGCGAACGGCATCGTCCACGTGTCCGCCAAGGACCGCGGCACCGGCAAGGAGCAGTCCATCACCGTGACCGGCGGCTCGGCACTGTCCAAGGAGGACATCGAGCGCATGGTCAAGGACGCCGAGGCCCACGCCGAGGAGGACCGCAAGCGTCGCGAGGAGGCGGAGACCCGCAACACGGCGGAGACCTTCGCCTACCAGACCGAGAAGATCCTCAAGGACAACGAGGACAAGGTCCCCTCGGAGGTCGCCGACGAGGTCAAGGATGCCATCGCCAAGGTGCGCACCGCGCTCGAAGGCGAGGACACCGCGGCCGTGAAGTCGGCCCACGAGGAGCTCGTGGCCAAGGCCCAGAGGATCGGCGAGGCGGTCTACTCCTCGCAGCAGGCTGGCGAGTCCACGACCTCCGGCTCCGGCGGCTCCGGCGGCGACGAGGACGTCGTCGACGCCGAGATCGTTGACGAGGACGACAAGAAGTAATCGCGGCCCGGCGAGATCGACCGGCCACGCGCGTGAGCATCGGCGGGAGGGCAGCGGCTCTCCCGCCGATGCCACAGCAGGCCGGGTGACAGCCGCGGCATCGGACCCGAGTGTGCAGGAGGAGTGATGGACGAGCAGAAGGGCTTCACCGGCCCTGACGACGCAGGCGCGGAGAGCGCCCTGGGCGAGGCCGAGGGCATCATCAACGCGGCGGCGGCCGAGATCGCCGAGGAGGCGCAGCAGGACGGCGGCGCCCAGGACGGCGGCGCGCCGGACGGAGAGGGCGCCCAGCCCGATGCCGCTGCCGCCGCCGAGACGCCGGAGTCCGTCGAGGCGCAGGCCGCCGACCTCCTGAGCGAGGCGCAGGCCAAGGCGGCGGAGCACCTCGCCGACCTGCAGCGGCTGCAGGCGGAGTTCGTGAACTACCGCAAGCGCGTGGACCGCGACCGCGAGCTCGCGGCCGAGGTCACCACGGCCCGCGTCATCGAGGCGCTCATCCCGGTGCTCGACGACATCGCCGCCGCGCGCGAGCACGGCGACCTCGCCGAGGGACCCTTCGCATCGATCGCGGAGAAGCTCGAGGCGACGCTGGCCAAGCTCGGCTGGAGCTCGTTCGGCGCCGTCGGCGAGGCGTTCGACCCCACCCTGCACGACGCCCTCACGTCCACGCCCAGCGCGGACGTCACCGAGCCGCAGATCGCCACCGTGGTGCAGCTGGGCCACCGCGTGGGCGAGCGTGTGCTGCGCCCCGCCCGCGTCGTGGTCGCGCAGCCCGAGTAGGCCGTCACCCGCTACGCGACGAGGAGAGGAGGTGTCATGACGAGCCAGGACTGGTTCAGCAAGGACTTCTACAAGGTCCTCGGCGTGCCCAAGGACGCCTCCGAGGCCGAGATCAAGAAGGCGTACCGCAAGCTCGCCAAGGACCTCCACCCCGACCGCAATCCGGGCGACACCGCGGCCGAGCAGCGCTTCAAGGAGGTCGGCGAGGCGTACGCCGTGCTGTCCGACCCCGAGCAGCGCCGCCAGTATGACGCGATCCGCGCCATGGGCGGCGGCGCGCGCTTCCAAGCCGGCGGACGCGGCGACACCGCGTTCGAGGACGTGTTCTCCGGAGCGTTCGGCGGCGGAGCCACCGGCTTCGAGGACATCCTGTCCGGCCTCTTCGGCGGCGGCTTCCAGCGAGGCCCGCAGAAGGGCGCCGACCTCATCGCGGCGACGGAGGTGTCCTTCCGCGACGCCGCCAAGGGCTCGCTCATCTCCATGACGATCGAGGGGCGCAAGGTCCAGGCCCGCCTGCCTGCGGGCGTGACGGACGGCCAGCGCATCCGCCTGCGCGGCAAGGGCCGTCCCAGCCCCAACGGCGGCCCTCCCGGCGACCTCATCCTCACGGTCCACGTCGCCAAGCACCCGGTCTTCACCATGGACGGCCGCAACCTGCGCATCACCGTGCCCGTCAGCTTCGACGAGGCAGTCTTCGGCGCGACCGTGGACGTGCCCACGCTCGACGGCGACCGCGTGAAGGTCAAGGTCCCCGCCGGCACCTCGGGAGGCACGACGCTGCGCGTCAAGGGCCGCGGCATCGCCACAAAGGAGGGCACGGGCGACCTGCTGGTGCGCATCGACATCGCCGTGCCCGATCATGTGAGCAAGGCCGCCAAGGAGGCCCTGCAGGTCTTCGCGCTCGAGACCGCCAAGGACGATCCGCGCGCTCGCCTGTACAAGGACGCGGAGGCGTAGTCATGGTCGAGCCGGACGTCGACGAGCCCGTCTTCCTCATCTCTGCGGCGGCGGAGCTCACCGGCATGCACGCCCAGACGCTCCGGCAGTACGACCGCCTGGGCCTCGTGGTGCCCCGTCGCCGTCCCGGAGGCGGCCGCCGCTACTCCCTGCGCGACATCGCGACCCTGCGCGAGATCCAGCGCCTGAGTCAGGACGAGGGCATCAACCTCGCCGGCATCGCGCACATCCTGCGCCTGAGCCGCGAGGTGGAGCGCCTGCGCCGCGAGGTGGAGCGTCTGCGCCCTCGCGCGGACGTGGGCGCCCGCGTCTTCACCTCCGGGCCCACGGGCGACGTCGTCATCGTCGAGCGCGGACGCCGCGTGGACCGCACCGAGGGCCGGGCCGTCGTGCTGTGGCGCGGCGGCCAGGGCCGCTAGCGCGTGACCTCGACCGTCTTGAGCCGAGCCGTGTGCCCGGTGACGATGCGGACGTCGGCGCGCCTGACGCCCAGGTGCTCGGCGAGCGCCGCGACCACCCCGTCGTTGGCGGCTCCGTCCACCGCCCGCTCCTTGACGTAGACGGTCAGCAGGCCGTCGGGCCCCTCTTCCACGAGCGGTCCCTTGCGCGAACCGGGCTTCACCCGGATGCGCATGCGGGCGGTGTGAGGGGCCATGTGACCAGGGTGCCAGGTGTGTCGCGTGCTGTTCACCACTCGGGCTTGACGCGCCCGCATTCACGGCTGACAGTGTTGCCATGGCCGACCCCCTGTCGACGCATGTGCATCACGGTTTCGACTACGTCGAGATCCCCGCATTGGACCTCAGCGTCGCCGAGGCCTTCTACTCCGCGGCCTTCGGGTGGCGCTTCACCCAGTTCGGGCCCGGGTACCTGGGGATCATCACGCCCGACGGTCGAGAGGCGGGAGGCATCTCCCTGGTCGGCTCGGTGGCCAGCGGCGGGCTGACGGTCGTGCTGTTCTCGCGCGACCTGGACGCGAGCCGGGACGCGGTCGTCGCAGCGGGCGGTGAGATCACGCGCGACATCTTCGAGCTCCCCGGCGGCAGGCGATTCCACTTCCGCGACCCCAGCGGAAACGAGCTGGGCGTGTGGGCGCTCGTGCCCCAGGAGGCCGCCTGACGCGACCCCCGCGACGGCGCGTCATTCCGACCCCGAAAAGAGCTGCGGCGCGTGGCGCCCTCAGCTCGCCACGCGCCGCACATCTGCAGGCGCCCCCGTCAGTGCCGCTGCAACGAGGCGATCAGCTCGTGCGCGTAACGCAGGGACGCGGGAAGAGGCTCGATCCACACGCGCGGAGGCTGGCGCATGAGCGTCGCCACGCGCAGAGCGCGAGCCTTGCGGCCGATGTGGTCGCGCAGGGAGGCGAGGTTGGGGCCCAGGTCGGCGCCGCGCTCCACGAGGACGGCGTAGAGGCCGTCGCCCAGGCGGGCCATCGGGTGGCCCTCGCCGTACGCGCAGGTGAGCGCCTCGCCCACCGCGGCGTTGCGCGCGATGCGCTGCCACGGGTCGTCGTCCGACACCGACACGTCGACCATGACGAGCGCGTGCGACGTCGTCACCGGCATGCCCGTCCGGCGCGCCCTGCCATAGACCTCGGCGAGGCGCTGCGAGAGGTACTCCGCGGTGCCCAGGCCGGACTCGGCATCGGTCATGGTCGGGGCGGCGATGGTGCCCGGGGTGCTGTCCGTCCAGCCGGCGCACAGCGCGCGGACGGAGCGGATCGGGGTGGTCTCGAAGCCTGCGGCGCGGAACAGCACCGCCATGTCGTCGATCGCCTCGGTGATGCCCACGCCCGCCGCGCAGCGCGCCTGACCCAGACGGAAGGCCGCGGGAGCGGTGTCGAGGCCTGCCTCCAGCGCCTCCACGAGCGCCTCGTTGGCGGGCGTGTACCAGTCGCCGGGACGCCGCCACACCGACGCGATGCTCGTCGCCTGCCAGGTCTGGAGCAAGCCAGGAGCCACCGCGGGGATGCTGGCTTCGAGATCGCTCGTCACACCGCATGAGAGCGCCCAGGCACGCGCCTATGACGCGGCTTTAGTCCGATTCTTCCCCTCCCCTCGTGTGACAAGGGAGAAAACTGGAAAATCGTCACATCCTGCCTTGCCGGGTGCCCCCATAACGGGGGAACATAGGGTCAGCTGCGGTGCGCAGCGGACTGAGGTGTTCATGGGCCACGAGGCGATCGCCCTCTGGACAGAGGCGTCAAGCGACCCCGAGCTGATCGCGGGCGTTCGAGCCGGCGACACGGCCGCCTTCGGCGTGCTCTACGAGCGCCACGTGGATGCCGCGCGCAAGGTCGCCTCGATGTACTCCAACTCCCCGACCGACGTCGAGGACGTGGTCTCCGAGGCCTTCTCCCGCGTGCTGCGCGCCCTGCAGCGGGGCGACGGTCCGGACCTCGCCTTCCGCGCCTACCTCTTCACGATCGTGCGCCGCACGGGCATGGACATCATCAACAAGGGCATCCGCACGCGCCCGCGCGACGACATGGAGACCTTCGAGACCGGCCTGGGCTACGAGACCGGCGCCGACGAGCCCACGCTCGACGGCTTCGAGCACGGCATGGTCGCCGATGCCTTCCGCTCCCTGCCGGAGCGCTGGCAGGCGGTCCTGTGGTACACCGAGGTCGAGAAGAAGTCGCCCAAGGAGATCGCGCCGCTGCTCGGCCTGTCCGCCAACGGTGTCGCCGCGCTGTCCTATCGCGCGCGCGAGGCCCTCCGCCAGGCCTACCTCCAGCAGCACCTCAACGGCTCGGACGAGGTCAGCTGCGTCGAGGCCAACGCCCAGCTGGGCGCGTACGTGCGCGGCGGCCTCAACAACCGCGAGGCCGCACGCCTCACGGAGCACCTCGACGGCTGCGAGCGCTGCTCCGCGCTCGTCAAGGAGCTCGAGGACGTCAACAGGGGCATGAGAGGGGTGATCGCCCCTTTAGTGCTCGGCGCCTTGGGGGTGAAGGCGCTTGAGACGGGCCTGGCGATAGGCGGCGCCTCCGGCACAGCCGCATTCGGCACTGCTGCGAGCGCCGCGGGCGCGGGGGGCGCGTCCGGGGCCGCGAGCGGGCTGACCGCCGCGGGCGCGGGCATCGGCCAGGGCGTCGGCGCGCTCCTCGCCTCGGCAGCGAGCTTCGCGGTGCCGCTCGTCGCGGCGGCCGGCGTCGTGGCAGTCGTGGCGCTCGGAGCGAGCGGGCTCGGCCTGTTCTCCGCGCCGTCCCAGGTGCTCGCGTTCCACCCCACGCCCGCCGCATCGGCCGACGCCGATCCGGGTGCGGGCGGCGACGGAGGCACGGGCGGCGGCGGAGGCGCGGGCGGCGACGCGGCCGTCGACGACGACCAGGAGGGCGACGTCGCCCCCGATCCTCGCGACGACGATGCGGGCCCCGCCCCTGCGGGAGGTCGGACAGGCGGGCACGGCGACGAAGCGCGATCCCGCGACGACCAGTCGCAGGCTGGGCAGAAGACCCCGGCCGACGACGCGCCGGGAGACGCGCAGCCCGGGCCCGACGAGGGCCCCGCCGACCCGCAGCAGGGCCCCGGCGACCCGCAGCAGAAAGACGCGGATCCCTCGGGCGACAAGGCTGTTCCCGGGGACGCTCCTGGCGACCAGACTCCTCCCGGCGACGACGCCTCGACCGGCGAGAACAAGGACGGTGCCGAGGGTCAGGATGCGCACTCGCCTGAGACCACCCCGGAGGGCCACCGCGTCGCGTTCACGGGCGCGGGCCCGA
>Ga0207868_1001445_pt1 | contig 16919 bp, 12 predicted proteins | sample Passage237B_FD_187370 | JGI IMG/M metagenome (GOLD analysis project Ga0207868, IMG submission 187370) | Cellulose adapted compost microbial communities from Newby Island Compost Facility, Milpitas, CA, USA - Passage2 37B (SPAdes) (version 3) ... | reverse complement strand
GTATGATCCCCTGTCTTCCGCCAGCGAACGGAAATCCGGTAGCTGAATCCACCCCAGCCTTCCTGGGTATATGTAAGCTCATGGTCGGTGCTACGGAAACTGCCTGTGGGATATCCGAGCCGTACCAGATCATCGCCTGTTACAGAGTTTACCTCAGAACTTTTCTGAACGGTGCCCTGATAGGGTGGTGGCAGCAGTTCGGGAACGAGATCCCCCTGTATATTCTCAAAACGGAACCAGCCTACGGGTTCGGTGGCATGTACGAAACTGGTGAGGGACATACCGTTATCCCAGATTACCCTACAGAGCGCTTCCCTGAGGGTCAGCCGCGCCGAAACAACTTTCGCCGGGACAGAGAACGAAAACTGCAGGGCTCCCGCCGGGATCTTGGTCGGGGCGGGCTCCCGTTCGTAAGGCATGTCAAAATATTCCTGCACGGGCCCGTAATCCCCTTTGTCAACCTGCATCCGTACCCAATCGTAGGAAAATTCACTCCGGTGCAAGCCTTTCATGGGACGGAGGTCCCAGAGATCGGCCCGGTCGAGGGAAAAACGGAGGGTCCCTTCCTTCTCCCACACCAGAGCGCCCAGCATACCGTTACCCAGCGGCAGGGCTTCGTCCCATACCCTGGGTAAACCCTCCGTTTGCAGGTCATGTGCGGGCAGCGGCTGGGCTTGTGCAGCCACGGACAGAACCAGTTTTACCCACACCCCTGTGAGTACAACCCATAAGTTTCTGTTCATAGGGTAATCTTTTGCAGTGCTTTAAACAAAAATAGTAAAGCCGACCAATGCAGTCGGCTTCACTAACAATTATAACCCAGTATTTTTTAGCAGACGCTACTAACGATAGGCCGGATGCTGCTTCAGGTTGGGATTGACATCGAGTTCACTTTGCGGAACAGGGAATACGTAGTGTTTATCGGAAGTAGCATATTTGGTGATACGTTTTCCGATAGCTCCTCTACGCTTGATATCAAAGTATGCCTGACCTTCCAGACAGAACTCCCAGATCCTTTCCTGCAGGATGGCATCTGCCAGCGTTTCCTTAGTGAAGTCTTCTGGTTTTAATAAAGGCAGACCTGCCCTTTGTCTAACCATATTTATCCCTTTAACAGCTTCAGCACTTGGTCCGTTGGCCTCATTTTCGGCTTCGGAATGCATCAGCAGCACATCGGAATAGCGCAGGATGATCATGTTGGTGGCATAATCAGCCGTACCCACCGCCTTGTCGTCGTCCGGGTTGATAAACTTGTTGAAATGCGGCAGGGTAATGGTTTCAGGATAGGTATAGACCATTCCGTTGCCCCTCACGTCGGGATACGACAGCACAAAGGTTTTAGCCCTTCTTTTATCATTTACGCTCATGGAATTGAAGAATTCCTCCTCCGCTGTGATGGAAGACCATCCGTCGAGTTTCAGCTGGTTACCGCTGCGGATACCGGAGAAGGTCGGATAATCCCGGCCCAAGTTCATGCCGCTTTCGCATTCTACGCTGAAGATATATTCCTTATCATGTTCATTGGCTACCAGAAATACGTCTTCATAATTTTCGTGCAGGCCATATCCATAGGCGGAATTATTGATGATCTTGTTGGCTTCCTGTGCAGCCAGCGCCCAGTATTCCGACTTGTTCCACGGTTTGCCCGCACGGGTGATATAGGCTTTCGTAAGCAGTGCCTGCGCTGCGCCCGCCGTAGCACGGCCAAGGTCCGAACCGGAATATTTGGCCGGGAGTTTCTCCACGCCAAACTTGAGGTCGTTGATGATCAGATCCCAAACCTGGTCATCGGTACCTTCGTTGGTTGGATACAGATCTGACCGGTTTTCCTCCGTCACGTAAGGCACATGATCGAAAAACCTTACCAGGGTCAGGTAGGCTAATGCCCTCAAAAAGCGGGCTTCGCCCTCCACGCGGTCGCGGACGGCGGGATTATTGTATTCGATACCCGGAGAATATTCGAGCACCGTGTTGGCGCGGTCGATCATTTTGTACAAGGCACCCCAGATCTGACGGAAACCGGTAGAACCTGGTGTCCAGGTATACTGATCCATTTCTGTTCGCCAGGCTTCACCGGAAAAATTAGGCCAGGAAGCCTCCCCGGGGTATTCCGCAGCCAGCCAAACCTGCCTGCCCCAGAGGTCCTGATTAATCATGATGTTGTATACCGACACCACCGCTGCATTGATATCGGCCTCGGTCTTATAGAAATTCAGGGGCGTGAGTGAGTCGTATACTTTCTCAGTCAGGAAATCTTCGTGACAGGAACTCATGAACATCAGTCCGGCCATCACGGTCACTATATTTTTCAGTCTCTTTTTCATCGTTTCAATGTCTTTTAAACCACAGGATCAGTTATCAGAAAACCACATTTAAACCAAACAGGAATGCACGTGCCATGGGATAGGCGTTGTAGTCTACTCCCAGCTGCAGGTTGCTGTTTCCCGTTGAGTTTACTTCCGGATCGAATCCCGAATATTTGGTAAAAGTGAGCAGGTTCTGGCCTGTCAGGTAAAGCCGGAGCGAGCTGATACCCCTGGTCGGACGGAAGGTATAACCCAGCGTGGCCGCTTTCACCCGAAGGAAAGAACCGTCCTCGATCAGCCACGATGACTGAAGCAACAGCGGGTTTACGGTAACCCGGGCTCTTGAAACGTTGGTATTGGTGTTGGTTGGAGTCCAGCGGTTCAGTATCTCTCGACGCTGATTTCCCCAGGGAGAAGACACGTTGCTCTCAGCCCGCTGTACGTTCAGGATATCGTTGCCATAGGTTCCCTGCATGTAGATCGACAGGTCGAAGCCTTTGTAGGCAAAGTTGTTGGACCAGCCGAAGATGAAATCGGGGTTGGGATCTCCGACAATCATACGGTCGTCGACCAGATTGATCTGTCCGTCGCCGTTACGATCCACAAAACGCGGGTCACCCAGCTGATCGGTCGGGCCGGCTTTGGGGCCTGCATCGAGCTGTGTCTGATCCTGGAATACGCCGTCATATTTCAGCAGATTCCACACCCCCACGGGCAGTCCTGGCTCAAGCCATGACCCTTCTACCTTGAGATGGCCCGAGATCGTTCCCTGCACGGAAGGAGTAAAACCGGGAATTTCCAGTACCTTGTTCCGGTTCCTCGACCAGTTCAGGTTGGTATTCCATTTGAATTCCCGATCAAACACGGTAGCACCCAGACTCAGTTCGATACCCCGGTTTTCCAGACTTCCGACGTTTTTGAAAATCGACCCGAAACCCGAAGTGAGGGGGATACTGATATTCCAGAGCAGGTCGGTGGTTTTCTTGTAATAGTAATCGGCAACCAGGTTGATACGGTTGTTAAACAGGTCGAGGTCGATTCCGAAGTCGGTGGTGGCAGTGGTTTCCCATTTCAGATCGGGGTTGGGGATGTTGCTGGGTCCCAGACCCGAGTAAAGTGAAGAGGAAAATGCGTAGTTATAGACGCCCAGGCGGGCCAGGGACTGGTAACTGGCTATGTTCTGGTTACCGGTGAGTCCATAGCTTGCCCGGATTTTCAACCCGCTGATCGGGTCAACTGACTTGAGAAATTCCTCTTCCGAGATCTTCCAGCCCACGGCCACCGAGGGGAAAAAGGCCCATTTGTTATTGGCTCCGAATTTGGAGCTGCCATCTGCACGACCGGTCAATGACAGCAGGTAGCGGTCCTTGAACGAATAGTTGATACGACCCAAATACGATACCAGCTGACTCTGGTTCTTCCAGGAAGAAGGGTTGGTATAACGGGCTCCGGCTCCCAGGTTATTGGCCTGGTAGAGGTCGGTTAGAAAGTCCGAAGCATTGGCCCCGAACTGGGAATCCTGTTGAAACTGGAGGGTATAACCGGCCAGAACATTGAAGGAGTGTTCGTTTAAAACCTTGTTGTAAGTCAGTGTATTTTCGTTCAGGTAGGAAACCGACCTTCTGCTGGCCATGGTAGCTCTACCGTTGGCATTGTATCCCGAAACCGTTTCCTTGGGTTCGTAGGTCTCCCGGGTAGCGGTCGACATATCCGTGCCGAGGGAAACCCGCAGCGTTAGGTCGGGGATGATGTTCCAGGTTAACTCAGCTGAGCCCATGAAGCGGTCGATCACCTGTTTGTCGAGGTTAAACAGGGCCATCGGAACGGGGTTAGGGACGGTAGACCCCCCTGGTGTAGGATTCAGGCGGGTATAGGATCCGTCTTCCTGGAATATTTTAACCGTGGGTGGCATCACCAGCGCCGAGTTCACATAACCGCCGCCGCTGCCACCGTCACCTTCTGAACGACCGTTGTTACCCCAAACCTTCGTTCCATTGAAGTTGGTGGCCAGGTTCAGGTTCCGGCCCAGGCGGGTATCAATATTGGACTTAAGGGAGACCCTCTGAAAATCAGAATTCTTCACGACGCCGTCCTGATCGAAATAGCTGCCGGAAACCGAAAAACGGGTGGTTTCGGTACCGCCGGAAATGTTGATGTTATGGTTCTGCATGCCGGCAGTCCGGAAAATTTCATCCTGGTAGTCGACCCCATCTCCCAACTGGGAGGGATCCGGAAAATTATAGAGATCGAGGGGGTTGGGGAAGGCCGGCGTAGTGATCCCGCTGTTGGCGCGGGCCTCGTTGGCCAGTTCGGCAAACTCACGGGCATTGAGCATATCCAGTTTTTTGGCTACTTTCTGCACCCCGTAATAAGCATCATAGGACACCTGGGTTTTCCCCACCTTGCCCCGTTTGGTAGTGATAAGTACGACCCCGTTAGCCCCTCGGGAACCATAAATAGCCGTAGCGGAAGCATCCTTCAGGATTTCAATGGAAGCAATATCACTGGGGTTGATCGAAGACAGCGGGTTTTGTCCGGCACCGTTTCCACCGGCCGTCGCTCCGGCGGTAATCGGATAACCGTCGACCACATAAAGCGGCTCGTTACCGCTGCTGAGGGAGTTCCCTCCTCTGATCCGAATCATCACCCGGCCTCCAGGCGCCGATGATGCCTGGGTTACCTGTACCCCGGATACCCGGCCCTGAATCCCCTGATCGAAGGAGGTCATCGGAATATTTCGCAGGTCCTCTTCCTTGACAGAAGCAATGGCGCCCGTCAGATCACTCCGGCGCTGCGTACCGTAACCGACCACGACCACCTCCTCAAGCGCTTTTTCATCCACTTTCAGGGTCACGTCCAGACTGGTCCTCGACTCTTCCACCACATATTCCTCCGTCACGTATCCTACAAAGGAAAATATGACGGTCTGCGAACCGTCAGGCAGGGAAAGGTTGTACGAACCATCGGCATTGGTAATGGTTCCCCTCTGCGACCCTTTGATGATTATGCTTACACCGGGCAGAGCATCGCCCTTTTCATCCGATACTCTTCCAGTAAGAGTCCGGTCAAATCCGGGGAGCGGGAGCCTGTCATCGGGGAGGAATGCACTACCACCATCCATATTTCGGCGGGCACTCTGACTATTCCGCAATACGATCTGGTTGCTTACCTGTTTGTAGGTTATGCTCAGCGGTGTCAGCAGGTCGTCGAGTACATTCGACAACGGCGTATCACCCGCATGCACATTGACGATGGCGTTAAGCGGCAGTGCACGGGAATTATAGGAAAACCGTACCCCGGCCGACTTTTCCAGCCTGTTGAGAGCTGTTTTCAGGGTAGCCTGTTCCAGCTGCAGGTTAATCCGGCGTTCAAGCAGGTTCTGACCCGAAGTGGGAGCAGCAACGACCAGGTTCGTTACCCAGAGAATCAATAGCGTTTGTTGTAAGACTTTCATCAGGACCTGATACAATAGTCGCTTGACGGTCAAAGATTTTTTCATAGATTTGACTGTTTATTGTTTCCATAAAATGTTGAAATGGGCAATAAAACGTGCCCGTTTACCGGTCACGATTCGGCCGGGTATGTGGCAGCATCCCCGGCTATTTTTTGGGCATTCAAAAGGTTTTGTTCATAGGCTTAGTTACATCCGTTTGACTTAATCACAATCAGATTCTCGTACATCGTAAAGGAGGATCTCTCCCCAAGGCTTTCGCAAATAATTTTCAGCTTTTCCAGTAAGGGTTCATCGGTAAGAGAGGTCGACAGGTAACATTGGCCCAGTGCCTCCCGGGGGTATTGGATCGTCACGCCATAGGCTTTCTCGATGGTCTGGAAAATCTCCGCCACCGGTGTATCTACAAAATCAAATGACAGATATTCGATTGCACGCTTGGGAATATCGGCCGTCACCGATTTCTCGAAGAGGTTCCTTTCCCGCAGATAGCTGACCGACTCGTTGGGATGCAGGGCGATTTCCCGGCCGGGCTTACGATTCTCCGCGGCAATCTCACGGATGTTTACCTTCCCGGTTTTGACAAAAACTTCTATGTGCGGCTCACCTTCGATGGCCTTGATCCGGAAACTTGTACCCACCACACGGGTGACAATTTCTCCGGCATACACCAGAAAGGGCTTGGCGGGGTTTTTCCGCACTTCAAAAAATGCTTCTCCCGTAAGATAGACTTCACGCAGTGTGGAATCATACGCTGCCGAACAGACAAGTTCGCCTCCCGGCTGCAGAATCACCGAGCTGCCGTCTTTCAGGTTGACGATCTGAGGCACCTGCGTATCGTTTTGAAAAACTTCCCCGGTATTCCTTTCGGGTATGAGTGGGGTGGATGAATCCGGCGGGGTACTGTCTTTCCCAAGGTACCACCCGATTCCGGCGGCGAACAGTAATACCGCAGCGGCGTATTTCAGGTACCTGCTCATCCGGATTACCGGATTTTCCAGCCTCCAGATCGTTTCCAGGCTTTCTGTAAGAGCGTCTTCGGTGGATCTTTCCGTAACTTCAGCGTCCGGAACTCCCATCGCCAGGATGAAATGGCGGGCTTCGGCGGCAAGCTGACGCCTTTCGGGATGAGCAGCCATCCACTTCTCCCATCCATCCGAATCAACCCCGGTCAAAACCCAGGCCCTGAAATGCGGATCGTCCAGAAAATCCGACACAGTCCGATATAAATCCCGATTCATACGAAATTCCGTTAACAATCAGGGAGAGGACAGGTATCGGAGACGATACTCACTTACATGAAATTTTTTCGCAATTAATTCCTATATGCTGTTAAGAAACAGCAGAAGCAGGGCGGTGTCGCCGACCCAGGAGCGGCGCAGAAATTTGATAGCTCGGTGCAGTAAATTGGAGGCCGATTGCGGGTTGATTCCCATCATTTCAGCGATCTGCGGAATATCCAGCCCCTGATGGTATCGCAGATAGAGTGCTTCCTTCTGTCTTTCCGGCAACTGGTTCAGCAGTCGGTTGATCTGCCCAACCTGTTGCCGGGTTTCCTCATCCAGTATCAGCTCGTCAAGCACCGTAAAATTAAGCCTGAATGCCAAACCATGGTCCAGCTCGGCCTCTTCGAGCCCCTGAGGATGTTTGAAAATCCGCTCTCTCTCCAGCCTTCTGGCAATTCTTTTACGAACTCCGGACAGCAGATACGCTTTAACAGAAGCCGGCCTCGTGAGTTTCCGCCGATATACCCATATATCCAGAAAAACTTCCTGAACGCAATCAGCCACCAGGATACGATGGCTGGTCAGGGAATTTCCATAGGTAATGAGCGGGGAGTAATATTTTCTGAACAGATCGGAATACGCCTTTTCATCGCCACTTATCAAAAGATCCCAGAGCTTAGCATCATGTTCATGTTCTAAAGTCATTCCTCCTTTCTTTATAGGATGATTGCATTAAATTTCATTACAAATCTAATCAATCCTAAAGGTAGGCAGAAATTCTCAGGATGCAATCGCACTGTAACTGAGTATCATAGGCGTTTGCCCGTCAACCTGTCGACATCTTCTTTTCCTAGTTCGATGACTTCACCAGGCTGCAGGCTCCCGATTTTCAGATTTCCGATGGCCACGCGGACGAGGCGCAGCGTGGGAAAACCAACCGCAGCCGTCATGCGCCTCACCTGACGGTTTTTTCCTTCTTTGAGGGAAATGCTTAGCCAGGAATCGGGTATTGTCTTCCGAACCCGGATTGGCGGATTACGCTCGGGCAATTCCGGGGTATCGATAGGCGTTGCCCGGGCTCTTTTGGTCTGATATGGTTTGCCGTTCACCGAGATGGTAACGCCCCGTGCCAGCTGGTTGCAGGCTTCATCGGTGATTTCCCCCTCTACCTGTACATAATAGGTTCGCCAGTGTCTGTTGGACGGATCGAGCAGCTGGGTCTTCAGCCGGTTGTCGTTGGTAAGCAGTAACATCCCCTCACTGTCGGCATCCAGTCTTCCCACCGGGTAAATATCCTTTTCAAACTGAAAAGACAGGTCTGCCAGCGTTTTTGCATTTCCTTCGGGACTGAACTGGCTGAGCATGCCGAAAGGTTTATATACAATATAGTAGCGGTTCATTCAAAATGAGCTCAAAAAAAAAGAGAGGATTAAACCCCTCTTCTTACGTCGCTTAAGTTATATTTTTCCATCTCACTGGCCGGGATATCAGGATGCTGCCAGAATTCCAGATTGTTCCTACGGAAGGCCGGTGTTTCGAATTCCGCCCAGTTGGGATTTCGGTTGTTTCTGAACCAGTCGGTGAGTTTGGCAAGACGTTTTACCTCGGCGGCGTCCCAGCCACCGCTAGTGGAATTGTCTATAAAGATCGTTTTGCGGATGTGCGGAGATGCGTATTGGAGGTCCTCTTCCGTATCATAGTCGTCTACGGCGATGACCGTAGGACCTGTCTTGGTATCCTCTTCGAGTACGAAGGTTTCCTCCTTAACAAATTTATCTTCTACCTGTACAGGCTGCTCCGGAATGGTAACCGCGGGTTCTTCCACGACAACCTGGCTGTTCTGGGGTGCTGCTGGCTGCTCACTGCCTTTCTTTCCGGGTTCATCAATTTTAGGGATATCCAGCTTTCCGCCTTTCTCGAAACCGGAAGCAACAATGGTTACGCGCAGAGCGTCGCCAAGGCTCTCGTCAGTGATGGTTCCGAGTTTGAAGAGGAGATGATTTCCCTTGACCTGTTCGGTAACATAGGAAGTAATAACCCGTTGTTCACGGACAACTGCTTCTTTCTTGGAAGAGGTAGCGATCGTAACAATGATACTTTTGGCACCGGCGATGTCGCGGTCGTTCAGCAGCGGAGAGTCGAGCGCACGCTGGATGGCATTCAGTGCCCGGTCCGGACCTTCAGCTTCTGCCGTACCCATTACCGATTGTTTTGCGCCTTTCAGTACTCTTTCCACATCACGGAAGTCAGTGTTGATCGTTCCGCTGGTAGTGATGATTTCGGAGATACTTTTTACGGCGTTAAGAAGTATATCGTCGGCCTGTGCAAAAGCTCTGGTCAGCGGCAGGTCTTCGTACAGTTCTTCAAGTTTATCGTTCAAAACCACCAGCACCGTATCGCTGTTGGCCTGCAGTTCGGCGATTCCGGCCATGGCCTGCTCCAGCTTCTGGGTCCCTTCCCAGGAATAGGGAGCGGTAACAACCGAAACAGTCAGTAAGCCCATACCTTTGGCGATTCCGGCAATTACAGGCGCTGCCCCGGTTCCTGTTCCACCGCCCATACCGGCCGTGATGAACACCATTTTTGTAGAGCCGCCTAAAACCGCTTTGATTTCGTCCTCACTTTCCAGCGCTGCATTTCTACCGAAAGAAACATCCATACCGGCTCCAAGACCGCCGGTCAGGGTTGCACCGAGCTGTATTTTCACGGGGATCGGACTTTCGAGCAGGGCCTGTCTATCCGTATTGGTTATCACGAAATCAACATCCTTGATCTTTTTCCGATACATGTAGTTGACAGCATTTCCACCGCCGCCACCTACCCCGATTACCTTGATGATCGGTGCGTGTGTTTCTTCTTTCACGATTTTCTGTAAGATATAGTCTTGTTTAAATAGCTTATCAAGTTCTTCAGTGCTCATAGGATCAGGATATGGGGTTAATCACACTTTTTCATCCTCATCATCATAGCTGCCACCGTCGTTCGGTCCGGGGTTACTGATGAAAGTCGTTTTGATACGGTTGAGCCAGCCGGAAATATCAATTCCCGATCTGCCGGAGCTGCTTTTGGCGGCATTGCTTTCGTACTCCTCGTTATCTGCCGTATTTCTGGAATAGGAATTCTCCGGTTCCCTGCCGGGCAGAGCTCCGGGAATCTGCGTAAAAATCGGCTTTCTCGATACAAGGCGCTCGTCGATGGGCTTGATACTTGCCCATGCAAGTCCTACGGCAGATGCATAGGAAAGCGAGCTGACGATATCGGCCATGGAAGTGCGGTCCAAGCCTTCGGGCAGCCCCACCCGCACACTCATATTATCCATCACGCGGCTGAACACGGTTTCAATGTCGGGAATGGAAGATGTTCCCCCTGTGAGCACGACACCTCCGATCAGTTCCTCTTCCAGTCCCTGATGCTTGATCTCCCCGTACACCATCGCAGCGATTTCCTTAAGACGCTCTTCGATGATCATCGCCACATTTTTCTTAAGTACTTTCCGCGGTGGGCGGCCTGAAAGGTAATTGATGGAGATTTCGATATTAGAAGGCACGTTCTCCGCCAGTGCAGATCCGAAAGCGCATTTCAGTTCTTCCGCATTGCTGAGCTGGATACCGCAGCCTGTCTTAAGGTCATTGGTAATATTTTTCCCGGCGATCGGGAAGGAGGCCACATGCCGGATAAAATTATTCTGATAGATCACCAGGTCGGTGGTCTGTTCGCCTATATCGACCAGGGCAATTCCCGCCTGTTTTTCTTCCTCGGTCAGTACAGCCATCCCGGTCGCGATGGGAGCATACACGATGTTGGCATTCCTGAGCGAAGGCTCTACCATTTCAAGGCTCTTGCGGGTCCGTTTGAGCGACTGGCTGTTGGCCGAAATCACGAGGAAATCGGCACCGAGCTTGATGCCCTGACGGCCCACCGGCTCTGTGATCTGGCCGACATTGTCGACCATAAAATAGCGTGGAAGCACGTGCAGCACATCGAAATTGCTGTCCTTCTGCTTCCTGACGCGGCTCACCTCGCTGATCAGCTGGGCAATATCATGTTCGGTCACCTCTTCCCCGGAGGAAGTGGTAGGCCGGATAATCTCATCTTTCTGGTCAATAACCTTGACGTTCAGCCCACTGAAACTGACATTCACGGTGTCAAACGGGTAGTTTGCTACAGCCGAAACACCGCGTAATGCACGGGCCAGACCTTCGGCGACCTGGACGATATTTTCTACCGAACCGTTTACAACGGCACCTTTGGGCAACGGGCTGGTACCAAAACCGAGAATCTCCAGGGTATAACCCACGGAGTCAGATACGGGCCTCGCTACGACAATGGAAACTTTGCTGCTTCCCAAATCGATTCCCGCAATAACATTGCTCCCCTTCATAATTCAACCTTTTAATTTATTCGCAAACTACCTGATCCTGAAACTTAATATTAATTTTTGAATAGGTATTCCAATCTTTTGAAAGAACCCGGTCATAAAAAATTTTCAGCTTTCTGAACTTGGAAGGAATCTGGACCGGAGGCCCGAATTCCACCAGCTGGTCACCCAGCGTCGTCAGAAAACTCACTTCCCCATCCGGGGCCACGATTATCTGGCTTATCTGTGCTTTCCAGAAATCGTCGGCCTGGATATAACGGATCAGGTCAAGATAAGGCTTCCCTTTTTCACTGTTCAGCCCATTCAGCTTTCTGATATATTCTCCGCTTACCAGAGGCACCTGGATAGTAAAACGATTGGATAGGGGTATATAATGCCCTTCCTCATCAATATAAAACCCTCTCGCTTTTTTCCATTCGTCCTGATGTCCCGGACTGTCTATCCACCTGGCTATCGGGGCATACAGGTCAACGTCCAGGATCAGGTTTCCGGAAAAATCCTTCTGCGCTTCACAATTCTTTACAAAAGTCAGACTTCTGACACTTTCCTCAATCTCAGCCAGGTTGATATGTTCCATTTTACGACCCAAAACCGGCCCCTCCCTGCTGATGTGATTCACAATATCGGTTCTCGAAAGAAAGCCGGCAGACTCGCTGTCGGGGAATTTAATGATAATTTCTTCGCAACGCTGCGAAAAAAACTTCCTTTCCGCCATTCCAACGCAGAGTGCCAAGACCAAAACCCACAGGATGAGTTTCCCGCTCTTTTTCCAAAAACCCGCGTTCCTGATCATCGACGTAATATTAACAAATCTTTATAAATTATGGAAAATTAGGTGATTGCAATATCGATTTTATCACCGGAACCAGTTTGTCAATATCGCCCGCCCCAATCGTTGCCAGAACGTCAGTCGGTGAATTACTTATGTAATCTATCAATTGTTCCCTGGACAACAGCTTTTTATTAGTTAACGGTATTTTTTCGAGCAACATTTCAGAAGTTACGCCTTCAATCGGCAATTCTCGTGCCGGATAGATGTCGAGCAGGATTACCTCATCGGCAATGGCCAGGCTGGCGGCAAAGTCATCGGCAAAATCGCGGGTGCGTGTAAACAGATGGGGCTGGAAAACGGCCGTTATTTTTCGGCCCGGGTACAATCCGCGCACCGAGTTCAGGAACGCACTGATTTCAGCCGGATGGTGTGCATAATCGTCGATATAGACCCGTTCTCCTTCCACGATAAACTCAAACCGGCGTTTTACGCCCCGGAAACTGTTCAGACCTACCCTTACCTGCTCAGGAGTTACCCCCACTTCCATGGCCGCTGCTGAAGCAGCAACCGCATTCTCGATGTTGTGGTATCCGGGTGACTGCAGTCGTATGTTTTCGATCACTCCGCCGGGATACTGCAGGTCGAATACGAACCGCGCGTTCTCGAGACGGATGTTGCGGGCTGCATAATCCCCTTCGTCCAGGCTGTACGAATAGGTCCGCTCCGGCCCGCGTACGCCGAGTCCTTTTTTCAGAAACAAAACGCCCCCCCGGCTGATCTGATTGGCAAATGCCTGGAACGACTCCAGTACATGGTCATGACTGCCATAAATGTCCAGATGGTCGGCATCGGTCGAAGTAATCACCGCCACCTCGGGATAGAGGGTCAGAAACGAACGGTCGAATTCATCGGCCTCTACCACACAGACGACATCCTTAGTATTTTCGGCAGGCTCATTGAGCAGAAAATTGCTGTGGTAATTGTTGCTGATTCCGCCAAGAAAAGCCGCACAGTTGATTCCTGATGAACGGATAATATGTGCGGTCAGGGTGGAGGTAGTCGTTTTTCCGTGGGTACCCGCAATGGCGACGGTCTTCATTTGACCGGCCAGCTTCCCCAGAATCTGTGAGCGCTTGAGGACGCGGAACCCCTCCGCACGGAAATAAGCCATCGTCCTGTGATCAGCCGGAATGGCCGGGGTGTATACGACAAGTGTAGCAGCCGGATCCCGGAATGCCGCCGGGGGTTGTCCCAGGTCTTTAAAGGTAATTTCGATACCTTCCTCCTCCAGCGCCTGGGTCAAAGCCGTGGGCGTCCGGTCGTAACCCCCTACCTTATAACCATTTACATGAAACCACCGGGCAATGGCGCTCATGCCAATCCCCCCAATTCCTACAAAAAATACATTTTGGTAGTCCTGATCTGACTCCATTTGGCTGACCTAATGATTAGTGAATTTACAAAGTTATCACGGCTGGCATTTCCTTACCAGTTAACCGCAGAAAACATTTTCTCAGAGTATATGTAGTACACCTGCATGCTTTGAGGTATTATCAGAAAGAACTGGCTGGCATTCCAACAAAATCGATAATGAGTACTCCATCTCTCTCCGAACAGCCCAGACGTGTCGCATCGGTCGATGCCTATCGGGGTTTTGTCATGTTTCTGATGATGGCCGAGGTTCTTCGCCTTGGCAGAATATCCCGGGAACTCCCCGAAAGCTCCTTCTGGGAATTTCTGGCGTTTCATCAGAGTCATGTCCCCTGGACAGGCTGCTCCCTTCATGATCTGATTCAGCCGTCCTTTTCCTTTCTGGTGGGGGTAGCCCTGCCCTTTTCCCTGCTGTCGCGCAAAAGTAAGGGAATGAGCAACGGACAACTCTGGGCTCATACCCTCAAGAGATCGCTGATTCTGATTTTCCTGGGTATATTTCTGCGCTCTATGCACAGCACCCAGACCAACTTCACTTTCGAAGATACGCTTACGCAGATAGGCCTTGGTTACCCTTTCCTCTTTGCGCTGGGATTTGCCAAACCGCGGGTGCAGTGGATCGCCTTTGCAGGCATACTGATTGGCTACTGGCTGCTGTTTGCCCTATATCCGCTGCCGGGTCCCGACTTCGACTGGTCACAGGCAGGGGTGGCGGCCGACTGGGAGCACCATCTGAAGGGCTTCGCGGCGCACTGGAACAAAAATACCAACCCCGCCTGGGCATTCGATCAATGGTTTCTCAATTTGTTTCCAAGAGAAAAACCCTTCCTGTTCAATGGTGGCGGCTATTCTACGCTGAGCTTCATTCCTACCCTGGGCACTATGACCCTTGGCCTGTTTGCCGGCCAGTGGCTCAGAGACCGCAAACCTGACCTGCTGAAAACGTTTATCGTGCTCGGGATAGCTCTGCTGGCTGGCTCGACCATCCTTTCCTGGATCGGCATAAGCCCCATTGTGAAGCGCATCTGGACACCCGGCTGGGTGCTTTTCAGCGGCGGGTGGGCCTTCCTTTTGCTGGCGTTTTTCTATTATGTAGCCGACCACCTGCAGATTCAGAAACCTTTTTATTTCCTGATGGTAATCGGCGCCAACTCCATTGCAGCCTACGTACTCGCCGAAACCTTTCCGTCGTTTATCCATGAATCGATGGAAATTCATTTCGGAAAAGACTATTTCATGTGGGCCGGAGAACCCTACTACCTATTGGTAAGAGGAGCCTTCCAGCTGCTGATGCTCTGGCTGATTCTGAGATGGCTGTATGTGAAGAAGATTTTTATTAAGATCTAAACGACTATTTTTGCCAATATTTTAGAGGCAAAAACCAGATGCCGTTGGTTAAATTTTACCGGAATAATTTGTTTGGAGGCCATATTTCAGCGGTACTTACCCTGCTGCTGGGACTGTTTTTAACCTCCTGTGACGAACTTGAAATAAAAAGCACGGAATTCGTTTCCCGTGTAAATGAGCCTATCAAGGGTTACAAACAGGAGCAAGACGTCCTGTACGGAACACACCGGCAGTTTCAGGTATTTGATATCTATTACCCCGAAAACGCCTACAAGAATCCCTCCGATGTACTCATTATGATCCATGGGGGAAACTGGAATTACGGGGATAAATGGTTTCTCGATCCCTCAGTAGAGGAGCTAAAAAAAGCCCGGAAAAACCTGACAATCGTCAACATCAATTATACGCTGATCTCCAGTGACAGCAGAAGAAATCTCTTCCAGCAACAGATCGCTGATATCGACAGCTGCGTAACGTACCTCCACCGTCATGCAGCAAAATACAATATCCGACGGGGCAAGTTTGCCATCATGGGCGCGAGTGCGGGCGGTCATCTTGCCTTGTCCTACGCCTATACCCTCGGGAAAAACAAAATTCATACGGTTATCGGCACAAGCGCGATCACGGAGCTGGCTGCACCGGAACTGCTGGCAACCAACCTCTGGAGCGATATCAAAACCCTGACGGGCTACCGGGATGGGAGCCCCGACAAGGATGTGCTTTATAAGGCCAGTCCTGTCCATCTGGCCGGCTGGGACTCCCCCCGTACGGTTTTACTCTACGGCCAGACCGATGATGTGGTTTTGCTGAGACAGCAGACTCTCCTGCGCGAACGGCTACTGTCGCTACGCGTTCCCAACGCACTATACGTCGTTAAAAATCAGGGACATAATATTGAAAGCAACTATATCGCCGAGTGTATTCTGGGAGCACTGGGAGCCGATGAATGGGATCTGTACGTGAAAAACCAGTAATACCATTTCCAAAACAATGGTCCTTGGTTCAAGTCATCACTCCTGCCTTTCAATTCACGCTGCGTCCGTCCGGCAATTAATATCCGCCGATTATCCGGACACTGAATATATTTGCTAAAATTTCGTTTATTTTATATTCGGGTTTTTAGGAAACCGCCAGATACCAGACAAAATCGCTTACAACAATAGTTTTAAAATCAATGAAATTACTTTTCAACATAGTCCTCATATTTTTCTTCCTGATCATTTTTGTGCCCATATTCCGCCGTTTTCTTTTTCATCTGCTGGTGGGGCGGCAAATCCTGAAGGAACAGAAAAAAGCGAATGAATCCTTTCGTAAACAGTCCCGGGATGGTAATCTGAATGTAGATATCACCCCCAATCGAAATTCATCCAGCAACAAGGGTGGGGAATATATCGATTACGAAGAGATCAAGGATCAATAGGAAACCCGAACTGAAGGAGATAAAAAAAGAGAGGCTGTCCCCGGACAGCCTCTCTTTTTTTAGGCCATATTGTGGTAAACGCGTTGAACGTCGTCGTCTTCTTCGATCCGGTCGATCAGTTTCTCAATGTCGGCAGCCTGCTCAGGTGTGAGGTTTTTCACTTCATTAGGAATCCGCTCAAAATCCGCTTCGACGATTTCGAACTTGTTATCCTCCAGATATTTCTGCAAAGCCCCGAAAGCACTGAACTCTCCGTAGACAAAGATCAGTTCACTTTCTTCGTCGAGGAATACTTCGTCGGCACCATAGTCAATCAGTTCCAGTTCTAGCTCTTCCAGATCCTGCCCCTGGTTTTTGATCTTGAAGATACACTTCCGGTCAAAAATATAGTCGAGCATACCGGTCGTACCCAGGCTGCCTCCCAGTTTGTTGAAGTAACTGCGGATATTGGCAACTGTACGGGTGGGATTGTCGGTAGTACTTTCCACCAGGATGGCGACTCCGTGCGGCCCATATCCTTCGTAGACCATTTCCTTGTAATCGTCCAGCTCCTTGGAAGTAGCTCTTTTTATCGCACGCTCAATGTTT
>Ga0207868_1001444_pt1 | contig 16926 bp, 28 predicted proteins | sample Passage237B_FD_187370 | JGI IMG/M metagenome (GOLD analysis project Ga0207868, IMG submission 187370) | Cellulose adapted compost microbial communities from Newby Island Compost Facility, Milpitas, CA, USA - Passage2 37B (SPAdes) (version 3) ... | reverse complement strand
TGCCTGTATTGATAGAGGCTGCGGATTCGCTGGCTTGGCGCAGAGAGTTGGATGCGTGGGCCAAATCTATGTTTGGGACATACTCGACCCGGTACGCTAACGCCGACGATAACACATATGTCATCCGTTTACAGCAACTTACCTATATGGATGCTGGGGAAATGGCAAATTTGTTCAAGATTGTGCGCAAGCATAATCTGGTGTTCAGCATCGTAGTAAATCAAAGGAAGGGTCTTTCGTGGATCTTTGCCGTTAACGGGAGGGATCCTGATCGGGGTAGCTCCATCGACATATCTACGCTGTAAGTCAATTTGATTGTAGAGCGTTACGCCAAACATTCACTGCCCTAGAGGCTCACAACTGAAAAGGTAATACCATGGATTTGACCAAGACTCTTAGCCTGACCGACTACAAGCTGCTGAAGCCTACGCTGGCGAAGGTAATCGTAGCCACCACTGGCAACCTCAGTAAGACTGAGATGGCAGAAATGTTGTGCGCCAAACTTCAGTATCTGGCAGCCCCAGTGGAAGGGAGCTTCCGTAAACTCACATCCAACTCCGCTATCGGATTCATCCGGGCCAACCGCCAGACCAGAGAATTGGATACAGCAGGGAAGAAGGGAGACCTTACTGCGCGCTACAAAGTAATGGGGTCTAACTTGCTGATGGACAAGCAGGACCGCACTCTGTGGGAAGTTCGTTCCGGTCCCACCGGTCCGTATGTTGCCCGGCACGGCCACGAGGATCTGTCAGAACTGGTAGAGGCTTCCGTGGTGTCCCGCTCGGATGTGCCTCGTATTAGTCGGGTGACAACGGCCAAGGCTGCAAAGGCGGAGTTCACTGCATTCTGCACACCCCAAGGCATCATGGACTACGGATTTGTTACCCGCAGTAACGACAGCGCCTGCGAAGTTATTGCTGCGTCAACGGGTAACAGAACAGTGGTTCGCAATGAGATGATCGCCGGGGTCTATCCCGTTACCATTGACCGGGAGCTCCACGCCCAAATCAAAGCGCGGGTAATGACGAGCGAGGAGAAGGCTCGTGCTGCTGATTACTGGCGCACTCTGTTCAGCTACGCCCCGGAGTACGCGGACGAGCTAATCAAGGCTGTGAACGAAACTGCAGCGATGTAAGGGGAAGGGGGTTGTAAGATCACAACCCCCGCCTTACTAATTAGTAGCGAACGTTGTACAATAAAGTAAGTGTACGGCATTCAAATCAACGAGGAAAATCATGAATCAATTTGCACAACGTATTCTGGCAGCCACCCCCAAACAACTGGACCTTGCTACTGGCGTGGTATCCACGGTCTTCGGCCAGTGGGACAAGCAGAAGGACCTGGGTGGCGGTCAAGGTACACTGATCTGGAAGGCCACCAACCCGCAGGTCAAGAAACTGGGGGTCAAAGGGATGGTGACCCTGACTTACAAGGATCGTATGCTTACCCTGGCAATAGGAGATGAGTTTGCGCAAGGTTCTTCTTGGGTTTACATTCGCAAGGCCCTGAGGAACATGAAAACTCCGGCAGCCAAGGCCCTACTGAAAGTTCGTAACCCGCATGGCCGCTGAGCAGTAAAAAAGAAAAAAGGGAACCATATTTGATTATGGTTCCCTTTTCTCATTTATTCACCTGTAGTCTGTCTATGACCACTCGTACAGCTGGTCTCTGGTCACTCGAATTAGGTCCGCAATGGACCTGCACTTAATCCTCTTCGATGTGACTTCCTTCCCTTGCCGATAATCTACATCCACCATCAGTGGATAATAATGAACTTTGACCGATGGCAGTGACTGCTGCCTGGGCCTAAACAGTCTAGATGACTTAGACTTTATCAAACACCACCCTGCGGGTAACTCTAGAGAGGCATCCTCAAACTCCTCGTCTACTACGGGGGCCACCAGCGTAGCCGGGCCATTCAACGTAGTGCCCTTATGTAGAATACGTACCTTACTCGGGTTCATCAGATTCCCTTAAGAGAGGTTAATAGTAACTGGGCTCTGGTAGTGGCAAGTGCTTCCCGGAACTCCGGGTGTAGAGGTTGTGGCAGTTTACTACCACTAAACCATCCCCATTCCGTGTGCTCGTCGTTGAGTGTCCCGGAGAAAGGTTCTTCCACTATGCCTAGGAAGTTATGGTAGGTGAACATGGTGTTGCCCTGCTTATCCGCTAGGTGGGAAATGTGGATATGATAAAGCGGGCAGTCCAAGGATACGCCGAATTCCTCCCGGAACTCCCTGCGAACCCCTTGGACCAAGGTTTCGCCGCGCTCTACCCCTCCACCAAAGCAACACCAGGTGTTGGGGGCGTCACATTTCTCCGACCGCAAGGCCAGTAGAAGTTTTCCTGTGCTCTTACAATAGATAAGGGCCCCTGCCCCTATCCCCGTGGACTGACTAGCAGTTAACTTCATTGTTTTCCCCTAATAGCCTAACGGATTTTATAAAGTGGTCATAGCCCAGACCGTACGCGCCATTAACGTGTACGAAGAATTCCTCCTGATGCGGTAACATATCGGAATTGTCGTCGATAATTATGTACCTAGAAACCTCAGGATGTTCAACTAGCCAGTCATCTATTTGCTCGCCTCGCGGCTCATCGCCCTTGTCACATCTGGTAACCCCCACTATTGGAACCTGCAAGTGCTGGGCCAGCTGGGCCACATACACTGCGCCCATACTCCTCCAGGTAGAGGATAATACACAGTTAGCCCCAGTTGTACCGACAATCTTGCGTAGAATCGCGCACGCTATGGGATCAAACAGCTCCCAGTGACCTCCTCCTGGATATGACCTGGCCTGTGGATACCCGCCAAGGGCTAGGCAGGAGGATGCGGAGTTCAGCACCCCGTCTATATCCAGAAATATGATTTTCATCGGTTATCCTTCAACATCTTCTCCAACTGCCGGGGAGGGCGCAGATTCAGAGCCCGGAAGAACACCAACTGGGCGGCCGGGTCTATGCGTAAAAAAAGTTAACTGCGCAGGCGCAGACACGGCAAACAATTTCATTGTATAGTCCTTCGGAGATATGTTAATGACAACAAATGATAGGAAAAACCGAAAAGCACTGGCTATATATAAAAAAGTGCAGCAGTGGCGAGCCAAACAAAAGTTCCCTAAAAAAGTCCAGTTGCTAATAAGGAAAAATATTGAGGAAAAACGTATAAGGTATATAGCTAAGGAACTCAAGGACGCTGGTTTAGGATACTGGGTAACCAAAGTAGGGGAGGAATTTGGGATGCCTCCTAAATTTGGTGGGCACTTTCAACAGGCAGTTATGTTGGGGCTAGCTTACGACGGGTTACCCAAGTGCATTGTGTGCGGAGCTCGCATAAACAGACTCAACAAGAAAACCTGCAGCGAAGCTTGTCGAAAGGTGAATCATAAAAATAAGGCGGGTCCTCGTATATCAAGAACTAGACGGGAGGAGTCCCAAGAAAAGAAAGTAGCACGTCAGGCCGCTATAGAGAAAACTATGCTCAAAAGGTACGGAGTTCCTAACTACACGCAAACAAAAGAGTATTCCGAGCGGGCGAAGATTAGAAATGCAGCGATCTCTCCTAAAGAGAAAAAAGCTATACGGGAACGAATAGTAGCAACAAATCTCCGAAGGTACGGTACGGCTAACCCTATGGAGGTATCCTATATACAGGAAAAACAGAGAAGAGGGGTCCAGCAAGCGTACGCTGCTAAAGGGAAAAAGATTCATAAGAAGAAAGAAAACACCATGCTAGAGAGATACGGGGTAGCTCATGCTATACACATGGAAAAAGTAAGACACAAGGTATTTCGCGGGAAGAAGATAGTCATTAGCGGGAAAACTCACTTCTGCCAAGGTTACGAGGAACTAGTTCTTCGTTATTTGGCTAAGCGGGGGTGGAAGTTATTCACGTCTTTTAAAGGCATCGAGTACGTAAGTGACAAGCCCAGACTATACTTTCCAGATGCCAAAGCCGTAAAGGAAGGCAGAAGATTGGTAGTGGAGGTGAAAAGCGAATACACGTTTAACTGGACAAAAGCTAATATGCTTAAGAAGTTTTGGGCAGGCACCGCGCACGCTAAAGAACACGGCGCGGAGTATATAGTCTGCGTTGTGTATCCCAAACGTAACTTAATGAAAGTCCTTGTTAACCCGGAAAGACGGGCGGACTTGAATCTTAAACGTGCTCACATTTTCACTCTTTAAGTAGTTTCTCCAACTGGCGCGGAGGACGTAGGTTCAAGGCCCGCCAAAATGCCCGCTGTGCGACTGGGTCTATGTAGTTCATGAGGGCGGTGGCACCAGTAACTTTATCTCCTGACCCGCCCCTGCGAACGTGATTGAGAAGAGAGCCTACCTTCTCCGCCATCTTCACAAAATGCTGCATTGCCAGCCGCTCTGCTGCCCCAACGTTCTTTTCCATCGTACGGGCCACGCTCGGACCGATCTTCTCCAATACCGTGGGCAAGAGTTTGTTCCATAACCCGGTACCTTTAAAGTGGCGGAGTTTATGTACCGTCACTTCTTGAGACCCCACCAGCGTCTTGAACATATTGTTTACTGCCGCCGGGCTAATTTGACGGCCGTTGTCCATGGAGAACAATGGCTCACTCGGTTCTTTACCGTCAGCCAGGGAAATCAATACAGGAACAATCCACTTCTGTTCTGGGTCCTTGGCCCTCAACTCATGTCGATTGCGAACCCCATCTTTTCCCTTGTAGGACAGTTTGATATCACCGTTTGGCGTGATCGTTAGGTGCTTAACAAGCAACGTGGCGATCCCAAACGTGGGATTGTTTCGACTGCCAATACGCCCACTTGTTTGGTATAAGGTCTCCAAAACGGCGCACACCACGCTCTCTTTGTCAGCGGTCTTGAACGATTTAACCTTCGCCAGCCATTTCTTTCTGGCCGCCGGGATTTTCTTCTCCACCGAACGTACTAGCTCGAATTTAGACATAGCTCTACTACGCTTGAAATCCGCTGTGTAGAAGTAGGTGGGGGCAGCGCCATTAGCCTTTATGGCCTTGAAGATCCACGGAGCGGCAGCGGAAACCTTGGGGTTCATCTCTACCGTGGGGGAAGTAACCGCAGCGGGAACACCATCAATCAACTCCCCCTTCATTGTGTACAGGCGGCGCTGGTCATCCACCAGTCCCACAAATCCCTTAACCAATCGGTATTTATACCCTTGTTGATCTAGGAAGTCTAGTACCTCTTGGTAAGGTACCAGCTTGTCCTTGTGATTGCGAACGTACGCAACGAACGCATCCGCCCAGGATTTGTTGAATTCCCGTGCCAATGCCAGATACTCTGCGTACTGGTCGGGCTGCGCCAACTTCGCGGCTTTTGATTCCTCCAAGCTAAGGAACACATCGTCGCGTCCTGTAAGGGACTTAACGATCTTCTTGAGAGCAGGTTCGACAGCAGCCTGACTCCTCAACTCCGGCACCATTTGGGAGGCTGCCCAGTTGCTAACTGTGCCCGCTAGGCGTTCCAGCTTTTTATAGGCCGTCGCGCTATCGTTACGCAGGTACAGGCCAGCCGCCTGCAGGATGTCCAATTCCTGCGCTGTAAATTCTTCGTTACGCCGAAAGACCGAGAACTCCTTCTTAATTTCCTGGCCCAGGTTAACCAAGTCCACGATCTTTTGGTCGCCTCCTCGAATCCCACTATTCACAGCAGGAACCAAGGACGGGAGGATGGTTTTCCAGTGGTTAAGCTGCTCCTTCATTTGGGACAGGTGTTCTTTGTATTCTCGGCCCATTGGACCCTTACCCGTATCCCGGTAGTCCAGTACAATAGTGTACAGAGCATCGAGTAGAGTATTGAGGGTGGAGGCAGTGATAAGCACACCCCCGATAATAACGTTCTTGTTCATGCTGACTTCCTTTATAAAACGGTCACTATGAAATTTCCACTCCCCTTGGCCCCGCCGACGAAGTAGCCCTGGCTTGCTCATGTAATCCGCCTCATACGCCCTTTATTTACGGAACGTAGGTGTTGTAAATATACAACACCCGCACTAGATATTGGGATACTTGTGTGTTACAATGTAGGTGCGGGGGTGGTCCCCGCATCATATTAAGGAACATATCATGGCAATTATCAATAACGGTTTGCCGGAAGGACTGCACTTCAAGGACATCGTACCCGGGGATCTCTTGGAGGTCAAATGGAATGACGCCCCCAATGAAGTCGTAGTTGTCCTCGGGTTGGAGACGCACGTCCGCCGCAAGGACTACAAGGGCTGGGTATCCTACAGGGTCCTGTCAAACACATTCACGCCTCCGATTCAAACGAGTATCGAGAGCGATCAAGTGGTGCGGAAACTTCCTACTGCCGTGTTCTCCCTGGTTGACTCTTATGTCGCGGCGGAAGGGAGCCTAGGGAAGTAACCTCCGCCTGGCGGCCCTCAACTGAGGGCCGCCTTCTACATCTCAAGTGCCGCGAAAACACAACACTTGTAGTTGCAGGAGTGTGTTACTAAAGTGTGGCTCCGTAAAGTTCTAGTTCAAAGGGCTACACGACGGATCTATTCACGAGGAGAAGTGATGGCTAGCGCCTTGGATATGCAACTCATTCAGTCAGCGGTGAAGGCCCTGACTACCGGGCAACTCAAAGTGGTGTATTTTGAGTCCCCCGACGGCAGGCACCCTCCCGCTCCCCCAGAGATCGCGGCCGGCAGGCTGGGGTCCGAACAACTCGCGGAACAGATAACACTGCTGCTCCAGGCGGTGGCTTTGCGGGATACCGAATTGGCCGAACTGCAAAGTCAGCTGAAAATGGAGCAGGAAAACGTTGCGTTCCTGCGCGAAACGGTACGCTTCTACCAGAAGACTTACGCCAAGAGGCAAGAGATTTTATCTCCTTCAGAAAAGGACACACGATGAACGACGAGCAAGACGCCGCATCCAGAAGGCTGCAAAGGATCACGCAGCATTTCCGCTGTGGCGAAGAGAAGGCGTAGCGGTTTACTGGTCTGCGCGACGAGGGCTACTCGTCTTATGTGGCCTCGGTCATGGCCGGTCTAGCAGACCCTCATGACTACGAGGAGTAGTGGGGGTTCCTGATCGGTATTTTGGTAAGCGGCGATACAGGATTGTAGACAGGGCTCGGACCCACTTCATGGTGGGCTCCGGGCCTTCTGTCGTGTTGCCCACGGGGCGGCCTATAACTGTTGTAAGGACGCAACACAAGTGTTGTAAAGACGCAACACCTGTGTTTGACAAGAGGATAATTGTTGTAATAAGGGGCAAAAAATATTACAATAAGTTGTAGCCCATTGTTTTGAAGGGAGAAATATATGGGAGTGACCAAGTACAAGGTGAACAAGGCAGGTGCCGAAAAATTGCAGCGGTTTGTAGGCCGGCATGGTTGCGACGATAAAGCTGGCCTGGCCAGGAGTTGATTTTATGAAGAATAAGCTCTTAATTGCCTTGCTGGCGCTAAAGGCTATGCTTACCGTTGTCGGGTCGTTTTTCTTTGTGCAGTACGCCAAGACTGCCCTACTCAGTGTGTCCTCCCCCTGGGATTGGGCTTACGAAGCACGAGCAGCTCTGTGGGCGTTTGTCGGAACGTGGGTAGTCGAACTCTTGTACGACTACGTAAAGAAAAAGGAATCGAAATGAGCAATCCGGTTACTATCGCACAAGCCCTTCTGAAAGAGCTCGGCCTGACGCCGGGGGAGCTCATCCACTCCGACGACAACATGGTGTCTTTCGTCATGAACAACACCTTTGCGGAAGTACGAAATGCAATTCGTACTATCGGACGACTGGTGTGGGCGGAGGGGGTTCGCCCGGACTGCAATCGCTACGGCTATACCGCTGAGGGCAGAGGTAACATAGTCATCAGCCAGGGAGTTAGTACTGATACCTCAGTGGAAATCAGTCTACTCCGCCAGGACTACTGGCCGGTTGAGGATGCGAATATCGAAGCATTGTACAATGCAGCGCAGGCAGCTGCGGCGGCAGGGAACCTGGACAGTAAGTTGTTGCACCTGGCGCTGCGCAAGGTCCTTCGGGATCACGGCATCAACGCTGTACCGTTCTAATTCAAAACAAAGTGTGAGGGAATTATGAGTGTTATTTCAAACAGCAAGCTGCACTACGACTTGCAGCTCCAGGCACTGTACAAACTCCAGAAGCTGGTGGAGAACCACTGGCTTACCCCGAGTGAGCGGGCGGCAGTTGATCGCATGTTCACTGAAATGAATGACGCGCGGATTGCCTTCTCCGGGGGAGCTGAATCGTTCAATCGTATCCCTCGGGTGGACCGGGTGCTGGCTCATATGGTGCTGCGGATCATGACGATGGGCTTGTCCCGCTGGACGCGCCCTGTGACGGGGGTATGACGATGGCATACACACTATACGTAGCAGGGCGCAGGCTAACGCATGACAGCGGAAGAGGTGTACGGCTGTCTCCGGCGGAGATGGATGTTCTACTGAAAGTCCTAGAAAGCAGCCCGCGGCCCGGGGTGGTCCCACAGGAGTTCGATAAGGCAGTCAAGACCCGGGTGGCCATTTGCCGGCTCCGCAAACGCCTCGAGTCAAGGGCGTTATCCATCCCGTTCCGCGCAGTCATTGGAAGAGGATACTCACTGACTGAAGAAATCAAAGTCGTTCATCCGTAGGGGCCTCTCGGATGGAAGACGAACAAATGACCGATCAAGAGCTCCTACGCCTGGCTGCCCTTCACGGGATGTATATTACAGGCCCGGATTCTTATACGGACCTATGGTATTGGTCGAAGACCGGCGCTGATTTTATAGGCAGAACATGGGTCCGAAGCCGGAGGCAGTGGCCACGCAGGGAATTTGATTCTTACCTGCCGGAGACGCAGAAAAATATTCTGGAGGAACTGCGAGCTATAGTTGGGGTTCTAGAATGACGGCAAAACAGATTATAAGGCTAGCACAGCTTTATGGAGTCAGGGTAGTACGCTGGGTACCGGTACTCAGCGTACCGAGATCCTACTACTACCTAGCAGGACCAGGTGACTTAATATGGGAGCGAGGGATCGATTCTCCTTTTTGGACAAAGGACTACTCTGCAGCGAAAAACAAGGACGGAGAGTTTCTCTTGGCACTACAGTGTGTGCAGTCGTGGGTGGAGAATGGGTGCCCCGCGCCGGAACTATAATTTGTATAAAGGAAAATCATGAACGTAAAATCCAAAGTTTGGGAAATCGTCGAGGAGTACGGTTCTGTTGAACTGCAAGTCCTTGTATCGGAGCTGTTCATTTCGGAACTCGGTTTCGTCAGCACGAGCCAACTCTGGCAGGCACTGACGGACCTGGAAGATCATGAGGTAATCATCATTACCGAGGATGGCGATGATACGTTTGTAACTTTGAAAGCCCCAAAGGACTAGGAGGTAGCAATGGACAAGGACGTACTTGTGGCTGTAATAGCCTTCGTGGGGCTCGTCGTAGTCCACAGCTTCCTGCCGTGGTAATCGTGGGTCGCAATGAGGAAGAAGGTATGAATCTGAAAAAACAATACAAGCTGGCGGTTGAGGCCTACTACGCGGGCAAGCCTATCATGACCGATGACCAGTTCGATCGTCTCGAAAATCGAATCAAAAAAGAAGACCCGAATTGGGTGGGCTTCAAAAGGGCGGGGACCAACAAGGTCACGAAGAAAACAAAGATCAAGCTTTCTCACTTTATGCCCAGCTTGTCCAAGTGCTACCCTCATGAAATCGACGGGTGGCTTGGGGCCCGTAAAGGGCCGTGGATCATCACCCCTAAGCTGGATGGCTCTTCCGTGCAGGCAACGTACAGAAATGGCCGCCTCGTACAGCTGGTTACCCGAGGCGATGGAGTGACCGGCAAAGATATTACATTCCTCGCAAAGTACACCACGCTGCCGCAGAAGATCCGAGTCAGCGAAATGGTTGTCAGGTGCGAAGCCATCATGACCCGGGACAACTGGAAGAACCATTATTCCAAGGTCAGTGAGAACCCCCGCAACCTAGTGGCCGGAGTGTTGAACCGCAAACTCGACGCCGACTCAGAACACCAACTGCGCCATGTGCGCTTCGTAGTTCTGGGGGTTTTCGGTATGCCTTACCGGGAGGGCCTAGCCCAAGCCGTAGCGTGCGGATTCGAGGTAGTCCACCATGTGCTGAAGCGCCAGTTGAGTGGAGAGTATCTCAGCCAGCTGTTGACTAGGCGTCGTACTAGTTACCAATACGAAATAGACGGTCTGGTAGTAGTACCTGCAAACCGGGTTTTCGAGTACGAAAACGAGGAACGCCCAAAGTGGACTACGGCGTTCAAGGAAAACCTTTCCGACGACGATGCCCCTACGGTTAAGGTCCTACAGGTCATCTGGCAGACCAGTCGCGCTGGGCGCCTGACCCCCAAAATTGAGATCGAGCCGACTCGTCTGGACGGGGTTACCATCACTCATGCTACAGCCCACAACGCGCACTGGTTGCTCAAGAACGGAGTAGGAGTGGGGGCCAAGATCAAGCTGGTTCGCAGCGGAGGAGTGATCCCCAAGATTCAAAGGGTCGTTCGTAAAGCCAAACCAGCTCTTCCCGACTGCGAGTACAAGTGGGTAGGGAAATATCTGTACCAGGTCCGGCCAGACGAGCAGACCTCAAAATATAAACGGGCAGAGTACTTCCTCACCACTTGCGGTGTCGAGGGTATCCGCTACAAAACCCTGGTAAAGATCGGACTGGACGTTGTTGGCCTTTGCAAACTATCCTCAGCTAAGTTGGGAGCCCAGCAAGGGTATCTGCTCAAGCGGGGATTTAAGGGCAAGTCGGCGGAAAATATCATTAGTAGCCTAGCTGCCCTGCAAAAAGGGGTGGAACTTCGGAATCTCTTGGTAGGATCCGGGGTATTCACGATGGTAGTAGGGGATAAGAAACTCTCGGCCATCGAAGCCGAGGTTCCCTTGGAACGGCTGGTGCGAAAGGGGGCAGATGCAGCAGCGGGTATCAAGGGCATGGGCGGCAAGACCCTAGAGGTACTTGAGCGCGGACTGCAAGATTTCCGTCCCTTCTATGACCAGATCAAGGAGTACATTCCTGTGAAGGCCCACAAGAAGGAAAAGGCGGTTGACCGCAGCAACACTCCTCTGAACGGAATGATTGCCACCTGGACTGGCTACCGGGATAAGCAGCAAGAACAAGAGTGGGTTGCGAACGGTGGAATTGTCGCATCGTTCAGCGCGAAGACTCAAGTTCTGTTCTACAAGGAAGGCGGAAAGGCTAGCTCCAAGATCGAGACGGCAAGGAAGCGCGGGATCCAGGTTTGCACCTGGGGAAAGCGGCCCACTAAATACGCAGGCGGCAAGAGCAGTAAAAACTATTCGGAGTGAGTAATGAACGCAGATCAGGCTTTGCGCTTGGCGAACCTACACGCCCTACAGGTCGTAGTATCGCCGTTTGGTACGCCCTTGTGGAGGCTAGATAATCACTTATGGGTAACGGCGCACGGATGGATTCCCGCTCGAAACACCTTCGGAGATGGACTAACGGTGGTCGAGGGCGGTATAGACACCCTAGCGGCGACGGTGCCTGCCGCTGCTCATACGTTAAGTGTGGCCGCTATCGAATGGGCAGACAAGGGGTGCCCGACACCTTAAGTGTTGTATTTTTGCAACACGGCGGGTTTAGATTCATGTTATAATGAGTTGCGCATTGAAAGTATAATCATCACGAGGGAGTACGATGAAAAAATACACAAAGTTCCAGTTAGCGGTTTTGGCCGCTAAGATCACGGAATTGAAGGAGAATGGAGAAACGCTTGGCCCCCGCGCTCTTCTGGAGATGGCCTTGGCGAACTGCGCTACCATCGTCAAGTGGTCCCCCGTTCGCAAGGACTCCGATGTCCCCCCTCAGTTGTGGCCCATCCTTACAATGCCCACTCCGTGGACGGATCACGAAGTCCAGCGTTTCAAAGACATAGCCGGGGATATCATTCGTAATGACCCTGCTATGGCCGTACATGATGTGAATAGCAAGACCTTGGAACTCCTTCATCAAGAAGGAATTCACAAAGTCTCCAGTAAACGTACACATGCCCTCGTACGAGAAGCTCAGGCAGCAGTTAGTAAGGGAACTCCTATCTCCGGCTCCATGCGAAAGATCAATGGGAAGTGGGTAATTCAGTTGCGCCTCCCCGGCGGGGAACTTGTTACCCATACAGAAGTGGACGTTAGTCTGACGGAGGCGCAAGCTCTGGAACTTCCTACTCTGTACGCTGCGGCGCGCAACTTTGCAGCGCCGGAACCCCCGCCCGTCGCGCCAACACCCCTCAAGAGAGAAAAAGCGATCCCGGTGCAGAAACAGAAGGTTGTTGTCTTCGGTCTGCTCCCCGCACAAGCAGAAGTTTTGCGCAGTGACTGCCCGGAAGAGATTGCGCTGAACTGCGTCAAGAGCATGAAAGCCCTGTCCCGCAAAATATCTGGCGACACTATTCTCGTGCAGATGATCCGCTTCTCCCCGCACATATCTTGGGATATCAAGGGATCCTTCCAGGAGTATATCCCGCTGAACGGCGGAGTCCACGGAGCAAAACAAACGCTGATCGAGATTGCAAACCAATCTAAACGGGCATCCGCCTAATCTTTTTAACCGGAAGTACCTCATCACATAAGGAACATCATGAAGATCACCGTCAACGAAATCAAGTCCATCCTGGATATCGCATACGAAACCAAGATGAACGTCTTTATTTCCGGGCAGCCGGGTATCGGCAAGACCACGAGCATCACGGAATTCGCAGAAGCGCGGCGCGAGGCCAATCCGAATTTCCAATTCCATACGTTCTACGCACCCACGATGACTCCTATCGACATCCAGGCGACCATGCCCGACATGGCAACTGGTAAGTTGCGGTTCTTCAACAACGAAGCACTGCCGAACGCCCACACGGACCCAGACGCCGAGGGGCTCCTCTTCTTCGGAGAGCTGCCGAACGCGGACCCCACTGTGGTCAAGACCCTGCAGAAGTACGTTCGCGGCGAAGACATCAATGGGTGCTTGCAAAAGCCCGCTAACATGAGGATTGTGGTGGACGGCAACCGGATGAAGGATCGCTCGGGTGTCCTGCAACAATCGCGGGCGTTCCTGTCGAGTTTCCTGCATGTCGAGGTCACCCCGGTTGCGGACGACGAGATCCAGTACGCCATCGCCAACAAGTGGCACCCCAACGTCATCGCGTTCCTCAAGTCGTCGCCCCACCTGATCGACAAGTATGACGAGGAGTTCGACAAGGAAATCTCCGAAGAGGCTCGCTGCGGCATCTGGGCGTCCATGCGCTCGTGGAGCCGGGTATCCGATGTCGAGTGGTACGCGGAGAACAATAAGGTATCCGTTCCGAGCGCGTTCATTTCCGGTAACGTCGGCATGGCCACCGCCCTTGCATACAAAACGTACTGCGAGGTTTTGCAGCGACTGGCTTCTCTGGAGCAGGTGCTGGCCGCGCCTGATAAGGTGGATATCCCTTCCGAGTTGTCGGAACTTCACGCGCTAGCGTCCATGGTTGCCCTTCGCGTTCGCGCCGAAGATGTCTCCACTGCCCTGGTGTTTTTCCGGCGCCTCCCTATCGAGCTGCAGGTCATCAGCGTGCGCCTGATGATGATGAACCCGACACTCAAACCGACGTTGTTGAAGATGAAGGAATTCCTGGAGTTCATCACGTCGGCAGAGATGGATCAAGTTTTCGCCTAACAGACAAATGGGGCTCCGGCCCCATTCTTACGGAGAACACTATGTTCGGAGTTTGGCAAAAAGCGGTAACGCAAATTATCGTAGCCCACCCCTTCTTCATCGAGCTCTTGTACTCGGTCAAGTATAAGGAGGATCACTGTCACCAGACAGCAGCAACAGATGGACGTACTGTGTACGCCAACCCGGAGTTCATCAAATCCTTGGCGCTGAGCGACCAAGTGTTCGTATTGCTGCATGAATTCCTGCACATCATTCTGCTGCACCCCTACCGGAGAAATGGAAGGCACCACCAGAAGTGGGGGTATGCTTGCGACTACGCGACGAACCTGCTGCTCAGGAACATGGGGGTCAACGCTTCCGCCGCTCTGGCGGACATCTTGCTTGATACCCAGTATGAGGGCATGTCGGCAGAGAACATTTACTCCCGGATCCCGGATCCCCCTCCCGAATATAGCAGCGATTTGATTATCCCGTCGCAGTCCGATAAGGAGCGGGAAAAGGAATTCAATCACATGAAGGAGGTAGTATCCAGGGTTGTCCAGCAAGGCAAGGCCCTGGGGGTTATACCTTCAGCTCTGGAACACATCCTGTCCTCCGGCCTGGCTTCTCCAGAAGAAAACTGGCAGGAGCATCTGTCCCGGTTCTTGCAAGCAACGGCTACCGGCGGGATGAGCTGGGAGCGGGTCAACAAGCGGGTGTTGCAAACTCACAAGGTGTTTGCCCCGGACAATCAATCCCGGGCACTGGGCAAGATTGCACTTTTCCTGGACACCAGTGGGTCATGCTTTACCACTGCGCAGCAAAATTATTTCTGCTCTCATGTGAACGCGATCTTGGAGGATTGCCGCCCGTCAGAAGTTCGTGTCTACCACTTCGATACGGCCATCCGCTCCGTTGAAGTTTTTTCTCAAGGAGAAATCGACGTTCAACTCAGAGCTTCCGGAGGCGGAGGTACCGACTTCCGCCATATCTTCGAGGAGGCAGGGGCCGATGGGTTTGTGCCCGAAGCGGCAATCGTCCTTACCGATTTGGAGGGACCGACAGGAGACCCGCCTGACTACCCGGTTATTTGGGCGATCACCACTGACGAAGTCGCGCCGTTCGGGGAAAGTGTGTACCTCCGGAACAATCTCTAACTGGCTGTATAAACGTCAGGGCGTATCACCCTAAAGACTTTCTGAGCAAACTACGAGGAAACAGATGGGTAAGAAAATGAATTGGAAAAACACCCGCTGTGTGGTGGCAAACGCTAGGCCGGATCCTCGGTTGGTCGAGCTAGAAAAGGATCTCCGAGGAAACGACTGGTCGTGGTATATGTCAGATGACCCATCAGTATACCAGGCCGGGCAAACAAAGACGGCTAACCTATGGGCTCGAGCGCGATCCCTAGGGGACGCAGGGAGAAAACTCTATGATAAGTACAAACAGTAATGGGCGGGCAACCCACGAAGAATACATTGGCTGGACGTCAAAAGACAAAATGCTGTTCTTGTTCGAGCCCAATAAGTTCAAAGTCTTGCCTTGCCGAAAACTCTTACGCGAATGTAAAGTTCAACCCGTGCTCGACACTCCCTTTCCACCGGAGCTTGTCAGGTTGCCGAGCATACCCAGGGTAGTAGCGTATCTTTACGATGTGAAGTACCATCTACGAGTTGTCTCAGGCTTCGTTCTCAGCAACGGACACAAAGAGTGCGTTGACCTGTACCATCTAGGAGAAGGGTGGACTACGCATGTGCAGTTTGACTAAGGAACAGATAGAGAGGGTAGCCGCCCTTCAAGGAGTATACGCTCTGTACACCAGCAGCGGGGAGACATTAGTACGCCCTGTAGCGTCCGCTGGAAAATATTGGAACCCCTTCATCAAAGAGTGGATGACAGACCAGACATATACCATCGGCCCTGCATGGGTCAGTAGACAGCTCCCTACTACCAGCCCCACTGTTAGGACGTGGGTTGATGCAGGCTGCCCGCCCCCGACAGAAAGTAGCAGGAGACAGAAGTGACTGACGAACAGATCAAAAGGCTAATGCAGCTGTATGGCCTACAGCTTGTTAAGATGCACGAACATGCCGACCGCCTCTTCTTGTGCGGCCGCGGCTTATTCTGGTACAGTACAGAATCCTGCTGGGAAACTGATTTCCTCGTAGAGGATAATATACCCGCGGCGTTCGATGGCTCTGCCGAGCCTGTTCAGTCTTGGGTTGAGGCAGGATGTCCGGAACCGAGAAAACTATGAATGACGAACAGATCAAAAGGCTAATGCAGCTGTATGGCCTACAGCTTGTTAAGATGCACGAAAATGACGACTACCTCTTAAATGACGACTACCTCTTAAATGACGACTACCTCTTCTTGTGCGGCCACGGCTTATTCTGGCACACTAGATTTTCCTGCTGGGAAACTGATTTCCTCGTAGAGGAAAATATACCCACGGCGTTCGATGGCTCTGCCGAGCCTGTTCAGTCTTGGGTTAAGGCAGGATGTCCAGAGCCAAAAATAGGGAATTGAAGAATGCTATTAGTTGTTGATGGAAATTGGCTGTTCAACCGGGCAGCCCACACTGCGGAACAGCCGCACCAGATTGCCTGGTCCCTGGTGTCTATGGCCTGCGCAGACGCTGTGTATTGCAAAGCCGATAGTATGCTGGTGGCGTTCGATGGCCCGCGTGGATTCAGGTACGACCTATGGCCTCTGTACAAAATACAAAGAAAGGGGGTGGTCCTAACCAAGGAGCAGATGCGAGAAGCCCTTAAAAGTCGTTCCCGGGCAAAGGCTATGGCATCCGCTGCTCCACAAAAGCCACGGGAGATCTATCAATACCTTCCACTTGTTCAGCACTATCTGACGGAACTCGGGATCAAGTGGGTACAATACCCCGAGCTCGAAGCCGACGATGTACTAAGCAGTGCCGCGCACCAACTACAAACAAAGTTGGTGCTTTCTGCACCTGATAAAGATATATACCAGTGCCTAACGAAGAACAATGTTCGTATCCTCAGTACAAAATACGAGGGTGGAAAAATGAAGCGTACGTATATCACTGCAAAGAAGGTGATGGAACGGTACGCGGTTCGACCAGATCAGATGGTTGACTACCAGACCCTTGTCGGGGATAGTACGGATGGGATACTTTCCGTGGTCGGACCGAAAACTGCAGTGCAGATCCTGCAAAAATACGATACCTTAGCAAACGCCGTGAAGCACGAGCAGCAGTTGAAAGCCGAACACAAACACCTGAAGTTGAACGC
>Ga0207868_1001439_pt1 | contig 16995 bp, 20 predicted proteins | sample Passage237B_FD_187370 | JGI IMG/M metagenome (GOLD analysis project Ga0207868, IMG submission 187370) | Cellulose adapted compost microbial communities from Newby Island Compost Facility, Milpitas, CA, USA - Passage2 37B (SPAdes) (version 3) ... | reverse complement strand
CGAGAAGCTGAGGACCTGGTTCACCCAGTTGTTCACCTACGCCACGGTGGCGATTCCCAACATGGGCGATAACCCGTCCAGGGACCTGGAAGTGGTCGCACTGCCCTTGCCGCCGGTCGAACACAACCCGTTCCTGCGCATGCACGAGCTGCCAGTCATGCTGCAGACACTGCGCAAGTACCGCGGGCGCCTGAACACGCAGTTGGGCTTGCGGCTGTTGATGCTCACCGGTGCCCGAGTACGCACGGCCGCGCCTGTCGGAGGTGCAGCGCGAACGCCAGCAAGTGCTGGAGACCTTCGAGGCGCCGCACAACCTCTCAGTGGCGGACTACGCCAGGCTCGCGGGCAAGTCGCGCCGCTGGATCACCTACGAGATCCAGGCCGGCAACCTGCTGTCGATCCACATGGGGCATCGCGGGCAGCGCGTGCCGGACTGGCAGCTCGATCCGCTCAAGCGCAGGCTGGTCCAGTCCGTCCTGAAGCAACTGCCACGGGGCATCGACACCTGGGACATCTACCACGCACTCCTGCGCTCGTACGAGGCTCTCGGGACACGGCCGGTCATCGAAGCTGTCAACCCAACGAACCTGCACCTTGCCGCGCGGCTGGTGGCCGCACAGTGCATGCAGGCGAGCGAGCCAGTCGTGACGACCGAGTTCCCTGAGCCGGTCCGGCAAAGCGTGCAGCGGCTGGCGCGCGAAGCCGTCGCTGCCGATGCCGCCGAAGCGACGCCCGGAGACTGATCAAGCCAGGGTCGCGCCGGAGTTCGGTCAGGCGCTTGCCTGGAGCGCTTGGAAAAACGGCTCCAGGTGGGTGCTGTCCGTACTTCGACGGCTCAGGAAGTACGTGGTGAGCGTCAGCGCGCCCTCTTGCAAGGGACGCTGGACAACGCCAAGGGAACGATGGCCCTCGATGCGCGCAACGGGTGCCAGGCAGACGCCATAGCCGGCGGCCACCAAGGTCATCATCAACCCGAACGATGTGGCCGTCGTGACGGCCGAGGGAACGACGCCGGCCGCCGTCAGCAGTGAGTCGATCTGCCCGCAGTAGCCCACACAGCCGCGCCCATCCAGGGCGATCCAAGGGTGGTCGGCCGCCTGCTCCAGGGACACTGACGCGAAGGCCAGCAAGGGGTGATGGGCCGACACGGCCAATGCCAGCGTGTCGCGCCAGACGGGGCGCACATCGATGCCTTCAGGTGCTGCGGGCGATTGGCAGAGGCCTGCCTCGAAAGCCCCCGCGAGCACTCCTCGATGCAGAACCTCCAGGCGTTCTTCATGAAGGCGAATGGGGTGGTCCGGATGGCGCCGACGATGTTCCGCCATCGGCACCGACAACCGGGGATAGGCCAGGCAGTCCGACAGGGCAATGTTCAAGGGATCGGGAGCGATCATCGTGTCACCTGCACAACGCCGACACTGGGAAAAACCGGGCGCGACCGGTCGATGAGATAAGTTTAACGTGGTTTAGATTCGCTTTGCGCGTGACGCTTCTGTTGATGCAGAAGCGATCGGTGCAACGCGGGAGACCCGCAGGGACAAGAACCTATGAAAGCGAGCCAGCGCGCGCTTTCGGCGTTGCCGTGCGCGAGGCACGGACCGCGCAGGGGCTTGCCCAGGAGGTGCTTGCGGAACAGGCGGGCATCGCCCGGTCGCACATGGGCAAGATCGAGCGCGGCGAGCACATGCCCACGCTGGTGTTGATCCTGCGGATCGCGAAGGGGCTGGGTTGCTCGGCCGCGACGCTGATGGCCGCGACCGAGGCGCAACTGTCCGAGGAAGAGAGCGGCACCGAATAGCCATGCCGTCGTGGCGGTGAGGTGTCAACAACGTTCTTGTACGTCAAGGCTGTGACTTGCCAGGTGTTCATTGCCACCTCGCATTTGACACGCGGCCTTTTTCGTAACATCATTTGTTTCATGAAAAGAGACAGCCGCCTCTCGTCTGTCCTGCATGCGCTGCTGCACATGGCCGAGCAGGATGGACCCGTTACCTCGGAAACCTTGGCGCTGTGCCTGGGAACCAACCCGGTCGTCGTTCGACGCACGATGGGATACCTGCGGCAAGCGGGAATCGTCACCTCCGAACGAGGCCACGCAGGAGGATGGCGTATCCACGCCGACCTTGGCAGCGTCACCCTGCGTCAGTTGCACGAAGCCCTGGGAGAGCCGGCGACGTTTGCCATCGGCAACCGCAACGAGACACCGGGGTGTCTGGTCGAGCAGACGGTCAATGCGGCACTCGAAGGCACGTTTGCCGAAGCCGAGGCGCTGCTGCTCACGCGGTTTTCGGAAATCACCCTTGCCGATCTGGCCTCTGACTTCGCACGCCGGCATGCGGCCTTGCGACACTCAAGGAATAAATCATGAATCACGACGTGATCGTCGTCGGCGGAAGCTACTCAGGCATGGCCGCGACCCTGCAACTGGTGCGCGCACGCAGGTCAGTGCTGGTGATCGATGCGGGCCAGCGGCGCAACCGCTTCGCCAGCCATTCACACGGATTTCTCGGCCAGGATGGTGTGCCGCCAGGTGAAATCGCTGCAAACGCACGCCGCCAGCTCGAGGCCTATCCAACGCTGACCTGGCTTGAAGGTCGGGTGGAAGCGGTCGCCGGGCAGGCGGATGAATTCACCGTCACGACGGCCGATGGCGAGTCGCACCTGGGGCGACGCATTCTGTTGGCGACGGGGGTGACCGACCAGCTTCCAGCCATCGACGGACTCGCCCAACGCTGGGGGAAGACGGTTTTTCACTGCCCGTACTGCCATGGCTATGAACTTGGACAGGGACGCATCGGCATCGTCGGTGCCAGCCCGATGTCCATCCATCAGGCTGAGCTGCTGACGGATTGGGGGGATGTCACCTTGCTCGTCAACGGTGCACTGGAACTCAGCCAGGAGGCCAGATCCAATTTGGAACGCCGAGGCGTGGTCATCGAAGGGGCTCGCATCGACAAGATCGACGGACATGCCGACGTGACGATGATTGACGGACGGCGGCTGAGTTTTACGGGACTATTTGTTGCAACGCAAACCTCTCCCTCCAGCCCTTTGGCCGAGACAATCGGCTGTGCACTGGAAGAAACGCCCATGGGCATCCAGATCCGCACGGATGCCGAGAGCAAGACCTCGGTGCCTGGGGTCTTTGCCTGCGGCGACGCCGCACGGGCACCTCATTCGGTGTCGCTGGCCGTGGGCAACGGTGCCATGACCGGCGCCCAGATTCACCGATCACTGCTTTGGCCCGAGACCATCGAGCCAGCGCAAGCGGAAGGCCGCGCTCGATGACGTCGTTCTCCGACCCGACGGCTGTATCGGGTTATGCGGAAAGAACCGCGAGGATCGTACCGGGCCTGCGCGACCTGCACCGGATGGCGGGCGTGCTGCTGGCCGAACGCGCACCGGCCGACGCGCGCATCCTGGTGCTCGGCGCCGGCGGCGGGCTGGAACTGAAGGCCCTCGCCGAGATGCAGCCCGGCTGGCAGTTCGATGGCGTCGATCCCTCTGCAGAGATGCTCGAACTCGCCCGCACGATCCTGGGCCCGATGGCGCCTCACGTGCGCTTGCACGAGGGCTATATCGACAGCGCCCCCAAGGGGCCCTTCGATGGCGCGACCTGCCTGCTGACATTGCATTTCCTGCCGCCAGCCGAGCGCCTGAAGACGCTGCAGCAGATGCACCTGCGACTCAAGCCCGGTGCGCCCCTTGTCGTCGCGCATCACAGCTTTCCCGGCGAAGATCCCGGTCGGGACAGATGGCTCTCGCGCAATGCGGCGTTCGCGGCTACTTCCGGCGTACCCGCGCGTCAAGCCGAAGGCAGCATCGCGGCGATCAAGGAACGGCTGCCCGTGCTTTCGCCCGCGCAGGATGTCGATCTGCTCCGCGAGGCTGGATTCACGGACATCGACCTTTTCTATTGCGCGTTCACCTTCAAGGGTTGGGCCGCCCATCGAGCATGAGGGGGTATCGACGATGCAAGACATAGGGTCGGCAGGTGCGCTGCCCGTGTGTGGCGAGGAGACTCCTAGCCGCGCGCCAGGGACAGGTAGGGGTTGTCCGGTGGGACTTCCGCGAACAATGCCGAAGGCGCCGCCAACAGATAGCCGTGCAACCGCCGCGACTTGCGCGGTCCTGTGACCTCGCAGGTCCAGATGTTCAGGCCGCTGCCCTGTTTGCGGTGCAGCCCCAGCTTCTCGAAGCGCTTCTGTACCCACTGCCAGTCGTGCAGATTGTCCTGCCGGGCCAGCACCTGGATCTCCGGATGTTCCTGCACGTAGCGCTGGAAGACGCCGGGGCTGACCAGGTACGCCGTGCCATCGACGGTATGCACCAGTGCCTTCGCATCGTTGATGATGAGCTTGCGCGACTCGATGCCTTGCCTGAGCCAGGCGATGAAGGCTTCCCCGGACGGCGCGGCCTTCGCGGGAGCCGGCATCGTGGCAGGACCGGTCAGCGCCGAATGGGTCACTGTCACAGTTGCTCCGGCGGATGGTGACGGCGGTTCCGCGCCGGCGGACGATGCACCGGCGGTGGCTGCGCCGGATGCATCGAGCATCGACAGCAGATCGGAGACCGGGTCCGCGAGCCTGGCCGGGGAATCCGCCACCCCAGGGGGCGGTGAGGTGGCCGGGATGCCGTCGGAGCCCGGCGCTGCCTCATCGCCAGGGAGGGGCTCTTCCGTCGTGACCGTGCCGGCGAACGGTGCGGGACGCTCGCCCGACTCCCAGATCAAGGCCGGCGACAGGCGCAGGAAGGTAAAGCTGTGCGACCAGCCGGTGCCGCTCGTGACGGTCGCCCGCCAGATCGCCTTCCCATCCGGGGCGGGCTGCACGATGCCATGGTCCTGGAGCACCGAGAAGACGGCGGTGTTGTTCGATGGGATGCCTTCGATGCCCTGCGACAGGAGATGCGCGCGCAGCTTGTCGCTGACCGTCTTGCTGACGAGCCAGAGTGCGTCCTGGGTCAGCCATCCATCCGACGGGCCGCCGGGCTGGTTCAGCTTGAACTCCTCGCGCAGCAGGTAGCGCAGGCCATCCAGCAGCTTGCGCTGCAGCGCATGCTTCGGCGCCGCCATGGCCCTGGCCGGATCACCGCCGAGCGCCAGGGCCACCGATGCCTGGTCGGCCTTGACGACCAGCTCGCCCAGCGTGCCGGCATGCTCGTACTGGCCCGCCAGGACGTAGAGCAGCGCCGACCATAGATCGTGGTAGTCGCTCAGCCAGTCGAGGATGCCGGCATCGAGCACACGGGTGTAGAGCAGCCCAGTGGCGGCGCCATGCAGCCGGTACTCGCGATCCGTCCGGTAACGAAAGCGGTACGGCTGCCGCAGCGGCCCGTGCCAGGGGTGCCAGACCAGGCCATCGGCCTGCTCGACGTGCAGGTCGACCGCGATCTTGCCAATGTCGTGCAGCAGCGCGGCGTAGGCGGTACCGGCGGTCCAGGCCTCGGCTTGCGCGGCCTGGGCCTCGGGCGAGGCGCCGGCCGGGAGCAAGTGGGACTGCCTCAGTTTGAGCGCGTAGGCCACGATCTCCAGGCCGTGGTCCAGCATGCCGCCCGGCCAGGCATGGTGATGCGCCTCCGAGGCCGGGAACTGCTGGACCAGCTCGGCGTAGCGCTCCAGTGGCGCCAGGTACAGCGAGCGGAACTGCCGACGCGACAGCGAGGTGCGCTGCCAGATGTGTTCCAGCAATCGCTGCCGGCGCGGCTCCGCCAGCAGCGATGTGGCCGACTGCGGCCGGGTCAACCCTTTGGCAGGCTCGACGGGAGGCGGCGCCGCGGCGTTGGCCAGCGGCACCCGTTTGCGCTGGAACAGCGAAAGCATGGCGACATCCTGGTGATGGGCTGGCCGGAGGAGCCTTTTGGCCTTTTCGGGTAGGGCCTTTCCCGTTGAGGCCATTCCCTTGCCCCTTCCCCAGCCCTTTGGCCTTCGACAAGCCCTTTGGTATAGGGGCAGTTGGCTTCGTGTGCCGCAATCAATGCGGAGCCCGTGCGCTCCAGGATCGGACGGAACAAGCACTGTGTTTTCACCGGATCAGGCAGTTTCAACCGGCGCTGAAAGCACGGCAGGCCCTGAAACCCCTGCGCCCGAAGGCATGCTTGTCGGGAATGAAGTAAGGAAGTAAGATTTCCTTTGAAACTTACGGAGGCCTCCCATGCTTGCCAAGCTCACTTCGAAGAATCAGATCACGCTGCCCAAGGCGGCCGTGTCCGGCGTGGATGCGGCGGAGTACTTCGACGTAACCGTCGAGGGCGGCCGGATCATCCTGACGCCGGTGCGGGTTCAGAAGGCCCAGGCCGTGCGCGAGAAGCTGGAGCAACTCGGGATCACCGAGCAGGACGTCGAGGATGCCGTGGCCTGGGCGCGGCGCTGATGCGCAGGGTCGTGCTCGACACCAACATCGTGCTGTCGGCGCTGGTCTTCAATGCAGGACGCCTGGCCTGGATACGCCATGCCTGGCAGCAACAGCAGTTGCAGCCGCTGGTCTGCCGGGAGACGGCCAGTGAACTCCTGCGCGTCCTGGCCTATCCCAAGTTCAAGCTGTCGACCTTGGAACAGCAGGAGTTGCTGGCGGACTTCCTGCCCTACGCCGATGTGGTGGAACTGCCGATGCCATGGCCCGACCTGCCGGCCTGCCGCGACGAGAAGGACCAGGTGTTCCTGGTGCTCGCGCATGTCGGCAAGGCGGATGCGTTGATCACAGGCGATGCGGACATTCTCGCCATGCGAGAGGACTTTCCCGGCTTGATCATGAGCGCCGAAGCATTCGCGGCGCGGCAGGCATGAAGGAGACCGGCACCGCCATGCCCAACGACCGTGGAACGACCATGAGGTAGCCAACCATGAAGCACACCGCAGGCATGACCATCGCAGCGCGACTCGGCCGCTGGCTGGGCGGCGTATGGCGCGGTTGGCTGCGCGCGGAGCGGCGGGTGCATCGATGGCTGATGGCGCAAGGACTGCCGGCGGGCGGTGCAGCGGTGCTGATCTGGGGGGGCAAGCTGGCGACCCTTGGGGTGTTGCTGTACATCGCGGTCTGGGCGGCGCTGTTGCCGGTCGCTCTCGTCGTGGCAGCCAGGATGGCGGAGCAAGCGCCGCAAGGCGACGATGATTTCCTCGGACGCAAGGCCGAAGAGCTGGATCATCGCGAAAGCCTTGCCTACGACCCCATCAACTACAGCGATGACCCAGATCCACGATTCGAAGACGATTGAACCGGCACTTGGAGCTATTTCTGCTTGGCCGCACTGATCATCAAGCCTGCTCCCCTGCCACCAGCTTGTCCGGCATCTCGTGTCCCTGTACTCAATCCTTGAAGCACATTGCCTGCACGGACACCAGCCCAGGCCAGTGCTGCAACCCAGAACGTGGGCAATACCAAGAACATCGTGGCCATCACGAAGTTCAGCAGCATGTCTCCGAAGGCGTTGTTGAGGCCCACCAGCGGATCGAAGTTCGTGTGCGGCCGGTTCCAGCCCCACCCCCAGCCGTAGAGCGCATCGAGGATCGTCGAGTCGATCCAGCGGGCGAGCTGGAACCAGAAGTCGGTGAAGAACAGCGCGAACTGCACCACGCTCACCGTGACCACGGTCTTGAGGTCATAGGTGCCGATCAGCAGCACCAGCGGGATGCAGATGACCAGCGCCATCTTGAGCAGGGACAGCACCATCGGCAGCGCCTGCCGCACCACGTCCATCGCCGGGAAATAGCCCAGTGATCCGACCGTCAGCCCCACGTCGCTGGCGGCGCGGGTGACGATATTGGGCAGCGTCATGTCGATCTGGCCACCGTAGTCCGTGTAGACCGCCCCCCGGTTAAGCTTCTGCTGGCGAGGGCTGGCGACGGCGCGGATCACCGAGTCGTTGACCTCGGCCTGGCTCAGGAAGCCCGCCCAGCCGGCCAGTCGCGTCAGCAGGCTGGGATCGACCTGGGCCAGCAGTCGTGCCCGCAGGCCGTGGCCGCCGTCGGACCACCACTGCCGGCAGGTCGGGTAGCCGCCCCCGCCGGGCACCTGGGCCAGACCGGCGTCGCGCGTGGCGTCGAACGGCCAGGCATCGCGCGGTGTCCTGGAGCGGTAGCTGTCGTAGAAGCCGGCGGTGCCGACGAAGTAGCTGGAGCCGATCCAGGTGACGTCGTGCATCTGCTCCTCGCTGAGGCTGGGCCGGGTCATGAACAGCTTGGCGCGGGCGGGGCCGTAGCAGTCGCGGGTGAAGTCGCTGACCTCCTGGGCCAGCACCGGGTCGTCGATGCGGGTTGCGTCGATGTCCATGCGGATCTGCCGCAGGTCGGTGCCGCAGGGAATGGCCGCGACCGAGGCGCCGGTGATCGCGCGCGAGATCGCGTGCATGGCGAACCACCACACCGGCACCTTGGCCGATTGGTTGTTGATCGTGCTGAACGATTGCGACCAGCCCGTATCGGTCGGCTCCGGGACATTCACCTGGCACTGGGTCGAACGCGAGCGGTCGTACTTGATGGTGTTGAAATCGACATCGATGAAGGGGATGCCCGCGAACAGGATCACCACGATGGCGACGAAGACGCGGTTCTCGATGCGGGCCGAGGACAGCACGCCCTTGTTGCCCTCGTCCGCGCCTTCCGCGCGGGCCTTCAGCCATTCCTGGATGACGATCGCCAGGAACGGGATGGCGAACATGCCGCTGGCGACCAGCACCGACCAGATGCCGTTGTGGACCACCCAGGACACAAGCGTCAGGTAGTACTCCAGGTAGTCGGTCGTGAACAGCGTCATGGAGGTCCCCACGCTACCGTGCCTGCATCAGCAGGCTGGCTTCAAGAGCAATCACGGCGACGATGGCCGCAACCTCCGCGCGCAACAGCCGCAGCCCGGCAGCGCGCTCCGGTTCCCGCGCGCGCAGGCGACGGCGCATCCAAAGCCAACCCCAGGCAGTGCCGGCGTACAGCAACAGTCGCCAGGCCAGGAAGGCTCCGGATTGCGCCGCCATCCAGCGCTGCCAGCCCTCGATACCTCCCGCGATGCGGATGCCGACCACATTGACGGCGATCGCGGCGATCAGCAGCGACACCGCCCACACCAGCACCAGGATGGCACGCCGGCTGGACAGCCAGCGCAGGCGCCACCTGCCGGCGCTCATGGATGGTTTCCGCCGGACGGCGGCCGCTGCAGTTCATCGACGCGATTGCGCACCGGATCGCCCTCGTAGATGCCACGCGCACCGGCGGCGCGGGTGCTGTGCCGCTGGATGATCGCCATCGGCGAGTTGCTGGCCAGTTCGCGGCGCAGTTCCAGCTCTGCCTTCAGGTTGTGAATCTCGCGATCGAGGATGTCGCTTTCATGCGTGACGGCCTTCTGGGCCAGTTCGTTGGCGGCCACGTTGGGCTCCTTGCGCCCGGTCAGCAGCGTGCGTTGCAGCAGCAGCGCCTTCTCCAGCACGCTGGCCAGCGCAACCTCCGAGGCCAGGCGCCGAGCCAGGATGTCCTGGTCCGTTTCGTCGCGCAGTGCCTCGATCACGCCACGGGTGATGGGCAGCGACGCGCTGCTCGCCGCCTGCAGGTTCTGGGCCGTGGTTGGACGGCTGCCGGCGACCAACTCCTGCAGGGCCTGCAGCTTGTCCTCGTATTCCTCCTGGATCAGCGGGATCAAGCCAACGCCCGGCGTGGTGACGGTCTTGGTGCAGGCATCGCAGGTGCGCTGCTCCTGCTCGCCCAGCACGCGAATGGCCCAGGCTGCGGCGGCATCGGGCGAACTCCAGGTCTGGCATACCAGGTTGCCGCCGCAACTGGCTTGCGGAATCGAACTGGCATCGCCGACGCCACGGCCGTTGAGCAGGTTGTAGCCGGCACGGGTCACGTCGCCGACCACACGCACCGGACGTTGGCCCGCGCCGCCGGCGTTGTCTCCGCCGACCCACGGAACGCCATTGTTGCCACGGTTCGCCTCGGCGTCGTCGATCGCCGATACCGCATCGGTGCTCGCGACGGCCTGCTTCAGCGCCATACCTTCGGCAAGCTGGTCCCAGCCGAGTTGCCCACCTGCCATGTCGGCCATGCGATTGGCGATGGCACGGCAGGTCAGCTTGCTGCGATCGAAATCCAGCCTGGCTTGCAGTACCCCATTGGTCAGCAGGTTGTACAGCCCTGGGTCGGCGCGCTGGATGATCAACGCGGGCAGTGACGCCACGGCAGCGGTGGCGTTCTGGATCACCGAGGACATGATGGCCTGGAAGCCGTTGGTGATGCCGTTCAACTGGTTCTGCAGCGTGGTGGTGATGCTCATGTCGCCACAGATCAGGTTGCTGTTCCAGCCGACGCCAACGCCGATGGAGTGCATGTTGGCCGCACCGCTCATGGACACCGCGCGGCCGCCCCCAATGCTGTAGAGCACGTCGTCGCCTATCACGCTGCCTTGATGCTGGACGCCGTACTCGTTGACGCTGGTCTGCGCCCCGGCGCTGGAGTAGCACAACGCTGCGACAACGGCCAATGCGACGTACAGAAATCGACGGGCGCTCGGAAATGAAGTCGTCATGGCATCGGGTCTCACAGGAAATCGACGCTGCCGAGGAACACCTGGCCGCGGCGCTGGCAGCAGCTATAAGGACGCCACAATGCCCAGGCGTAGTCGCCTTGCCGGGCCTGCACCTTGGCATTGCCGTGGGGGAATACCGCGCAACTGCTGGACAGCGTGGGGGTCAGCTCCTGCCACTTGCCCGTGGCGGCATCGGTTTCCATCAGGGCGCCGGCCGGCCAGTAGCCATCGCGCGAACTGGCGAGCAGCGGTTGGTAGACGTGGAACTGGTTGCGGCGCGTCACGATGTCACCCGCGCGCTGGGCGACCACGGCCGCGGCCTTGTGGTCATCCACCTGGTGCAGGAAGCCGCCACGCGGATAGACGTTGCCCCAGAGATTCAGGCCCGTGCGCGTGCCGATCTCGCGCCGGCCGGGAATCAGTGCTTCCGGATACAGCGCCTCGGGGATGTTGTAGCGCCATGCCAGCGTGTCGAGCGTGCTCAGCAGATAGGGCATGAAGGCGGTGCCGGCACCCTCGCACGTGTAACCGGAGGCGCTGGCGAACTGGCTGAACACATGGCCGCCGGGATGGCCGATGACGTCGGCGTTCTTGAACTTCGCCAGGTTGTTCTCGTGATCCTCGTTGGTGGTGCCGTCGCCGCCGGCCTTCGCAGTCGGGTTCGGAAGGCTCATCGCCCGCACCTCGACCCAAGGGTTCTCGCCGGTGTTGGAGTAGCTCGATACCACGGCATCCGGGATGTAGTGACGCACCTTGACCGAGGTGCGCACGGTGCATCCCGTCCAGGTGCAATAAAGCCAGTAGCAGATGCCGGTGACGCGGTACTCCAGGCAATCCGGCGAAAGGGTGGAGGCCACGATGGTGGCGGTGTTCAGTGCAAAGGACGATGCGGAACACCCCAGCAGCAGCGCTGCGATGGCCAACCGCTGGCGCCGGGATGGTGCGAACGGACGCCTCGTCATGGCTGCGTCCTCCGGTATTGGTCGATGCGGGCAACCGCACGGGCCACGTCCGTCTCGCCATAGACCACGTATCGTCGATCTACCACGATGGCCGGAATCCTGGTGATGCCAAGGCTCCAGGCATCGGTAATGTCTTGGTAGGCGGTGCCGATCCTGCGCTGCAGGTCCGTACCGCCCTGCTTCACGCGCTGCTGGACGATGGCGCTGGCGCGCTCAGAATCGGTGGGCAGGTTGTCGGCCAGTTCCGCTTCGAGCACCGCGGCCGCGTCCAGGATGAGGTGTCGGTCAGCCTGGCCAAGGACCGGATGATGCGAGTCGGTAACGACCCATACTTCCGCAGCAGCCGCTCGGGTGGCCAACGCCAGGATGGCAATGCCCGCAGCAAGCCATGCTGGGCGGGTGCGAGTGGCATGAGGAACAGCGCGAGAGTCCATGAGACAACACCGGAGGGAAGCCAATCCGGTGACAGTCGAACCGAAACCAGGCCTCGACGCGACAAACAAAGCGGAGACCACCTTGCCCCGTTTTCACCATCCCTGTCCGCCCCGACTCGCTGATCGGACCTGCGCGCTTGCCAAAAGCTGACTGTGTGCAGTGGATGGGTATGGGCCAATCCGGTCTCGTGGCCAAGCTGTTCACACCGGACGCCGGCGTGGCTTGACTGCTGACCGAGATTGATCTCGGCGATGACAATGACCACGCATTTGGTCTTTGCGATCTGGGCCTGGGACGCCGGAAATCGGCTGGGTCAGTCTGGGCGAACTGGCGACGGTGCTCGGCCGGCTGGGCCTGCCGATCGAACGCGACCCGTGGTTCCGTGCCGAGGAGCGATTGAGCGCCTGTGCGCGCGATGAGCGGCTGGCCGGGCGGATCGTTGTTTGACGCGGCCATTGGATCGTCGCAAGGCGTTCCTGTCCACTACGTTGAATCAGTGCAACGCCTTTTCGCCCGGGCGCAGCGTCAAGACGCGCACACCGCTCGCAGTGACGGCCACGGTATGCTCGAACTGAGCCGACAATTGCCCGTCACGCGTGACGACCGTCCACCCATCGACCTCTGTTCGGACGGCGGACCGCCCCTTGTTTACCATCGGCTCGATGGTAAACACCATCCCTTCCCGAAGCGCCAGACCCGTTCGCGGTTTACCCCAGTGCAGCACTTGCGGCTCCTCGTGCATTTCACGGCCGATGCCGTGGCCACAGTATTCCCTGACGATCGAATAGCCATTCCTGCGGGCATGCCGCTCGATGGCGTGGCCCACGTCGCCGAGCGTGGCGCCTGGGCGGACGGCCTGGATGCCTTTCCACATCGCTTCATAAGCCACTTGCACGAGCCGCTTCGCCTGGTGTGACACCTCGCCGACCAGATAGGTCTTGCTGGAATCGGCGATGTAGCCGTTCTTCTCCAGCGTGATGTCGAAATTGACGATGTCCCCGTCCTGCAGAATGTCCTTGGCGGAAGGAACGCCGTGGCAGACCACATGGTTGCGGGAGGCGTTGAGCGCGTAGGCGTACCCGTATTGCCCTTTGCTGGCCGGGCGCGCTTTGAGTTCATAGACGATGAAGTCATCGACTAGATCGTTGACCTGCATCGTAGACATGCCGATCAGGTTCAGCCGATCAAGATGGCTGAACACCTGCGCCAAAAGCTGGCCTGACTCGGCCATCAGCGCGATTTCTTCTGGGCGCTTGGTCATGCCGACCCCATCTTGATGGGTTGCGCCACAACGCCTGCGGCCCGCAGCTCACGGGTGACGATGTCGTTGAAGCTCAGTGTCGGGTTCATTTCGCACAGCATGCCGATCCTGATCCAGAAGGCCGCCTGCGCATTGATTGACCGGCACGATACCGCGCTGGCCTTGCGCAGTTGGTCATGCAGATCGTCGTCGATGTTCACGATACCCATGTACTTTGATCTATATGAAACATATATGAATCATATAGTCTGGCTAGCCAATGGTGCAAGTGAGCTGATGACGTGACTAAAGACGGGGACATTGATGTCTGGGCCTCCCCGGCCAAGGAAGATGACCGGTCGCGCTGTCGTGCTTTGCATCGAACCCCCTTCGGGGCTTCGCCCCTGTCGGGCTTCCATCGTTCCCTCGCTTCGCTCGGCTAGCACCTTCGGCCCCGCTTCCTGTTTCTGCCCTACGCTCCGCTTGCGTGCGGTTTGGCAGACAGGGCGGCCGTTGCCATGTCCAGCAGTTTTCTCCGACCTATCACCTGTCGACGACAGTAGCCCGCGCCCGTGTCGTCGCGTGCTCATCGACAACGGTGCACGTGAGTACGCATGCTGCAGGGCCGCGTTCGGATCAGCATCCAGGGCAACCGCCGCAAGTTGGTCTCGCCTTCAGCAGCGATGAATCGCTTCGAGAACGAAGTCGGCCCGCTCGGCCACACTGGCGCGCGGAAGCAACCTGACTTCGTAGCCGAGTGCCCGGTAGGTTGCATCCAGGTGGGCGTATTCCGCCTCAGCCTCGGGAAAACCGTGCCGCCGCGCCTCGTCTGCGCAATAGATGTCCGGCCAGGGCGGTGCGAGGAACACGAGCCGCCCATAAGGGCGGGATTCGCCCAGACTTTGCGCCAACGGTACCCCGTAGAGTCGTTGAAGCGCTGCAGCGGCGTCGATCAACCCTCGGTCGAAGAAGACCGGACCAGCGTCCCGTGCCGCGCCTTCGAGATCCATGGCGGCGACGCGCAGCGCCTCCCGCAGAAAGGCCGCCATGTCGGTCCATGGCAAGGCGTTGCCGCCCTGTCGAATCTGCTCGGCGATGATCCTCCGCCCGGGTTCGGCGACGGTCGCATGACCACGCCGCCGCAGTTCCCCGAGCAAGGTCGACTTGCCGCCGCCGGAGCACCCCGAAATGACCACCTGAGATGGCATCGGCGTCATGTCAGGGTTTGCTTCGACCAGCAGACGGTTTGTCAATTCACTTGTCATCATTGGTTTTGCCGAAGAGACAGGCCCCACGCAACGGTGGCGCTAAGCATGCCAAAGGCGCAGACCCCGGCCCATCCATGCGCAGTGAAGGCCCACCCGCCTGCAGCAGCGCCGAAAGCCCCGCCAAGCAGCATCGCGCCCATGAACACGGTGTTCAGCCGGCTGCGCGCACCCGCGTCCAACGCATAGACCATGGTCTGGTTCGCCACCTGGGCCGACTGCACGGTCACGTCGAGCAAGAAGATGCCGAGGACGAGTGCAGGGATCGATGAGCCACCCAGGTACAGCACGGCAAATGCCGTTGCGGTTCCCACCGCGCCTGCACGGACGACTGCGTCATGTCCGCGCCGGTCGGCAAAACGGCCAGCCGCCGGTGCAGCCAACGCGCCGCACACGCCGACCAGCGCGAACAGGCCGGCGGACACCGCGCCGAGCTGCAGTGGCGGCCGCTCCAGCCAGAGCGCGAACGTTGCCCAGAAGCCGATCATGCTGGCAAACAGCAGGAACTGGACGGCCACAGCTTGGCGCAAGGAAGCGTGCTTGCGCACCAAATGCCACATCGACAGCAGCAATCGTCCATAGCCGAGATTGGAGGACGGCGGCACCACCGGCAGCGTCCATGCCAGCCGAAAGCCCAGTACCAGCATCAGTGCCGCAGAAAAACCGAAGACGGACCGCCAGCCCCAAAGCTCGGTCATCCAGCCGCTCACCACACGGGCCAGCAGGATGCCGATCAGGATACCGCCCGTCACCACGCCGAGCACCTGCCCCTTGCGGTGGGAGGGCGCCAGGTGGATGGCCAAGGGAACCAGTTGTTGCGCCACGGTGGCGCACAAGCCCACGGCGAGGCTCGCCAGTGCCAATTGAACGAAGCCGGAGGACGCGGCTGCCAGCACCAAGGAGAGCACCAGCGCCGCCAGCGTTCGCATGATGAGTGACTTGCGCTCCAGGCGGTCACCCAGTGGTGCCAGGAACAGCACGCCCAGGGCATTGCCCGCCTGGGTGAGCACGGGCAGCCAGGTCACGGTCCCCGCAGAGAGCGCGAACTCCCGGCTCAGTTCGCCGAGAAGCGGCTGGTTGTAGTAGCTGTTGGCCACGGATGCGCCCGCCGCCAAGGCAATGGTCCACTGCAGATGGGAGGGCAAGGCTGACGTGGCAGGCATCGGTGCGGCACGCGATGCATCGCCGGGGTGACCTGGGATATCGCTCATTCAAGGGGGCCGGCCATATCAATTCTCGGCTTGCGGACAAGCCATCACCAGTTCGGGCGATCCGTTCCCGGCGGCACTGACGGTCGCGCATAGCCGGCCGGTGTTCGCGCCAGTTGCGCGCTGGGCCGCACGGCGCGCAGCAGGCCGAAGCCGGAGATTTCGTCGGCGAGCCAGGGGCTGAGGTCCGGCCTGCCAGCCCGCAGGCCCTCTTCGATGCGCCCCAGCCCGCGCAGCCAGTGCCCGGTCTGCGCCAGCGACACCTGCACGTGCCAGCTTCCCCCTTCGCGCGACTGTTGCCACAGCGCGGCGGCGGCGCCGAAAGCCATCAGGAAGCCGCTGGCCTGGTCGAGGATCTGCATCGGCAGCGCGCGCGGCTTGCCGTCGCCCGCCGCCTCGCCCTCGGCGTGGTTGAAACCCATCGCCGTCTGCACCAACGAATCGAAACCGCGCCGACCGGCCCAGGGCCCTTGCGTGCCGTAGGCGGTAAGCGACACGGCGACGATGCCGGGCCGGCGCGCGGCCAGGGCCTCAGGCGAGAAGCCGAGCGCGGCCAGGCCGCCGGGCCGGTACCCCTGCGAGAACACGTGGGCGTCTTCCACTAGCCGCCACAGCGCTTCGCGCCCAGCCTCGCTGCGCAGGTCGATGTGTGCCGAGCGCTTGCCGCGGCTGGTTTCGGCAATAGCGGCGATGTTGGGTAGGTTCGGTGAGTTGACCAGCATCACGTCCGCGCCGAACGACGCCATCGCCCGCCCACCGACGGGACCGGCCAGGATGCGCGTGAGGTCGAGTACGCGCAGGCCGGCGAGCGGCCGTTCATCGGCCGCCAGGGGCGGCAGTGTGCGCGGCGGCGCATCGGCGATCCGGGTGATCGTCATCAGCGGTTGCGCTGCCACGGCTTGGCCCTGGGGCGTGGCATCCCACTCGGCGAAGCTGCGCAACGCCGTGGCCACCAGTGCGTGGTCGGCCGCGGCCTGCTCGAAGTCCAGCGCCTTCCAACCCCGCAGGGCCTGCTCGGCGTCGGCGCGTGTGGCAGTTGCCGGGTCCAGGCCCAGCAGGCGCAGCGCGCCATCGCGGTGGTGCGGGAAGTTGGTGTGGACACGCACGTGACCATCGGCGCAGCGGTACAGCCCGGCGAACGGGTCCCACAGCTCAGGCTCCTGTCCGTCGAGCGTGAACCAGCCGGTGCATTCGGCGGCGGCGTGGGCCATGTCCACGGCGACACGCTGGCGCGGAACACCCCGCTCATGACCCAGTTCGCAGGCGGCGAGCGCGGCCGCGGCAATGCTGGCCTGCGCGGCGGTGCCAACGGCGAAGGACGAGGGAAACACCGGGTCGCTGCCCGTCAGCGCGATCCCGGCCAGCGCCTGCGGCGGG